>Ga0209181_10003051_pt1 | contig 26475 bp, 38 predicted proteins | sample MAT05_FD_187208 | JGI IMG/M metagenome (GOLD analysis project Ga0209181, IMG submission 187208) | Freshwater microbial communities from Lake Fryxell liftoff mats and glacier meltwater in Antarctica - MAT-05 (SPAdes) (version 2) | ecosystem: Environmental > Aquatic > Freshwater > Ice > Liftoff...
CCGGGTGACAACGTGAAGATGGTGGTGAGTCTGATTGCACCGGTTGCGATGGACGAAGGTCTGCGTTTTGCTATTCGTGAAGGCGGCCGTACGGTTGGCGCCGGTGTGGTAGCTAAAATCATTAAGTAAGTTTCAGTACCAAGCGACTCAGGCTTATAAGCCCTGAGTCGCCACCATACGAAATGAGTCACAGGACGTGACTCGTGTTCGGTTCAGGGACGAAAAAGTGTTGTGCAGGCGAATAATTTGTTTCCACTGCGGAAATAGTTTTGAAACTTGTTAAAAATTCCTCGAAATTCATTTGACAGGAATCCATAACACCGCTATACTTTTTTGCTCGGTGGATCGACCTCGTTCAGTCCGCTGTTTTTCTTCACGGGAATTTGGACAACTGCTTCAAATTCCGTCGCTCTTTAACGTCACACAGGATGTTCGCCATGGCGGATCAAAAAATCCGAATTCGGCTGAAAGCGTACGATCATCGTTTGATAGATCGTTCAGCCAGCGAGATCGTTGAGACAGCAAAGCGTACCGGCGCCCAAGTGCGTGGTCCGATTCCGCTGCCAACCAAGATCGAACGCTACACAATTTTAGTATCACCACACGTCGATAAAGACGCTCGTGACCAATACGAAACCCGCACGCACAAACGCGTGTTGGACATCGTCCAGCCTAATGACAAAACCGTTGATGCCCTCATGAAACTTGAGTTGGCAGCCGGCGTTGATGTCCAGATCAAATTGACCTGAGGTACCGGACATGACAGCTATCTATAAATTGGGAATGGTTGGCCGCAAGGCTGGTATGACTCGCGTATTCACTGAAGACGGTCGTTCCGTTCCAGTTACGTTGATCGAAGCCGGTGCTAACCGCATTACTCAAATCAAAACCGCTGAAACTGACGGCTATTCTGCTATTCAGGTCACTGCTGGTACCAAGCGCGCCGCGCTACTTACCAAGCCCGTTGCCGGACATTATGCAAAAGCCAAAGTAGAGGCAGGCCGCGGCCTCTGGGAATTACGTGTTGAAGCTAAAGACTTGGCGGGTTACGAAGTCGGCGGCGAAATCAAAGCGGATATCTTTTCGGAAGGTCAATTGGTGGATGTGCAGGGCGTTACCAAAGGTAAAGGCTTTCAAGGCACCATCAAGCGCTATAACTTCAAAATGGGCGACGCTACGCATGGTAACTCCTTGTCGCATCGTTCCCCGGGCTCGATTGGTCAACGCCAAACGCCTGGTCGCGTGTTTCCTGGTAAGAAAATGTCAGGTCACATGGGTGCAGTGAATCAAACCACGCAGCGTTTACAAGTGGTGAAGGTTGATGCTGAACGTGGTCTCATCGCAATTCGCGGTGCAGTACCAGGCGCTCCCGGCGGCGACGTGATCGTCTGGCCGACGAGCAAAGGTTGAGGATTAAGACATGGAACTTGCCGTAGTAGGTAGTACCAAGACCCTGTCGGTTTCCGATGAAGTTTTCGGTCGCGAATTTAGCGAAGATTTGGTTCACCAAGTGGTTGTTGCTTATCGCAACGCTGGCCGCGCCGGTACCAAAGCTCAGCTGACCCGTTCGGAAGTCAGAGGCACGACAAAGAAATTCAAGAAACAAAAAGGTGGCGGTGCTCGCCATGGTGACTATCGCGCCCCGATCTTTATTGGTGGTGGTGTGACCTTTGCTGCGAAACCACGTAGTTTTGAGCAAAAAGTTAACCGCAAAATGTATCGTGCAGCCATGTGCGCCATTTTGTCAGAGCTGAATCGTCAAGAACGTTTGAAAGTTGTCGAGTCGTTTGATATCGATCAACCAAAGACAAAACTGCTGATCGCCAAGCTTGACGCGATGGGTGCTGTAAAGCGTCCGTTGATCGTCACAGAAGAAGGTTCCGAGGCCCTGTATTTAGCGGCTCGTAACATTCCTTATGTGCAAATTCGTGATGTGCAGGGTTTAGATCCAGCAAGTTTGGTGGGTGCTGACCATGTTGTCATCACCGCTAACGCAATCAAGCAAGTAGAGGAGTGGTTGGCATGAGTAACACAACCGCAAGAGATCTCTCTGTATTGCTTGCGCCGCTGGTGTCTGAAAAGACCTCGCGCATTCAAGAAAACAACCAGTTCGTTTTCGAAGTGGCAACAACGGCAACCAAGGCTGAAGTTAAATCAGCTGTTGAGTCGCTGTTTAATGTCAAAGTCGAAGCAGTCAATGTGGTCAATGTGAAAGGCAAGAGTAAGTCTTTCAAAAACCGTGCTGGCCGTCGTGGCAACTGGCGTAAAGCGTACGTTTGCTTGGCCGCTGGCCAAACAATCGACGTGATGTCTAAGGCTTAAGGTATCTACCCATGGCATTAATCACATTTAAACCGACTTCACCTGGACGCCGTTCCATGGTGCGCGTTTCGACGGCAGGCCTGCACAAAGGCGGTCCACTCGCAGCGTTGGTCGAAAAGAAAAGCAAGACCGGTGGTCGTAATAACAACGGTCGCATCACTACCCGTCATATCGGTGGTGGTCATAAACAAGCCTATCGCTTGATTGATTTCAAACGCGACAAAGAGGGTGTTCCTGCCCGCGTTGAACGCATTGAATACGATCCCAATCGTACCGGCCATATTGCACTTTTGTGCTATGCCGACGGTGAGCGTCGCTACATCATTGCTCCGAAAGGTCTTCAAGCTGGCGATCAACTGATTGCTGGTAAAGATGCGCCGATCAAAGCAGGTAATGCGTTGCCGCTTCGTAATATGCCGCTCGGCTCAACGGTGCATTGCATCGAAATGAAGCCAGGCAAAGGTGCTCAATTAGCTCGTGCCGCAGGTGCTGGTGCTCAATTGGTTACCCGCGAAGGTGGTTATGCAACCTTGCGTTTACGCTCCGGCGAAATGCGCAAAGTGCCGGTCGATTGCTACGCCACCATTGGTGAAGTAGGCAACGTTGAGCATAGTCTTGAAAAGCTGGGTAAAGCAGGTGCAAAACGCTGGCGTGGTATCAAGCCAACCGTTCGTGGTGCCGCTATGAACCCGGTTGACCATCCGCATGGTGGTGGTGAAGCTCGCGCCGGACAAGGTAATCCTCACCCAGTTTCACCGTGGGGCACACCAGCGAAAGGTTACAAGACGCGCCATAACAAGCGTACTCAGAAATTCATCGTCCGCGATCGCAGGGGTTGAGGCATGGCACGTTCACTTAAAAAAGGTCCATTTGTCGATCACCATCTTCTCAAGAAGGTCGAGACGCAAGGTTCCAGTAAGAAGCCGATCAAAACTTGGTCGCGCCGTTCAATGATTTTGCCTGAAATGGTGGGTTTCACCATTGCAGTCCATAACGGTAAGGTCCATGTGCCCGTTCTTGTGAACGAAAACATGGTGGGTCACAAACTCGGCGAATTTGCCGTCACACGTACCTTTAAAGGTCACGGCGGCGACAAAAAGTCGGGCGGAAAATAAGGACTGACGCGCATGCAAGCTATTCTCCGCTCTACCCGTATTTCGCCGCAAAAAGCCCGTTTGGTCGCAGACCAAATTCGTGGCCTGCCAGTGGCCAAAGCGCTTGATTTGCTGAAATTCAGCGACAAGAAAGCAGCTCATCTTATCTACAAAGTGGTTTACTCCGCCGTTGCCAATGCCGAAAACAACAATGGCGCTGACGTAGATGAGTTGAGAGTTGCAAGCATCATGATCGACGAAGGTCCGATCTTGAAGCGTTTCATGGCCCGCGCGAAAGGTCGCGGAACCCAAATATTCAAGCGCACAAGCCACATTTCTGTGGTCGTGGGCTCCGGCAAGAAAGGCTAAGGGAAAGAACGATGGGTCATAAAGTTCATCCAACCGGTATTCGTCTTGGTATCTCTAAAGACTGGAATTCCAAGTGGTTCGCCAATAAGCGTGACTTCAGTCAGTATCTCGTCGCAGATCTTAAAGTGCGCGAAATGCTCCGTAAGAAGCTTGCGCAAGCTGGTATTTCAAAAATTTTAATCGAGCGTCCTAACAAGACTGCACGCGTCACCATTCACTCGGCCCGTCCAGGCGTAGTGATCGGCAAACGTGGTGAAGACATCGAAAAGCTGAAAGCTGATGTTTCGAAATTGATGGGCGTTCCGGCGCATATCAATGTCGCTGAAGTGCGTAAGCCAGAACTCGATGCACAACTAGTTGCTGAGTCTATTGCTCAGCAATTGGAACGCCGCATCATGTTCCGTCGCGCCATGAAGCGTTCGGTCGGTAATGCAATGCGTCTCGGCGCATTGGGCATCAAGGTCAATGTGGGTGGCCGTTTGAACGGTGCAGAAATTGCACGTTCGGAATGGTATCGCGAAGGTCGCGTTCCACTTCATACCTTGCGCGCTGATATCGATTACGGCACAGCAGAAGCATTGACCACCTACGGCATCATCGGTGTCAAGGTGTGGATATACAAAGGCGAAATCTTTGATTTCAGTCAAGTTGGTCAGGAAAAAGTGGAAGAGCGCACTGAATCGCGTCCTGCCCGTCCTGCCCGTGATCGTGACGCGAGGTAATTAACCATGTTGCAGCCAAAACGTACCAAATATCGCAAACAGTTCAAGGGTCGTAACGACGGCTTGAGTTGGAGCGGTGCAGCTGTCAGCTTCGGCGAGTTCGGCCTCAAAGCCACAGAACACGGCATGCTGACCGCGCGTCAAATTGAAGCCGCACGTCGTACCGTAACTCGTTACGTAAAACGTGGTGGTAAATTATGGATTCGCATTTTCCCCGACAAACCTGTTTCTAAAAAGCCTATTGAAGTTCGTATGGGTAGCGGTAAAGGTAATGTCGAATACTGGGTCGCACCAATTCAACCTGGTCGCGTTCTGTATGAAGTGGAAGGCATTTCTGAAGAAACAGCGCGCGAAGCATTCCGCCTTGCTGCTGCTAAATTATCTGTGAAGACCACCTTTGTGGTCCGGACGGTGCGCTAATGGAACTTAAAGAATTAATATCAAAGTCAGAGGGTGATTTGAAAGCCCATCTGTTGGATTTGCAAAAAGAGCAATTCTCGCTTCGTATGCAAAAAGCCACCGGGCAAATGACCAAGACCCACGATATCCGCCGTGTGCGCCGCGAAATTGCTCGCTGCAACATGCTGCTGACTGCAAAGAAGTAAGGGCGAGCTATGAGCGAAACTGCCAAAACGCTACGCACGGTCGAAGGCCGCGTTGTTAGCAACAAAATGAACAAAACGGTGACGATACTCGTCGAGCGCCAGGTTAAGCACGCCTTGTACGGTAAGTACATGCGTCGTTCGACCAAGCTGCATGCGCATGACGAAGATAACGTCTGTAACGAAGGTGATGTCGTTCGCATTAGCGAATGCCGTCCACTCTCGAAAACCAAGAATTGGCGCGTGGTGGAAGTCATCACCCGCTCAGCTCAATAACCCAGGAGACCGATCATGATCCAGACCCAAAGTTATTTGCTGGCTGCCGACAATTCCGGTGCGAAAGAAGTGATGTGCATCAAAGTGCTCGGCGGTTCAAAGCGTCGTTATGCCCATATCGGTGACGTAATTAAAGTCTCGGTAAAAGCTGCCATCCCTCGTGGCAAAGTGAAAAAAGGCGAAGTCTATGACGCCGTGGTCGTTCGTACCCGTTCGGGTGTGCGCCGCGCTGATGGCTCCTTGATTCGCTTTGATACCAACGCCGCCGTTTTATTGAACAACAAACAAGAGCCGATCGGCACACGTATTTTCGGGCCAGTAACCCGTGAACTGCGTACCGAGAAGTTCATGAAAATCGTCTCGCTTGCACCTGAAGTGCTCTGAGGGAAGGAACAGCTATGAATCGTATCCGCAAAGGCGACCAGATCATTGTGATCGCAGGCGCTGACAAAGGTAAGAAGGGTGAAGTGGTACGCGTTGCCGGTGAAAAAATCATCGTGCAAAACGTCAACATCATCAAGCGCCACACCAAACCCAATCCACAGGCTGGCGTAGCTGGCGGTATTGTGGAGCGTGAAGCGCCTATCCATATATCCAACGTAATGTTATTCAACTCTGCCGAAGGCAAGGGTGATCGCGTTGGCTTTAAAGTGCTTGAGGATGGACGCAAAGTGCGTGTGTTCCGCTCAAGCGGTGAGGCGATCGACGCCTAAGGAATGATGCAATGACTACTCGCTTAGAAAAATTTTATAAAGATGAAGTTGTGCCGAAGCTGATGAAGCAATTCGGTTACGAAAACATTATGCAAGTACCGCGCTTGTCCAAGATCACCCTGAACATGGGTGTGGGCGAAGCGGTCGGTAACAAGAAGATTCTTGAAAATGCCGTAGCCGATATGACCAAAATTTGTGGTCAACGTCCGGTTACGACAAAAGCTCGCGTTTCTGTTGCCAGCTTCAAGATTCGTGACGGCTGGCCAATCGGCTGCAAAGTAACTTTGCGCCGTGCCCGCATGTACGAATTCTTTGATCGCTTTGTCAGCATCTCGCTGCCGCGCGTTCGCGATTTCCGTGGTGTTTCTGCTCGTTCGTTTGACGGTCGCGGCAATTACAACATGGGTATCAAGGAACAAATCATTTTCCCTGAAATTGATTACGACGCCGTTGATGCAATGCGTGGTATGGATATCGCCATTACTACGACCGCTAAAACCAACGATGAAGCAAAAGCGCTGTTAGAAGCCTTCCGCTTCCCGTTCCGCAACTGATACTTAGGACCTGACCCATGGCTAAGACCTCAATGGTAAACCGCGATTTGAAGCGCATGAAGTTGGTGAAGAAATTCGCTGCCAAGCGCGCCGAATTGAAAAAAGTTATCAGCAGCGTGTCGGCTTCTTACGAAGACAAAATCGATGCTTCTACCAAGCTTCAAAAACTTCCACGTGACTCTTCACCTTGCCGCGTTCGTAATCGCTGCGCGTTGACCGGTCGTTCGCGTGGTGTTTACCAGAAGTTTGGTTTGGGCCGCAACAAGTTACGCGAAGCCACAATGCGTGGTGACGTTCCAGGCCTGCGTAAGGCTAGTTGGTAATCGTTAGGTTCCCGCTCGCGGGAACCCAGCGGATATCGGTGCACATAAAAAGGGTATGAAACAATGAGCATGACTGATCCTATCGCCGACATGTTGGTGCGTATTAAAAACGCACTAGCCGTCGGTAAAACGCAGGTTTCAATGCCTGCATCAAAAATGAAACTCGCCATTGCCACCGTCTTGAAAGACGAGGGTTACGTTGGCGAATTCCGCGTGATCGGAGAAGGCGCACGCGCCACGCTTGAAATTGCGTTGAAATATTATGAAGGCAAGCCTGTGATCGAGCGCATTGAGCGCGTGTCACGTTCGGGCTTGCGCAGCTACCGTGGCAAAGACGATCTGCCGAAAATTCTCGGTGGCTTGGGCGTTGCTATTATTTCCACATCCAAAGGTTTAATGACCGATCGCCAGGCCCGCACTGCGGGTGTGGGCGGCGAAGTCATTTGCCTCGTGGCTTAAGGAGAGCGTCTATGTCACGCGTTGCCAAAAAGCCAATTAACTTGCCAAAAGGCGTCGAAGTCTCCGTTGCCGCTAGTAATCTTAGCGTCAAGGGCAGCAAGGGCACCCTGTCTCTGGCTATGCCAGCTAATGTTGAAATCAAGAATGACAACGGCATCATCACGATGGTACCTGCGACTGATGACGACATGGCAATGGCAGGTACTATCCGCGCCATCTTGTCGAACATGATTGTTGGTGTGTCCGAAGGCTTCACTCGTAAGCTTGAACTGGTTGGCGTGGGTTACCGCGCTAACATGACAGGTAACGATTTGAATCTGAGCTTGGGTTATTCGCATCCGGTGGTTTTTGCATGCCCAGAAGGCATCACCATCACCACGCCAACCCAAACTGAAATCCTCGTCACCGGTGCTGATAAACAGCGTGTTGGTGAAGTGGCCGCCAAAATCCGCGCGTACCGTAAACCAGAGCCTTACAAGGGCAAAGGTATTCGTTACTCCGGCGAGAAGATCATCATGAAGGAAGCCAAGAAAGCCTAATTAAGGTTTTCAGCTTACTCAAGGAAATTATCATGTTAAAGAAAATTGCCCGCATTCGTCGCGCCAAAACAACTCGCTGCCATATTCGCGACTTGGGCGTTGCCCGTTTGTCAGTATTGCGTTCCGGTCAACACATTTACGCCCAGGTTTTTACTTCTGATGGCGCCACCGTGCTGGCTTCTGCTTCTACACTGCAAGCTGATGTCAAAGACGGACTGAAAAACTTCAAGAACAAAGACGCTGCCGCAAAAGTGGGTAAAGCTGTTGCCGAAGCTGCGCAAGCTGCTGGTATTGTTAAGGTTGCTTTTGATCGTTCCGGTTACCGCTTCCATGGCCGCATCAAGGCGCTTGCCGATGCAGCACGTGAAGCTGGCCTGCAGTTCTAATTAATCCCGCGCTTGAATCTTATCGATTCGAGCGCATGTTGTTAAACCATAACTATAAGCGGCAAAGCCGCAAAATTAAATTAGGAAGAAAATTATGAGTAGTAATGATCGTGATCGTGGTCGCGGAGAAAGCGACGACGGTTTTATCGAAAAGCTGGTTGCTGTTAATCGCGTTTCTAAAACCGTTAAAGGTGGTCGTCAATTTACTTTCACCGCATTGACGGTGGTTGGTGACGGCGCAGGAAAAATTGGTTTCGGTTATGGCAAAGCACGCGAAGTGCCGGTCGCCATTCAAAAATCAATGGAATACGCCCGCAAGGCAATGGTAGATATCGACTTGAACGATGGCACTTTGTGGCATGCCGTTAAGTCGGGCCATGGCGCGGCGCGCGTCTTCATGCAGCCAGCCTCCGAAGGTACCGGCGTGATTGCTGGCGGTGCCATGCGCGCCGTGATGGAAGCCGTCGGCGTCAAAAACGTTTTGGCTAAGGCCGTTGGTTCGCGCAACCCAATCAATTTGGTTCGCGCTACCATCAAGGGCTTGAGTTCCATGCAATCGCCTAAATTTATTGCTGCCAAGCGCGGTAAAAAAGTCGAGGAAATTACTCATGTCTGATAAAACCGTCACTGTTCGTTTGGTCAAAGGTCTGCGCGGAGCTCAAGGACGTCATCGTCTTTCGGTCAAAGCACTTGGCTTGAATAAAATCAACGACGTTCGCGTATTGAAAGATAGCCCGCAAGTGCGCGGCCTGATCAACACGGTTCATTACCTGGTTCGCGTCGAAGACTGAACGAGCCTCGGAGAATTATTATGCGTTTAAATACATTGAAACCAGCCGCTGGCGCCCGTCAAGAACGCCGTCGCGTTGGTCGCGGCATCGGTTCTGGTTTAGGCAAAACATGCGGTCGTGGCCATAAAGGTTCGTTTGCTCGTTCCGGTAAAGGCAAGATCAAGGCTGGCTTCGAAGGCGGTCAAATGCCTTTGCGCAAGCGTATGCCTAAAGTAGGTTTCCGTTCGAAATTGAAATTCGATACTGCCGAAGTCTTGTTGTACCAATTAGACAAACTGGAAGCCGGTGAAATTGATTTCGCCATCTTGCGTGCAGCAGGTTTGGTGCCGGCGAAAGCCAAGCAAGCCAAAATCGTGAAAAAAGGCGACATCACCAAGAAGTTTGTATTGAAAGGTGTGATGTTCACCCCAGGCGCCAAGGCAGCTATTGAAGCTGCTGGCGGCAGCATCTCGGAGTAAGACATTGTCGCAAGCTAATTCTGCTGCAGGTGCATTAGGCGGGCTCGGTAAATTTACCGAGCTGCGCACTCGTTTGTTGTTCGTGCTCTTTGCCTTGATTGTCTATCGTATTGGTAGCCATATCCCGGTGCCGGGCATTAATCCCAAAATGCTCGAAGAATTAATGAACGCGCAGAAAGGTACCATTGTTGACATGTTTAACATGTTCTCCGGGGGTTCCTTAAGTCGTTTTAGCTTGTTTGCCTTGAATGTGGTTCCCTACATTTCGGCTTCGATTATCGTGCAGTTGATGGGCCAGATTTACGCTCCATGGAAAGCAATGAAAAACGAGGGCGAGAGTGGTCGTCGCAAGCTTACCCAGTATTCACGCTACGGTGCATTGTTTCTGGCAGTGGTTCAGGCTTATTTCCTAGCCTCGCAACTTCAAACATCGGCCAATGTTGTTTATGCGCCAGGTCCCGGCTTCGTATTCACAGCTGTGGTTTGTTTGACCGCAGGCACCATGTTCTTGATGTGGCTTGGTGAACAGATTACCGAACGCGGCATTGGCAACGGTATCTCTCTCATTATTTTTGCTGGCATTGTTGCGGGCTTGCCTTCGGCTGTCGGCACGGTGTTGACCCAGGTTAGTGACGGCAGCATGGACGCTTTCGTTTTATTGGTAATTGCCGCTTTAGTGGTAGCTGTCATTTACTTCGTTGTGTTTATGGAAAAAGGTCTGCGTAAGATCACCGTAAATTACGCACGAAAGCAGGGCGGACGTCAGGCTTACATGAATCAGAATTCGCATCTGCCATTGAAGTTGAATATGGCTGGCGTTATTCCGCCCATCTTCGCTTCCAGCCTGATTTTGTTCCCGGCCACCATTTCAACCTGGATGAGCAGCGGTTCCGCGCTCGTCACAGATGAAAGTTGGCGTGGTTCTGCCTATCGTGGTTTGCAGACGCTGGCCGAAGCTTTGGGCCCTAATCAGCCGCTACATATGCTGCTTTATGGGGCGATGATTCTGGGCTTTGCATTCTTTTACACCGCCTTAGTATTCAACTCGCAAGAAACCGCTGACAACCTTAAAAAGTCGGGTGCATTAATTCCGGGCATACGTCCAGGTAAGGCGACTGGCGAATACATAGACAACGTACTGACCCGTTTAACCCTGATCGGTGGCCTTTATCTGGTGCTGGTCTGTTTGCTGCCGGAGTTTCTCCGTGCAGGTTTCAATGTGCCGTTTTATTTTGGCGGTACATCTTTATTGATTGTGGTCGTAGTGGTAATGGATTTTACTGCTCAGATTCAAGCTCATATGACGTCACATCAATATGAGGGCTTGATGAAGAAGGCCAACTTGAAGGGCGGCTCGCGCGGCGGCTTCGCACGCGGGTAAGCGTTTGTTAGTTCCTGCGCTAGAGTAGCGCGGGGGGATGTAATGGGCGGCCTTGGCTGCGCAAAACGTCAACAAATACTTGTCGCCGGAGCATGGGCACACTCCCCATGCCAGGTTTTCCGTGCTTTTAGCTCGGGGGGCTTATATATGTTACGAAGCCCTGTTATACTTTTCGATCAACTACGCTCAATCAGTTTGGAGATAACGTAATGGCACGCATTGCGGGCGTCAATTTACCCGTGCAAAAGCACGCTGTAATTGGCTTACAAAGTATTTATGGCATCGGACGTACGCGTTCGAAGCTGGTTTGTGAAGCGGCAGGGGTAACTCCTTCTGTCAAAATCCGTGACTTGACTGAATCGCAGGTAGATAGCCTGCGTGCCGAAGTCGCTAAGTTTGTGGTCGAAGGTGACCTCCGTCGTGAAGTGGGCATGTCCATTAAGCGTCTGATGGACCTTGGCTGCTATCGCGGTCTGCGTCATCGTCGTGGTTTGCCGATGCGCGGTCAACGTACTCGTACCAATGCTCGGACCCGTAAGGGCCCACGCAAAGCTATCAAGAAATAAGGGATAGCCAATTATGAATAAACCAGCAGCTAAAACAAAGAAGAAGATTAAGCGCATCGTCACTGACGGCGTAGCCCACGTCCACGCTTCTTTCAACAATACCATCATCACCATCACCGACCGTCAAGGCAATGCCTTGTCGTGGGCGACTTCGGGTGGCGCGGGTTTCCGCGGTTCACGCAAGTCCACACCGTTCGCAGCACAGGTTGCCGCTGAAAAAGCCGGCAAAACTGCACTCGACTACGGCGTGAAAACCTTGGAAGTTCGCATCAAGGGTCCAGGCCCGGGTCGCGAATCCGCTGTGCGTTCATTGAACGCTGTCGGTTACAAGATCATGAACATCATCGACGTTACCCCAATCCCGCACAACGGGTGCCGGCCGCCTAAAAAACGCCGCGTCTAAGGGATAGGAGAAAAAATAATGGCTCGTTATATTGGTCCCACCTGTAAACTCGCTCGTCGTGAAGGCGCTGATCTCTCTTTGAAGAGCCCGGCCCGCGCGATTGATTCCAAGTGCAAACTCGAACAAAAACCGGGTCAGCACGGCGCCGCCAAGAAAGGCAAATTGTCTGACTACGCTACCCAGCTGCGTGAAAAGCAAAAGGTAAAGCGTATCTACGGTTTGTTGGAGCGTCAGTTCCGCAACTACTACAAAAAAGCCTCGACCAAGAAAGGCAACACCGGCGAAACATTGCTGCAAATGCTGGAACAGCGTTTGGACAATGTGATCTATCGCATGGGTTTTGCCGTTACACGCCCGCAAGCACGCCAATTGGTGTCGCATAAAGGTGTTCTGGTTAATGGTAAATCGGTCAATCTGCCGTCATTTCAAGTGAAAGCGGGAGACAACATTCAGTTGTCCGAGCGCGCACAGAAATATTTGAACGTGCAGGAAGCTCTCACACTTAATCAGCAAATGGATTTGATTCCTGGTTGGTGTGAAGTGGACGCCAAGAAGTTTAGCGGCGTCTTCAAATCTGTACCTGACCGCGCCGATCTGCCTTCTGACATTAACGAAGCGCTGATTGTCGAACTGTATTCGAAGTAATTTTTAGGAGTGTCGCTGTCCATGACGGTTTCCGCCCACCAGGTGCTGCGCCCACGCGGCCCCAATATCGAACGCCTAGGTCTCAATCGTGCAAAAGTGGTTATCGAACCACTAGAGCGCGGTTACGGTCACACGCTTGGCAATGCCTTGCGTCGCGTCCTTCTGTCGTCTATCCCCGGCTTTGCTATCACAGAAGTCGAAATGGACGGCGTGTTGCATGAATACACCACTGTTGAAGGCTTGCAAGAAGACGTACTTGAAGTTCTATTGAACCTTAAAGACGTTGCTATTCGCATGCACACAGCTGAATCCACTACTTTGACTTTGCAAGCGCAGGGTCCGGGTGTGGTAACCGCTGCTGATATCAAGACGGATCACAATGTCGAAATCTTGAATGGCGAGCACGTAATTTGCACGCTGACCAAAGATACCGCCATTAATATGCGTCTAAAAATCGAACGTGGTTTTGGTTATCAGCCTGCGGCCGCGCGTCGTCGTCCTGATGATGAAACCCGTACCATTGGTCGCCTGATGCTCGATGCCAGCTTCTCGCCAGTTCGTCGTGTTGCCTATGCAGTTGAAGCCGCGCGCGTTGAACAACGCACCGACCTGGACAAATTGGTTCTGGACATCGAAACCAATGGCACCATTGATGCTGAAGACGCTATTCGTACAGCTGCTGACATTCTGACGGATCAATTGTCAGTATTCGGTGACTTCACCCAGCGTGATCGCAATGCTGCCAAGCCTGCGGCTTCTGGTGTTGATCCGGTGCTCTTGCGCCCGATTGATGACCTAGAATTGACCGTGCGTTCGGCCAATTGCCTGAAAGCGGAAAACATTTACTACATCGGTGATCTGGTACAGCGCACTGAAGTGGAATTATTGAAAACACCAAACCTCGGCAAGAAGTCACTCACTGAAATTAAAGAAGTGTTGGCCTCGCGCGCTTTGGCTCTCGGCATGAAGTTGGAAAACTGGCCGCCGGCCGGTCTTCAACAAGGCATGATGGGCTGAGCCCGGATATTTAAGGAATACGACCATGCGCCACCAAAAATCAGGACGTAAATTTAGCCGTACCAGTTCACATCGCAAAGCGATGTTTACCAATATGGCCGCGTCCCTTATCAAGCACGAACTCATTCGCACCACCTTGCCAAAAGCAAAAGAACTGCGTCGCGTTGCCGAGCCGTTAATCACCATCGGTAAAGTTGATGGTCAAGCCAACCGCCGTCTTGCCATGTCGCGTCTTAGCGACAAGGAAGCGGTAGGTAAATTGTTTGTTGAGCTCGGTCCACGTTACAAGGAACGTCAAGGTGGTTACTTGCGGATCATGAAATGCGGTTTCCGTGACGGCGACAACGCGCCAATGGCTTATGTTGAGTTGGTTGACCGCCCGATTTCTGCGGTTGCAACTTCTGAATAAGCCCAGTGCTAAGTCTTTGAAAGACCCGGCCTTAGCCGGGTTTTTTTATGCCGATTCGACTGGCTTTTTATACAATTATTGATTGGCTTATTCAAAAAAATCACTACCGAAATAACATGACTTGCGTTACTGTCTTAAACATTCCTAGCCATTACTTATCGCCATGAAACTCAATCCTTTTGCTTGGTCATTCCGCACTCAATTTCTTTTTGGGTTTCTCACCTGTGCAGCGTTATTAGCGTATGCCTTATACGCAGATAAAGTGCTTGGCTTTGAGCCTTGCCCACTTTGTATCTTCCAGCGCATTGCATTTCTTGCGCTGGGTATCGTCGGATTGCTTGGTGCTTTGCATAACCCGAAATCATCGGGTGGACGTGCCGTTTATGGTGTGCTTGCACTAATCGCAGGCGGTATTGGTATCTATCTGGCAGGACATCATGTTTATTTGCAGCACTTACCATTAGATCAAGTTCCATCCTGCGGCCCGGGTCTGGGTTATATGATGGAAGCCTATCCGGCAAAATTTGATCTGATCAAAGAGGTGCTTAAAGGGTCGGGTGAATGTGCCGAAATCAACTGGACATTTTTCGGGCGCGCAATGCCGGAATGGACATTGCTTTGTTTTGTTTTGTTGACGACAGGCGCGGTATTCGCGGCATTTAAGAAACGTAAAGAGCGGAAATGAACTACAACTTATCCAATAACGCATCCATGAATATTGACGAATCCAACATAAACAATTCTGATACCCATGCAAATAATTGGAGCCCAGATTCATGGCGTACTCGCGCTGCTTTGCAACAGCCAAGCTATCCGGATTTGGCGGTCTTGGAGGGCGTTCAAAACGAATTGGCGTTGTTGCCACCCCTAGTGACATCGTGGGAAATTCTGGCACTCAAAAAGCAACTAGCAGAGGCACAGGAAGGCAAACGCTTTCTGTTGCAGGGTGGTGATTGTGCCGAAAGTTTTTCCGATTGCGAATCCGGTCTGATTTCCAACCGTTTGAAAGTTTTGCTGCAGATGAGTCTGGTGCTCGTGCACGGCTTGCGTCTGCCGGTAGTACGTGTTGGGCGCTTCGCGGGGCAGTATGCCAAGCCGCGTTCTACCGATACCGAAACCAAAGATGGCATCACCTTGCCAAGCTATCGCGGTGATTTCATCAATCAACCTGAATTCACCGAAGCTGCCCGCATTCCTGACCCACGCCGCATGGTGAAAGGTCATGCACGTTCCGCGATGACGATGAATTTTGTGCGCGCCCTGATCGATGGCGGTTTTGCCGATTTGCATCACCCGGAATATTGGGATCTTGATTGGGTGAGTCACTCGCCCTTGTCGGATGAATATCACAAGATGGTAGAGGCGGTCGGTAATGCCGTTCGTTTTATGGAAACCATTTCCGGTGTTGATTTGCACAATCTGAATCGTGCTGATTTTTATACCTCGCATGAAGCCTTGTTATTGCCCTACGAACAAGCCTTAACCCGCAAAGTGCCGCGTCAAAACGGCTGGTTCAATTTATCAACACATTTTCCGTGGATTGGCATGCGTACTGCGGATATTGATGGAGCTCATACCGAATACTTCCGCGGTATTCGCAACCCGATTGCGATTAAGATCGGCCCTTCGGTAACGCCAGATCAGCTATTGAAACTGGCCGATGTGTTGAACCCGGAAAACGAAGCGGGTCGGCTTACTTTCATTCAACGAATGGGTGCAAGTAAAGTTACCGAGAAACTACCGCCTCTGGTTAAAGCAGTTCAAGCCGAAGGCAAAAAAGTCTTGTGGGTTTGCGACCCGATGCATGGCAATACCGAAAGCACTTCCAATGGTTACAAAACTCGTCGCTTCGATAATATTCGCAGCGAGCTCGATCAAAGTTTCGATGTGCATGCAGCGCTTGGTTCAAGATTGGGTGGTGTACATCTGGAGCTTACTGGGGAGAATGTCACCGAATGTCTGGGCGGCGCGCGTGAGCTGACTGAAATTGATCTGGAACGTGCTTATACCAGCACGGTTGATCCGCGGATGAACTACGAACAGTCGCTGGAAATTGCGATGTTGATCGTGCGTAAACATCGAGGCATTGCCTAAGCCAAGCAATTACACGCGGCCGAAATAGCCGCGTGTAATTTCTACCTGCTGCTTATTCGCCTTGTACTTGCGAGAAACCTCGCGCTCCATCAAACTCATACAAGTTTTCAGTCTTCACCGCATCAAGGCCTGCTTCGGCAATACGCATCAGTAATGTGCATATGATGCGGCTGTCGGGGTAATCGTTTTGCAGAATAAAGCGGCTGCGCCAATGGTCTGTACACAGTGTTTGCGGGTTGCCTTCGGGATACACTTTGACGCCCCGGTTACTGATCAGCGAGAACTTGAATTCGGGGCCGCCCAATGGTTCAAGTAACTTTCCAAGTACTTCCGGATTTCGATCTGAAGTATCCCAGTTCAAAAACACATCGACACCAACCAGACGCTTTTGGGCGGGAATGCGCTTGATGCTTTGCATTTTTCTTTGAGTTTCATCGAAAGTGGCGGAATCATGTTCGGGATAATCTACAGCGACAAGTTGCTTTGGAGATTGACCCAGTCGTGCAATGACAGCCTGAGCAAATTCCTGGGTGCCGACTTTTTGCTTACTCAAACCTTCGCGATAATTATCGGCGGTATGAATGCCGTCTTCGAGTGTCCGCAGCCAGGCGTTCTGGATTTTACTGGCGGCAGATACACGGCCCAGATGTACCAGCATCAGCACAGCCGATTGCAACATGCCGGATGGGTTGGCAATATTTTTGCCAGCAATATCGGGTGCGGAGCCATGTACGGCTTCAAACATTGCACAATGTTGACCGATATTGGATGAGCCTGCCAAACCGACTGACCCAGCGACTTCGGCGGCCACATCGGAAATGATGTCGCCGTAGAGATTGGGTGTAACAACGACATCAAAATCTTGTGGGCGGCTCGCCATGCGCGCGGTGCCAATATCAATAATCATGTGGCGATTTTCAATGTCGGGATACTCGGCAGCAATTTCATCAAAGATTTTATGGAAAAGACCATCGGTCATTTTCATGATGTTGTCTTTGGTCATGCAGGTTACTTTTTTGCGTGCATGTGAACGTGCATATTCAAAGGCATAACGAATGATGCGCTCGCAGCCGGGGCGGGTGATCAACTTAAGGCATTGATAGACTTCATCGCTTTGGCGGTGCTCGATGCCGGCATAGGTATCTTCTTCATTCTCACGCACTATCACTACATCCATTTTCGGATGCAATGAACCTACAAAGGGATGGAAGGAAACGCAGGGTCGCAAGTTTGCATAAAGCCCCAGAGTTTTGCGCAGTGTGACATTGACGCTTTTATAACCGCCGCCTTGTGGCGTGGTAATAGGGCCCTTGAGCATAACTTTATGTTTGGCCAGCGCCTGCCAGGTATCATCACCCACACCGGATAACAGCCCGGATTCATAGGCTTTTAATCCGACGGTGACTTCCTGAAATTGCAGTGTTGGGTCGGCCGCGCGCAGGATATCAAGGGTGGCGCGGGTGATTTCGGGCCCAATGCCATCGCCCTCGGCCACCGCTATCGTGCAGGCTGGGATAAAATGGGGAACTTCGTTTAGCTGTGCAGACATGGATTGCGTCTCCTGTTAACGTATGAAATATAATTCATGTATTAATATACAGGAAACAAAATGCCTGTCAATAAAGACATAAAAAAAATCGTCAAGCTAAAGCCGGCAACCGAGCCCGAGACCGGCTCAGGCTGGACTTTTCTCAGCAATCACACGCATGTGCTGGTGTGTCTTGCCAATGACGGCGATATAAAAGTGCGCGATATCGCGACTCATGTCGGCATTACCGAACGCGCGGTAATGCGAATCCTGTCTGAGCTGGAGGCGGGCGGTGTTGTAGTACGCGAGCGGGAAGGTCGTCGCAATCATTATCAGATTGACCAGAGTCTTCCGCTTAGGCATTCGCTGGAACAACACTGCACAATTGGCGACATTTTGCGTCTGGTGAATAATCGGCGTGTAAAAACTAAAGCGTAATTATTTTTGACTCAAATCCCAGACAAGCCTTGCAATAAGCAGGGACACCACGATTAAGAAAAACGCACGGATAAAACCTTGCCCGCGCTTGATGGCGATATGGCTTCCGATGTAACTGCCGATCATATTGCCAATGACCAGCGGTATTGCCAACGCCCAGATCACAAAGCCGGAGAATAATAGAACGGTCCACGAACTTAAATCTGCCGCTACATTACTAGCTTTTGAAATAGCAGAAGATCGTAAAAAATCCATCCCCATCACACTGACAAACGCGAATACCATCAAGGTGCCAGTGCCCGGTCCGATCAGTCCGTTATAGAAGCCGCAAGCTGCACCGACACAAGCTGCTGCTGCGCTTGCATGTTTTCCTTCGTAGCGTGGCACATGCAGATTACCAAGGTCTTTTTTAAAAACCGTGTAAATCGCCAGCAAAACGCACATAGATAGCACAATCCATTTGAGCATTTCCTTGTCCATGCTTTTGGCGAAGTGCACGCCAATCAGTGATGACAACAAGGCAGCGATACAAGCGGGGGCTACTATTTTCCACGAGATACTGACTTTGCGAAAATAATTCCAGGCGGCCACGCTGGTGCCAAAGATCGAACTCGTGCGTTGCGTGCCGATGGCTTGCAAAATATTCAGGCTAGGATGCAGGTTCAACATGGCGGGCGTAAGAATCAAGCCGCCACCACCGACAATGCTATCGAGAAATCCTGCCGCGAAACCGGCGAGCGCAGTCAGCAGCCAGAGCGATGTATCAATTTGCAATTTAATTTCCCTATATCAATTGTAGGGGCGCCTGCTTGCTGCGCCCGCTTTATCGCCATTTTCGGGCGCAGCAAGCAGGCGCCCCTACGAGTTGACTATCTTACACGCAGAAAAAACCCGCCTTTCGGCGGGTTTTATATTTGTATTCATAAAAAAAATTAACCGCGATTAGCCTTCTTGCGGTCATTTTCCGTACGTTCTTTTTTGCGTAAACGAATCGCGACTGGCGTAACTTCAACCAGCTCATCGTCAGAAATAAATTCAAGCGATTGTTCCAGGGAGAACTTGATAGCTGGCGTCAGGCCTTCATCAAAATCCTTACCCGAGGCACGGAAGTTGGTCAGCTGTTTGGCACGCAGGGCATTAACGGTGAGGTCGTTGTCCTTGGAATGGATACCGACGATTTGACCTTCGTAAATTTCTTCGCCTGGTTCAACCAGCAAGCGACCACGTTCCTGCATTGCGATTTGTGCGTAAGCAGGTGATGGGCCGGTACCGTTGGAAATCATTACGCCGTTTTGGCGTTCGGCAATGGCACCTTCCGAGCGTGGACCGTAATGGTCAAACACATGGAATAACAAACCGGTACCTGCGGTAATGGTGCGGAACTCGGTTTGGAAGCCGATCAAGCCACGAGCAGGAATCATGAAGTCGATACGCACGCGACCTTTGCCGTCGGGTTCCATATTGGTCATCTGTGCGCGGCGTTCGCCGAGGCGCTGCATGACGCCACCTTGGAATTGTTCTTCCAAATCGACGACGAGGCTCTCGATGGGTTCCATTTTTTGGCCATCAACGATTTTAATGATGACTTCCGGACGCGACACGGCTAATTCATAACCTTCGCGGCGCATGGTTTCAATCAAGATCGAAAGATGCAGTTCACCACGGCCAGAGACTTTGAATTTATCGGCATCGTCGGTTTCTTCCACTTTCAATGCCACATTATGCTGGGCTTCACGCATCAAGCGGTCACGCAATTGACGCGAGGTAAGGAACTTGCCGCCGCTGCGGTCTTTATTGCCGGCAAACGGTGAGTTGTTGACTTGAAAGGTCATGCTGATGGTGGGCTCATCAACGGTTAATACCGGCAATTGCTCCGGTGCTTCAACGGCACAAATGGTTTCCGAAATACTTAAGTTTTCAATGCCGGAAATGGCGATGATGTCGCCCGCTTGTGCTTCTGGCACATCAATGCGTTCCAGTCCCATAAAGCCCATGACTTGCAGGACTTTGGCTTGACGAACCTTGCCGTCACGCGCCACCACCGATACCGGCATATTGGTGCGGACTTTGCCGCGCTGTATGCGACCAGTACCAATAATGCCAACGTAGTTGCTGTAGCTGAGCGAGGTGACGCGCATTTGGAAAGCGCCTTCCAGATCGACTGGCGGCGGTGATACGTGGTCCACAATCGCTTGGAACAAAGGTGTCATGTCGCCGGAGCGTACGTCTGGCGTTAAACCGGCATAGCCGTGCAGCGCTGAGGCGTAAACAGTATGGAAGTCGAGTTGCTCATCGGTAGCGCCAAGGCGATCAAACAAGTCAAAGGTTTGATCCAAAACCCAATCCGGGCGGGCACCGGGACGGTCAACTTTATTCACCACAACGATTGGCTTGAAGCCCATCGCGAAAGCTTTCTGGGTCACGAAGCGGGTTTGCGGCATCGGGCCGTCCATTGCATCGACTAGAATCAATACCGAATCGACCATCGACAATACGCGTTCCACTTCGCCGCCGAAGTCGGCATGGCCTGGGGTATCGACGATATTGATGCGGTATTCCTCGCCGTCCGGCGATTTCCAGCGAATGGCGGTGTTCTTTGAAAGAATAGTAATGCCGCGTTCTTTTTCGAGGTCGTTGCTGTCCATGACGCGTTCAGTAACAACGGTGCGTTCACTGAAGGTGCCGGACTGCTGCAACAGCTTATCGACGAGGGTGGTTTTGCCATGGTCAACGTGGGCGACGATGGCGACATTACGGATTTTTTCAATAGACATGGCGATAGGGCGCCGATGAGCGCCAGACTGGTTGGGAAATTAGCCGCCGATTATAGCTGGAAACCAGCCCCATGAGCTGAGTAATTGCTCCTTGTGGCAGAATAGGCGACCAGAATTTACGAACAGCCACATTGAGGACACCCTATGAGCGACCTGATTGCCACTTTTACCACCGCACGCGGCCCGATTCGCGTCCGTTTATTTGCCGATAAAGCCCCGGTTACCGTGGCCAATTTCGTGAATCTTGTCCAGCGCGGCTATTACAATGGCCTTAATTTCCATCGCGTGATTCCTGATTTCATGATTCAGGGCGGCTGCCCGCGCGGCACCGGCACTGGCGGCCCTGGCTATAAGTTTGAAGATGAATGTCGCGCCGATGCGCGTCATGACAAACCCGGCGTGCTATCGATGGCAAATGCCGGGCCTGGCACCAATGGATCGCAGTTTTTCATTACGCATACCGCAACTTCATGGCTTGATGGCAAACACACCGTGTTTGGCGAAGTGATTGATAGCAACGATCAAAAAATAGTCGATGCCATCAAGGGTAGCGACATACTCGAAAGCATTACGATTGAAGGGGATGCTTCAGCATTGCTGGCTTCGCAAGCCGCTCGTATTGCCGAGTGGAACAAAGTGTTAGACGCTGCATAATTTTTATATTTTGCTGAAATAAAAACGGAGCCATTGGGCTCCGTTTTTTTTAGAGATTCTAATCGTAGGAGCGAGTTCTACTCGCGATACAGATTGCGATAGATTCTAATCGTAGGAGTGAGCTCTGCTCGCGATACAGATTGCGATAGATTCTAATCGTAGGAGCGAGTTCTACTCGCGATACAGATTGCGATAGATTCTAAACGTAGGAGCGAGCTCTGCTCGCGATACAGATTGCGATAGATTCTAATCGTAGGAGTGAGCTCAGCTCGCGATACAGATTGCGGCAGACTTTATCGCGAATAGAACTCGCTCCTACGCTTATGTTTCTATTTCGTAAAACGAAAACTATCAAACATTTTATTGATAGCACTGACATCACGGCCATAATAATGTTCTTGTGGCGCAATCCAATACATCACGTTCAGGCGGCCATTGCGTTCGACCGCTCCGGCAGTGCCTTTATAGATCAATCCGTCCTGATTGGTCATGACGACATCAAAACGCAGGCCGTCGATATTGCCGAATTTTGCAGGCCGTAAGTTACTGCCAGAAACCTGGGCAAAACCACCCTCGCGCCAGCCGTCGAGCATAATGTTTTGCACTTCATCGGGACGCATGCCGGGCTTGAACCACGGGCCGTCCGGGCGGCGTTTTCTTTCTCGTCCTGATAAAAAAACATGCTCATTCGGTTTTACTTTCGAAATAAAAATAAACTGATTTAGCGGGCTGCCGTCAATTGTCCACAATTGGGCACGCGGATATTTCATTCTGGCCCAGTCCAGGCTTGAATCGACTGCCATGTCATCGAAAATTTTGATGCCTTCGCTGGCAGTGACCAAACGTCCGCCTTGGGATGCGCAGGAAACCAGCAATAAAAAAAGTGATGCAATGAATACTCTGGTGAATAATTTTTTCATTGTGAAGTCTCCATTTGCTTCAAATAGCTTTCAATGAAACCGCGATCTTGGGCTTCGGGTTTTTTTGCTAAATACGATTGCAGGTTTTTGATGGCATCCGGAAATTGTTTGCTGTCGCGCAATGCCAGTCCATTTTCACGCCAGGCTTCGGCGGGTGCGCCGGGTTCGGTGATGGCTTGTGCATAGAGTTTTACGGCTTGAGTGCGGTCATCGTTTTTATTTCGTTGCCGGTAGGCTTCGCCTAAATAGAAGGTGTACATGCCCGAATCACTTGGGTCGGCAGTTTTTCTCAGGTCGCCGATAACTTGTACCGAGGTGTTGTACATGCGTCGGGTTAATTCATTTTGTAACCATGGTTGTAAAAATGGTCGCGTGACTTTTCGGTACGCCTCACGTCCCAGTTCATTTCCTGGATTTGTTATCGCTGCTGCCGCAGCACGGACATCTTCTATGCGTTCTTTGGTTTGCGGGTGACTGGCAAAGGCGGGGAAGGGTTTTCCGTAATCGCGGGCGTTTTCTTCCCGAAGCATGGCTTCCCACAAGCGAACGCTCGATTGCGGATCGTAATGTTGTTCGCCCACGATGCTCATCCCGATTTTATCGGCTTCGCGTTCTTTGTCGCGGCTAAATTTAGCCATTGACGCACCACCGGCGATATTGGCGATCATGCCCGCCATGCCGGCACCTGCCCCGGCCGTTAGAATGCCAAAAGTGCCAAGAAAAGCGCTGTTTTTTTTCAATTTTCGCCATTGCTGAATACTGTGGCGCTTTTTATAGTGGCCAAATTCATGTCCCATGATCAATGCAAGATCGGCTTCATTTTGCATGCGCAATAAGGCACCGGTCCAAATAAGCATCACGCCATTGGGTGCCATCGATGCGTTGAAAAACGGCACGTCGAGAATATAGATTCGCAAGTCTTTGCAATAATCAATGGCAACCTTGCAGGCAACCTCTCGCACATAATTATTCAATACCGGATCACGCACCAGAAAAGGTGATTTTTTTAGATATTCTTCCTGCCGGTCAATGATGTACCAAAGCTCGGCTTCGTCGCTGCCCGCAGTGGGTCGGTCACCTGGTTGAGCGTCTTCATACAAGGCTTGAGCGTTCGCTGGGCTGTTTGAAAGCGCGATGCCTAGTGCGAGAAAAAGTGCATGATGAAGTTTCACAGCGGAAATCCTTTCAGCATGCTTTGTGCTGTTGCCGCTGCGCCTTGTTCGTCACGTAAATCGCCGGTTTGCTTTGCCAGAAAATTAAACCAGACGACCTGGCCGGTACGAAGATCTACTAAAGTGGTGACGCCTACCTGCTGGCCCCCGCCAATATCGCCACCCAGCAATAAAAGCCCGATCACCCGCAGAGCCGCCTGACCGCCACTGGTATAGCTATCTCGGACATAAGTAAATAGCGCGTAGTCGGCACCGGTTTGTTTTCGGATTTCTTCAACACCGGGACCAAATGACCAATCCAGTTGCTTGCTTTTTTTGGTCGCTAATTGTCCACCTGGCGCTGTCGAAATAAGAATGCTGACCGAGACCGCATAGTTAAGTCGAATCACTTGGCCCAGTCGCGAACCCGAGTCGAGGTCTTTTGGAATAATGAAATCAGGTAATTGCTTCACACGGCCATTATTGATTTTGGCTTTGATCGCCTGTGGATATAGGCGACGTGCAGTTTCTGACCATGCTTGCCGCGGCTCTTGCACACCACCAGCCAATACTTCTGACAATTCGATGTCCGGCTCAATCATCACCACACTGCCTTCGATCTTGACTGGCTTGCCGTCCGGTCCTTTCAGGACGCGGCTTTGCGTGTACGCAAGACTGTTGAAGCTTGTCAGCAACAACAGGGCGGTAATAGCAAAAAAATGAAACTTTCCGCGAATCAGCGACTTCTGCATGCTCATCTCCCCAAGCTGTGTGGTCCGAATTTAGCATCTCAGCTTAGCTTCGGCGACGGGGAGCTGTGATAAAATTCGGCGCGGCAAATTTTTCGTTTCAACCCCATTAAGGAATCGCAATGCTCCAACTCGCCAAACGCATGGGTCGCGCCAAGCCCAGCGCCATTATGGCCGTAGCTGAAAAAGCCAAAGCGCTGAAAGCTGCAGGTCGCGACATTATTTCTTTCTCGATCGGGGTGCCCAATTTTCTTCCCGGTGAACATGTTTACGCAGCTGCCCGAGAGGCCTTGAGCAAGGATTCCGGACAGTATGGTTCCAATCGCGGGAGCGATGCCTTGCTGGATGCGTTTTTGGCGCATATCGCTGAAGTGGGTTTTACTGGATACGAACGCAAACATTGCAGCACTGGCATTGGCGCGAAACATATTCTGTATTCGCTGGCCGAAGCCTTGCTTGAAGAAGGCGACACCATCGTTTATCCATCGCCTTACTGGACCACGTATCAGGACATCGCCGATATCGTGAATGCCAAGGCGGTCACTTTGCCTTGCCCGGCTTCGCAGAATTACAAACTGACTGCGCCACAATTGGATGTTGCGCTTGCCGAGCATCAGCCCAAAGTGTTTCTGTTCAATAATCCATCCAACCCTACTGGCATGGTTTATACAAAAGAAGAAATCGAAGCCTTGGCCGAAGTATTGGTGAAATATCCCAACACCTGGATCATCACCGACGATATTTACAACCGCATGGTGTTTGATAATTTGGGTTATCACAATTTTCTGCATTCGAAACCGGAATTGCGTGACCGCGTAATTTTCGTTGATTCACTTTCGAAAACTTACGGCATGCCTGGATGGCGCGTGGGTTTCATGGTGGGGCCTGAATCGGTGGCAAAAGCCATCACGACTCTGAATTCAAACCACATTACCAATATTCCGGAAATCGTTACGGCAGCAGCGGTTGCGGCACTGACGGGGCCGCAAGATGTTCCAACACAAAAAAACGCCGAGTTTCAAGCCAAGCGTGATTTGGTCATAGCAGCAATGAATGCAATTCCGGGCGTCATCTGCCCGAAACCGCAGGGTGCGTTTTATGTATTCCCGGATATTTCCTGCGCATTCGGCAAAGCCCATGGCGTGAAAGATATTCACAACGACATCGATTTTTGCGATGTGTTGCTCGAAGCCAAAGGTGTTGCCTGCGTGCCGGGTTCGGCTTTCGGTGAGCCGAAAGCATTGCGTATTTCATATACCTGCCCAACGCCGCAACTGGAGCCGGGCTTGAAACGCATTCAAGAGTTTTTTGCCGAGTTGACGTAGGTCGGGCCTGGGCCCGACAAATATTAATTTTATTCAAAAACGTTGGGCCAAGGCCCAACCTACACGGAGTCTTTTATGAAATCCCCGATTCGCGTTGCTGTTACCGGTGCTGCCGGACAAATTGGTTACTCGCTTGTTTTCCGTATCGCCTCGGGCGAAATGTTAGGAAAAGATCAGCCGGTCATTCTGCAAATGCTCGAGCTGCCGATGGAAAAAGCGCAGGCCGCATTGCAAGGCGTGATGATGGAATTGGACGATTGTGCATTCCCTCTGCTCGCAGGAATGGTGGGTACTGATGATCCGATGATCGCATTCAAAGACGCGGAAATTGCATTGCTAGTCGGCGCGCGCCCACGTGGCCCAGGCATGGAACGTAAAGATTTGTTGCTCGAAAATGCGAAAATCTTCACTGTGCAAGGTAAAGCATTGAACGCTGTTGCTTCACGCAGCGTGAAAGTCTTGGTCGTCGGCAATCCGGCCAATACCAATGCTTACATCGCGATGAAATCAGCACCGGATTTGAATCCGAAAAACTTCACTGCGATGTTGCGCCTCGATCACAATCGTGCGCTGTCGCAATTAGCGGCAAAAACCGGCAAGCCAGTCGGCGAGATTCAAAAATTGATCGTCTGGGGTAACCACAGCCCGACCATGTATCCCGATTATCGTTTCGCGACCATTGATGGTGCTTCGGTAAAAGAATCCATCAACGATGAAAGCTGGAATAAAGAAACCTTCATTCCGAAAGTCGGCAAACGCGGTGCCGCAATTATCGAAGCACGCGGTTTATCTTCGGCTGCTTCCGCTGCGAAT
>Ga0209181_10003053_pt1 | contig 26473 bp, 18 predicted proteins | sample MAT05_FD_187208 | JGI IMG/M metagenome (GOLD analysis project Ga0209181, IMG submission 187208) | Freshwater microbial communities from Lake Fryxell liftoff mats and glacier meltwater in Antarctica - MAT-05 (SPAdes) (version 2) | ecosystem: Environmental > Aquatic > Freshwater > Ice > Liftoff...
ACGGCTCGCTCGAAGACGTGTTCGAGCTGCAGGATTCGATCAGCAAGCGCATCGCCGAGGCGCTGCGCGTCTCGCTCGCCGCCGGTGCGCCGCGCGCGGACGCGCCGATCGAGGCGGTCGAGTCGTACCTGCGCGGTCGCCGCGCGCTGTCGCAGCTGCGGTACGTGGGTGAGGGCGGCGCGGTGGCGCTGCTCGAGCACGCGATGAAGCTAGCGCCGGGCTTTCAGCCTGCCGTCGCCGCGCACGCGATGGCGACGGTGCGCACGTGGTTTCTCCCCGGTCTCGACGACACGCGCGACTGGGCGGCGACCGCGAAGGCGAGCGTCGAGCGCGCGCTGCGCGAAGCGCCAGAGCTCGCCGAGACGCACCAAGCACGCGCCATGTTGGCGATGCAGCTCGGAAACTTCCGCGAGGCGGCGCAGGCGCTGACGCGCGCGCTCGAGCTCGCCCCGACGTTCGTCGAGGCACACCAATCGCTCGGCTCGTTGCTGGTCGAGTCGGGGCGCGTCGACGAGGGCCTCAAGCATCTGCGTCTCGCCGTGCAGCTCGATCCGAGCCAGCGCTTTGCGCTGCTCACCATCGCGCGCACGTACGCGCTCGGCGGCGATCCGCAGCGCTACCGCGCGGTGATCGCGCAGCTCGGGCCGCTCGACTTCTCTACGCCGATCATGCTCGCGATGCGCGTAGCGACGTGGTTCCGCGACCTCGACGAGCTGCGTGTACTGGTCGCGAAGGTGGCCGACTCGTCGCTGCCGGTCGCGCGATTCGCAGCGCTCTATGGGCGCGCCGTGCTCGGCGAGATCCCGGCCGACTCGCTCGCGAAGATGCTCGACACCGCCGTCCGTGGTCCGCTCAGTCCGCGCTTCGCTGCGCTCGCTGCGCAGAACGGCTGCGAGGTCTGCTCGGTCGTCGGCGACATCGACAGCGCGGAGAAGCACCTGCAGCACGCAGTGGAGTGCGGGCTCATCGACCTCGAGTGGATGGACAAGTGCCCCGTGCTCAGCGAGGTGCGCGCGCGGCCTTCTTATGCCGAGCTGCGGCGCACCGTGCGCCTGCGCGCCGACGAGATCTGGCACGCGACGACGACCGTACGCTGACGCGCAAGCGCGCGCTCTTCAGCCTCTTACCGCGCCCGCGGAGAGCCCGCGCAGGCTCTCGGATTTCCCTCGCCGTCCAGGCTACGCGCACTCTGGCACTCCCACGCAGCTTCGATCAGCGCAGTCGGTGCGGCCATCGCAGTCGTCGTCGACACCGTTGTCGCAGGCGCCGCGCTCGGAGAGACGGCATCGGCTGCACTCCGGTGCTCGCCAGCAATCGGAGTCGGCACAGTCGATGATTCCGTCGCAGTCGTCGTCGCGGCCATTGTCGCAGGCGTAGTCCTCAATCGTCGCGCGACAGACGAGCACACACCGCGCGAGGCTCGTGGCGCCGTCACCGTCGTCGTCGACGCGTCCGCTGCGCCCGCGTGGTGGCTTTGCGAGCACGCCGCGAGGATCAGACTCGCGACGACGAAGCTCGTCCACTCGATGCGTGTCGGCATGCGCTCAGGGTACTCGACAAGCTTGCTCGTCAGCGCTTTCGCCGGCGCGCAAGCACGACGCCGAGCAATCCCAGCGCGAGCAAGGCACCGCGCGTGGAGCCGCTTCCCGCCGCGACGCAGCCACAGCCGCCGTCATCGGTCGCTGCCGAACCGCCGCCGCCGGCGTCGCGCGCGGATGCATCGCCGCCCCCGTCTCGCACGGACGCGTCGCGCACGGACGCGTCGGGCATGCCAGCGTCGGCTCCTCCGACGCCGCTGTCGGCGACGCCGGCGTCGGGTCGCGACGGCTCGACGCACTCGAGCGCGGCGAGGCCCTCGCAGACATCCCCTTCGCCATCGCGGTCGGTGTCGAGCTGTGAGGGGTTCGCGTAGGAGACGCAGTTGTCGCAGGCGTCGCCGCGTCGATCGAGGTCACAGTCGCGTTGGTCGGGATCGGCGATGTCGAAGCAGAGGTCGCACACGTCCCCGACGCCGTCTCCGTCCCGGTCGTCCTGCATGAAGTCAGGGTTGTTCGGACAGACGTCGCACGCGTCGCCCACGCCGTCGCCATCGGTCTCGGTCTGGTCGGCGTTTGCGACCGCGTCGCAGTTGTCTCCGACCGCGTCCACGCCATCGCCGTCATCGTCGACGAAGGTCGAGCGATAGACGAGTGCGACGTAGGCGAACACGATGCAGTCGCTGAGGTGGTCGTTGCTGACGTCGAGGTCGGGCCCGATCTCCTCGAGGAAAGACATCGGCACGCTGTACGTGAGGTCATCCCAATACTGGCCGTCGTAGTTGCCGAATGTCGCGAGGCGGCGCATCGGCGCCGGGAAGGTGCTGCCGCTGAAGTCCATGCCGCGCTCGAGCAGACCGAGCTGTCCATCGCCTGCCCCGACGTGCAGCTCGGCGGATGTCGCGATGACCAGCGGAAGCTCGTCGAAAGGGATACTGACCACGCGGCGGCTCGCCTTGAGCACGGCGGAGCCATCGTGGATGGCCACGGTGGCGCGCGCATCGCTGGTCGGGTCGTCGTAAACGACGACGAGCGAGGCGCCCTGCGTGTCGCGCGACGCCTCGAAGCTCGGAAAGCCGGCGATGACGTACGAGCCGTTGCCGGCGACGAGCGCAGTGACGTCCGCGCGATAGGCGACGTTGTTCTGCGCGCTCAGGTCGTAGGTGGGTGCGGCGACCCAACAGGTTGAGCCATCCGTGCCAATGACCGTGCCAGTCACCGTCGTTCCGTTCAGCGTGACCGTCGTGTCGACCGCGCTGCCGTAGATGACCCAATAGAGATACGCATGCCGAATCGCAGCGCCCGCAGGAACGCCGCTCAGCGCGATCGTCCCCGACGTCACGGCCGCGCCCGCGCTCGCATCTTCGCGGCGACCAGCGAGCCCCACACCCCCGGACACGAGGCCGTATCCCTCGCCGGTCTCGAACAGCATGGAGTTGAGCTCACCGTCGCCGTCCGCGGACGCGGGCGTCGGTGGCGCGAGCGCCAAAAGCGTGAAAGCGAACAGCGCATGTCGGGCGGCAGACTGAGTCATCCGGCGAGTATCGCATGATATGACTCGACGGCAGCGCGCTCGCCGGGACGCGTCACTCGGTCTGACTGCGGCCTGACCGAGGTGGAGCTCTAAGCGACCGAGACGGCGACACGACCGAGTCCACCGTCGACTGACGTGCTCAGCCCTTCACGCCGCCGGCAGAAAGCCCGCGTACGAGATTGCGCTGCAGCGCGTAGAAGAGCGCCATCACCGGCAGCGAGACGAGGATAGCGCCGGCCGCGAAGCGTCCCCAGCGCGCGTCGTATTCGCCGACGTAGCGCTGCAGCACGACCGGCAGCGTGAATGTGTCCTCGCGCGAGAGGAACGTCGCGGCCAGGACGAACTCGTTCCACGCGGTCATGAAGGCGAACAGCGCGGTCACCGCGAGCGCGGGCCGCACGACCGGCAGCACGACGCGCAAGAACGCGCCGAAGCGGGTCGCGCCGTCGACCATCGCGGCCTCCTCGAGATCGCGCGGGATAGCGGCGAAGGCGCCGCGCAGCTGGAAGATCGCAAATGGAACAGCGGTCGTCGCGTAGACCAAGATGAGGCCGGAGCGCGTGTCGAGGAGCGAGAGAGCGTCGAGGATCAGATAGAGCGGGATGCTCGCCGCGACGCCGGGGAACATCTGCGTCGCGAGCAACGCGCGCTCTCCCTCCTTTGCGCCGACGAAGTCGAAGCGCGCGAGCGCGTACGCGGCCGGCGTGGCGAGCGCGACGGCGACGATCGCGGTCGACGCGCTGACGAACACGCTGTTGAACAGCTGCCGGCCGAACAGCCAGCCGCTGCCGGACTCCGCACCTGCGCCGACGCCGAGGACCGCGGCGAAGTGCTCGAGTGAAGGCGAGTCCGGAAACGGCAACACGCGCGGCTCGGGCGCATCACCGGGCGAGAGCGCGAGCGCGACGACCCACAGCACGGGATAGAGCGCGAACACGACCGCGAGCAGCACGATCAGGTGCACGCCGAGCTCGGTGAAGAGCGCGCGGGCATCGGCGCGCGAGCGCGTCATGTCTTGCCTGCATCGGCACGCGAGCGCGTCATGCCTTGCCTGCCTTCGCGTCGGGCGAGGTGACGTGGCCGAGCGCGCGCGTACCGAGCCAGAGCACGCCGAAGATGAGCACCGCGTACGCCGCTGCGTAGCCGACCTGCTGCGAGCGGGTGAACGCCCAGCGATAGGCCTCACTGACGAGGATGTCGGTGGTGCCATCCGGCTCGCCGCCGGAGACGAGGAACACGACGTTGAACATGTTGAACGTCCACACCGCGCCCATCGCGATCGCTGGGCCGAGCGACGGCGCGAGCAGCGGCCAGGTCACCAGACGAAAGCGCTGCCACGCCGTCGCGCCGTCGACCTCGGCCGCCTCGTAGAGGTCTTGCGGGATCGCCGCGAGCGCGCCGAGCGTGACTACCATCATGAACGGAAAGCCGAGCCAGACGTTGGTCGCGACGTTGGCCGAGAAGGCCGTCGACCAGCGCGCGAACCAGCTGATCGGCTCGCCGCCGAGCGCGGTGATGACGGCGTTCACCGCGCCGAATTGCCGATGGAACATCCCCTTCCACGCGAGCGCAGTGACGTAGCTCGGCACCGCCCAGGGTAAGACCAGCAGCACGCGATAGAGGCCGCGGAAGCGCAGCTTTGGTCGATCGAGCAGCAGCGCCAAGCCCACGCCGAGCGCGAGGTGCAGCGCGACGTTGAGCGCCGTCCACAACACGGTGACGAGCAGCACCAGCCAGAACGAGCCGGTGCCGAGCAGCGCACCGCCGCGCGCGGTGAGCACGTCGACGTAGTTGGCGAGGCCGACGTAGTGAAGATTGCCGGGCGCTCCGGCGAACAGCGAGGTCAGCGCGCCGACGGCGAGCGGCGCGATCACCAACAGGCCGACCGCGACGGCCGCGTGCGTGACGTACGCATACGCCGGCAGCGAACGCCGCACGGCCGCGCGGAACTGCGGATCGCGCGCGCGCCGCACGCTGAACGCGACGGCGATCAGCAGCGCGAGGGAGAGCAGCAGCAGCAGCGGTGCCGGCGAGCGCTCGGCGGGCAGCGGACGGATCAGATCGGCGAAGCGACGCTCGCCCTGCGCGAGCACCTCCGGCGCGCTGCGGCCGCCGCGCAGGTAGTTGCGGATCGCGCGCTGCGCGGGCTCGAACGTCGAGCGCATGAGCGGATCAGTAGGCAGCGGGATGCCACTCTCCGCCGAGCGACGAAACGCCGCGAGAAATGGGTCGTTCGCGATCTGCGGATCGAGCGCGGCGGTGCGCGACGCGACCACTTGCCGCGCGACGCGTGCGCGCACCAGCGCGGCCGGAGCCGCCGCGAGGAAGCGGGCGAACGCGCGCGCGCCGGTGGCTTCGCGCGCGTGCGTCGCGATCAACGCGGCCTCGATGGTGACGAACGGCGTCAGCGGCGCGCCACCTGCCGCACGGACACTCGGCAACGGCGCGACATGCCAGCGCAGCGATCGCGGCAGATCTGGCGCGAGCCACGGGCCGCCGATCGCCGTCGCCGCCCGTCCTCCCGCGAACAGCTTCTTCACCAAGTCGCCCGAGGCCTCAGCGGGCACCACGCCGCGATCGACTAGCCGCCGCAGATGCAGCAGCGTGCGCTCCGCCGCCGGTCCGAAGAACGCGTAGTGCCCGGCGCCGTCGAGCAGACGTCCGCCATACGCGTGCAGCAGGCTCGCGTCCCAATAGGCACTCTCGGCCTCGAACACCAGCGGATACGTGCCTATCGGCAGCCGCGCGCGCAGCGCCTCGAGGTCTTCGAGGGCGCGCGGATCTGTGCTGAGCAGCGCTTCGTTGACGTAGAGCGCGCCACACTTGAGCGCGAGCGGCACACCATAGAGCGCGCGATCGACGGTGAGCGCGTCGAGGTGCGCGACCTCGAAGTCGAAGCGCTCGCGCGCGCTCAGCCGACCGAACGGCTGCACCAAGTGGCGCTGCACGTAGGTGACGATGCGCTCGTGCGCGTCGATGAAGACGTCGGGCCCTTCACCCGTGGGGATCGCCGACTCGAGCTTCGCCGCGTACGCGCCGAACGCCACGTGCAGCACCTCGACGCGGTAGCGCGCGCCCTCGGGCGAGCGCTCGAAGCGGCGCACCACCTCGCGCAGCGCGCGCGCTTCGGCCTCGTCGTACGCGTGCCAAACGCGCACGGTGCGGCGAGCGTCCTGCGCGTACGCCGTCGCGGTGCCGACGATGAGCCACGCGCAGACGTACAGCGCGACGCACAGCGTCTGCACGCTCTGCTGCGCGCTCACGCGTCGGCCCGAACACATGGCACGACGAGCGCGGCCTCACTCTTCGGATCGAAGAGGTGCACGCCGTCCGGGTCGACGTCGAACGCGAGCACGTCGCCCGAAGACACGCGTGTATGCGCGTCGCCCTCGAGCCGTGCGACGAACGGCTTGCCGCCGATGTGACCGTGCGCGTACGCCTCGAAGCCCATCGCCTCGACGACATCGACCGTGAAGCGCAGCGCGCCCTGCGCCGCGGCGAGCCGCACATCGTGCGGACGAACGCCGAGCACGACCTCGCCGTCGTGCGCTGCGAGCGACTCTGGCAGCGCGACATCGACGCCGTCTGCGCGGATGCGCCCAGCGCTCGCGCGCGCCGGCAGAAATCCCATGCCGGGTGTGCCGAGGAACGACGCGACGAAGCGCGACGCCGGGTGCCGATAGACGTCGAGCGGCGCGCCGATCTGCTCGACGCGCCCAGCGCGCAGCACGACCAGCTTATCGGCGAGCGTCATCGCTTCGACCTGATCGTGGGTGACGTAGACCATCGTCGCGCCGAGCTTCGCGTGCAGCTTCTTGATCTCGACGCGCACCTCGCCGCGCAGCGCCGCGTCGAGGTTCGACAGCGGCTCGTCGAACAAGAAAAGCGACGGCCGTCGCGCAATCGCGCGTCCCATCGCGACGCGCTGACGTTGGCCGCCAGAGAGCTGCTTTGGCAGGCGATCGAGCAGCTTCTCGAGCCCGAGCGAGCGCGACACATCGGTGATGCGCTCGCTGATCGCTGCGCTCGTCTCGCCACGCAGGCGCAGCCCAAACGCGAGGTTGTCGCGCACGCTGAGGTGTGGATAGAGCGCGTAGCTCTGAAACACCATCGCCACATCGCGGTCGCGCGGGGCGAGCTGGGTGACGTCGCGGGTGCCGATCATCACCGTGCCGCGATCCGGCAGCTCGAGGCCGGCGATGGTGCGCAGCAGCGTGCTCTTGCCGCAGCCGCTCGGCCCGACCAGCACGACCAGCTCGCCGTCGCGCACGTCGAGGTCGATGCCGCGCAGGATGGGCGTGGTGCCGAGAGTCTTCTCGATCTTGGACAGCGTCAGCGAGGCCACTCGCCGCTGAGTCTATCCTCGCGCTCAGCCTTTGTGCGGGCTGATCGCGTAGTCGATCACCGTCGCCCCAAGGCGCGCATCGACCACGATGTGAGAGTGCTGCGCGCCCTGCGGAAGCACGAGCGCGCCGTGCCGCTCCGCCGGTACGTTCGCGAGCGCGACGACCACGGCGTGCAGCGTGCGCGACGAGACCTGCAGCGTGAGATCGGCGCCGCTCTGCGACACGGCACGCGTCAGAATGGCAACGATCGCGTCGCGCGATCCGCTGGCCGCGTCGAGCTGCGCGGCTTCGCCATCGACCGCGTGGACAATCTCGTCGCGCGCGATCAGCCGGATCGTCGGCAGCGCGCCGTCGCGTCGCTCCTCCGCGGCTACCGCGCCATCGCCGAGATGTGCGGTGTCGTTGAGCCCGACCAGTCGCGCGCCGGCGTGGCCCGCGTCGTAGTGCAGCGTCGTCATCGCCGTGTTGGCGAGCCGCCCGAGGCCCGACGACGGACGCAGCGTGCGCTTGCCGAGCGCGTGCGCGACGACCGCGCCGATGACGCCGCCATGGGTAAACACCACCGCGCGACCGTCCGGCGTGAGCTGCGCGCGCAGGCGATCGAGCGCGGCGTCGACGCGTCCCCAGAAGCGCTCGAGCGTCTCGCCACCGCCGAGCGCGACATCGCGCCTGCCCTCAGCGAGCGCCGTCAGCTCTTCGGGGAAGCGCTCGGCGACCTCGGCTCGAGTCAGGCCCTCCCAAGCGCCAACATCCGCCTCGCGCCAGGTCGCGTCGGTCACGACATGCGCCGCGAACGACGCGCGCGCGGTGTGCGCCGCGCGCATCAGGTCGGACGCGACGATCACATCGACGCGCCAGCCGTTGCGCTGCCGCTCGGCGAGGCGCGCTCCAAGCGCAGCGGCCTGCGTCTCACCGTGGGCAGACAGCGGCGCGTCACCCTGCCCTTGCCAGCGGCGCGAGACATTCGACGTCGATTCCGCATGTCGCACGAGGACGATTTCCACGGACGAGGTTTACGCTGCGCGCGGCTTTTACGCTCCCGCGCGGGGTTGGAGCTGTGGTACGCCTCAGGCTCGAGTCTACGGAGCGGAGTGAAGTTGCTGCCCAGGCCCCCCGCGCGAACGGTTACGTGCCGACGGTGCAGAGCGTCCGAGTCCGCTCACTGCGGGTAGCAGAGGTCCGTCTCGAACATCCCGCGGGACGTCGTGATGGTCGTGCGTTCGCAGCCGAAGCCTGACGCGCGACAGTCCGCGTCGGTCGCGCAACGCTCGCGGCAGTGCGGCGGGTTGTCGACCGAGCCCATGACGCCGAGGCAAAGGCCCGTTGGGCAGTCCGATTCGCGCAAGCAGCGGTAGGTACACGCCGCGGAGTTGCGCGTGCGACCGGAGATGGCCAAGCACACCTCGCCGACGCCTTCGCAGCCGTCGGCGATCACACACTCTTGGTAAAGATTGCCAGGGTCGCGGAGCGGGCCTGCGTCGGCTGCACCTCCGTCGCCGCCCGCGTCGAGACTCTGCGCTTGGCGGATGCATCCACTCAGCGACATCGTGCACACGAGCGCGAGGCAAATTCTGCTGTCCATCGACTGGCTCCTGTGCGAGGCGTCCGTCGGCTCGCAGGCGCGACTGTACTACGTTTCGCGATCCGTCGAAACGCGCGCGCGTGCTGCTTCGTGCTGCGCGCGCTAATCACCGTCGAGGTTCGCGCCGCGCACGTCGAGATGCCGGCGCCCGGTCGGATCGAAGGATGGGTCGAGCACACCGGGGACTTCACTGGTGGTGCTGCACGCGGCTTTCGCACGTAGTTCGCCGCCGTCGTGGACCCGCCGTCGACGCGCTTCAGGAATCCCCGGCAACGAGGACTCGGGGGCCCTCAGCGCCTGGTACGTGTGGACCGCAATCGGCCTCTATCCGGCGCTGGGACAAGACGGGTATTACGTCGGTCGACCGCTGGTGGACCGCGTCGAAATCGATCAGCCGATGGGCATGTTGGTCATCACGCGAGACGGTGATGGCCTACGTACAGCGCGTCAACTTCGATGGCGTGGAGCTCGCACATCCGTTCCTCACGCACGCCTTCGGCGCGCCGCCCGGCTTCTGATCGAGGCGCCGGCCTGGTCGCGCATCGCGCGCTCCCGCGCAACGAGACACCGCTGATTCTAGCTGCGCGTCGCCGGGGCCCTCTCGGGGCCGAGGCCCCAGAGGAGGAGGACGGTGATGGTGACGAGGGTGAGGACGGAGGAAATGCTCACGATTCGGGCGATCTCTTCGGGCCACAGCACGGTGAGGCCGAGGGCGGCGACCGGGACGACCGTCGCCCACGCGGTGCGCGGGACGAGGAGTCCGGCGGCGGTCGTCGAAAGCGCGTGGCGGATCAGGTCCATACCGAGCACGACCGCGGGCGCGAGTCCGTGCGCCGCGCCAATGGTGCGCTGAAGCAAGCCGCTCACCGCGACGGCGGCGATGAGCGCGGCGGCGCGGCGGCCGACGGAGTTCTTCGCCAAGTGTTTGCGCAGCGCGAACATCCCGACGAGCGTCAGCGCGAGCTGTGTCACTGCGATGCGGATCAAGAACTCGTGGGTCAGCTCGCTCTTCGGCAGCGTGAACGCGAGGATGGCGATCGCGATCGCGCCGAGAGTCAGCGCGATCAGGCTCGCCATGCGTGAGCGAAAGCCGACGCGAAGGTCGTTCTCGCGCGCGAGGCGCTCGAGCTGCAGAGCGACCTCGCGGCGTTCCATCAGCGCCTGCTCGACGACGCTGAGCTCGGCCTCGAGCGCCGGCTGCGGGCTCTGCAGCTGCGCCATCAGCGCACGCGCCCCCGCGGCGTTCTCGCGACGCAGCTCGTGGCGCATCGCCAGCGCGAGCACCGTGTCGAGGCTGCTGCGGATGTCTGCGTCCGCCGGCCACTCGCGCGCCGCCTGCAGCAGCGTCATACGGCACTCCACCAAGCGCTCGTCGATCGCGACGTCCGCTCGCCCCTCGGCGATCGCGCGCTCGAGCTCCGGGAACATGCTGCGCGCCGATTGAAGCAGCGCGATCGCGGCGAGATGACGCCGCCGCTCCTCGACGGCCTCCGTGGCGCTCGGCAGCTCACCCGCGGATTGCCGCGCCAAGTCGACGATCGTGCGCGACTCCACCTCTGCGTGCGGCAGCGCGCGACGAATCCAGTCGGCGAGTTCGGCCGCGCTCGCATGCCCGACGCCGAACGCGAGCTTTGCGGCGAACGACCGCGCGTCCTCCGTTCGCCGGCCGAGATCCCGCGCGAGCGCCACGTCGAGCGCGCCATCGACCGCCGCGCTCCACGCCGAGTCGGTGCGCGACAGCCGCGGGATCGGGTCCTCCACCACTGCCATTACCGTGTCGATCGCGGTCGCGCGCTTGAACAGACGCTGCCGCGCGAGAAACTCCCAGGCCACCACGCCGAGCGCCCACACATCAGTGCGCGCGTCGACCGGCTCGCCGCGCGCCTGCTCGGGCGACATGTACGAAGCGGTGCCCTTGATCGCGCCGACGACCGAGCGGGTGAGCCGCGCATCGTGCTGCACGATGCCAAAATCCATGAGTCGCACCGAGCCGTCGAAGCCGACGATGATGTTCTTCGGCGTCACGTCCCGATGCACGACGTGGAGCCGATTGCCCGCCGCGTCGCGCAGGTCGTGCACCGCGTGCAAGCCCTCCGCGACGCTGCTGAACACCAGCCCAGCCAGCGCGCCCCAGCGCTTCTTGTCGAGGCGCCCTCGCGACTCGAGCTCGACAGCGCGCGTGAGCAGCTGCGCGACCGTGACTCCTGGGATGAACTCCATCACCAAGAAGTGCTCTTTCCCATCGATACCGAAGTCGATCACGCCGCAGACGTTGGGATGCGTGAGCTGCGCGGCGAGACGCGCCTCATCGAGGAACTGCGACGCAGCCGCCGCATCCTGCGCGAAGTGGCCGTGCAGCACCTTGATGGCGACTACCTTTTCAAAGCCCGACGGCCCCTCCGCGACGCCGACGTAGACCGTCGCCTGCCCACCGGTCGCGATCTCGTAGCTGAGCCCGTAGCGCCCGATTCTCCGCCGCGTTGGGCGCACCTGCGCGATGGGCGCGTCGCCGCCGCCCATCAGCTGCGTGACGTCGGTGTCGTCGGAGCCCACACGCCGAGCGTAGCGCCTTCGCGACGCGCGCGGATCGAGATCCGCGGCGCGATCCGCTCTTGCACGCTCCCGCCTCCGCGCGCAGCATCTCGCGCGATGTCCGCACGCGTCCTGCCCGCGCTCCGCGAGATGATCGCGACGCTCGTCGCCGAGCCCTCGCCGAGCAGCGCCGATCCGCGCTTCGATCAGGGCAATCGGCGTGTCGTCGAGCACCTCGCGGAGTTCTGCGACGCGCTCGGCATGTCGATCGAGCTCCTGCCGAGCGCGGCCCGCGACGATAAGGTCAACCTCATTGCCACGTTCGGCTCGGGCGACGATGGGCTCGTTCTCGCGGGGCACTCCGACACCGTGCCCTGGGACGAAGGACGCTGGCGCCACGATCCGTTCCGGGTGAGCGAAGACGATGGCCGGCTCTACGGGCTCGGCACCAGCGACATGAAGTCGTTCTTCGCCGTCGCGCTGAGCGCGCTCGCGCGGATCGACGTGAGCCGACTGCGCGCCCCGGTGATGCTGCTCGCGACTTACGACGAAGAGAGCACGATGGGCGGCGCGCGCGCGCTCGTCGCCGCCGGCAAGCCAAAGGCGCGTCACGCGGTCATCGGCGAGCCGACCAACCTCGTGCCGGTGCGCATGCACAAGGGCGCGATCATGGAGACCGTCGCGCTGATCGGGCGCACCGGACACTCGAGTGATCCGTCGCTTGGGCGCAGCGCGCTCGAGGGTATGCACGCGGTGATCAGCGATCTGATGCTGTTCCGCGAGGCGCTGCAGCGAGCGCACCACAACGCGGCCTTCGCCGTGCCGGTGCCGACGATGAACTTCGGCGCGATCCACGGCGGCGACAGCCCGAACCGCATCTGCGGCGACTGCGAGCTGCGCTTCGATCTGCGCGCGCTGCCCGGCATGGACGTCCCCGCGCTGCGCGCCGAGATGCGCGCGCGCATCTCGAAGATCGCCCTGGCGCGGGACCTCGAGGTGCGCTTCCCCGCGCAACATCCAGGCACGCCGCCATTCGAGACCGCGGCGACGGCCGAGATCGTGCGCGCGGCGTGTGAGCTCACCGGACACGAGCCGGGCGTCGTCGCCTTTGGCACCGAGGGGCCGTACCTCACGCAGCTGGGTGCTGAGACGGTGATCTGCGGGCCGGGAGACATCGCGCGCGCGCATCAGCCGGACGAGTCCGTCGATCTCGCGTCGCTGCCGCCGGCGGTCGATCTCATCGAGCGCCTCGTAAACCGCTTCTGTCTGCCCGCTTGAGCGCGCCGCGAGCTTCATGACGACGAGCAAAGCCCCGCGCAAAGATCCGCAGATCTTCATCGACTGGTTCCGACACTCGGCGCCGTACATCCACGCGCACCGCGGTCGCACCTTCGTCGTCACGTTCGGCGGCGAGGCGGTCGCCGACGAGGCGAGCTTCCGCAGCGTGATCAGCGACATCGCGCTGCTGCACAGCCTCGGCGTGCGCATCGTCTTGGTGCACGGCGCGCGCCCGCAGATCGCCGAGCAGCTCGCGCAGCGCGATGAGACGCCGCGCGTCGAGAAGGGCATTCCGGTCACCAACAAGCTGGCGCTGCTCTCGGTGAAAGAGGCGGTCGGCATGGTGCGCGTCGAGATCGAGTCGCTGCTCTCGACCGGCGTCGCGAACTCGCCGATGGAGGGCGCGCGCCTGCACGTCGACAGCGGCAACTTCGTGACCGCGATGCCCGTCGGCGTGCGTGATGGCGTCGACTACGAGTCGACCGGCGAAGTGCGCCGCATCGACGCCGACGCGATCCGCGCGCGCCTCGACGCTGGCGCGATCATCTTGCTCTCACCGCTCGGCTATTCGGTCACCGGCGAGACTTTCCGCATCCCGCCGGACGAGGTCGCGCGCGCGGCCGCCATCGCGCTCAAGGCCGACAAGCTGGTGTGTCTGGTCGAGGGCAGAGGCGTGCTCGACGCGAGCCGAAGACCCGTACACCAGCTGACGCCGAGCGACGCCGAGACGCTCGCACGAAAGAAGAAGCGCTGGCTCTCCGAGGACGTGCGCGTGCATCTGCGCGCCGCTGCATCGGCGTGTGCGAACGGCGTACGCCGCGCGCACCTGGTCAGCCGCACGACCCCGGGCGCGCTGCTGCTCGAGCTGTTCACCCGCGACGGCATCGGCACGATGGTCACCAGCGAGACCTACGAGGGCACGCGCACCGCGACGCTCGCCGACGTCGGCGGCATCGCCGGTCTGATTCGCCCGCTCGAAGACGCAGGCGTGCTCGTCCGCCGCCCGCGCAAGCAGCTCGAGATGGACATCGAGAAGTTTACCGTCGTCGAGCGCGACGGAATGATCATCGCGTGCGCCGCGCTCTATCGCTTCGAGAGCGAGCGCATCGCCGAGCTCGCGTGCGTCGCCGTACACCCCGAATACCGCCGCACCGGCCGCGGCGACGCGCTGCTCGACTACATGGAGCAGCGCGCGACCACGCTCGGCATCGACCGCGTCTTCGTCCTGACCACGCACGCCTCCCACTGGTTCGTCGAGCGCGGCTTCGAGAAGGCCACCGTCGACGATCTGCCGGTGCCGAGGCGCCAGCTCTACAATCAGAAGCGCAACAGCAAGGTGCTGATCAAGACGCTGTAGTCGGCGCGTGCCGCTGCCTGCGGCGGCGTGCGGCTCAGTCGCGACGGAACTTCGGCGCTCGCCGGCGTCGACGCCATACGGCGCAAAGAGCGACCGACACGACTGCCGAGAGCCCGAAGCGGCCGCTGCGCCCCGGGCCTATCGCGCAGTTCGAGTTGGTGTCGGGCTCGGTCAGCATGCTGACGCGGCCACCATCGAGGGCACCGCCGATTCCACCGTCCATCGTTGGAACAGCGGCATCCATAGGCGCACTGTCCCAATAGAGGATCTCTTCGGGAGTGAGCGGGCGCAGCGTGGTGTTGTCGACGCGGAGAGCCGTGGCGCATGGACCCACCGTCGATGACACGTAGGGCGTCGAAAAACGCACCGAACCAGGCACGACGAAGCCAACTCCCCGGAACACGCGGTCGCCCGGCGCTATCCCGTAGCCAGCGCCGCAGTCTACCGGCAGCCGAAGGTGCACGTGGCGTGGCGATGATGTGGGCGAGCTTGCATCTCCGTCGATCTCGCTGTCCCACGCGACGAGCGTTGACCACGGCGCGGCGTCGAAGCCGGGGTCGGCGTAGAGGCGAACCTCGACGAAATAGCCGCGATTCGCGACCCCCTGGTAGTAGTTCGCGGCGTAGAGTTCGGACACTTCGATGGTGCCTAGTGTCAGCGGTTCGGCAATGGGAGCGACCGCGCGATAGCGGGTGACGCTCGGAGTTTCGCCCGGGCAAATCGGATGATAGAGGTCGTAGTCCTCGCCTACGACGAGGCGCGCGAGAGGCGCGACTAAAGGCGCAGCGAGCGGCACCGCCGCTCCATCGCTCACGCGCACGAGCCGCACTGTGCTCCAGTCGAGTCCACGGCCATCGCCGCCGACGAAGGTGAAAATCGGCCAGTTCGCTGGCACATCACCGGCAGCCGGCTCTGTCTCTAGGTCAGCGGGGGTACATGGCGGAGCCAAATCTGGCCGATACACGGCGGACTCGGCGCGTACCGACGCGGTGACGAGAAACGAGCCCAAAGCGACCGAGAGCGCAAGCAGATGGACGGGCGCGCGCATGGATACCTCCAGTAGCTACGGATCAGAATGGCGGACAGACGCTGGCGATACAGACGGGATTTGCGATCGTGCAGTGGAGATCGAGCGCACAGTCTTCATGCGAGAAGCAAGGCTGTCCGAGACTACCAGTGTTCGCACAGGCTAGCAGGGTGTTCGAGCTACGCACGCATGCACCGCCGCACTCGCTCTGCGTAGGACAAGGCTCTCCGGGCCCGCGCGGTGGCGTGCAAACCGAGTCGATTCCAGTGCATACGAGCGGTTCCGCGCAGGCACCTGGGAGACATCGTTCACCCTCGAGACGCGGCGGGCCGCAGCGCGCGAAGCCGTCTGTACCGAGTCCACACGTCAGCTCCGTCGCGCAACGTCGGTCGTCAGAGCACTTCTCGCCGTCGGTGGGCGTTCGCGCGCAGGTGCCGTCCAAGCAAGCCAATCCTGCAGCGCATTCCACGGGCCCGAACTCGCCCCCGAAACAAGGGGAGCCCAAGCCAGGCGGCACCAGACAGACGCCTTCGCTGAACGCCAGGCCGCTGCAGGCGAGCCCGGACAAACAGAGCGTGCCAGGCCCGCAGCTCTCGCCGGCGTGTCGCCGCGGCTCGCACCGGAAGTCGTCACCACAGTACAGGTCGGGCGCGCAGTCGCGCGTCCAGTGCAACCAACCGCATCGCTCACCCGCCGAGGCGCGCGGCTCGCACGTCCAAGCGCCGCCGCATCCCGCGTTACCACCGCACGCCTCCGCGCCTCCCGCACATTCGGATACTCGCGCAACGCATTCGCCGCGTACGCAAGTGGAGCGAAACGCACAGTCATTGTCCTCGAAACAGCGCGCTCGGTCTTCGCCCGGCCTGGCGCACAGGCCATCCACACACACCAGCGCAGGCTCACAGTCCTCGTCGCCGATACAGCCGCGCACCGACTCCGGCGTCAGCGGCGCGCACAGACCGCGGACGCAGACGAGCCCTGACCGGCAAACCTCCGACCCGTAACAAGGCTGCGGGGCCCCCGACCGCTCTCGACAGACTCCTTCGGCACAGTAGCCGAATCCGTCGGCGCAAATGCCGGCCACGCAGCGCTCTCCGATAGCGACCGGCTCGGCGAGGAAGGGCTCGCAAAGCCCGCCGATGATGCGCATATCGAGCGGCCGGCAAATCGGATTGCGGGCACGAACCAGCGCTAAGCAGGCATCGGCGCGCGCCGCGTCGAACCGGGCAGTGTCGGGAACGATAGCGGCGGTCTCAAGCACGCATTCAGCGGTCAGCACGGCCTCGCAGCGCGCGCGATCGATCCCGTCGTTCACGACCAATACGTCACACCCGCAGGACTCGAACCACTCGCAGCCCAACGCAGCCAAAGGCTCGCAGAACTGCAAGCGCAACGCATCGCGGTCGAGCGCTGGAAGGTCCGGCGCGACGGTGAGGTCAGTAGATGCATCGGGGCCGGCATCCGGGCGCGGCGGGGAGACAGACGAAGACGTACAGCCGCCAACCCATGCAACGACGCAGAGGAAAAGCAGGGCCTGACCCGAGACAGCATGTCGCGCTCGCGGCACACAATGGCCCGACCACGCTAGCGCGCTGCAAACGGGATTTCGCATCTAGCGTTCGCGATGCATCCGGTGTGCCGGAACGGATGCGACCCATTGTGCGTGCCCGCCGCGGTAGTCTCTCGCTTTCGACGGGTCCTCGCTGGGCGCGCTGGCTCAGCGAACCACGTAGCCGCCGTCGACGAGCAGCGAATGGCCGGTGACGAAGCTCGCTGCGTCCGAGCAGAGGAAGAGGACGGCTGCGGCGATCTCTTCGGGCTTGCCCATGCGGCCGATCGGATGGAGCGCATCCATCGCGGCGCGGCTCTCGGCTGTGGCGAGCATCCCGGCGCGCTCGAGCATCGGTGTCTCGATGAAGCCGGGACAAACGGCGTTGACGCGGACTCCGTGACGCGAGGTCTCGAGGGCGGCGACCTGGGTGAGGCCGATGACACCGTGTTTTGCTGCGGTGTACGCGCTGGCGCTCTCGAAGCCGACGACGCCGAGGATCGACGCGCAGTTGACGATCGCGCCGCCGCCAGCGCGCGAGGCCATGTGCAAGAGCTCGTGCTTCATGCAGTGACGCACGCCCGAGAGATTGACGGCAATGACACGATCCCAGTTTTCGTCGGACTGCTCGGCGAGCGTGCCCTGCGTGCCCTCGATACCTGCGTTGTTGAAGGCGCAGTCGACGCGACCATAGGCGCTGACAGCCGCAGCGAGGAGCGCGGCGACCTCCGCGGGCTTTGACACATCGCAGCGCACGAAGAGCGCCGCGCCGCCCGCCGCGCGCAGCTCGCCGACAGTGCGCTCACCGCCCGCCGCGACGTCGGCGATGACGACCTTCGCGCCCTCGGCTGCGAATGCGAGCGCCGTCGCGCGGCCGATGCCGGTGGCTGCGCCCGTGACCAGCGCGACCTTGCCTGCGAATCTGTTCGTCATGTGGAGCCTCTCGTCGCGGAGGTGCAGAGCGCAGTGCGACGAGCGGCAGGTATGCGCGGCGCGCCTCGCGTCAACGGCGCTGTGCTTGCTGAGAGCGCCACCGCGGACCGCGCGATGCGTCTCTTGAACGTCATTCAATAGCGTTGAACGGGAGTCAACACTGAGCTAACGTCGCGCCATCATGACGCAAGGGACGGCACGTACGCGGCTCGGTCTCGACGAACGTCGGGCGCAGCTGATCGAGCTTGGCCGGGTGCTCTTCAACGCGCGCTCGTACGACGAGATCTCGATCGACGACATCGCCGCTGCGGCCGGCGTGAGCAAGGGGCTGCTCTACCACTACTTCCCGAGCAAGCGCAGCTTCTACGTCGAGACGGTGCGCACCGGCGCAGAGCAGATGACGCTGCTCACGGGTGCTGCAGAGGAATATCCGCCGGCCGAGCGCCTCGCGCGCGGGCTCGACGCGTACATCGACTATGTCGAGGCCAACGCGGCGGCGTACGCGACGCTGTTGCGCAGCGGCATCGGCTCCGACGCGGAGGTCGCGGGCATCGTCGAACAGACGCGGCGCGTGCTCATCGATCGGATCGTGCGCGGCATGGGCGTGAGCGAGCCACCGCCGAAGCTGCGCGTCGCGCTGCGGGCGTGGATCGGCTTCGTCGAGGGCGCGAGCCTCGAGTGGATCGACCATGGCGGCGTGTCGAAGGTCGACCTGCGCGCGATGCTGGTGACCGCGTTGCAGTCGGCGGTCGGATCGGCGCGGGAGGTCATCGTGGCGACTGCCAGCGAGAGAGTGGACACCAAGCGCGACCGCAGCGCGACTGGCGTGCGGCCAACGCCGACGCGCAGGAAACGCTGATGGCGATGCTGCTACGGAGGAAGCGCTGATGACGACGCTGCTGCGCAACGCGCTCGACCGCCTCACACCGCCGCCGACGGCGCGGCGCCGCGCTGCGGCTGCGCGCAGTGCACGTGCGCTCACCGGCCTGCCGCCCGGCCCGACGGAGCCGGCGCTCGTGCAGATCGTGCGCTGGATCCGCTGGCCGCTGCCGTACCTGCGCGATGCACGCGCGGTCTACGGCGACACGTTCACGATCCGGTTTCCGCAGACGCCGCCGCTGGTCGTGTTCTCGCATCCCGATGCGATCAAAGAGATCTTCACCGGCGACCCGGACGTCATGCACGCCGGCGAGGCGAACACCGTGCTCGAGCCGATCATGGGGCCGCGCTCGCTGCTGATGCTCGATGGCAAAGCGCATCTGCGCGAGCGGCGCCTGATGCTGCCGCCGTTTCATGGCGAGCGCATGCACGCCTATGGGCGGACGATGCGCCAGATCACGCTGTCGATCGCCGCGCGCATTCCGCTGGGCCGGCCGGTGCGCTTTCACGATCTCACACAAGAGATCACGCTCGACGTGATCCTGCGCACGGTGTTCGGCGTCGCCGACAACGCGCACTCCGACGCGCTGCGCGAGGCGCTGCGCACGCTGCTCGACGTCGGCTCGAGCCCGCTGCTGCTGCTCCCGATGGTGCAGATCGATCTCGGCCCGCGCTCGCCGTGGGGCCGGATGAAGCGGCTGCTCGCGGAGGTGGATCGGCTGATCTACGCGCAGATCGCCGCGCGTCGCTACGCGCGCAACGAGCGCTCACGCGATGACGTCCTCGCGATGCTGATCGACGCGCGCCACGAGGATGGCTCGCCGATGACCGACGCGGAGCTGCGCGATGAGATGGTCACGCTGCTCGTCGCCGGGCACGAGACGACGGCGACCACGCTCGCGTGGATGTTCCACGAGCTCGCGCAGCATCCGGCCGCGCAGGCGGAGGCGCACGCCGAGGTGAAGCGCATCGCGCCGGATGCAATGGTGCCGCCCGAGCGCGTTGGCGAGCTGACCTACATCGACGCGGTGGCGAAGGAGACGCTGCGCCTCGATCCAGTGATTCCGTTCGTCGGGCGGCTGCTCACGAAGCCGACGCGCATCGGCGGGATCGATCTCCCCGCGGGCGTCGCGGTCGCGCCGAGCATCTGGCTCGCACACCGTCGCGCCGAAGAGTTCCCGCGCCCCGACAGCTTCGATCCGCAGCGCTTCGTCGGCGCGAAGGCGAGCCCCTATACGTGGCTGCCATTCGGCGGCGGCGTGCGGCGCTGCCTCGGCATGGCGTTCGCGATGTACGAGATCAAGATCGTCGCGGCGACGCTGCTCGCGCAGTTCTCCGTGCGCCCCGCGCCGGGCACGCCGATCCACCTGATTCGCCGCGCGATCACCTTCGCGCCATCGGCCGGCGCGCCGCTGATCTTCGATCGGATCTCGTAGGCCGCCGGCGCTGAGCGACGCTCAGGGATCGATGTTCGCGAGATAGGTGACGGCGCACGCGGGGTCGCTCGACAGCGCGCTCGCTGCGAGGACGGTGCCGTCGGGCGCGATCTGCGGCCAGGCGCCTGGCCCGAGCGCCTCGACGGCGCCGAGCGCGACGTCGTATTGCCAGATCGCGCTCTCGGTGGTCTGCACCTCGAACGCGAGCGTGCGCGTGCCGGGGACCCACACGACGCGATTGCCGAACGTCGGCAGCACGCCTTGATCGCCAGACTCGAGGCCGACGTTGGTGATCTGAATCTCGTATTCGCCGTTGCCGCGCCAGATCGACGCGAGGCCGCTGCGCGACGAGACGTAGATGACGTCGTCGGAGTTGGGCACGACGAACGGCGATGAGGCCTCGGCGTCTTCGGTGATGGTGCGTACGACGGCGTCGCGCAGATCGTGCAGCACGACGCGGAGCGCGGTGCCCGGCTCGGCGATGCCATCGGCCGGCGCCGCTGCGCCCTCGGCGACAGTGACGAAGGCGACGCGCACGCCGTCCGCGGCCACGCTCGGCTCCGCGGCCCACGCGGCGAGCGTCGTCTCGGTCCCGCTGGTCGTGCGCAACACCAGCGCTCCATTGGTCTTCAGTACGACGAGCCCGCTACGCGCACGCAGCGCGACGCGAACATCCGCGACGTCGACGGCGCGCGTCGTCGTGCCGACGAGCTCCGCGACCGTACACGGCGCGCCCTCGTCGAGCGCGATCGAGTCCGGGCACGTCGTCAGCACGTCGCGATCCCAATAGGTGAGGCCGGGCTGCGCGACGATGCTGCAGTAGCCCGCTTCGGCGATGACGAACGCGTCGTGCGCGACCGGCGCCGCTGGCCCCTCGAAGTTCTCGGGCGTCGGACCTTCATCCGTCTTGCCGCTGGCACAGCCGAGCAGCGTGCAGAGTACGAACACGTAGATTGCCCGCATCGTGGTCTCCTCATGGCCAGTCGATCGCTTCAGCGTGTCCTCACTGCCAGTCGAGCGCTTCACGGCGTTCATCGGCACACCGAGCCTTCACAATACGACGATCCGCCGCAGTCTTGAGTCGCAGCGCAGCTCTGGCCCGGCGTGCGCGCGGTACACTTGCCACCATCGCAGGTCATCTCACCGCAGCACTCGGCGCTCGACAGGCAGTCGTCGTCGGCGCGCAAGCAGCACTCTTTGCCGCCGCCGACGGCGTTCGGCGAGCACGCGAGTCCGAGGCAGCAATCGGTGCGCGACGCACACGGTCGCGACGGCACATTGCACATCGAGGTATCAGTGCAGTAGTCGGCGAGGCAGCGGACTGCGCTGCCCGCGCCGGCGCCGCAGCACTCCGCGGTCTCGCTGCAGAGGCGCGTCTCGGGCAGGCACGCCGCGCACGCCGCAGCGGTAGTGACGCGCGTCGCGCACTCCGCCATCGAGTCGACGCAGGTGCTGCTCGCCGCGCACCACACGCAGCCAGCCGCGCCTGCGCACATACCGCAGCTGGTCTTGTCGCCGCACGTCGCCGGGCTCGCGCAGCTGTCGTGCGCGAAGCTCGCGTCGTCCTCACAGCCATCGCGCGACGCGCAGCTCCACGCGCCGTTGGTGCATTGCCACCAGCTGCACGTCGTCTGGCCGCAGCCGGCATAGGACACCTGCACGCAGCTGTTCGCCGGCACGTCGCGGCCGAGCGTCGCGCTGCGACAGCCGCGCTCTGCTGTGCCGCGCACCTCGAGCTCGAGGTAGACGCTCGCGCCGAACGTCGTGCCCTGCGACATGCGGAAGCGCGCCGCGTGCACGCCGGGCTCCATCGGCGCCGTCGCGTCGAGGACGAACAGCGCAGTGCCACCCGGCGCGACGTTGGTGCCCTCGGGGAGCCCGATCGACCCGGGGCCGCCGAAGTCCGGACCACCGGTGCGCGCGAGTCCGTATTGCGGATGTGTCCAAGTCGTCGAGCCGGTGTTGCGCATGCGCCATTGCTGCCGAACCCTCTGGCCGGCGACGACGCGCTGCCGCGTTGGGATCGTCGCGCCGACGAACGCCGCGTCATCACCGCGCGGCATCGTGCCAGCCGCCATCGCGCTGCAGCTCTGCGCCGGTCCCGCGCCGCCGGCCCACAGCGAGGTGGTCTGTGACGAGCATGCGCCGCCAAATGGATCGGTCGGCCCGCTCGAGAAGTAGTCGGACGCACTCGAGACGCCGTCGCGCACTTCGAAGTGAAAGTGCGGGCCGCTCGAGCCGCCGCTGTTGCCCGAGAGGCCGAGTCGATCGCCGCAGTCGACCGTGGCGCCGACACGCGGCAGACCGCTGCCCGGTGAGAGATGCGCGTAGAGCGTCGCGCGGCCGCCCGCGTGGAGGATCAGCACGTGATTGCCGAAGCCGCCGCCGCAGCGACTCGAGAGCGAACCGCTGTTGCTGCAGTTGTCATTCATGCGGATGACGCTGCCAGCCGCCGCCGCGTGTACCGGTGTGCCAATCGGCACGAGGAAATCAGTGCCCTTGTGGTTATTGCGGCGCAGCGGCTCACAGCGATAGTCGACCGGGCTGCCGGAGCGCGAGTGACTCACGTGCGAGTTGACCGACTGCGCGCTGCTGAACGGCGAGCGCAGCAGGGGCCCTCCGCCGCTTGGCGGAGTTGCCGGAGTTGCGGGCGTCGGCCGCGTCATCGGCGTGCCGCCATAGAACGACGTGCGGCGATTGGCGCCCTCGAGGTTGATCTCGACGTGTAGGTGATCGACGTGCGGATTCGGCCCCGTATACGTGCGGTACTTGGTGCCCGAGCGCGACGAGTTGTACGAGGTCCGATCCCAGATGATGTACTGCAGGCCGACCTCGGCCGCGTTCTCGATCAGCCAGCGCGCGATCGGGTCGCCCTTGTCGTTGTCGGCGCGGCCCCCGGCGGTGCGGATCATGATGTCGAGCGCGCGGCCAGTGCCGTGCACCGAGGTCTTCGATGCGTCCGCGGTGTTCTGCCGGCAGGAGTAGCCGCCAATCGAGCTGATCTGCGGGTAGTTGGCCACCAGGTGCGCCTTGAGCTCCGCCGCGCCCGCGGTGAAGGTGCCGGTGCAGTTGCGGCCGGACTGCCAGGCCGGCGCGTCGTCGTAGCGCTGGTGTGCGCCGACCACAGGCGGGATCCAATTTCCGGGCTGCGAGAGCGCCGCGCTGCTGCCGTAGATCGCCTCGTAGGTCGCCGGATCGTCTTCTGGGAAGCCGCTTTCGGCGTCGGTATCCCCCGACGACGGCGCGAGCCCACAGCTAGAGATGAGGACAGCAGACACCAGCGCGAAGGCAGACAGGCGCATGACACGACCCTATCGCAACCGGCGTGCCGACGGCTGCGCGACACGCAGACGGCGCGAAGTCAGCGTACTTGTGCGGCTGGCACGTACACTGCCGCGCCAAAGCCACCGACGCGGACGACCACGTCGCCGGCCGCGCTCACCGTCACGGGCGCGCCATCGCCGAGCACGTCGACGAGCATCGTGCCCGGCGGAATGCCGACGACCATCGCGCCCCCGCCGAGCGTTGACGCGCTCGTCTCGCTCATCTTGTCGCGCGTGTTGATCACGACGAGCGCGCGCTCTTCGCCCATCGCGCGCTCGAACGCGACGATGCCCGCGTCTTGCTCGTCACCGACGCGCTCGGTCGTCCAGCGGATGGTGAAGTTGCCGCGGCGCAGCGCGGGATACGTGCGACGCAGCGCGGTGAGCTTGGCGATCCAGCGGAAAGTGTCGCCGTCGGTGCGGTAGCCGCTCCACGCGAGGTCTTCGCGGTTGGCCGGATCGTTGCCGCCGGAGAAGTCTTGCTCGGTGCCGTAGTAGAGGCAGGGAATGCCGTCTTCGGTGAGCAGATAGGCGAGCGCGGCCTTGAGGCGGCGCCGGCCTTCTTCGAAGCGTCCGTCGGTGAACTCGTAGAGGAAGCGCGGGACGTCGTGGTTGTCGAGGAAGTTCACCAGCGCATCGCGCGGCGCGACGCCGATGCCGCCGGGCTGCGCCGTCGTCGCGTAATTCACCGAGCGCTGCGCGTAGAGGTCTTCGATCTTCTTCGTCCCTTGCCCGCGCAGAAAGACGTCGCCGAAGACCTGAAACTTCTGCGAGAAATAGAACACCGAGTCGAGCTCGTTGGGCGCCGTAAACGAGCCGAGCAGCGCGTCGTCGCCGTCGAAGGCCTCGCCGAACATGAAGAAGTTCGTCTTGCCGCGCTCCGCCAGGCGACGTCGAACTTCCGCGCAGAATATCTGCCAGAACTCGTGCTCGACGTGCTTGAGCGTGTCGATGCGGAACCCGTCGATATCCGTCTTCAAGATCCAGTCGGAGTACGAGCGGATCATCGCCTCGCGCACATCCGGATTCGTTGTGTCGAGGTCTTTGAGGCCGCCCGGGAAGTCGCCGTAGATGACCTGCTCGGAGATGCCGTAGTCGGTGATGCGACCGCGTCGGTTGTAGGCCTCGACGCGCTGAAAGATCTCCGGCATCGGCGGCGTGCGGAAGATGTCCGGCATGTCGAAGAAGCGGATCGGCGCGGCGCCTGCCTCACCGAGCGAGGTGAACGACTGGATGCCGCGCGGATCGTAATCCGGATCGTATTCGGTCACGCGCGACAGCGGACTCGACGTGCCGGAGCCATAGACGTTGTCGTCGGGCTGACCGTTCTGGTTGATGTCGTAATAGAAGACCTGGCCGAGGTGGTTGGTGACGATGTCGAGGATCACCTTGATGCCGCGCTCGTGGCAGGCGCGCACCATCTCGCGCAGCGAGCCGAGGTCGCCGAAGTGCGGATTGAGGCGCGTCAGATCGACGGCCCAATAGCCGTGATAGGCATCGACGCCAGCATCGGTATCGACGTTCAACACGATCGGGCTAATCCAGATCGCGGTGACGCCGAGCTCCGTCAGATAGTCGAGCGACGCGACGACGCCGAGATAGTCTCCGCCGTGATATCGCGCCATCCCGGTGCGATCGACGCGCCAGTCGTTGCGCGGATCGCCGTTGGCGAAGCGGTCGGTGAGCAGCTGATAGACGACCTCGTCACGCCAGTCCTCGACCTGAACCGTCATCGGCACTTCCGCGCCGGTCAGCACCTCGCCGCCGACACAGCCGCATAGCGCCGTGAGCAGCAGCGCAGTGAGCAGCAGCGCAGTGGGCAGCAGCGCAGTGAGCAGACGGCGCGCGCGCATCAGAGTCAGAGATAAGAGCTGTTGAACCACCACTCGACTCCGATCCCGAGGAAATGCTCGGTCTGCTGCGCCGCGCCGGGGTCACCGAGCGGATAGAGGCCACGCGAGCGCGCGTCACGCGCGGTGAGCGAGTAGATGACGCGGATGTGCGGGCGCGTGTAGGTCCCGCGGCCGAACGGCGTGATGAACGGGATGACGCCGAGCTTCCACGCCGAGCCAGAGCGCAGCTCACCGGTCGTCTCGTCGAGGCTGGTCGTCTGCAATGACTGATAGGCACCCTCGATGGCGAGCCCCGCGTATTTGCCGAACCAGATGTGCGGGCGCAGCGTGAGCACGCCCTCGGCGACTTGGCCGCCGCCGAACGCCGTGGCGGACGGGTCTTCGTAGCGGCGATAGAACGCGCCTGCCTGCACGCCGAGCAGCTCCCACTCCCAGTTCGCGCTGAGCGCCAGCATCAGCTCGCTCGCTGCCGACGTCGAGATCGCGGTGCCGCCGTTGCGGAAGGGCGCGTCGAGCGGATTGAACGCCGCGAGCCCCGACGAATATCGCGCGAAGAAATTCACGAATGCGTGCAATGGCGTGAACCAGCCACCCACCTGCCCGCCGAGCACCCAGCCATTCTCGTGATCGAGCGGCTCTCGGTCGCCGGCGACGTCGACGCGCACGCCGCTCGGCAGCGCGTGCTGCTCGGCATAAAGAATCGCCTTGAGTCCGCGATCACGCATGCGGCCGAAGGGCCAATAGGTGACCTTCTCGGCGATGACGAGCCGCGGACGATCGAGCGAGAGGATCGTCGCAGGCGCGATGCCCATCCGCGCCGGGACGACCGTGCTCTGCCGATAGAACGGGTCGTTCGGCTGCGCGAAGCCGACGTTTGCGGCGAACTCGAGCTGCTCGGCGAGCGCGTAGCGCACACCGCCGCCGACCATGTTCAAGTTGTCGAGCGGCCAGAAATTCAGCAGATAGACGTCGTCGCCACGCACCATGCGCGAGCCCGCCCAGACGGCGAGTCCTTTGGTGAACACGTGGTTCACCTCGGCGAACAGGTTGCGCACCGCGAACGCGTCGTCGAACTCGGCGTCGTAGTGAAAGATCGGTCCAGAGAGCCCGAGCGTCGCGACGATCAGCGTGTCCATTCCGTCGATGTGCCAGCGATGCCGCAGCTCGAGCTCCGCGTAGACGCCCTCGTCGAGGCGCGGGCTGTACGAGGTGACGTCCGCCTCGCGTCCCGCACGGCCTTCGAGATCGCTCGCTGCGACGACACGACCATACGAGCCGAAGGTGAAGCCTTCGGCGCCCGCTTGCGCAT
>Ga0209181_10003054_pt1 | contig 26472 bp, 29 predicted proteins | sample MAT05_FD_187208 | JGI IMG/M metagenome (GOLD analysis project Ga0209181, IMG submission 187208) | Freshwater microbial communities from Lake Fryxell liftoff mats and glacier meltwater in Antarctica - MAT-05 (SPAdes) (version 2) | ecosystem: Environmental > Aquatic > Freshwater > Ice > Liftoff...
CCTAAATTACTACCCTCCAATTTTTAATTTCACCCCTCCATCCTTATCTTTGCGCCAAAATTAGGGATATGTATGTTAGATAAGTGTTTAAAATCTTTAGTGGTACTGGTTCTCAGCCTTTTTTTGACGTCTTTTTTAAACGTTTCTTTTGCCCAGGATCATGGCAAAAAAGTGCATACAGAAAAAACGGAAGGCAAATTGAATATGAAAGAAGTGATTTTCGGCCATATTATGGATGGGCACGAGTTTCATTTTTTTGGCGCTTCCCTTCCTTTACCGGTGTTTTTATACTCTCCTCAAAAAGGATTTTCCGCATTCATGTCCTCTAAATTTGAGCATGGCCACCACGAAGTTGATGGATACAATCTTATTAATGGAAAAGTGGTGCCGGCAGATGCCAGCGTTAAAGTGTACGATTTTTCTTTAACCCGTAATGTAGTGCAAATGATACTGGCTCTGGTATTATTGCTTTGGATAATGATCAGCATTGCAAAAAAATACAAACAGGGACAAGGTGTTACTACTGCCCCTAAAGGAATGCAGGCCTTAATTGAACCAGTTATTACTTTTGTAAGGGATGAAGTTGCAAGGCCAAACCTTGGTCATAAAGCCAATAGATACCTGCCTTACCTGTTGACCATTTTCTTCTTTATATTAATCAACAATATATTTGGTTTAATTCCCGGTTCGGCTAATGTTACCGGTAATATTGCCTTCACACTTGTGTTAGGTGTTATTTCATTTATTGTAACCATTGCCAGCAGCAACAAACATTACTGGGCGCATATTTTTAATCCGCCAGGAGTGCCCTTGGGTGTTAAATTTATTTTAGTGCCGGTTGAGTTTTTAAGTATGTTCTTAAAGCCATTCTCATTGATCATACGTTTGTTTGCCAACATGGTTGCGGGGCATATCATTATTATCTGTTTAATTTCACTGATATTTATTTTTGGCGAAAAAATGGGGCCCGGAGCAGGATGGGGCGCTTCTCCATTATCATTGGCATTTACCATTTTTATTTATTTTATAGAAGTACTGGTAGCGTTTTTACAGGCGTTCATCTTTACAGTACTTACTGCAGTTTTAATTGGCAGTGCTATTGAAGGCGATCACAGCAACGATGATGCACATGCTGCTGCACATCATTAATTGGGAATTATTAATTAACATAAACCAAGTAACATGAACTTAGTAACAATTTTACTGGACGGCACTGCAAACGCAGGTGGCGCCATAGGCGCTGGTCTTGCTGCAATGGGTGCAGGTATCGGTATTGGTCAGATTGGTAAGGGAGCCGTAGAAGGTATTTCCCGTCAGCCAGAAGCTACCAACGATATCCGTGCAAACATGATTTTAGCTGCGGCCCTTGTAGAAGGTGCTGCTCTTTTCGCTATCATCGTGGGCTTCCTTGCAATGGTTTTATAATCGTTGCCAACTTTTTACTGCATCTGGAGCACAGGGCAAAGGATGCAGTATTTTTTAAACCCCAAACTCCTAAAGGGAAGTTTTATCTGGGTTTGCTCAAAAAATGAATTTGTTTTAGAATTTTGAAAGATAAAAACTTCAAAATTCAAACCTCAAACTATAGTTAATATGGAACTTTTATTACCGGAGATCGGTTTATTATTCTGGACGCTTTTAGCCTTCCTTATCGTATTTTTTATTTTAAAGAAATATGGTTGGCCAGCCATTGTTAAAGGGTTGAACGACCGGGAAGCTTCAATAACAGCATCGTTGGCTACTGCCGAAAAGATAAAGCTGGAAATGGCACAAATGAAGAATGACAATGAAGCCATTCTTACCCAGGCACGTGAGGAAAGAGCCAGCATGATCAAAGAAGCCAAGGAAACAAAGGATAAAATGATCAACGACGCCAAAGAAGAAGCCAAAGTACAGGCCGCAAAGATCATGGCCGATGCTCACGCTTCAATACAAAACCAAAAAATGGCAGCCCTTACCGAAATTAAGAACCAGGTAGGCAGTCTGGTACTGGAAGTAAGTGAAAAAGTATTGCGTAAAGAATTAAGCAATAAAGCAGAGCAGGAGAATTATATTAAAACCCTGGCTGCAGAAGTAAAATTGAACTAATGTGCCAATATGCAGATATGCAAATTTGCAAAAGTTAGCAGCTTTTAAATTTCGCACATTTGCAAATTTTCTCATTTGCAAATTATTATTATGAACAATCCACGTTTAGCAGGCCGTTACGCAAAAAGTTTACTGGATCTGGCAACAGAACAAAACCAGGTTGATGCGGTATATGCCGATATGAAATGGTTACACAGCATCTGCAAAAGCAACCCCGATTTTGTGAATATGTTGCGCAGTCCGGTTATTAAGCCAACTGCCACAGCATCTGCAAAAGCAACCCCGATTTTGTGAATATGCTGCGCAGCCCGGTTATTAAACCAACTGCCAAAGGAAAAATCATTGAATCAATCACCAAGGAAAGAGTTAGCACACTTACAAGTGCTTTTGTTCAATTATTAGTGCGTAAAGCAAGGGAAACAAACCTGCCTGAAATTGCCACTACTTATATTGACCAGTTTAATGCACTGCGCAATATTCATAAAGTAAAAATTACCACAGCCGATCCTATTACAGATGATATGCTGAAAGCCATTCTTGCTAATGTAAAAGCTACAGCTACAGCAGGACAAACATTTGAAATTGAAACCGCAGTAAACAACGAATTGATTGGTGGTTTTTTATTAGAAACATCAGGCACGTTGGTTGATGCCAGCATTTTAAGAGATTTAAAAGATATTCATAAGCAATTTATGAATAACGATTATTTGCACAGGATAAGATAATTTTCACGCAAAGAATATAAGAAATACAAAAGCCGCAAATCAACTTTGCGGCTTTTGTATTTGAGCTAAGGCGGATTAAAAGATTTCTTAGTCAAAAGATTATTTTGAAAATTCAATAGTTATTTAGATATTTGTCTAAATATATAAACAATCATTTTCTTGAACAATCTTTTTAAAGCCTTAAACGACCCAACCAGAAGGGAAATACTGGAACTGCTGAAAACCAAAGACATGACAGCAGGAGAGATAGCTGATCAAACCAAAGACATGACAGCAGGAGAGATAGCTGATCAGTTTAATATTTCTAAGCCAAGTATATCCCATCATTTAGATTTATTAAAACAGGCCGGTCTTGTAGTATCTGTTAAAGAAGGTCAGTTTATTATTTATTCCATTAACACAACCGTAATGGATGAAATGCTGAAGTGGTTGGTACAATTATCAAAAAAAACAAAATGATAAAGAAAAACTTATCCGGCTTTGCCGCTTTAATTATCTGGCTGCTGCCTGTATTGTATTTCCTTAAAATTTATAACAGCATTCCACAAACGGTGCCGGTGCATTTTGGATTAGATGGTACAGCAGACCGCTATGGCAGTAAACAGGAATTGATATGGATGTTTATAATTTTAAGTGCAATAACGATTGGCATTTATTTTTTAATAACAAACCTGCCCAGGATAGACCCGAAAAAAACAGCCGGTTATTCTGCCGCTACTTTTAAAAAACTGTCACTAACATTGGTTGTATTTCTTTCCGCTTTACAACTGTTTATTATTAACGCCACTGTTTCAGGCAGTTTCAGTATGAGCAAATTTATGCTTCCTTTAATTGGATTATTATTTGCTTTCCTGGGCAACCTAATGCACAGTGTTAAACCAAATTATTTTTTTGGTATAAGAACTCCCTGGGCTTTAGAAGATGAAAATACCTGGAGAGCTACTCATCAACTGGCAGGTAAACTCTGGCTTGCAGGCGGCATCGCTATAACAATAGCTACGTTGCTTTTTTCGTATAAAACCGGGTTTATAATAATGATATGTATAGTTACTGCAATTACCCTGATACCGGTTATTTTTTCTTACCAATATTATAAAAAACACAAAATTTAAAATGATACAAAAAATAATTATCGCTGTAACTTTTCTGTTCATCAGCAATTGGTTAATGGCTCAGCATATTGATACTGTTGGTAAAAATATTGCGATATCCATAAAAGCTGTAAAAATTGAAGGGACATTATTGGCAGCCTCAAACAAACAAAAAATTGTAATCATCATTGCAGGCTCAGGCCCTACAGACAGGGATGGGAACAGTGTTGCAGGCGTAAACAGCAACACTTACCGGTTATTAGCATCAGCATTGCAAAAAAATAATATTGCCAGTTTCAGGTACGATAAAAGAGGAATAGCCAAAAGTACAATTAAAAATTTTAAAGAATCGGAGCTGCTTTTTGAAGACTATATAAATGATGCAAAAGAAATTTTTTTGTACTTAAAAGATTCATTAGGCTTTAAAAACATTTATTTTGCAGGCCACAGTGAAGGTTCATTAATTGCCATGATTGCTACACAGCAAACCACACCCAAGGGATATATTTCACTGGCAGGAATTAGCCAGGCTATAAACTTAGTTATTACAGAACAGGTAAATGCACAGTCCCCAGCTATGGCTAAGCAAACAGATTCCTTATTTAGTATCCTTAAAACTAAGGGGAAAATTGATTCTGTACCTCCTTACCTGCTGAGTATTTTCAGGCCTTCTGTGCAACCCTACATGATATCCTGGATGAAGTATGATCCTGCAGCAGAAATAAAAAAACTAAAATTGCCCATATTAATTCTACAGGGTACTTGTGATATTCAGGTGAAAAAAACAGAGGCCGATTATCTTTACAATGCTAATAATAAAGCCACATTAAATATTATTGATGGTATGACGCACACTTTAAAAAATGCAGAAGCAAATTGTACTGATAAGGACATGAAAACCTACCACGACCCTACATTACCTTTGAATGAACAATTAATAGAGTCAATCATAAATTTTGTACAGGATCAGTGATTTCTAAAACCCAAACACCGGCGTCTTTATATCATGGTAAAATAAAAAAGTCCATTTTTCTTTTTCGCCCTGCTCCCACCATTGCTGACGTAGTTCCATACATTTGCGGCCATCAAAATCGTACTTAGCTATAAACTTGTTTTTCATTTGCTGTAATTGCGGGGCCACATCAGCGCCAAAGAAAATTTTCTGTCCATCTTCTTCAATCCAAAAAACCTGGTGAAAGGGGCAATGGGCGCCGGTTACTTCGTACTTTATATAATCATCTATCATACCATTACCCTGAGTAAAAACAACCTGATCGGTCTGGCCCAGTATTTCAAATTCATTTGGCGTATAGGATGGTTTACCCTTTGCCATAGCAAAATCGAACTCATCTTTGTTTACAAAATATTCCGCGTTGGGAAAACTCATAAATTGCTGATTAAGTATTTTATCTTCTTTGCTTACACCGCCGCTATGGTCTTTATGCAAATGACTCATCAATACCTTGGTTACTTCCATGGGGCCAATGCCATTGTTAAATAAATTCTGGTGAATCTGTAAACTCCCATCGGGGTTACTAAAACCCAAACCGGTATCCAATAAAATAATATCTTTTGAAGTGATAACTACAAAGGGTTGTATCTCTACCAGTAAACTTCCAACAGGCCGCTGCTGAAGGTTATCTTTGTTGGTATCAAAGGGTACAAAAACCTTGGTTGTGTCAATAGTAAATGAACCTTCGCTTAGTGGAATTATTTTCATATCCGAAACCCCCTAACTCCCTGAAGGGGGAATTTTAGACTCTGATTATTTTCAGAATATTGTGAGTAGGAACAAGCTGGATACATAAACATTTGAAAGCATTTTCTAATAATCGCCTAAGGTTTCAGGTAATTGATCCAGGGCTTTTTGCAGTTGTTCATCATTGGGTGCAATGCCATGCCATTCGTGGCTGCCAGTCATAAAATCGATGCCATTGCCCATTTCTGTTTTCATTAAAATAACAATGGGCTTGCCTTTGCCAACAAAGGTTTTGGCATTGTTTAATCCGGTAATCACAGCATCCATATCATTTCCATCCATTTCCAGCACCTCCCAATTAAAGGCTTCAAATTTTGCCCTTAAATTATCGAGTGCCATTACTGTTTTTGTAGGACCATCAATCTGCTGTCCGTTCCAATCGATGGTAGCAATTAAATTATCTACTTTTTTATGGGCAGCAAACATGATGGCTTCCCAGTTCTGGCCTTCGTCCAGTTCACCATCACCATGCAGTGAGTAAACTATATTATCATCGTTATTCAGTTTTTTGGCCAATGCAGCACCAACTGCCACACTCATGCCCTGCCCCAGTGAGCCGCTGGCAATACGTACGCCCGGTAAATGCTCATGCGTTGTAGGGTGCCCCTGCAGGCGGCTGTTTAATTTTCTGAAAGTATTAAGCTCGGTAATGGGAAAATAGCCACTGCGTGCCAGCACACTGTAAAATACCGGCGAAATATGTCCGTTACTCAAAAAGAAAAGGTCTTCGCCAATACCATCCATGTTGAATTTTGGATCATGCTTCATGATATCAAAATACAAGGCTGTCATATATTCGGTACAGCCCAGCGAACCGCCCGGGTGGCCACTTTGCACGCCATGTACCATTCTCACTATATCTCTTCTTACCTGCGTTGCTATATCTTTTAAATTGTTCATGGTAAATAAATTGACTTTTTTTTTGAATAATTATCGTGTAGCACTTATGTGGCTGCAAACCTACTTTAAAAAGGTATTATTATCAAAGTAAAATTGCGTTAATGGTATAATTTGATAATAACTTTAAAATTCCATCGTTATTAATCAAAATATAGTTTTCAAAAAACAAATAAAGAACAAAGCAGGCATCCAATTTGCTTTAAAAGGAGTCTTTAGTTTGATTATTTAGTTTTTTATCCTCGGAACATATTTAATACTTTTGTTAAAAGATTCAGTTTTAAATTATTATAATGAATAATGTTTTGTTAAGTTCGGGACTGGCCTTTCTGATCACTTTTTTTGCTATTCCTGTTATTATACAGGTTGCAAAAGATAAAAAGTTGTTTGATGAACCCGATGAGCGTAAGGTGCATAAAAATGTTATTCCTACATTAGGAGGTTTGGGAATTTTTGCAGGTTTTATCATTGCTACTTTAATGGGTGTTCCATCTGCTATTTCTTCTGAGCTTCAGTATTTTGCCGCAGCAACTACTGTTATTTTTTTCCTGGGCATTAAAGATGATATTCTGGTTTTATCGGCCAGTAAAAAATTTATAGGCCAGCTAATTGCTGCTGGCATCATCATTAAATTCGGTGGTATTCAGATCTCAAATTTTCATGGCTTTTTAGGCATTTATGAAATACCGCACATTACCGGTACCATCATTTCGCTTTTTACAATTATCGTTATCACAAACTCCTTTAACCTGATTGATGGAGTTGATGGGCTTGCAGGAAGCTTGGGATTGGTTACTACATTGGTTTTTGGTACTTACTTTTTTTATGCAGGCCAGCTAACCTATGCAGTAATGGCATTTGCTTTGGCAGGAAGTATCATTGGTTTTTTAATTTACAATTTTTCGCCGGCTAAAATTTTTATGGGCGATACGGGTTCACTTTTATTAGGATTGGTAAATTCTATCCTGGTAATAAAATTTATAAATACGGCAGGTAATGGGGCGTCCAATTTCCCGATAGAGTCTGCTCCAGCCATTGGTTTCTCCATTTTAATGATTCCTCTTTTTGATACACTGCGTGTTTTTACTTTACGTATCATGCAGCGCCGCTCACCATTCAGCCCCGACAGAACGCATGTGCATCATTTTCTGCTGGATCTTGGCTTAAGCCACCGCATGGTAACCATTACCTGTGTTTTGGTAAATATCACTTTTATTGCCATGGCATTTTTTATGCGTGGTCTGGGTACAACTACGGTTTTAGGCATTCTGCTTTTATCGGCCTTTATTTTTATCGGCATCGTATATTACAGCCGTCCTAAAAACAGAAATGTAATAACCAGGAAAGTTGAAAAATCCGAGATCATAAAATCACACAAAATTTTTAAGCTGGCAGGTGAAGCTGTAGAAGCCGATTAAGATTCCCTCTTTTTTTATTACCGCAACAAAATTTACAGGCTTAAACTTTATTAGTTTCAGTGTAATCCAATTATAACCGTCTTTTTTAATAGCTTTGCAGCCAATTAATATTTTAAAATATGTCAGCAGAAGTAGAGACCATTATCAGCGATACCCAGTCAACTATGCAAAAAGCTTTAAACCATTTGGAAACAGAATTGGTTAAAATACGTGCCGGAAAAGCTAACCCAACTATGCTTGATGGTATAGTGGCTGATTATTATGGTAACCCCACCGCCATTAACCAGATTGCAAATATTTCTGTTTTAGATGCAAGAACGATTTCTGTACAGCCTTGGGAAAAAAATATGTTACAGGCTATTGAAAGAGCGATCATCATGGCCAATATCGGCATCAATCCTCAAAATGATGGAATTACCATTCGCTTGTTTTTACCACCATTAACCGAAGAAAGAAGAAAAGAAATGGTAAAGAAGTGTAATGGCGAAGGTGAACATGCAAAAGTTGCAATCAGAAATATACGCCGCGATAGTATTGAGGCCATAAAAAAATTACAAAAAGACGGTCTGAGTGAAGACATCAGCAAGGATGCTGAAAAAGAAGCACAGGATTTAACTGACAAGTATATTTCGCTTGTAGAAAAACACCTTGAAGCAAAAGAAAAAGAAATTATGGCAGTATAAGTTTGTTTTATAGTCAACTGCCAACCTGCCTTGACGCCAATTATTACGTAGCGTTTATTAGGTTAAAATTGATCATAAAAACCTGTTTGGTCAGATGCAACCTGACAGTTTTTCAACTTTACACGGTGCTTGCTACCTTATTCATTCCCGGCATTCCTTTTGTCTAAGGTTTTATCAATCATTTTAACCAGCTACTATGTTTCAGCACGCTATTGAGAAGGTTCTACAATTTACCCGCCCACTTCATACCATTTCCAGAACTTATGGAGGATTGTTGTTACCGGGCAGTTCTACATTCTTTTTTGTAAACGACAGTGGCGTAGCCATTACCTGTAAACATGTGATGGATCTAATTCCTGCAGCTGAAAACATTAACCAGCAATACGAACTATACAAGGCCGAGAGAAACCGTATTCCCAACGACGGAAAATATAAACGCAATGTGCAGGGCCTGCAAATGAAATATAAATACCTGCCCGAAAGCACGGTGCAATTAAAAAATAATTTTTTGAATTGTTTTGATTCCATCAGCGAAATTACCTGTCATCCCCATCCCACGCTTGACCTGGCCATTCTTGAATTCAAAGGTTTTAATAAAATATTTTACAACGGGCATGCAACATTTTTAAAAGACAGCAGTAAAATAAAACAAGGTAAATCGCTGGGCCGTATTGGTTTCCCATTCCCCGAGTTTAATAATTTTAAACACAACGCCGATACTGATGATATTGAATGGACCAATACCGGTAATCCCAATTCACCGTCATTTCCTATTGATGGTATTGTTACCCGATTTGTGGCAACGCAACCTGATAGCGGCATAACCGGTATTGAAATGAGTACGCCGGGCCTGCGTGGACAAAGTGGTGGCCCTCTATTTGATACCGACGGAAAAATTTATGGAATGCAGTTTGCCACCAACCACCTGCACCTGGGTTTTGACATGAAAGATTTTGAAATCATCAGCAATGGAAAGAAGAATAAGATTTCAAACAGCCCTTTCTTACACGTGGGCATTTGTGTGCATGTTGACAGGATAAAAGATTTTTTGAGAGAAAAAAATATTGCTTTTACCGAAGCTGATTAAGATTAGCTGCCTTCACGTTTTCTGTTGGCAATATACACCCCAAATAATATCAATCCTAAGCAGGCAAACTGTTTCCAGCCAACTTCTTCGCCATAAATAATCCCCCAGATATTTGCAATAATGGGGATACCATAAGTTACCATGGATGCGAAAACAGCACCGGCACTTTTTACCAGTTTATAAAAAATAATAGAGGCAATGGCAGTTCCTAAAATTCCCAGCAGAGCAGCTTGACCGGTTGAATACAAAATGCCGCTATCAGCCAATGGCAAACTGAAATAACCTGTAAAGTACAATACAATCAACGCCGGAATTGCATTTAATGTAAGTGCTACCGATGCAATTTGTAAAGACCCGATATCTTTCAAATATTTAAACACCATATTTACGTTAAAGCCGTAAAAAATGGTAGCCAAAACCACATATGAAACATAGAGCAAGTTCTGACTTTCCTGCATATGGCCTTTACTGATGAGCAATAAAATACTGCCAGTAAAAGCGATAAGTATGCCCATTATTTTGTTAGAAGAAGTTTTTGAGCTGAAAAACAATGCGCCAGTTATAATAACAAAAATGGGTGTTAGGGAATTTAATGTGCCAGTTAATGCACCATCAATACCCATTTCGGCAACACAAAATAAATAGGCAGGCAGAAGGCTACCTAAAACGCCCGACATAAATACGATGCCCAGTTTATTTTTTGGGATACTTTTGAAATGCCTGATAGCCGAGGGAAGTAAAACGATACCTGAAAAAATGATACGTAGTGATGCAACCTGGAAAGCAGTTAAATGCAACAGTCCCACCTTAATCATCATAAAACTACTGCCCCAGATAATGGATAGCACGATGAATATAAACCAGTTTAAAAAGCCTTTACTCACTGTTTTAAATTTGGCGCAAAGTTGCTGGTTTTAGATCAATAACGCTAATCTTGTTTTTAATCAGCTTGAGAAAAATTCTGCTCAAATGCTTTTAAAAAGAAAGTAAAAGCTATATTTTCACCGCACCCTTACCCTCCCTGATTATTTATTTTAAATTTTAAACAAACATTTTATGGGATTTATTAAAGAATTTAAAGAGTTCGCCATGAAGGGCAGTCTTGTTGACATTGCAGTTGCTTTTGTAATGGGCGGTGCATTCGGAAAAGTAATTACATCTTTTACTGAAGGCATTGTATCGCCTTTAATTGGTATGATCGGCGGATCAGATCTCAGCAAAAACATGTACGTATTAAAGGATGCAGTTTTGGATGCATCCGGCAAAGTAGTTACGCAAGCTGTTGCTATTAAATGGGGCGACTTCTTAACCGCTATTATCAATTTCATCATTGTAGCTTTTGTAATGTTTTTGGTAATCAAAGCCATCAACAAAATGAAGAAAAAACAGGAAGCGGCACCTGCAGGCCCATCATCTACCGATGCCTTATTGATGGAAATAAGAGATTCTTTGAAAAAGTAATCTTTCATCAAATATATTTTAAATGCAGCCTATAACTGGCTGCATTTTTTATTCCCCAAAACAGCAGATTCATGTAGTTTTTCCACATTCGCTGCCAACAGAAGCTATTATGCAAAACTCTCTCAACTTATCAATACATTTGCCACTGCTTTAAAAAGCACATTTTTTACATCATAACATTTATACAGGTGACTAAAGCATCGTACCAGATTAAGTTAGACCAGTTTGAAGGGCCATTTGACCTGCTGTTGTTTTTTATAGAAAGGGATGAGCTGGACATTTACAATATCCCCATCACTAAAATAACCAACGATTTCCTGGATTTTTTACATACCGGCGAAAAGCTCAATATTGAGTTAAGCAGCGAGTTTATTTTATTCATCAGCACGCTGATGCGTATAAAAGCAAAAATGCTTTTGCCACGCAAAGAAATTGATGCCGATGGTAACGAAATCGACCCAAGACAGGAGCTGATAAACAAGATTCTGGAATACAAAAGATTTAAGGAAGCGGCTACACAAATGGCCGAGATGGAGGCGCTGAGGATGCTGATGGTAAAACGTGGCAATCTGCAGAAAGAAATTTCGCAGATAGGAGAAGAAGCTGGCGAAGGAACAGAAATACAGACTGTAACACTTTTCAAGCTGATGAAAGCTTTTGAAAAAGTGATCTTAAAACTGCAGGAACGTAATTTTAAACCGGTGCATACCGTAGTGCGGTATAACTACACCATGGAGGAAAGCCGGGAATATATGCTGAATGTTTGCAGCTCGGAAAAAACGGTTTCTTTTGAAAAAGTATTTGAAATTTGTGAGGATCGCATTCATGCCATATTCCTTTTTCTTTCTTTGCTTGAGCTGGTGCAAATGCGCTATATGAGCCTGCTAACCGGCGAAGGCCGAAATAATTTTATTGTAGAATGGAATGAAAACAGGGAGGAAGATATTGTGGGACTATTACCCGGCGAAGAAGCTGTATCACTTAATTGATTTACTTCCCCGCTTTCACGGGGATTTTTTATTTTGAGACTTTTTGGCAGAATATAAAAGTGGTATATTGTTTGATGTTTAAACATTGAATTTAAAACAACAATCATGCAAACATTATTATTTAAAGCAGCAGACAGGGGAACAGCCGATTATGGCTGGTTAAAGCCCAATTATTATTTCAGTTTTGCCCAATACCACGACAATGCCAAAACACATTTTGGTTTGTTACGTGTATTGAATGATGATTTTATTGGTGGGGGCGGTGCTTTTCCCACACACCCGCACGATAATATGGAAATTGCAACGATACCATTTACCGGAGCACTTAAACACAAAGACAGTACAGGTGGCGAGGGAATTATTAAAGCTGGCGATATACAGATCATGAGTGCCGGCAGCGGTGTGCAACACTCCGAGGCCAATGCCTCTGCAACCGATCCGGTAACGCTTTTTCAAATATGGGTATTCCCTAAAGAAAGAAATATAAAACCACGGTACGATCAAAAAACCTTTGATGTTAGCGAACGGGAGAATAAATGGCAAACCGTTGTTTCTCCTGTTGATGCAGACAATGCGTTGTGGATTAACCAGGATGCAAGGCTCTCTTTAACCAACCTGCAGGCTGGTTGGGAGTTAACTTACACAAATGCCTTTAAAGGCAACGGCGTTTTTCTGGTGGTGATTAATGGCGCTGTTGAAATTGACGGACAACAACTAAATAAAAGAGATGCGTTGGGAATTTCTGAAATGGAAAATTTTACCGTAAAAGCTTCTGAAGATGCGGAGTTGCTGGCGATAGAAATACCAATGAACTAACTTAATAGTAGATCCATAATAAAATGGGTTCCTGCGATTCATCCATATAACCCTTAAGTTGGGTAAAGAACGGAGCAGAAACAGCGGGACAACCTTCACTCAGGCAAATAGAAGCAGGATACACTTCTTCTTTTGGCACTCCAAGATATGAATGCAATACAACAGCACGGCCTAAGGCTCTGCTGTTGGTTTTATCCAAACCCATTAATTTATAAGAAAGTCCGAAATTACCATTGTAAGAACTTCCTATTTTATACTTGCCCAACGAAGTACAGTTACTGTTTGGCGCATTTGAAAAAATCAGTGTACCCGATTCACTTTCGGAGCCTTTACCATGCGTTACAAGGCCTGCAGCCTCCAGTGAATCTTTTAGAAGATTATAGACAAAAAAACGATTTTTTCCGGAAGGCAACCGCATGTCTATCATAAAACAATAGCTAACGTCGAAACCGTTCTCATCTACATAATCTTTTGCCATAAGGGCCTTCTCTTTAAGGCGGCTCATCACTTCGCTGTTACTTATCAAGCGGTCAACCGCTACGGTAGTTTTTGGCTCAGAGAAAAAGTCGCTTTTAAAACCAGCAATATAACCACATACAGATATAGTTAAGAATAAACCCGTGGCCAGCACGATGGATTTTCTAACAGTATTTATATGTTTTTTAAGAAGCATGAATTAATAACGGAAGTATAAAAAAAAAATTGCGTTTACCTATCATCAAAAATAAAAAAAAAAATCTATTTCTAAAAAAAATATGCTGTTAACTTAATAATATATCCAAAGCATAACCGGTGTTGAAGATACATCAATATAGGATTGTAATTGTGTTAAAAATGCGGGGGCAACTGTTGGGCAACCCCAGCTTTCGCAGATAACTTGTGGAGCCACTTCATCATTGGGTACACATGTATGGGAATGAAGCACTACAAACCGTTCAAAAGCCTTGCTGTTGGTCTTGTCCAGACCATATAACTTATAGGCCAGGCCAAATTTACCCTGGTAAGGTTTCCCTATCCGGTATTTACCCAACGAAGTGCAGTTGCTATTGGGAGTATTTGAAAAAACAGGGTTGTTTGAAGCATTATTTATCCCGCTGCCATGCGTAACCAGCCCTGCTATCTCTACCGAATCTTTCTGGAGGTTATAAACAAAAAATCGCTTTTCGCCCGATGGTAGCCGCATATCAATTAAAAAACAATACTCCTCATTAAAATCATGGGCAGCAATATATTCCCGTGCCAGTAAGGCTTTGTTATGCAGGCGAAGGATGGTTTCGCTTTTATCTTTAAGTTTTTTTAAAGCAATAGAAGCAGTTGTATTTTTTGAAGATTTGTGAAGCAAAGGTTTATACCAAAAGAAATATCCAAAAGCCGAAGCGGTTAACCATAAACCGCCTGCTAATACAAAAGTTTTAAGGGCAATTTTCATGAAAGTTTTATTGGGCATAGATTCGTAACGAGTCTGTTTCCATAAAATTTTTATGAGGGGTGTTAAATAAAATGAAAAAGTAAAGAAGTATTCTTATCAGTCAAAGTTTAGCAACACAGCTATTGGCACTTCTAATTTTTCTGCAATCAATTTCAAGTAGGAAATTGAAAAATTCACTTTGCCAGGTTCAATACGGTTTATTTGCGAATAATCAGCATAATCACATTCAAAGGCTAAATTTTTCTGGCTCATATCTCTTTGCATGCGTATTTGTCTGATACGTATATCAATTTGTTTTAAAAATAACTCATCCCTAAAATATTTTTTTCTTTCTTTTTTTGGCACATACCAAAATGGAGAAGTAAACAAGTTTGTTTAATAAGGATAATCATCCATATTCTAATTCTTTAAAATTTTATCTTTAAAGTTGCCTTTCATGAAATATCCCCTAAAAGATTTGGCCAAAATTTCAGCAGCAATATTTTTTATTCTTTGCGTGTTTTCCTGAAAAAAGAATGATATTAAATTGGAGGTTGAAAATAATAAGCAAATTGAAGAATTTTTAAAATTGGATAAGCATGCTCCCCGGGGAACTAACTATTATCGTAAAAGATTTACAGCAACAATTATTTAAGCGAAACTTTATTGCCAATTTTATACAGTGGCATGGTAATCCACAATGGAATAAAGCGATTAAAATTAAAAAGACTAACCCAGGTTGTGTAACAATAGCAATCCCTACATTTAAAGATGGAGTATTGACTGCTTTCATTGCAGCCACAATAACACCAAATAATAAAATTTTATTTGAAATACATAGAAGTAGTACTGTTACAAACGGCTTAAAAGAATATAGCTATATAGGCATTAACCTGCCAGCTTCTAAATTTTATCTTTCGTTATTCAGTTCCCGTAAAAAAGTGGTAGCTAAAAGTAAATCTGCTGAAAATAATGTGATGGAACCATGCGAATATTGCTGGTGGGAGTGGGACATTTGCCCAGGAGGATTTACTTCAAGTTCGGATTCAACTTCAGAAAATATGGCACCCGGTGGCGGTGGGCCACATTACTGTTGGAATTACTTTTGTGAAATTGATGATTGCAACGGTGGCGGCGGAGGTGGCGGTGGAGGTGGCGGTGGTTGCACTATTTGCCCACCTGAATGTCCTGAACCGTTTTGGTATAGTTTTTTTCCGGTGGAAGACCCTTGTGGACCACCACCGCCTCCACCGCCACCGGCAGAGCCTTGCAGTCAGTTTATTCAATTCTTAGAATCTGATAGTAATTTTATTAATCGAATGAAATATTTAAACTCAACAGGTCCTGGTATGCCACTCGGATTGCAAAATGAAGTAGGGTACGAAATAAGAGATATTACCCAATATAATTCAACTTCATACATACCAAAGGCTGGTAGCACAAGCCAGCCAACTATTGACTGGGATTTGCCTGCGAACTCACTTCAAGCAGGCTATATACATTCACACTATGCAGATTTAAATTCCATATTTTCGCCTTGGGATGTAATTTTTTTCGCTCAAACTTTTATATTAAACCATGCAAAAGACAGCCTCAATCTATTTTTTGGTATGACAAGTAGTTACGGTGTGCCTAACCTGATGAAAGTGGGCAACCCTGCAATTTTTAGAATTTTTTGTGAAAAAATTGTGGGGACAAATGGTTTGGATGCTGTGAAAATAGATAAATTTCAAGAAAAATTTTATAATAAAATTAATACTGAAAACCCAGATACAAATGAAAAAGAATTTTTAAAATTAATAAAAGAATATGGAGCAGAAAATGGTTTATTACTTTACCAAGGCAACACGAATTGCGATAAATGGACAAAAAGAAAAGTTGATAATTCAGGGTATGTTTCAAGTGTCCCTTGTACCCCTGTTGTTGAATAATTTTACTTCTACTGAATAAAAAAAAAATGAAAAATATTATAATTATAATTTTAGTTGTTTTTTCTTGTTCTGCAAAAGCACAATCTACTTTGTGTCCTGCGTTACAAGCCTTCCATGGTGAGTGGCGATATGTTAATGGGCAAGACACAATTAAAATCTATTTGCGTTCAAATGATTATACAATCACAGGAGATGGTCCTGTAACAATTGCAAAACTTTGGGGCTGGCATGAATTTAAACAAGGTAATACAATTATTGAAAGCAACTACAGCAACCGATTTTTGGCTTTGCCAACCAATTCAAATAATGTAGTAGCTAACAGTTACTCTATTTCATTACAAATGCCACAATGTAATGTTTCAAGACAAAAACTTATTGGCAACATTCACGATTTATCGCAATGCTACGAATCAAAAGTAGTAACCATTACTTTTAACACATCCCAAACACAATTGAATTGGAAACAAACGCACCCAACAGGTTTTGGTTTTATGACAGGTTGCAAGGGTATGACTTTACCCAGTAATTTTGTACTTACAAAGCAATAAAAGCGAATTATAAAGGCCGTAATCAGATATCGATATATAAACAGTTCGCTTTCTTCATCCGAATTGCAAAAATGAGTTTTGACTGATTTGTGTCAGAATTAAAAATATTAAACGCTTATTTTTAGCTAAGCACCGAAACCTTCACTTCCGCCATCGCCCTCAATGCAACCGCAATTCCATTGGCATCAATACCAATTTCATCGTACAATTGTTTAGGTGTACCATGTTCTACAAGCCTGTCGGGAATACCCATGATCTTTACATCGGCTTTGTAACCATGTTCGTTCATAAATTCAAGAATTGCAGAACCAAATCCACCCACAACAGTTCCGTCTTCAATGGTAATTACTTTATTGAATTTGCTGAATACTTCATGCAGCATTTCCTCATCAAGGGGCTTTACAAAACGCATATCGTAATGCGCCGGGTTCATGCCATCGGCCCTTACATCTCTTATGGCAGAGGCTGCAAAATTACCTACATGTCCAAAAGATAAAATGGCAATATCTTTTCCGTCTTTTAATTTTCTACCTGTACCAATTTTCACCTCGGTCATTTCAGTTTTCCACTCAGGCATCACACCTTCGCCTCTTGGGTAACGTATCACAAACGGCAGTTCATTTGAATCCAGTTGAGCCGTGTACATCAGGTTACGCAATTCAGCCTCGTTCATGGGCGCACTCACAATCATGTTGGGTATGCAGCGCATGTAGGCAATATCATAACAGCCGTGGTGCGTAGGGCCGTCTTCACCAACAAGCCCCGCCCTGTCTAAACAAAATATTACCGGCAATTTTTGTATGGCTACATCGTGTATCACCATATCATAAGCCCGCTGCATAAAAGTAGAGTAAATATTGCAGAACACTTTCATGCCCTGTGTTGCCATACCGGCACTTACGGTAACTGCGTGTTGCTCACAAATGCCCACATCAAATGCACGGTCAGGCATTTTGTCCATCATTAATTTTAAGGAAGAACCACTTGGCATTGCCGGTGTAATGCCGAATATTTTTTTATTTTTCTCAGCCAGTTCAATAATGGTATGACCAAAAACATCCTGGTATTTTGGTGGCTGTGGAATGTCGAATTTTTTCTTTTGTATTTCGCCGGTTACTTTATCAAACAAGCCGGGTGCATGCCATTTGGTTTGATCCTGCTCTGCCAGGTTATATCCTTTTCCTTTTACTGTTTTTATATGAAGTATTTTGGGGCCGGGGATATCTTTCAGGTCTCTTAAAGTATCAACCAGCTTGGTTATGTTGTGGCCATCTATGGGGCCAAAATAACGCAGTTTCAAGGCTTCAAATAAATTGCTGCTTTGGCTTACCATTCCTTTCAAACTGGCTTCCAGCTTGCTTGCCATACTCTGGCTGAAATTTTTTCCTACAGGCAGTTTACCCAGGGCTTTCCACACATTATCCCTTAAATCGTTGTATGTGTGAGAAGTGGTGATATCTGTTAAATATTCTTTTAAAGCACCCACGTTGGGGTCAATGCTCATGCAGTTATCATTCAGAATAATCAGCACATTACTTTTTTCAATACCAGCATGGTTCATGGCTTCAAAAGCAAGGCCGGCTGTCATGGCGCCATCGCCAATAATGGCAACATGCTGGCGATCGGTTTCGCCTTTATAATGCGAGGCCATTGCCATGCCCAATGCTGCAGAAATTGATGTAGAAGAGTGCCCAACTCCAAATGTATCATACTCACTTTCGCTGCGCTTTGGAAAACCGCTCAGTCCGTTGTATTTTCTGTTGGTAGGAAAACTATCCCTGCGGCCGGTAAGTATTTTATGCCCATAAGCCTGGTGGCCTACATCCCATACCAACTGATCGTAAGGTGTATTGAAAACATAATGCATGGCAACGCTGAGTTCTACCACTCCCAGGCTGGCACCAAAATGTCCGCCATAAACACTCACTACGTCAATAATATATTGGCGCAGCTCATCGCAAACCTGGTGTAATTGCTCCCGGTTTAGCTTCTTTAAGTCTTCGGGACTGTTGATCTCTTTAAGTAATGTTCCTGCTTTTATTTCCATTTTATATTTTTCAAACGGTAAAGGTACTGTTTTTAGGGGCGTTTAGCCGGCTATTACAACAATTTTTAGCCAGTCCGGTTCAGTATAATTGCTGCTTTTTATCCTATCTTCAAAATAAAAATAGGTGCATTTTCCAATCACTGTTGAAATAGGTTCGTTAAAAATGATGCTGCATGCCATTTTGGAGCCGCTGGGTATGTTTATCGGTTTCAGATATTTTTTATATTTGAGAAAAGGAAAAGGCGACCAGATTGAAAGTGGGCAACGGGTGTGGATCATTATTGGGGCCATATTCGGCGCTGTAATAGGATCTAGATTGGTAGGTGGTTTAGAAAACCCGGCAGAACTTGTGAAAACACCCAACCCACTTATTTATTTCTATACCAATAAAACAGTAGTGGGCGGATTTTTAGGTGGCTTATTTGGGGTGGAACTGGTTAAAAAAATAATTGGCGAAAAACACAGCAGCGGCGATTTGTTTACCTATCCCATGATACTGGCGCTCATTATTGGCCGCATTGGTTGTTTTGGTATGGGTATTTATGAAGAGACTTATGGTGTACAAACAACATTTTTTACCGGTATGAACCTGGGCGATGGTTTGCTAAGGCATCCCGTTACTTTATACGAGATTGCTTTTTTGATGATACTCTGGATTGGAATGCTGCAACTGGAAAAAAGATTTACATTGGTTGATGGCGGCCGCTTTAAAATTTTTATGATCGCTTATTTGTTTTTCAGATTTGTAATTGATTTTATAAAGCCACATTATACTTTTAGTTTCGGCTTATCAACTATACAACTGGTTTGCCTGGGAGGATTGATCTATTATGCTGCTTATATTTTTAAACCAACAAAATTAATTATAAAACAATATGCCTGAACGCCCTTACACCTACTACGACTTTACGCTGAGCCTTTGCAGTACTTGCCTGCGCCGGGTTGATGCGAAAATTGTTTTTGAAAATGGAAATGTGTACATGCTTAAAACCTGCAGCCTGCATGGGTTTGAAAAAGTATTGATAGCTACCGATATTGAATACTATAAAAACATTCGCAATTACAATAAGCCATCCGAAACACCACTGCACTTCAATACAAAAACGCATTATGGCTGTCCTTACGATTGCGGCCTCTGCCAGGATCATGAGCAACATAGCTGCCTGACCGTGATTGAAATTACCGACAGGTGTAACCTGAGTTGCCCAACCTGTTATGCCATGAGCTCGCCACATTATGGCAGGCACAGAACGGTGGCGGAAGTTGAAAAAATGCTCGACATCATTGTTGCCAATGAAGGTGAACCCGATGTGGTGCAGATAAGCGGCGGCGAACCAACCGTGCATCCCGATTTTTTTGCCATCATGGATATTGCAAAATCAAAACCAATCAAACATTTGATGCTGAACACCAACGGCATTCGCATTGCAAAGGATTTTGAGTTCGCAAAAAAACTTACAGCCTACGCTCCCGATTTTGAAATATACCTTCAGTTTGATTCATTTAAGCCCGAAGCGCTGCAACACTTACGTGGCGAGGATTTAACCGCAACAAGAATGAAGGCGCTGGAGCATTTAAATGCATTGAATCTTTCTACGACCCTGGTTGTTACTTTACAAAAAGGCGTTAATGATGATGAAATTGGAAAGATCATTGAATTTGCCTTGCAGCAAAAATGTGTGAGAGGCGTCACTTTTCAACCCACACAAATAGCAGGCAGGGTAGAAAATTTTAATCCTGCCACAGACAGACTAACCTTAACTGAAGTAAGACAATCTATTTTAGACCAGACCAATATTTTTACGGCCAAAGATCTTATTCCCGTACCCTGCAACCCCGATGCACTGGTGATGGGTTATGCGTTAAAGCTGGCCGGGCAAACCTTTCCGCTAACCCGTTATATTGATCCTTCGCACTTGTTAGATAACAGCCGGAATACTATTGTGTATGAACAGGATCAGGCATTGCATGAGCAGATGATCAATATTTTCAGTACCGGCATTTCGGTTGACCGTGTGGAAGAAAATATGAAGCAACTGCTTTGCTGTCTGCCGCAAATAGAAGCACCGGGTTTGGGATATGAAAATCTTTTCCGTATCATTATCATGCGGTTTATTGATGCATACGATTTTGATGTAAGGGCTATTAAAAAAAGCTGTGTGCATATCATTCATAAAGATGGAAGGATAATTCCTTTTGAAACCATGAATTTATTTTACAGGGATGATAAGGAAACGTATTTAAAAGAGCTTCAACAGGAAAGGCAACAAAATCTTTTTACTTTAAAAAGTGAATTATGAATAAAGCTATAAAAGTACTCTTAATAAACCTTGCTGCAGTCTTTGGGTTTACGCTTTTGCTATTTTTAGTAATTGGCGGTAGCTTTAAGGCAAATGATTTTTTAACAGGATTAGGTTTAATTTGCCTGGGTGCTGCAGTATTGGATCTATTGGTTGCTGTGATACTTTTTATTACCGGCCCTGCACAATACGATGTGGCCAAAGGCTTTTTGTTAAGCGCCGGAGTTTTGTTTTTAGCCGGCTTTGCTGCCTGTAGTTCTACGACTTTGAATCTGCATTAAAAATACCTGTTACGCTATTGCACATACTTCATCATATTTAAAATCAAATCAGCATCCGGGCAGTTCTTTGAGTAGGACTCGCTTTCGGATAATTTACAAACACCTGGATAATCGCCCTCTTTTAAATACAGCTCATGAATGATTTGAAAATGCAGGTGTGGCGGCCAATTGCCGTTTTCGGAAGGCTCGCCAAAATGCCCGATAACCTGTCCCCGGTTTATGTATGCCCCTTCACTGAGAGTAGAAATATCTGCCAGGCTTAAATGGCCATATAGTGTGTGAAAAGCAACCGTTTCCAATTGGTGTAATAAAATAATTGTTGCCCCGTAATCTCCAAATTTATCATTGTAAGCAAAACTATGTACCATGCCGCCTAATGCTGCATACACGGGTGTTCCGGCAGGGCCCCAAATATCTATGCCCAGGTGCAGCGAACGGACTTCGTCACCTGCAAAAAGATCGCTTCTTCTGTAAAGTGTGCGGTTTTCTTTATAGCCGCCAATACCATAGGTTGCGTTATTGGCTTTTAAAGTGCGATCAATATAACCGGCAAAGTGGTTGGTATCTGCAATTTCAGATGCGCCCAATACTTTATTGTTATTGGTAAAATCGAAATGAAATAATTTTTCGGTTTCAGAATCAAAATTTATGACGGGATGAAAATCAGCCCGGTTCTTTATTAATGCATTTTCAAGTTCGGTTATCATACTGCTAAGGTAGTATTATCCTGAGCTTATTTAGACTCATAAGTTTTACACCACTACATTAATCATTTTATTCTTTACAAAGATGATCTTCTTGGGCGCATTGCCTTCCAGCCATTTTTGTACAATTTCGTTTTGCAGCACCAGTTCTTCTACCTGTTTTTGATCAATATCCAAAGCCAGTGTAAGATTGGTACGCAATTTACCATTAATAGAAACGGGATATTCTTTACTGCTTTCCACTAATAGGGCTGCATTGAGTGCCGGGTATTCAGCATCTAAAATACTGCCGCTGTTACCCAACTGGCTCCACAACTCTTCGGCAATATGAGGTGCGTAAGGTGTAAGTAAGATGAGCAGTTTTTCCAGCACTTCTTTTTTGTTACACTTCATATCGGACAGTTCATTTACGCATATCATAAATGCACTTACGGCAGTATTAAAGCCACTTCCTTTTTGTTACACTTCATGTCAGCCAGTTCATTTACGCAGATCATAAATGCACTTACGGCAGTATTAAAACTAAAACGTTCGGTATCTTCTTCAATTTTTTTGATGGTGCGATGGAGAACTTTCAGTTCTGCATCGGTTGCGACCTCACCCCCCCGGGCTTCGCCCCTTCCCTTCTCTTCGCTCGGGAACTCCAAGGGAGAGGGAGCCGCAGCACCCGGTTTTGAGCTATTTTCATTCTCTTCCAAAGAAGAGGAAGGCGCAGTAGTCCAGATTGGGCCCTTAATATCATCATTAAACAAGCGCCACAGTTTTCTTAAAAAACGATGAACTCCTTCAATACCCTTTGTGTCCCATGGTTTGCTTGCTTCTACCGGGCCAAGAAACATTTCATACATGCGGAAAGTATCGGCGCCGTATTTGTTGCAAAGGTCATCTGGGTTAACAGTGTTGTACTTTGATTTGGACATTTTTTCTACTTCTGCTCCGCAGATATAATTTCCATTAAATCTTACGAAGTCTGCATTTCGATATTCAGGTTTTCTCTTTAAAAATTCCTGAATATCTAACTCCAATCCATCTACAATACTAACATCTACATGAAGCTTTGATGCTGTAATCGCATTACTTGCACTCTGTATTACTTCACTTGTTGGATAAGTTGTCTTTAAATAGCTAATTCTTTCCAAAGGAAAGTTGATGTCAATTTCCATAAGCTTCTCATAATCTTCTTGAGTAACAAAAACTGTTTTGTCAGTTTCAATATTCCCTTTTAAAATATCAAGAATATCAGGAAACTGAACTCTATAAACAAACCTGCTACTCCCCTGTATCATCCCCTGATTAAGAAGCCTCTTAAACGGCTCTTCATACCCAATCAATCCCAAATCAAATAAAACTTTCGTCCACATACGACTGTACAATAAATGCCCAACTGCATGTTCGGTACCGCCAATGTACAGGTCAACCTGGTTCCAGTAATCGCTGGCTTTGCGGTCGCAAAATTCATTTTCATTGTTGGGGTCCATGTATCTTAAAAAATACCAACTGCTGCCGGCGTAGCCGGGCATAGTGCTGGTTTCACGGCGGCCTTCTTGTAGGAACACGCCTTGCGGCGTGTTCGTGTTGAACACGCCATCAGGCGTGTTCCTACCAACGTCAACCCAATCTTTAATATTCGCCAACGGCCCTTCTCCATCTGGTCCCGGTCCATAAGTATCCACATGCGGCAATTCCAAAGGCAGTTCTTCCGCATCCAAAGGAATGGCAATGCCATCGCTCCAGATAATCGGGAAAGGTTCGCCCCAATAACGCTGCCTGCTGAAACCTGCATCCCGCATGCGGTAATTTACTTTGCGTTTGCCGATGCCCAGTTCTTCCATCTTGTTTACCGCAACGCCAATGGCATCTTTCATCAGCAGGCCATTTAAAAAACCACTGTTTTCCAAAATGGCTTCTTTTGTTGGGTTTGCTTCTTCGCCAGTATAATGGCTGCCAATAATATTGGTAATGGGAATATTAAAATGCTGTGCAAATTTAAAATCCCTTTCATCGCCGCAAGGCACGGCCATAATAGCGCCGGTGCCATAACCTGCCAGCACATATTCACTTATCCAAATGGAAATTTCCTTTCCATCAAACGGGTTAATGGCATACGCACCGGTAAAGCAACCGGTAATTTTTTTCTCAGCCATGCGATCCACATCGCTGCGGCTTTTTACATACGCTGCATATTCATCAACTGCAGCAGCCTGCTCAGCCGATTTAATTTCATTCACTAAATCATGCTCAGGTGCTACCACCATAAAGTCGACACCAAAAATGGTATCGGGCCTTGTGGTGTAAACGGTGAGTGGTGAGTGGTGAGTGGTGAGTTCAGCACTCACGCCTGACGATTCACGATTCACGACTTTAAATGTTACCTCCGCTCCTTCACTCTTACCAATCCAGTTGCGCTGCATTTCTTTCATGCTATCGCTGAAGTCAACGGTTTCCAATCCTTCCAAAAGTCTGTCGGCATAATCAGTAATTCTTAAATACCATTGGCGCATTTTCTTTTTCACCACCGGGTGGCCGCCACGTTCGCTTACGCCATTCACCACTTCATCATTTGCCAGCACGGTACCCAAAGCCTCACACCAGTTCACTTCACCATATTTGCTAAACGCCAGGCGACGGTTCATCAAAACATCTTCCTGCTCTTTTTTGGTAAAAGCTTGCCATTGCTCGGCAGTAAAAGAGTTGGCAGTTGACAGTTGGCAGTTGGCAGAACCTTCTGTTTCAAAAATCCCTATTAAGCTATCAATTGGTTTTGCCTTATTGTCCTTTTCATCAAAATAACTGTTGAACAATTTTAAAAATATCCACTGCGTCCATTTATAATATCCTGGATCGCTGGTACGTACTACTCTTTCCCAATCGTAACAAAAACCAATTTTGTCAAGCTGTGCTTTAAAAGTGGCAATATTTTTTTCGGTGGTGGTTGCCGGGTGCTGGCCTGTTTCCAGCGCATACTGCTCAGCCGGTAAACCAAAACTATCAAAGCCCATCGGGTGTAAAACATTAAAGCCTTTTAATCTTTTGTAGCGGCTGTAAATATCACTGGCTATATATCCCAGCGGATGCCCCACATGCAGACCTGCCCCGCTTGGGTATGGAAACATATCCAGCACATAATATTTTGGCTTTGCAGATTCGTTTGAAACTGCATAGACTTTATTCTCTTTCCATTTTTTTTGCCAGTCCTGCTCAATTTTTCTAAAATCGTATTCCATTTACTTTTTCTTTTTTTTGAGCCGATCTTTAAAGCTATGTTCAACTTTATTGGCGTCGCACTCTTGTACTTTATATCTTTATTGAACTTTTTTCCTTTTTATTCTATTTGCAAAATGTGAAAGAAAAGTTATTTCATCCTCTAACACTACCTCTCATCAATATTTATAAAAATAAACAGGGCAGGTTGTCGTTTTGAAGTGGGCAAAAATACGGCAAAGCAGCTAAAATCCTTTATTTTTGCCCGGCTTGTAAGAACATGCCTTTGGGCATGTTCCTGCATCAGGTTCCCAGATCAAAAAGAGCACGCCATGAGGCAGGTTCTTACAAACCCTAACATAAAAAAGATATGGCTCAATTCGGAAAAACAAGCAGTAAACGTGGCAAACCAACCTATGCCTATGCCATTATTGGTGTGGCGCTGGTTTTATTTTTATTTGGTATTGTTGGCTGGTTCTTTTTAAACCTGCGCAAAACCGGCGATTTTGCAAAAGAAAATATACAGGTGCATGCCTGGCTTAACCCCAATTTGCAAAAAAAACGGATTGACAGCCTGAAGAACTATCTTACTGCCATACCCTACGCTAAAGACGTACAGTACGTAACCAGGGAAATGGCCATACAAAAATGGAATAAAGACAACGACAGCAGCTGGAGAAAATTTCTGGATGAAAACCCGTTACCTGAAAGTGTTGACTTCTATATAAAAGCCAATTATGTTCAAAAAGACAGCCTGGATGCACTGTCCAATGATCTGCTGGCAAGATTTCCGGGTGTTGTTAAAGATTTTCAGTTCCCGACAGAAACCATTGCTCAGATCAGCAAATTTGTAAAAACAGCGGCTTACCTTTTTTTAGCTTTTGCGGTTTTGCTCACCATTCTGGTAGTTTTTTCAATTGATAATACCATCAGGCTTGCCATGTACAGTAACCGTTTTTTAATAAAAACCATGCAAATGGTTGGTGCCACCCGTTGGTTTATTACCAAACCCATAAACATAAGAGCGCTTATAAATGG
>Ga0209181_10003055_pt1 | contig 26462 bp, 20 predicted proteins | sample MAT05_FD_187208 | JGI IMG/M metagenome (GOLD analysis project Ga0209181, IMG submission 187208) | Freshwater microbial communities from Lake Fryxell liftoff mats and glacier meltwater in Antarctica - MAT-05 (SPAdes) (version 2) | ecosystem: Environmental > Aquatic > Freshwater > Ice > Liftoff...
CAATTCCTAAGCAAGCTATTAGATAAAAATTTGCATTTAATCGACAGCCAGGCAATAGCTCTGTCAGACAAAGCAAGCTAATCCGCACGGGTATTCAAAGGGCGACAAACACATGAAAAACAAATTTATTTCTGCATTGACTGCTGGCATATTATTGGTAATGAATTCGTCAACGGAAGCAAAAACCGAAAAAACCACCCGCGACACAAAACCACTTATTACACAATCGGTCATCATCGCTCCCAAACAAGTAGGCAAATACGGCCTTCTATCTTTGGATTACAACCCAAAAGTAAAATTCGCGGGAGCAAGCATTCGCTATCAAAACTCGGATCACCCAGGTATTAGTTTTGATCTTTTCGTTTATCCGCTTGGCAGGGGGCCCGAGGCTCAATCGGTCAAGAAAGGTATGCTGGATTTCCGAGAATCACTTGCTTCCAACATGGGTTCGGGATTCTTCACAAGCTTGAAAATTGATGCCGAAACAGATCTTATGATTGAAAAACTGTCGGGCCCGGCCACTGACAGTAGCCTCGAAGAGCCGAAATCTAAGGCCCGGTCGGCTGAGAAAAATGCAGATCCGAAAGATCCCTTGGATATCGAAAAAATACTTTCTGAAGAAAACAAATTAAATGGCAAGAAACTGTCATTCACTTATTCAGTTAACGGCAAGAATCTTAACTCACGCGGTCTGATTTTCTATCGCCAGCTTTATCTGACCAAAGTACGCATTTCCATTGGTGATGGCATTCTTCCCAATGAAGATTTCGATACTATCGTCGACAACGCAGCTCGTGCGTTGGTGCCCGCCGTTGAGACGAGAAATACCGGGGACTGCACGAATGTGACGATTTATGTGCCGACACCGGACAAGAACAAGTCTGAAGACGAAAATGCTCAGAATGCAGCCACGGCGATGATACGAGGTATGGCGAGCAGCCAGAATGAGAATTGCCAGAAAGATCTGAAAATCAAAAAAATTACAGATGATTTTGAATATGTGCAAATTGAGTACAATGCCGATGATTGGGATGGTTAAACCCCAGCTAGGAACTTTTTATGACCCGCGGCCCGATTCAATTTGATGTCAGCGTGAGTTACGGTCTGCCGCGCGCGGGCTTGCCTTCGGCACAAAGTTTCAAAAAATGGGCGACCGCAGCGGTAACAGGCCGCATTCTTAAAGCCGACCTGGCCATTCGTGTTGTCGATACCAAAGAAGCTTGTTCGCTCAATCGGCATTACCGCGGCAAAGATTACCCGACTAATGTCCTTAGTTTTCCGGCTGATTTACCTGAAGCCATTAATGTGCCGCTACTGGGCGATTTAGTCATTTGCGCGCCCGTCGTCGCCAAAGAGGCCAAGGAGCAGGGCAAGACTCTGGCCGCGCATTATGCCCATCTCACGATCCATGGCGTGCTGCATTTGCTGGGGCTAGACCATGAAGACGAGCGCGAAGCAGTGCTGATGGAGCAACTGGAGCGGGATATTTTGGCTGATCTGGGCTTTCCTGACCCTTATGCCGACGAGAACTGAAACCTGAATTTGCTAGACTAGCGCTACCGCCCGCTGGGCATACAACAACACACCATGTCTGACGACGATACTAGTACCCTCCCCGAAAAGCGCTCTTGGTTGGAGCGACTAAGCCATGCATTTTCGGGCGAGCCGCAAAGCCGCGAGGACCTCATCGAAATTCTGCGCGATGCACGCGAAAACGGAATTCTGAGTGGCGACACATTAAAAATGCTGGAAGGCGCGCTCAGCGTTTCCGAGCACCAGGTAAGCGACATCATGGTACCGCGCTCGCAAATGGTGTCCTTGCCCATTAGCGCTGCCTTTATTGATCTGATGAAGATGGTGGTCGAATCGGGCCATTCACGCTTCCCAGTTCATGGTGACGATAAAGACGACATCCTCGGCATTTTGTTGGCAAAAGATTTGTTACGCGGCATTGTCGCCGATGGCGGCCCCGGCAGCATTCGCGAATTACTGCGCCCTGTAGTGCTGATCCCGGAATCAAAACGCTTGAATGTGCTCTTGAAGGAATTCCGACAATCACGCAATCACATGGCGATCGTGGTGGATGAACATGGCGGCGTTGCTGGCATCGTCACCATTGAAGACGTGCTGGAACAAATCGTCGGCGAGATTGACGACGAACATGATGATGCCGATGAAGCCAAAATGATCGCCGCACAATCGGACGGCCAATTTCTGGTCGATGCACTCACGCCCATTGCTGATTTCAACGATCAATTTGGCGCTGATTTTCTCGATGATGAATACGACACCATCGGCGGTTTTGTGACCGATGCGATTGGTCATTTACCCGAAGCAGGCGAGGAATTACGCGTTGGCCGTTTTCACTTCCGCGTTGGCCGTGCCGATCAGCGTCGCGTGCACAGTTTTGTCGTGAGTATTCAGAGCGATGCTTAGAGTTTTCCTGCTTTTCATTCTTGCCCTATTACCCATTGCCAGTCATGCCGAAGCGGTTCGCAGCGATATAACCTTGCGTGCAGGCGTAATAACGATGGCGCCAGGCGAAGAATTCTGGGCCCGCTTTGGTCATGATGCGATCGTGATTGAAGATGTGCAGACCGGAGAATCGATATCGTTTAATTTCGGTTTTTTCGATATGAGTGAGCCGGGGTTTTTTAGTAACTTTTTTAACGGGAAAATGCAATATCAGTTGGCTGCATTGCCGTTACAGGAAGATTTACAGCATTATCGCGAGATGGGTCGTGGCGTCAGTGTGCAGTGGCTGAATCTTGACCAGAAACAAATTCGCGATTTATATGCAACCCTAGCTGAAAACGCCAAGCCTGAAAACTCGCGTTATACCTATGACTACTATCTATCAAATTGCGCCACCCGTGTACGCGATGCACTCGATACTATTTTGAAGGGCCAAATCAAAACGCAATTATCCAGTCCATCGCTCGGCAATTCCTACCGCAGTGAATCAGTGCGACTGGCCTGGCCTGCCAAATGGATGGCCATGGGGTTTCATCTTGGCCTTGGTCCTGCTGCCGACAAACCATTATCAAGATGGGACGAAGCATTTATCCCCATGCGATTACGAGATTCTTTGCGTCTGGTGAAATTAAGTAATGGCAGTGCCTTGGTCACTAGCGAACAAGAATTAATCCCGCATCGACTTTCACTGCCGCCAAGTGATATGCCGCAGTGGAAAAAAATCGCTTTTCTGATCGGTATTTTTCTGGCCATCGGCATTTTATTCCTAGCCAAACGCAGCCCGCGGTTACTAGCAAGTATCGCCGGCATTTTCTGGTTGATCGCCGGGCTATTGGGATGTCTGATGCTGTTTGTATGGTTTGGCAGCGCGCATTGGGCCGGTTACCGCAATGCAAATCTGCTGTTGCTTTCGCCACTTGCTTTGGCTTTATTGCCGGGGGCTTGGCGCAAATTACGCAATAAAAAAACCGGTGCTTATTTCAATCGTTTCCTGTGGCTAATGGCAGCGAGTGCAGCGCTGGCCGGATTTTTACAATTCCTGCCGTTCCTCGCTCAGCAAAATTTTGAATGGGTCTTGATGCTGCTGCCCGTCCATTTAGCGCTCGCTAAAGGCCTCGGCACTAAACCAGACAGCTTGCACGATTGAGCTATGTCCACCATCATTCACCCATGAGCAATGTGATCCCCGAACAAGAAATCAGCGGCATGGTCCGCAACTGTGTTGCCTATTGTTCTGAAGGCAAAAAAGTCGGCGATATCTCGCTTGATGCCATTAGTGATGTCTTGCAAAGCCCCGACAAGGGTTTTGTCTGGCTGGGTTTGTATGAACCCGATGAAAGTCTGCTGCATAAATTGCAGGAAGAATTCGATCTGCATCCACTCGCCATCGAGGACACCTCGAATGCCCATCAAAGAGCCAAGATCGAGTTGTATGGTGATACGCTTTTCATGGTCGTGCATACCGCACAGATGATCAAGGGTGTGATTGAATTTGGCGAGACCCATATTTTTATCGGCCCGCGTTTTTTGATTACCGTTCGTCACGGCGCTTCGCTGTCTTATGCGGGAGCGCGTGCGCGCTGCGAGCAAAACCCGACACTTATGGCCTTGGGCCCTAGTTATGGGCTTTACGCTATTCTGGATTTCATTGTTGATAATTACTTCCCCATTGTGGAAGAATTCAAACGCGAATTGAATGAGCTGGAACAAGATATCTTCGCCGAAACCTTCAAAAAAGAAACCATCCAACACTTGTACGAACTAAAACGCGAACTTACCACTTATCGACTTGCCGTTTCGCCAACGCAAGATATCGTTAATCAATTGATGCAGTACCATCCGCAACTGGTAAGAGACGAAGTACGAGTATATTTGCGCGACGTGTTTGACCATGTTATCCGGGTTTCAGAAGCAACCGACACAGCACGTGAAATGCTGACCGCTGCCATGTCGGTCAACTTGTCTTTAGTGACGGTTGCACAAGGCGAAATTGTCAAACGCTTGGCAGGTTGGGCTGGTTTACTCGCAGCACCAACACTCATTGCCAGTTGGTATGGCATGAATTTCACTCACATGCCCGAGCTACCAGGTGAATATAGTTATTGGATTTTACTCGCCTTCACTATTACCGTCAGCGTAACGCTCTACGCGTACTTGAAAAAAGCGAAGTGGCTTTGACGCAGGGTGGGCATTGCCCACCGTGTCGTTGGTACTGGGTGGGCGGTGCCCACCCTACGATAATTATTCCGTAGTGTATTTCTTCAACCAAGCATTGACGGTGTCATGCCACAACACGCTGTTATGCGGTTTCAAAATCCAGTGGTTCTCGTCCGGGAAAGTAAGTAACTGGCTATCAATACCACGCCGTTGCAATGCGGTAAACGCTCCAATGCTCTGTTCAACAGGAATGCGGTAATCGAGCTGGCCATGCACGACTAGCATCGGAGTTTTCCAGTTTGAAACGTAATTGACCGGATTATGTCTTTCGTAGTTTTCCGGCTTTTCGTAAGGAGTGCCTTTCATTTCCCATTCGTTGAACCATAACTCTTCGGTCGAATAACCCATCATGCGGTTATCGAAAACACCCGAGTGCGACACCAGACATTTCCATGGTGAAGCCCAATTACCGGCAATCCAGTTAACCATGTAACCGCCGTAACTACCGCCGAGGGCGCAGGCACGTTCGCCATTCAAGTAACTATATTTTCCGAGCGCAGCGGCCCAGCCTTTTTGCAGATCTTCGAGTGGCTTGCCACCCCAATCACCCGAGATCGAGTCGGTGAAGGCTTGGCCGTAGCCGGTAGAGCCGTGAAAGTCGATCATCACGACCGCAAAGCCCATGCCTGCGTAGGTTTGCGCATTCCATCGGTAATGGAAATTATTACCGAAACTACCTTGCGGGCCACCATGAATTAAAAAGGCGACGGGATATTTTTTATTCTTGTCGAAGTTCGCCGGTTTCACTACATAACCGTAAACGGTTTCGTTGTTCCAGCCTTTGAAATTGAATTGCTCGTAAGCACCCATCGCGATGTCTTTCAATTTAGCGGCATTGAAATTCGAAACCTGCTTCAGCTTGCTACCGTCGGCATTGCTGCTAAACAGTTGAGCCGGCGAAGTCAGCGTACTGCGAGTAAATACCAGTGTATTGCCGACAATGTCAAAACCAGAAACTGTGCCGTTGCTTACCAATTTACGTGCGGCACCGGTGCCGGTGTCGATTGCAAACAAGGCATGCGAACCGACATCGTCGGTAACGGTATAAAGTGATTTTCCGTCTGCACTGAGAGTCAAACTATCGGCACTGCGATCCCAGCCTGCATTGATTTCACGTTTTGAACCGGTGGCAATATCCATAGCGATAACGCCAAAGCGGTCCGCCTCAAACGTTGCACGCTTCATGGCGCGGTAATACAGTGTTTTTCCGTCATGGCTGAATACCGGACCGGTATCCCAAGCCTGATTGTCGGCAGTCAGGTTTTTGGCAACACCCATGCCATCGACAGACACCGAGTACAAATCAAAATTGGTTGACCAGGCCTCGGTTTTACCGGCGATGCGGGCATTGAAAATAATGGTTTTACTATCCGGTGAAAATGCATATTCGCTGGTGTCACCGAAAGGTTTCGAAGGCACATCGCCATCAACACCATTAGTGATTTTTTTCGGCTCTCTGTTTAATTTTCCATCGGCAGAAAAACCGGCAACAAATAATTGATTGTTGCGTCCATCAGCCCAGGTGTCCCAGTGCCGGATAAATAGCTTGTCGTAAAGCACACCCGTCACTTTACTGGCTTCGACTTCATCGAGACGTTCTTTAGTGCAGGCTAAATCAGCGCAGTCATTGAACACTTCAAGATTAAACGCTACCGATTTGCCATCGGGCGATAATTTATAACTACCGACATCAAGCGGGTAATTAGACACTTGTAGCGCATCGCCACCGGCGAGTGCTTGTTTCCACAGTTGCATTGAACCGGATTTGTTACTCAAAAAATAAATGGATTGGCCATCGCCGGAAAAAACCGGGCTGTTTACATTAAAGCCTTCAGCAGTGATTCGTATCGGTAGCTGCTTTGAATTCAGGGCTTGCATCCAAAAACCAGTTTTCGCTTTATTCGCCGCAAAATCGACTTGACGCAAACCATAGACAACAGTTTTACCGTCAGGTGAAAGTGTGGGTTCGGAAACACGGTCAAAATTAACCATGTCACGAACATTCATGCCGCGAGCAGCGAAAGTCTGTGTTGAATACAAGATCGGCATTAACATAGCCACAAGTGCGAAGCGCTTATTCATAAAAGCATCCGGCATTGGAAAGCTCTAGTTTAGGGCTAGGTGAGCGATACGCCAAGCTTTAGACCTAGCCTGCGTGGCTAAAGCTCAGGCTATACTCGGGTTTTACAGTTTTCGGAGTTGGTTTGTGAATACAGCGGCCCTGCCCTCTAATAATGCCCGTGATAATTTTTTAGGACACCCGAAAGGCGTGTTCATTTGTTTCTTCACGGAAATGTGGGAACGCTTTTCGTTTTACGGAATGAAAGCGTTACTGCTGTTATTCCTGATCGAGCATCATAAATTCGGTGATACCGGAGGCCTGAATATGCTCGGTGCTTATGGTGGCATGGTGTATTGCCTGCCAGTGATCGGCGGCCTGCTTGCCGACAGATATCTTGGTATGCGAAAAGCCGTCATTTTTGGCGGCGTTTTATTGGTGCTGGGCCATTTGGGAATGGCATACGAAGGGAATCCTGCAACCGGAACTGGTGAAAATATCGTTCGCGATACCTCGGCATTACTCGTATTTTACTTTTCGCTCTCACTCATCATCATGGGCGTGGGATTTCTTAAACCCAATATCTCGACCATTGTTGGCAAGCTCTACGAAGAAAACGATCCGCGTCGTGATTCCGGATTCTCGCTGTTTTATGCGGGTATCAATTTAGGTGCTTTGTTTGCTTCATTGGTTTGCGGCGTTCTCGGCAAAGTATATGGTTGGGGCTATGGCTTCGGTGCTGCCGGCATCGGCATGCTGGCAGGTCTTGCAATGTTTGTCTGGGGCCAGAAATATCTGCGCGGCCATGCAGAATCTTCGGCACCGGAAAGTTTAAAAGAACGGGTGTTGGGCATTCCGCGCGAATGGCTAATTTATCTGTCTGCCGTTATTGGCCTGGTACCCGTAGCGGGCTTGATGTGGGCCACTGGCAATAACGCCTTCACTCTCGACATTGGTTTTGATCTCACCCTGGCACAAATGTTGATGATCCTGGTGTTCGGCACTGTGCTGATCTGGTTTGTCTATTTCATTACGACCCAGTGCAGCAAGGTTCAACGCGAACAAATGATCACCCTGATGATCATGATTTTCATGGCCTTGCTTTTTTTCACCTTGTACGAACAAACCTATGGCTCGTGGGTGGTGTTTACCGATCGTTTGATGGTCAAGAATTTCTTTCCCGAGCTAATCATCGCAGGCGGCTTGCCACTTTGGTATTTCGTTGTGCCGGTGCTAATCATGCCGTCGGCTTTTTTGATCTCCAACTTTTTTCACGAAAAAAACCCATCCTCCAAACTTCCATTGACCATTTTCATCGTCGCTGCGGTAATTTCGTTATTGATGGTATTGGGCATGGCAGTCTTACAGGAACAAAATGGCGGCTCGCTAACATTCCTAGGGGCTTTGTTTATTTTATTGCTGGCCCCTATATTCACCGGCTTATGGGGTTGGCTCGACAAACGCAATTTAAACCCGAGTAAGCCAATGAAAAACGCGATTGGTTTACTGGCAGGGGCTCTGGCCTTTATTCCGCTAGTGATTGCAGCTCAGCAAGCCGGAGACAGCGGCACCTTAGCCAGTATCTGGTGGCTAGTGTTGGCCTATTTCATTCTGGAAATTGGTGAAATGTGCTTGTCACCCGTTGGCTTGTCAGCAGTGACTCAGTTATCAGTGCCACGTGTTGTGAGCTTGATGATGGGCACCTGGTTTCTTGCAACCGCTTTCTCGGAATTACTGGCGCACAAACTGGCCACACTCGCCTCGGTCGAAGATGCCGGTGCCGTTGTCGAACACTCGGCCGCCTGGACTGAAGCTGCGAATAAATATGGCGACTTATTCTGGAACCTGACGATTGGCGGCCTGGTCTGCGCCGCCATCGCGTTCACAATGGTGCCATTGCTCAAACGCTGGATGCACGGGGTGAATTAATTCACCAGTGGCAATGCAAAAAAAAACGGCACCGTAAGGTGCCGTTTTTCATTTGTCTTCGCACAATCAATTAGCTTTGGTTTTCTGACTGCTTGGGCCGATATGCTTATCCATAAAGCCCAATAAGCGTTGGTAGAAATCAATCCGGTTTTTCAACAGGAAGTTACCGTGTCCTTCGCCTTCATAAATCACCATTTCTGATTGCTTTCCAGCTTTTTGTAATGCTGCATGCATCATTTCCGTATGTACCGGGGCTGCACGAAAATCTTCACGACCTGCAGCTAGATATACCGACGCCTTAATTTTATCAGCCAGTTTATTGGGTGACGCGGCATCAAGATTTTTGTGGCCCAATGCTTCGTCAAGAAAATTTTCGCCAGACTTGGTATCTGGAATATCGCCGGTGTGGTACATCGCCGTCATATCATAAACACCCACATTGCCGAAGGCGCAACGATATAAATCAGGCTCTTTGGCGACAGCCATAATGGAAGAATAGCCGCCATAACTGGCGCCATACATACAAATACGGCTTTTGTTCGCGATGCCTTCCTTGATGGCCCATAGCGTGGCATCGGTCAAATCATCTTGCATGGTTCCACCCCATTGCTTGTAACCCAAATGGGTGAATTTGCGGCCATAGCCACCTGAACCACGGAAGTTAATCTGCAACACGGCATATCCATTGGAGGCTAGAATTTGAACATCATCGTTATAGCCCCACTCATCTTTGGGGCCAAACGGACCTCCATGCGGGTTTACAATCAAGGGCAGATTCTTGCCATCGCTTCCAACAGGTACGGTGAGATAGCCCTCAAGAGGGACACCATCGCGGGCGATCAAATAAACAGGTTTCATTCTTGCCAATACTTCAGGCTTGAACCATGAGTTTTTACTGACCAAATAGTTCAACTTTTTATTATTGCGATCATAAAGATAAAAATCGCCAGGGACATTATCAGCATACCCGGCAATGATTGCCATCGAGCCGTCCTGGGTAAATGATGTTGGAGAAATAACCTGCGTTTTTAAACTAGCCTGAAGACTTGCATGCATTTTTGCAAATTCATTTTCCGGATTTATATATTCAAAACGAGGGATGCCATCGTCATACTGGATACCGTAAAGAGAACCATCCGTTGGCGACCGCAGATAGCCTGAAGGATCCACCGTATCGTCCCGGGCAACCAGAGTTCTTGTTTTTTTGACCGTATCAAAAGCATAAACGGCATTCGGGCCTTCGGACTCCTCCGACTCAAGATAAGCAATTTTGCCATCAGCATTAAAACCGGCGATAGTAATTATTTTACTTGTCTGAGCTTCGTCATTGATCATTTCCCACTCAGAATCCGCACCGTCCCGATAGTAAGTCTTGACGCGACGATCATTGTTGGAGCCAAGCGCAAAACGAACCACGCCTTGCGGATCCGTAGTAAAGCTGGCACTACGAATCGGCGCACGTGCAATGGTAGTTCTGCTACCGGTTTTTACATTCATTCTTTGAACCTGATTGAATCCACCAGGTTGAAAGAGGGAAATAATGACATTGTCATCATCGTTGTGCAGCGTGCTGATGATACTTGCACCCATCAGCCTATTGCCCTTGCCGGTCGAACGGACTCCTACCAAGGCCGCACCCTGCCCGGTACCATCGGCGTTCACGCCAAATAATTCACCGGTCGCTTGGGGCTGATTTAACTCACCCGATTTCTCACCGACTGAAAATAATATCCGAGTCGGATTCACCCAATTAAAGTCAACGACATAGGTTTTGCTGGGCAAGACTACTTTGCCATTAACCTTCATGTCACTGCGGCGTAAAATTACCAAAGCCGACCGATCTTCCTGCGGAATGGTCGCTGCAATAAATTCGCCAGATGGCGATATTTTCATCGTGCCAAACAAATCACGCTTTAGAAATTGCTCAAGCGGAATTGGGGCCTTCGTCTGGGCAGAGGAGTCCACTGCATTAATGATTGCCAGAGATAACGCTATCGTAATAAAAAATTTATTCATAAAGCCCTCAATTTAAAGACAAAACTGAATTGATCTTCAGGCCAGCAGTGTTGATGATATGCGGTGAGCTTCGATTATGTATATGCCATAGGTAAGTAGCTTGATATTAAGTTATGTGAAATTGGCATTATCTAGATCAGGAATACGGCCCAATTATTCATTAGACCGTAATCCTCGGGGGAGAGCTGTATTATTGCCCCTGCTTGCCAATGTTCTTGTCAAGGAATTCAAGCACCCGGTTGGCATGATCAATCTTGTTTTCAATCAAGAAATTACCATGGCCTTCACGGTCATAGATTTTCATCTCGACTGGCTTGCCCGCTGCTTTCAGGGCATTAAACATGGCTTCGGTATGTTGCCTGGGAGACCTGTCATCTTCTGCGCCAGCCAACAATAGAACGGAAGCTCTAATTTTACTTGCATTCCTTGAAGGCGAATTGGTAATCAAATCCTTTTCACCCAGCATATCTTTTAAATAATTTTGACCAGAATCTGACCATTGGACATCGCCGCGTCCGAACATCATTGGCATGTCATAAACACCAATATCACCAATGGCACAGCGGTACAAATCGGGTTCTTTCACTGCCCCCATCAAAGCGGCATAACCGCCATAGCTGGAACCATAAATACAAATACGATTCGAGGCAGCAATGCCCTCTTTTACAGCCCAGCGAGTGGCATCGGTGAGGTCGTCCTGCATTTTACCGCCCCACTGCTTGTAACCAGCAAGTTTAAAAGATCTGCCGTAGTTACCAGACCCTCTGAAGTTAAGCTGCAGCACGGCATAGCCTCTGCTAGCCAACATTTGCACCTCAGAATTAAAATCCCAAGTGTCAAATTCTCCGAACGGGCCACCGTGAGGATAAACAATCAGCGGCATGTTTTTGCCACTACTACCGACAGGTAGGGTTACAAAGGCTTCCATTTTCGTGCCGTCGCGAGCAATAACTTCGTAGGCATCGGTTCTGGCCAACATTTCCGGTTTGAACCATGAATTTTTACCTGCCAGGAATTTTAGTTTTTTGGCAGTCTGGTCATAGAGGTAATATTCACCCGGCATATTATCGCCACTGACGAAATACAAACCCTGATTTCCATCGGAAGTGTAGGAAACCGGAAAAACCGTGCTGTCTTTAAAAGCGGCGGCAACGGTTTTCAGTGCTTGTGCCGAACTGTTTTTTGGATCTACATAATAAACTCGTGGATAACCATCGTAATAAAATATGCCAAACAATGTGTTGTCCGTTTGTGAAAATAAAAAATTTGACGGGCTTACATTATTATCACGAACCAATAGCGTCTTGACTGCAGTGTTTGTGTCATAGGCATAGACACTGTCGGGGCCGGTAAGCTCTTCGTATTGCAAGTATGCAATCGTGTTGCTCTTGTCAAAGCCGATGGGGCTGACATCGACCCCGGTTTCTTTTTCATCGTTAATTAAAACCCAGTCGGATTTTCTGTCTTTACGATAATACGTTTTGGTGTAGTTATCACTGTTAGATCCGGTCGCAAATCTGACTTCACCGGCATGATCAGTGGTGAAATCTGCGCTTGGAAAAGGGATCTTGGCAACGGTGGTACGACTACCACTAAGCACATCGACTCTTTGTGCCTCGGTATAGGGTAAAAATTTCTCGTATCGCGATGAATCATTTCCCTGCGAGGATTTGCCGGCATGAACGAGCATAAATTTATCATCATCTTTCAAATCGTCCAGCATCCAGACGGTGACTCCATCATTGGATTCTTTTTTGATAAGGGTTCCACTGGACTCGAACTTATCCGCCCCCTCACCGACGATTGGCACGCCTTGACCCGTTCCGTCAGCGTTAACACCGTACAATCCCTTCAATGTATTGGGGCTAACGTCAACGCCCTCAAACTCAGCCATTGAAAATATGATTCGGGTTGGGTTTACCCAGTTAAAACGAGTCACCAAATGCTTGGTTTGGACACGTACGTAACCGGTTTTTTGCATATCGGAAACACGCAAGATAATAAGATCAGTTCTATCTTCCAGCGGAACCGTGGCAGCGAGATACTCACCGCTTGGCGACAGCTTCATTTGGCCGAAAATATCGCGTTTCAGGAAATCTTCGACGGGTGGTTTGATCACAACCTGCGAGTAAGCTGACACACTGAAACTGAGGAAAAACAGAGCTGCTATATATTTCAACATAAGAGTACTACCAATTGAGTTGGCGTATTGTCTCTTATCCAGCACTCATTTGGGGAATTACCGGGACACAACAGGTTTCTTGCGGTCCCTGACGACGAACATCAGTAAATGCACAGCGTGTAAGTCAGTTCCTGGACTCCACCTCTTGGGTTCGCTTAGCCGCCTTAGTGCGATCTACAGAATGCACTAAGCATATTTGTGTGACTTAAACCATCTCTGCCAGCACCTGGTTAAGCCCCAAACGCCAATCCGGTAATTTCATCTCAAAGTCAGCGGCAAAGCGGCTGCAATCGAGACGGGAATACATGGGGCGTTTGGCTTTTGTGGGGTATTCATTACTGGGGATACCGACTAACCGCGGAGCTTTGTCCAGCACACCAGCCGCGAGTGCTTCCTGGTAAATTGTCTGCGCAAATTGATGCCAGCTACATTGGCCATCGGCGGCGACATGCCAAGTTCCATTGGTATCAAATTTTTTGCTGACAGCAAGTGCTGTTGCGATGGCCAACCAGCGCGCCGGCGTCGGTGACCCAATTTGGTCATTGACGATACGTAACTCGTCACGCTCTTTTGCAAGTTTCAATGCCGTGCGCAGAAAGTTTTGCCCGCGTGCGGCATATAACCATGCGGTACGAAAAATAAAATGCGAGCAGCCCGATTCACGAATCGCAATTTCCCCGGCCAGCTTTGTTTTGCCATAGACGCTTACGGGCGCAGTAGGGTCGTCTTCCCGAATAGGGCGCAACAAGGTGCCGCTGAAAACGTAATCAGTCGAATAATGCACCAATTTGCTATTGTGTGCTTTGCACGCTTGTGCGAGTTCCGCGACGGCATCGGTATTGACCCGTTGCGATAATGCAGGCTCGTCTTCGGCACGATCTACTTGGGTATGGGCAACTGCGTTTAATACGAGATCAGGTTTACTGGTTTGAACCAGTTTGGCTAAATCGCCTGTTTTTTCAAAATCGATTTTTGTACACACTGTGCCGCCCGGCAACAGCCCGCTATAGGTACAAGCGGTGATTTCCCCTAGTGGTGCAAAAGCACGATGCAACTCAAACCCCATTTGTCCGTCTGCACCCAGCAATAGAATTTTCATCATTAAAATCCCGGCAATTTCTCAGGTGAAATATCACATAAAAATGCTGCTTTGGCATCTTTGTTCGAGAGCAGGGGTTTGCTTACCGGCCAGTCAATGGCCAGGCTGGCATCGTCCCATCGCAAACTGGCATCGCACTGGGCATCGTATATTTCAGTACATAAATAATGAAATGTTGCCTGTTCACTCAATGTAACAAAGCCATGCGCAAAGCCTGGCGGTATCCAGAACTGGCGTTTATTTTCTGCCGATAAAATGACTGATGTCCAGCGCCCAAAAGTAGGTGAACCTTGACGAATATCGACCGCAACATCGTAAACCTCGCCTTCAAGCACATGGACCAATTTGCCCTGTGGTTTTGGCCATTGGTAGTGCAGGCCGCGTAATACGCCACGACTCGATGAAGAGACATTGGCTTGTTTGAATTCCAGGTCCAGGCCAAGTCCGGAAAAAACCTCTTTGTTCCAGGTTTCATAAAAATGGCCACGCTCATCACTGAAAACTTTAGGCTCCAACACCCAGCATCCCGGCAAATCGGTTTCGATTAGCTTCATTCAGCCGCACCATGTTCAAGCAGGGCGAGCAAATATTGGCCATAACCGTTTTTCGATAGCGGCGCTGCCAGTTTTATTAATTGTTCGGCATCGATCCAATGATTGAAATACGCGATTTCTTCAGGGCAGCACACACGTAAACCCTGACGTTGTTCGATAGTTTCGATGAAATTGGACGCTTGCAATAAAGACTCATGGGTACCGGTATCTAGCCAGGCATAGCCTCGCCCCATTTTTTCGAGCCGTAAATTTGCTTCCTGCAAATACAGACGATTCAAGTCAGTGATTTCAAGTTCACCGCGAGCAGAAGGTTTTAATTGTGCAGCTAATTCCGGTGCCCTGCCATCATAAAAATACAAGCCGGTAACTGCGTAATGTGATCGCGGTTGTATTGGTTTTTCTTCGAGACCAATGACATGTCCCGTTTCATCAAATTCAGCCACACCATAACGCTCCGGGTCACGCACCCAATAACCAAAAACAGTTGCGCCATCGATTTGGGCATCGGCTTTGCTGAGTAATAAATTCAGACCCTGACCATGAAAAATATTGTCGCCCAGCACCAAACAACTGGGTGCTCCAGCAAGAAAGTCCTTCGCAATCAAGAATGCTTGTGCTAGTCCATCCGGCGAGACCTGCGCGGCATATTCAATTTTCATGCCCCATTGAGAACCGTTGCCCAATAGACGTTTAAACTGTTCCTGCTCATGCGGTGTGTTGATGACCAAGACTTCGCGAATGCCTGCCTGCATTAGCACCGCAAGCGGGTAATAGATCATCGGTTTGTCATAGACAGGAAGTAATTGCTTACTGACTGCCTGGGTTATGGGGTACAACCGGGTGCCGGAACCACCAGCGAGAATAATACCTTTGCGTTTCATCATCCCAACACTCCCTGTCCGATGCGTTCCAGACGGTAGCTACCGTCGAGCACACGCTGCACCCAATCCTGATGATTCAAATACCATTGAATAGTTTTTTCAATACCTTGTTCAAAGCTTAATGTTGCCTGCCAGCCAAGCTCGCTCTTTATTTTTGTGGCATCAATCGCATAACGGCGGTCATGACCGGGGCGATCTTTTACGAAGGTCATTTGCTCGGCATAGGATTTACCATCACTGCGTGTCTGCTTGCTGTCGAGTACCGAACAAATCGCTTTTACCACCGCAATGTTTTCACGCTCCGCATCACCACCGACATTATAAGTTTCGCCTATTCGACCGGCTTCCAGCACTTTTGCAATGGCAGTGCAGTGGTCGCTGACATACAGCCAATCGCGAATATTCCGGCCATCGCCATAAATCGGCAATGCTGCACCGGACAATGCTTTTTGAATAATCAGCGGAATTAATTTTTCCGGAAATTGGTGCGGCCCATAGTTATTTGAACAATTAGTCGTGACCGTTGGTAGGCCATAGGTATGATGAAAAGCCCGCACCAAATGATCGGAGGCGGCCTTACTTGCCGAATAGGGTGAATTTGGAGCAAATGGTGTTTGCTCGGTGAAGGCGCCAGTTTCGCCCAATGAGCCATAGACTTCATCGGTGGATACATGTAAAAACCGGAACGAATCCTGCTTTGCTTTACCGAGCGCCCGCCAATAATCACGAGCGCATTCCAATAGATTTAGTGTCCCCACAACATTGGTTTGAATGAAAGCGGCCGGTCCGTCTATTGATCGATCGACATGGCTTTCTGCGGCAAAGTTTACGACAGCATCGACTTTATGATGACTTAACAACTGCGGAATTTTATCTTTGTCGGCAATGTCGGCATGGACAAAATAATGCCGTGGATTGGCTTCAATATCTTTTAGTGATTCCGTATTGCCGGCATAAGTTAGTGCATCAACATTGATTACAGTGTGGCCGCTCTCAATCGCCATCAAGACAAAATTACTGCCGATAAAACCTGCACCGCCGGTAACCAATAAGTTCATATTATTTTTCGTTGTCATAGGGTTTTGAATTACCGGAGCAAGCGTATTAAACCGTGTTACGAGCCATCAAATTGCAACGTGCATGATAGCTCCGCAGCGTTTCCAAGGCCCATTCATGCTCATATAGTAAGGCATCTAATTGATGCGGGACATCATCCAGACGTTTTGAATTTGCACTATCCTCAAGCTTGCCGGCCAATTTCGACAATTGATCCAACCCCATATTCGCACTGGTCGATTTAAGGCTGTGACTGGCACGGTGCAGGGTTTCGATATCTTTCTCTATCCATGCGATTCTAATCTGGCTTGCCAATTCCGGTGCATTTTCAAAGTAAAGCTTCAACAAACCTTCACGCAGATCGGGTTTGCCCGGCAGTTTAATCAGGGCCATTTGTGCCAGGCGGCTTTCATTAAATCTTTCTGATGCCGCGACCATGGAGTCACGTGCAGGTGTTTCTACCATCCGTTCTAACTGCCCCGGCAACACATGCTCGGGCTGATCGACAAGAATCTGGTCTGATGGATTTTTAATCCAGCGCTCCAGCTTTTCAATAATTTGCTGGCTATTGAAAGGCTTGCTTAAATAATCGTCCATGCCTTTGGCAATACACAGGTCACGATAGCCGACAGTCGCATGTGCGGTCAATGCAATAATCGGAGTGTGCCTCATCTTCAGCGCAGGATTGGCTTCCATTTTCCGTATTTTTTCAGTCGCTTCAAAGCCATCCATACCAGGCATTTGGCAGTCCATGAAAATAATATCGAAACGCATTTCCTTGACGGCCTCGAGTGCTGAAAAACCATCCGAGGCCAGCACCACTTCGCAACCCATATTTTGCAAAAGTAGTGAAGCAAACTCCTGATTCACCGGATTGTCTTCCACTAAAAGCACTTTCATGCCTTCAAAAGAATCAATCAAACTTTCATCATCGTTTTCGGCAACTGCTCGATCCGAAGAAATCCTGACAAACTCCTGCAAAGTGTTCCGTAGTGACGAGCGGTCAATGGGTTTGAGAATCCTGGCCAGAACATCTAATTTTGAAATCTCCATGGTGGCGTAAATGCTGGACGCCGGTGTCATCGCGATAACCTTGGGCTGAATCGGAAAAACACCCTGCTGAATATCCTTGGCCAAAATGGCGGCATTATTATCGGGCAAACTCCAATCAAGCAAAACCAGATTTATTGTCGTTGGATATTTTTCAGCGGTCGCCAAAGCCAAAGTCGCCTGGGAAGTGGTTTGTACCAGTTCACAAGACACCCGCCATTTCTGCAAGATTCGCCGCAACATGCCGCCAACACGCGGGTTGGATTCTACAATCAAGACTTTCATCGGAATATCGAAAACCGGTTCGCTAACCTTGTGCTCGTCTTTCGTCTTGGGTGTTTGCAATTGCACGGTAAAGTAAAAACGCGAGCCACTGCCCATTTGCCCAATCATGCCTATGGTGCCGCCCATCAATTCGGCCAGCTGTTTTGAAATAGCCAAGCCCAAACCAGTGCCGCCAAAGCGCCTTGCAGTTGAGCTGTCGGCTTGTGCAAAAGCATCAAAAATTCTTGTCTGGGCATCATCACTAATACCGATGCCGGTATCCATGACATCTATTCGCAAGGCAAATTCGTTATTGCTTTCCTGATTTTGCGAAACGATCACGCTGACACAACCTTGCTCGGTAAACTTGATCGCATTACTGACTAGATTATTCAGAATTTGCCTTAAGCGTACCGAGTCGCCGCGCACCCAGTTGGGGACTTCGTCATCAATTTCCAGCGACAAATCCAAGCCTTTGCGGCCCGCTCGCTCGGCAAACAAGCCGATGGTGTCCTCTGCCAATTCCCATAGATCGTAATCGGCTTCTTCGAGCGCTAGCTTGCCCGCTTCAATACGCGACAAATCGAGAATATCGTTTAGCACTTCCAAAAGCGCATGCCCGGAACGCGATACGGTGTCGGCCAATCTACGTTGGTCCGGTTGTAATTTCGATGCCAGCAATAATTCGGTCATCCCGAGCACTCCGTTCATCGGTGTGCGAATTTCATGGCTCATATTGGCCAGGAATTGTGACTTTGCACGATTAGCAGCTTCGGCCGTATCGCGCGCCACTTCAAGTTCATAGACTGTTTTTTGCAAACTTTCATTGGCCACTTCGACTTCACGTGCCCGACGATTCACCAATGCTTCGAGTTGATCCTGATACCCATAGGCGTTAAATTCGCGTTCTTGCAAAGACGCCAGTAGATGATTGAAAGCAATCGCGGTATCGCCAATTTCATCCTCACTCTGCACTTCAACCCGTTCGCTAAAGTCGGTCGATTGCGTTACCTGCTTAATTTTCTCCAGCATATTCTGCAAAGGTTTGCGGACAACTTTACTGGTACGCCAAGCGGTATAAACGCCAAAACATATTGCAATCAACAAGCCAACCGACATCAACCAGTAAAACCAGAAAGGCCGGTCCTGTAATTCGATATATTTTGTGGAAAGCTCTAAGCGACCGATCACCGTATTTTTGATTTTGATGTCTTGCGTCGTTATTAAATTTTCGGCGGCTTGAAATGCCCTTCCGCGTTCAGCGGAATGATCAGAACTCGCCGACCTGTCCCGGTCCCAAATGACCTCGGACAACACACTGCCGTCATTGCGGTAAATCTTTGCTTGGATAATATTCGGGTAGGCCAGCACGTTCAGTAACTGCTGTTTCGCCATTTTTTCATCATCAAAAAAAGTCGCTGGCGCCACATTCAGTGCCATGATTCTGCCGATATCTTGAATATGCTTTTCTTCCTTGCTTCGGTCAGCAACGACCTCGGCACTCAGCAGTGCCAGGGAAAACAGGAAAACCACAAGAATACTGGCGGTCAGCACACTCAGGCTCAATCTGCGCGCGACACTGCCTTTATTTCCGAAAATCGAACTGAACCGCATAATTTTATCCAAGGGCTCGCTTTTGACTGAAACCAACCGAAATTACCGAAAACTGAATCACCGGACGACCACTTATTGCAAAAAATACGCCATTCGTACCGCTAGCAGTCGATATACGCTATCGCAACATGCTACAAATTGTTACATTAATCACTATTCTGACATCGCGAGTTGATAAATAGTGGAAAACAGGGTATCCCCTAGCCCGCAAGTGGCTCATGTTGAAGACGACCCCAGCCATCGCTTACTGGTGGCTACTTTACTGGAAAGTGCCGGTTTTGAGGTCCATAGCTTTGCCGACACCGACAGTTTTCGCCGCCATGTGCGGGGAAGCTCGGTCGATCTGGTGCTGCTTGACTGGATGCTGCCGGACGGCTGTGGCTTGGAATTGCTGGAATGGATCCGCGCGTCGAACCAATCCAAGCTACCGGTCATTCTTATTACCGGCCGTGAAACCGACGAAGACGTAGTTACCGGCCTGACCGCTGGCGCGGACGACTACATCGTCAAGCCGCCGCACCCTGCGCAATTGCTGGCCCGGATCAATGCCGTCATGCGTCGCTCGGGCTTTGCTGCGCAAACGGCCTCGAATAATGAATTTGCACCTTACTTTCTGCGTGAGGACTTACGTGAAATTCATTTGAATAACGAACGCATTCCTACCACCGACCGTGAATTCGATTTGATGCAATACCTGTTCCGTCGTCGCGGCAATATTGTTAGCCGCGAAACCCTGCTCAAGCAGGTCTGGAATATGCAGGGGCTAGTGAGCTCGCGTACGGTCGATACCCACGTCAGCCGTTTGCGAAAAAAACTGGAACTGGAAGGCCAGCATGGCTGGACGCTCTCAGGGGTCTTTCAACACGGCTACCGGCTCGAGCAAAATGCCGAGGCGATAAAAACGGCCTAATCAACATACCAAACGGCGCTTCGGCGCCGTTTCTTTTTACTGTTTCAGAACATTTCGATTTGCGATGATTGCTTTCGTGGAGCCACAAACTGGCTGCAATCGAGTGCATGCAGTCGTCCAAAGCCTGCGCGTTTGTAGGCTTTGGCAAAACGCTGTGCAATCAAATCGGCAAAGGGTCCTTGTCCGCGCATACGAGTTCCGAAAGTGCTGTCGTAGTCTTTGCCGCCATGCATTTGTTGCAGAAGACTCATAACATGCGCGGCGCGTTCGGGATAATGCAGCTCCAGCCATTCGCGCCAAACCTGTTTTAGTTCGTGTGGTAACCGAAGCAATACATAACCCGCCGATGCCGCGCCGGCTTCACGTGCCGCTTCAAGAATATGCTCGAGATCGCTATCGGTAATCATCGGAATAACCGGAGCCACCAGCACACCGACCGGTACTCCAGCATCGTGCAAAGTTTTTATTATTTTCAATCGCGTATGTGGAGCGGATGCACGCGGCTCAAGCTTGGCGGATAATTTATTATCGAGTGTGGTTACCGAAAGATATACGCTGACCAGATTTTGTTTTGCCATCAGCGCCAGCAAATCCAGATCGCGGGTAATTAGCGACCCCTTGGTCACAAAACTGACCGGATGCCGACACTCAAGCAGAACTTCCAGCACTTCGCGGGTGATTTTGTATTCGCGTTCAATCGGCTGGTAGCTGTCGGTGTTAATGCCAAGTGCAATCGGAGTTACCCGGTAGCCCGGCTTGGCCAGTTCAATCCGCAATCGCTCGGCGGCATTTGTTTTGGCAAAGAGCTTGGTCTCGAAATCGAGTCCGGGTGATAGTTCCAGATAAGCGTGACTGGGGCGCGCAAAACAATAGACACAGCCGTGCTCACAACCGCGATAAGGATTTACCGATTGGCTGAATCCGATATCGGGCGAGTCATTACGACTGATAATGCTGCGCGCCCGCTCTTCCCGAACCGTCGTTTGAACGCGCTCAGGCTCGCCTTCGTTGTCGTATGCCGAACCCCAACCATCGTCCTCACCGATATTGATGATTTTCTCGAACCGCCCTGCCACGAAGGATGCTGATCCGCGACCTTTGATCGGAGCTTGAGGTTTTCGAGTGTTATCCATTGCCACACAATAATTCTTTGTGGTCGCAAAGTGTGCGACCACAAGCATAAAAAAACCGCAGGCCATTTTTCATGAGTTGCGGCTTTTCTTGTCACTGTTTGCGAACGGCATCCATCAGAACGGGATATCGTCTTCCGGAAATGGATCATCATTGCGTGAGGGCGGCATTTGATTGCTGCTACCGCCACCACGTGATTCATTCGAACCTCCGCCACCACCGCCGCTACTGCGTGGCGCACCGCCGCCCATTGGGCGTGAACTTCCGCCGCCGCCTTCGCCGCCAGCCATTTTGCTACCGAGCATTTGCATTTCATCGGCAATGATGTCGGTGCTGTATTTTTCTACACCGGCTTTATCGGTGTATTTATCGGTACGCAATTTACCTTCCACATAAACCTGCGAACCTTTTTTGAGATACTCGCCTGCGATTTCGGCAAGCTTGCCAAAAAATTTGATGCGATGCCATTCGGTGCGTTCCTGCTGTTCGCCGGAGGTCTTGTCTTTCCAGGATTCGGAAGTCGCTACACTGATGCTGGTCATGGCCATGCCCGCCTGTGAATAGCGCACTTCCGGATCATTTCCTAAATTACCGACAATAATTACTTTGTTAATACCGCGAGCCATGGGTTAATCCTTATCTGGGAGTTCAAACACAGCTTAATTATAAGCCCAAGTGAAGGCTGTCAGGATTTATCCTGAGTTTGAGTAAGAATTTCCTGACGAAGGCCTTATAATTGGCGCATGTCTGCTCAAATAATGAACCCGGTCCTGCCCGGCATCAAAGAAATTCAAGCTCTGACGACCAATGAAATGGCCGCTGTCAACGATTTAATTCGTGAACGGTTAAGCTCCGAGGTCGTCCTGATTAACCAGATTTCCGAGCATATTATTGCCGCTGGCGGCAAACGCCTGCGTCCAATGCTCGCCACCATCGCCGCCCGCGCCTTGGGCCATGGCGGCAATGAACCGACCCAATTGGCTGCGATTATCGAGTTTATCCATACCGCGACCTTGTTGCATGACGACGTGGTGGATGAGTCCAATCTGCGCCGTGGCCGCAAAACCGCGAATGCACTCTGGGGCAATGCACCAAGTGTTCTGGTCGGAGATTTTCTATATTCCCGAGCATTTCAATTGATGGTCGAACTTAACGATATGACCATCCAGCGCGTACTGGCAGACGCCACCAATGCCATTGCCGAAGGCGAAGTCTTGCAGCTTCTGCATGTGCACAACCCGGACACCGACGAACCAACGTATTTGCGCGTGATTGAGCGTAAGACCGCCGTTTTGTTTGCTGCCGCCACCCGCCTCGGTGCTTTAGTTGCCGGTGCCGATACCGACACGCAACAGCGATTCTCCGATTATGGTTTGAATTTGGGCATGGCCTTTCAAATCGCCGATGATGTTCTCGATTACACCTCGGACTCAGAAACCCTCGGGAAAAATCTTGGTGATGATTTGGCCGAAGGCAAAGCAACCTTGCCTTTGATTCATGCGCTTTCATTAGCCGATAAAGAACAAGCAGTGCAATTACGCCGCATTATTGAAACAGGCGATGCGACTGCGCTGCCTGTCGTGATGCATGCCATCGAAACTCATCAAAGTATCGCTTATAGCCACGCACGCGCCGTCGAGTTTGCCAATCGTGCAACTCAGGCAATAAGCCGTGTGCCAGAAAGCGCATGGAGAGATGCGATGTTGGGTTTGGCGCGTTATGCCATCGAACGAACGCATTAATAAAAATATTGTGGCACTGCTTTAGCAGCGATGTAAGTTTCCAGCTTGCAGAAATCTGAAAATTTCAGTCGCTGCTAAAGCAGCTCCCACAAAAAAACACGCAATTACTTCGTGGGGGCGAATCTTTCCGCGAAGAAATTACGCATCATCTTCATGCTGCGTTTGTAGCTCGGCTCGTGATACAGGCAGCCGGGCACTGTGCCGGTTTCATCGGGCTCGGCGAAGCAATGAACGGCACCACCAAAATTCACAAATTGCCAATCGGTTTTTGTCGCCTGCATTTCTATCTGCAATGCGACGATTGACTCGGCAGGAACGTATTTGTCGTCGGCACCATTCATTACCAGAACAGCGGTTTTTATCTCTCCGGGTTTAGTGGCAGGTAATTTGCTGGAAAGACTACCGTGAAAACTGGCAACACCATCAATATCGGCACCGCTGCGTGCCAAGTCCAGTACCACGGCACCACCAAAACAAAAACCAATGGCACCGATATTATTGATATCCACCGGCGCTTTTTTACCAACCGATTTGAGTTGCTTTAAAGCGGTCGTAATACGGCCACGTAATTCATGGGGATTGGCATAGACCCCGCCCGCTGCTTTTCCGGCGTCTTCCGAATTTTTCGGGCGTAAGTCACTGCCATACATATCGACCAACAAGACAACGTAGTCCTTGCCAGCAATGGTCTTGGCTTTGCTGATGGCGCTATCGGTGATGCCATACCAATTGGGCACCATCAACAAACCCGGACGCAATTTTTTATTGGTATCGTCCCACACCAAATAGCCATCAAATTTTTTATCGCCGTGATTCCAGGATATTTTGTCGGCACGTTGCGCTGCCATGGAAACACTGCTGATTAAAAGAAGAGACAGCGCCAGTAGGATTTTCACAACCCACTCCTTATAAAAATATTTGTTCTGTCTTTATAAATCATCCGATGTTATCGGCGTGTAAACACCGAGATTGCCGGGCATGTGTAGCCTGGCTTAAGGCTTCATCTGACCCGGGATGGCTACAGTTGTGCATATCCAAAACAAAGAAATCACGAAGGCCACGAAGATAAAACCGTAGATACCATCTCTCCCATACCACCACAACAATCTTCTAGCTCACGCCCATGCCTGGAATGGCGCTGATCATATCCGGATCAAAACCGGCCGCCTTGGCGAAATGTTTTCCACGTTCAACATAATCTTTGTAGCGCGGGAAGCTGGGGGCACCAGGCGATAACAAAATGGCGCCTTCGTTTTCGAGTACTTCTCGACCAATTCGAATCGCGTCTTCAATTTCCTTAGCTTCGAGCAAAACGAAATGCGATTTATGCACAATCGGTTTCAAGCGCTCAAAAATACGCGGGCCGTTTTGTCCCATCGTAATAACCAACTTGGGTGGATCGACCGCCATACGGTCGGCAAATACCCCCCAATCCACGCCGCGATCATAACCGCCTACAATAATCGCCAGCTTCATGCCCTTGAGTGAATCCAGTGCCGCCATACTCGCATGAGGGGTTGTGCTGATGGAGTCATTGATAAATTGCACGCCCTCGCGGGCACCAAGATTTTGCAGGCGATGCGGTAACAGCTTGAACAAATTAACGTTCGTCGCCAGTGATATTGCGTCAATACCCAAAGCTTCAACAGCGGTTAATGCCGCGCATAAATTAATTCGATTATGCAGGCCCGGCAAGGCAATGCTGCGCATATCCATCACGAATTGTCCGCCGCGGTACAGTGAGTTTTCTTCAATATGCCAACCGTCGGGATGGTTGAAATAGCGCACACAGGCAGGGTCAATCGCAAGGCTGGCCAATTTTTGATCGGCCGCATTCAGCACCACCGTTCTTGCACCAGAGCTCATCGCCAGCGACATTTTGTCATCGAAATAACGCTGCTCGCTACCATGCCAATCAAGATGTTCTGGAAAGAAATTCAGGATCACTGCGACTTCTGGATCTACTACTTCCCGCGTTTGATAGCTGGACACTTCAATCGCCCAAAACTGCGGCGGTGGTTCAACATCAAGCAATTCCAGCAAAGGCAAGCCAATATTACCTGCCAGTGCAGTGCGGCGTCCGGCACTGCGCAGCAAATGGGCAATTAAAGCAGTAACCGTACTTTTACCTTTGGTACCGGTAACGCAAATCGTGCGTTCATGTGGATGCTCGGCAAACCACAGCGAAGTGCCGCCAATAAATTTTGTGCCGTGCAATGCGGCATCAACGGCTGGCGATGAGTAAGGACTTATGCCGGGCGATTTAATCACGTATTCAAAGGCCGCTAATTTTTCACCATTTACTTCGGTTTCGACATGACAATTGGGATCTTCCATGTCGAGTAAGGCTTGTGCTTCGTGTTCATTGCAGAAAACCGTGATGGCTTGACGCGGTAAACGCCAACGCAGAGCAGCCAAGGCGGCACGACCTTCGCGGCCATAACCCCAAATCGCGACGCGTTTGTTTTCCAGATCAGAAATTTTCACGCAACACGCTCCAGACAGTCGGGGGGATGCCATGCTGTTCGTCCGCTTGCATCAAGGGTGCAATGGCCAAATCCTCTGCGTTGAGCATCGGCTTTATTTCACGCACGAATCGAGCCACGATAGCATCTTCACGCCAACTCGCGCTGGCCGCCAATAAATTCATAGCGGCACGCGATTCCTTGCCCTCGCCTACGCACTCAAAGGGCTTGTGGTCCTGGTATTCCATCAATGCGTCGAACCCGCTGGTTTGTTCGGTTTCATCGAGTAAATTACGACCAAAAATATTCAATAGACGCGGCTTTGGCATAAACGGTGCCAACGCCAGGAATACGAAATGGCATTTCGGACAGACACCACACCAACGCTGTGCAGGTTTGTCGCCAAGAATATGGAAATTGCGATTGCAAGAAGAAAAATACGCATCGTAACGATCAATATTTGCAAAAGCTCGCGCGACCGCCAATTCCGAAAATGGTCTTAGCAGCGAGTAATAATGTAAATCCGATGCAATGGTTTTTTTAACCTGCGCCGCGAAGGCCTGCTCGAATGCCCAACCTTTGGACCATTGATGATTCACCTCGCCCGTGCCGGGAATCATGCTGCCATAACTGGCCGAGCGTTCGTTCGAGAAAACGACTTGGTTCGATTGACTCAATATCGCAGCCATCACCAGAATTGCCGAGTTCACGGCGGTGACCGGAATATGGCCGTTCAATGCACCCTGCTTGTTGATTTCAAATAAAGCTGGAGGCAATTTTCTTTCGATATTCAATAAAGACAAGCCGGTGCGTTCGGC
>Ga0209181_10003057_pt1 | contig 26460 bp, 27 predicted proteins | sample MAT05_FD_187208 | JGI IMG/M metagenome (GOLD analysis project Ga0209181, IMG submission 187208) | Freshwater microbial communities from Lake Fryxell liftoff mats and glacier meltwater in Antarctica - MAT-05 (SPAdes) (version 2) | ecosystem: Environmental > Aquatic > Freshwater > Ice > Liftoff...
TCCTGCTGGACGATGGCTGCCTGCGCGGCTTCGAGACCTGCTACAAGGTGCTGCCACCGCTGCGTGATGCACATCACATTGAAGCACTGCGCGAAGGCGTGAAGGACGGCACCATCGATGCCATCGTGAGCGACCACCGCCCCGAGGACCGCGAACACAAAGTGCTGGAATACGGCCAGGCCGCCTTCGGCATCATCGGTCTGGAGACCGCCTTTGCTGTGGCCAACACCGCCGTGAAAGGGCGCATGCCCCTGCGCCGGTTGATCGAACGGTTCGCCAACGGCCCGCGCGCCGTGCTGGGTTTACCCAAAGTGCACATCGCGGAAGGCGCGAAGGCGGAGATCACCCTCTTCGATCCCGAAGTGGATTGGACGTGTGGCGAAGAAGACCTCGTGAGCACCAGCCACAACACGCCATTCCTGGGGCAGCGGTTGACGGGCAGGCCTTTGGGGATCGTGATGGGGAATGCCGTGCGGATGGTGCCGAGCATTGCTCAGGGGGAGGCTTAGCGCTTTGGGCAGAGGCAGGTTTCCGAAGTGGAAATCCTTCTGAGGATTAACAAGGGTCGTTTACACCCGGGCACTACCTCCAAACGAACAAATCTGAGAGCACCTAATCCTGATCGCTGAGGTGCTCGAATATGGTTTGTTCAAACTCTTTAACCGGCGTTCAGTTGTTCGGAACGAAGAAGCGCAAACTGCCTGGCACCTGATCTACGGAATTGAGGAAGTACACCCCACCAGAAAGGTAGCCGACATCCACCACTGCCATTCCTACCTCATCCGCCGATATGCGCACGGACCTACAGACGCGACCAGTAGCATCTGTTATGGTCCACATGGCATTTGTCTGCTGCGAACGAAGACCTGAGACGAACAAGTTTCCGCCAGTGTATTGCGCTGTCCATGGATCCGGTGCGGCATCCTCTTCGGAAAGGCCAAGTGGGATCGCATTGCCGACGAGGCGCAGGATCCTATTCCGTCCCACACCATTGTACGAGGTGAAGTCACCGGCGACGATGTACCGACCCTGTTGATCGATCTCGAGCACCTGATGGTCCGTATAGTACGGTTCATCGAATCCATCCTCCGGATCGAAGCTTGGATCAATCGCGCCCGTATTCAACAATCGAACCAATCCATTTCGCGGGATACCGGCGTACGTATCGAAATTGCCCGTGAGCACATATGTTCCATTGCTCAAACGTTTGATCCGGGAACAGGCATTTAAACCGATAGCTGGGGACAGACCGGAGGGGAACGACGTGAGTTGAGCTGTAGCATTCAATTGAATAAGACCTTGCTGAGGCGTAAAGAATTGCTGCAAAAAGAGACCACAAACCATGCACCCTCCACTCGGGGTGGGCTCCATATCACGTATCTGATCACCCGCAGCGCTATAGTTGCTCGGCAAACCCAAAGAGGCTCCTGAACTGGAAACCCTCCTGAGGAAGGCCGGACCTTCCGACTGTGTTCCTCCGACTATATATGTACCATCCGGGAAACGATGGGTCGCATAGACTGTCTCATTGAAGCTTGAGTACATACTGAAGGAAGGGACGGCCCCTGTGGTTGGATTTACGCGCACAACGATATCGCGACCGGCAGCGAAAAGGTCACCATTGGGTTCTGTTTCGATGTCATAGATGCTCAAACATGGCTCTCCAAGACCAATCGCGAACATATCAGCGTTCAGCAACGCTCCGTTCGCTGCGATATGGACCAAGCCGGCAGCGGGGTGGCCATCGTAACGCGGCCGTGTAGCCGAACAGTTCATTCCCACGGCGATGGTGCCATCACTAAGTAGTTCGAGTGCCCGTACCGAAGCACCAGCACCCTTTCCCGCATCGAACAAGGGGTCATAAGTGCCATCTTCCAAAATGCGTGCGACACGGCGGGCAGGATGTCCGTTGTACGAGGTGAAATCACCCCCGATGACCATACGCCCATCGTTCAGGGTCAATACGCAACGCACGGTGCCATTGGCAGAGGAGACAGGCCTGAAAGTAGTGTCTAGTGCTCCGTTTGGTAAGAGCATTACCGACCCTGATCGGTACGCCCCGTTGGCGATCGTATAACCGCGGCTCGATAAGAGCATACGTCCATCATCAAAGACCGTGGCACACCTAACCGCGAAGTCGAGTGAATCGACCAAGTGCGTGGTCGGAAAATCGCTAACGGTGCTTCCTTGGGGATCGACCATCATGATCCCCTGGACGTTCTCTCCTACCGAACCTCGGTTAAATCCACCGGCCATAAGGATATTACCGTTCGGCAATTGCTGAAGTTGTGTCAGCTCATTGGAGTTACCATACCGAACGTCGAAAGAGGGTACTTGAAAACCACCCTGGTCGAACCTCAGGCAGGTGTAGTAGTACCCGGGAATGACCCAGCCTGCTACAAAGAAACCGCCGTCGTCGCTCGGGAATGCATTGCTGAAATAGAAGGTCGTATCCTGGCCAAAGAGATCGCGAAGGTCAAACGGGAACGTGGTTATGCAGCCACCGTTGGCGTCGTAAGCCACGACTCCCGGGTTGTTGCCTCCGAACACTAAAGTGACTTCGTTCCCAAGTAGCAGCATGGTACGGGGTTGGGTGATCTGAAGATTTGTTGGCGTGCCATTCATGAGCGGGTCCATTTTCAAGGCTCCTGTATTGGTCAAACGCGCGAGCTTTCCGCGCTCAATGCCATCAACGTGCGTAAAAGTCCCAAGAGCTGTAATATCACCATCCGCCTCCAAAACAATCTGATCCACCTGGGCATCAAATCCGGTTCCCTGCACTTGGAAAGTTGGGTCGGCAGTTCCATCGGCATTCAGCCTATAAATAGAGCTTCCACCCAAGCCCTGTGCTCGAGTTACAACGAGTATCTTCCCATCCGATTGAAGAGCAATACTCGAGAGAACAGGTCCACCGGTCAATGCAAAAGAGGGATCCAAGTAACCGTCCGCCGTCAAGCGAAAAAGGTTGTAGGAAATCGATGGACCATTCGGATCTGAGAGACCAACGATGATTTTTCCATCTGGCTGGACAACAGCGAGGTCGTGAGCAACCTCATACCATTGCGTTTCGTGATACCCTATATCGCTGGTATTGAAGGAAAGGTCCAGCGCCGCTCCGTTCTGGGCCCAACTTGACGTAGCACGAAGAGTACAAACCAGAACGAAGAAGTAAAACCGTTTCATAGACTATGACTTTAGAGATTAAAAGTACGGTGAAGGGAGGTAACCGCTCGTTTTGATCAAAACTCCTCCCGGGCCTCAAGGCCCAAGCATAGTGTCCACCCAAACCTGCGCAGCGGTCCTCCGTCTTCGGAGATCCATACGCCGCCTCGTCGACTGCTTCACCCACGGCCCACGAGGTGTGCGGGACCTGCCGAAGGTCCGTATCGTTGAAGGTGCCCAAGCCAACATCACCCTCTTCGACCCCGAGGTGAATTGGAACTGCGGTGAAGAAGACCTCGTGAGCAAGAGCCACAACACGCCGTTCCTTGGGCAGCGGTTGACCGGGCGGCCGTTGGGGGTTGTGTGCGGGAAGGTGGTGCGAATGATGGCGAGAGTTGCGGTGGTGAAGGCCTAGGAGCCTAGTCCGGCGCGGTGACGCAAAGCAAAGCGCAGTTCAAGCTTGAACAGGGACCACATGCATTGCCTAAGTCCGGGCGTAAGAACAGCATGTCCGAATTGCTCAAACGGATCACCGTTCATGATCGGATCTGCAACGGGGAACCCGTCATCCGGGGGATGCGGATCACCGCACAGACCATCTCGAATTCCTAATTCCTCATGGCCGGCACGCCGGAAGAGGAAGTGCTGAAGCAATACCCCATGTTTGAACGCTAAGACCTTGAAGCGTGCAGGCGGTTCGCACTATCGCTCATGGCCAACAGCTACTCGGTGAAGGACGTTGCGGCCTGAGCATGCCACTTTATACCAATTCGCAGTAGAAAACCGTCCAGTCTACTTGCTCTTTACTTGTGCTGAGAGAAGCCGAAGCATCCTCATCAATTCTTCGAAGAGATCGTCCCGTAGCTCGCTTCGTCGCCGAAGTCCGCCGATCGAGGGATATAAGAGGCCTTCAACGCAACGCCCTCCTTTGATCGTCCTGTGAAAAAATAGCGGCGCATCTTTGGATGGATCTGTAACGCGCATTGATACAGGTCTACTTGACCCGATCAGGATGGATACTTCGTTAAAGTGCTTTATCGACCATTTCTCAGCCAGCCAACAATTGACAGCGCTGACAACAGAAGAGCTGTGCGCTCATTTGTCCATTTTGAACTTGACCAAAGGGCATGTGATCATCAGAGAAAATGAGCGACACGGCTTTGCGTACTTCGTGATCAAGGGTGCTGTAAGAAGTTACTATCTCCGGGACGGCGTTGAAGTGAACACGTGGTTCGCATTGGAAAATGACATGGTCGGATCGTTGCACAACTTCAAGGACGAACCATCGAGAGAAACGATGGAGCTGATCGAGAACTCCACCCTGATCTCCGTCAACTTGAAGGAGATCAAGGTCTTGATGTTCTCGAATATCCAGATCGCCAATTTCGTCAATGCCATTATCGAAGAGTATGCGCTGTTCCTGGAAGACAAGATCCACTTCACCCAAATGATGCGCTCCATGGACAAGTACGTGATCTTACTGGAAAAGGAACCCCAGTTGTTCCAGCGTGTGCCATTGACCTACATCGCTTCATTCCTTGGAATTTCGAGAGAAACGCTGAGCCGCTTGAGAGCCAAGTGATCTTGTGACATATGTCAAATGCGATCCAATTCCGTGATCGCAGTTTTGCAGCATCAAATGATCGAACATGATGGCTGCAGCATCCCCCAAGAACAGACTTCCTTCCGTAGATCTTGCCAGGGGTTTGGCGGTGTTCTTCATGATCGCGGTCCATACGCTGGAAGTATTCGCGAGTTCCGAGGTCAAGCACTCCATTTTCGGACAGGTCATTGAATTTCTTGGCGGACCACCAGCCGCACCCGTTTTTATGACGTTGATGGGGTTCTCCTTCATCTACTCGAGAAGTACGGGGCTGAAGGCCAAAGTGATCCGTGGCATTAAAATATTCCTGTCGGGCTATGTGCTGAATGTGTTGAGAGGCGTGGTTCCATTCAAGCTTGCTACTCATTGGGGATCGGATGTTTCACGGTCTCTCCCGTTGGACACGTTGAACGGCTACACCATTCTTTCGATCGTTGATATTCTGCAATTCGCGGGTATAGCTCTTGTGATCATGGCCGTTATCCAAGAACTGAAGATCAACAAGTTCGTGGTGTTATCCGCTGCGATCCTCGTTACCCTGGTGTCACCATTGCTTTGGGGCATAAAAACGCATGTTGTTCTCGTTGACCATGTGTTGGATCTGTTCTGGGGAGACGAGCCGATCGGCTTTGGTTTCATCTCGAATAAGATCGCCTTCCCGGTGTTTCCTTGGCTTGCATTTCCATTGATGGGCGTGTTCCTTGGCGAAACCATGAAGAATTCAACGGACCAGGACCTGACCTTCAGACACTTTGGAATAGCAGGTTCATTGGTCCTGATAGCGGGGGTCGCTGTTTCCTATTCCAACATGGACCACCATTTCAACGACTACTATCACAGCCGTCAAGGTGCGATGCTCTTCATGTCCGGGTTCGTTGTCCTGTGGCTTTTCATCACTAAACTGATGATGGACAAGCTACCGATGAACAGGTTCTTTGCCTTACTCTTTACATGGAGCAGCGGAGTAACGAACATCTATTTCGCCCAGTGGATCATGATCATTTGGAGCATTGCATTCTTTGGAATGAACGACAGCTCCTACACTACCGTTGTTCTCTTGATCGTATCGTTCACAGCGCTTTCACATTGGGTGAATGAAGGCATGAAGTACTATGCCCAGCGCAGGTTGGCTCAGGTAGGATAAATGGGTTAGTGTTAATATGCAAGTGTTCTTTGCTTTGTTTTCGACTATCTTTAGACTTCCAAAGGAAGTTGCTCTATAGCACTATCCTGTGTAGCCTGGGCTTCGGTCCGGGCTATCTTTTTAGGGTGTTGGTCCTTCTCGTATTCAGAGTCGTTCTTCCAGAGGGTGTACATTAAGATCAGCAGCTTACGTTGGATAGCCACCTGCGCCTTCATGGGGATCTTCGTTCGGTCCTTGATGCGCTCTTTCAGTGCGTTGAATTCGGGTATGTACTTGGATGCGCTCATGGCTGGCATGTACATCGCATGGCGTATGTACCTGTTGCCCTTCTTGGAGATACGCGTCTTGCTCAGCACCGATGTGCCTGACTCGTTGTGTACAATGTCGTACCCGGCATAGCTGGTGAGCTGCTTGGCGCTGTTGAACTCCTTGGATCCGTTGGTCTCCGCTACGATGGCCGCCACTGTCGCGATGGCGCATCCTGGTATGGTGCATAGTTTGATCACCTTCGATGCGATCTGCGGGTCGCTCTTCGCCACGTTCTCAATTTCCTTGCTGAGCTTCTGGATCTCTTTGTCCAGCACGGCGATGATCTTCTTCGTACTCTTCTTGATATCAGCGGGGACAGCATGCGAATTATCCTTGCTATGGAGGATGTTGCTGATCGCTGTTCTCTGTTCCTGTAACTGCACTCGGTATCGACTCAAATGGCGCATTTGCCTCATGATCGGCTCTGCAACGGGGAACCCGTCATCCGGGGGATGCGGATCACTGCACAGACCATCCTCGAATTCCTGATGGCCGGTACGCCGGAAGAGGAAGTGCTGAAGCAGTACCCCATGTTGGAACGCGAAGACCTTGAAGCATGCAGGCAGTTTGCGTTGTCGCTCATGGCGAATAGCTACTCGGTGAAGGACGTTGCGGCCTGAGCATGCCACGCTACCTCATCGACGCCAACCTGCCACGCTTTTTCAGCCAGTGGAACAGCCCGGAATACATGCATCAGCATGACATCGACCCCGAACGCCAGGATCAGGTGATATGGCAATTCGCAAAGGAGCACGACCTCACATTCGCTCGGGCAACATGGATATGCGCCGCTTCCATGCAACCATAGCGCGGTGTTGGGCCGATGTATTGCTACTGAACGAAACCCACAAACTGGTGATCGTACACACGGATAGGATCGAAGGGGTACGTTGAGATAGATCCGGAAGTGGATCGTACCTGGGGCAAAGAAGACCTCATGAGCACCAGCCACAACACGCCCTTGCTTGGGCAGCGGTTGACCGGTCGACCGCTGGGGTCGGTGAGAGGGAAGGTGGTGCGGATGGCTGCAAGACTTGGTCCCTCGTGGCCTATAAAGGGTCTCTACCAACCCGTGCTACACACGCCCCGAAGGCCGGTCGCCCGGCGACTACTGCACGATCAAGCGCACCGACCTTAGCTCCGTGCCACGCTGCGTGATCAACACGTAGATACCGGCTCCCCCCAATATCGACAGGGTATTTCCGCTCACCACATGTGGGATGGTACGTCCCAGATGGTCGATCACGCGAAAACGGTCCACCCGGCCTTGGAAGTGGAACGGCATGCCCACGGGACAGGGGTTCGGGCCGATCAGGAAAGGCTCTTTGCCTGTATGGTCGATCGCGATAACGTCCGATCCTGTTTGGGTCCCATCGAGATCGAACTGCATCAGGGTGTAATAGTTCACGCCTGGGAAAGGCTCATCATCCACCGCATGATAGTCGTGTTGTGCCTGACCATTCCCTGCACTTGCGATACGCATGATCTCCGTCCAGGTCACGAGGTCGGCCGAACGCAGCACTTGGAAGTAGTCGTTGTCCCGTTCGGAAGCTGTTCGCCACTGCAGAAAGCTCTGACCCAGAAGAGCCTCGCCGGTAAAGAACACCAGTTCAATAGGCAGGGGGTCAGCCAGCACCGCTATCTGGTCGCTCAATACCACGGTGCTGCTGATGGAGATGTCGTCGATGCCGAAGTCGTTCCCCACGCCCCAACCGGACGATATTCGGAGACAGAACTCGGCGGATGTGACCCCAGAAGGCGCCGTCCAGGTGGTGTTGTAGGTCTGCCATTGGTTCTGGCCAACGCCCAACTGCTGGTCCTGGTAGGTCCAGTCGTTGTTCACGAACAGCGTGAGCAGTGGAGGGTTCTGGGAAGCCAGCGATACACCCCGATAGCTCAACGTATAGGTCTGCCCCGGGCAAACAGGAACGGTCTGGCACCAGAAGTTCCATCCAGGTTGCTCCCATCCGGCGTTGACCATCAGGAATTGGCCATTGCCGGTCCCGATGAATTGGGGATGATGCGTCGCCGCGTTGGTCGCTACGTAGTATGTGCCGTCCGCGTTCAGGTTGGTGTTGTAAGCGAATTGGGTGGAGAAGCCTGTGTTCCCAGCACTGAAGTTGCCGTTGGTGACAAGGTTGCCGGTGGCGTACGATGCTTGGCAATTGTAATTGCCGGGCGAGTTCACCATGATGTTAGCGGTAGTGGCCCCCGTACTCCACAGGTAACTACTGAATCCGGTGGGACCATTGATCTGCACCGGAACGGCACCCAGGGTAATAGCAGGCCCCAAATCGAACGAACACACCGGCTGCGACCATGCGGCAGTGCCGAAGGCAACCCCACCCACCAGGAGGATGCCTTGAAGAGCAGGGAGGGAAGAACGCGTGCTTTCGTTCATGAGCGTGCATCAAAGGTCGCATCGGCAAAAGCGGATCCCTAATTGAAAGCGATGCCGGCCTTCCTCACAGGGCGCCTCCACACCTCGCACCTTAAGTGCTTGGTGTGCCGATCATGTTCGTCCCTCTTCAGACCTGCCCAGGGCCATACTGCACTACTATCGTGATGGCACTGCAACTGCATAAAATTTCGGCCCTGTGGAGACAGGGACCTGTGGACCATTCCTTCACGATGTGGTGCGCGCGCGTGCCGGTCGCCAGAACATTGTACACCATAAGCCAGACCGGCCCAGGTCTATCGCGTTCGCGTCTGTGGCGAAGAAGACCTCATGAGCACCAGCCACACTACGCAGATCTTGGTGCAGCGCCTTACAGGGCGGTCGTTGGGTTCGTGAGCGGGATGGTGGTGCGGATGGTACAGCGCGATGCGAAGGTCGGGTTTGGATCAGTAGAGCACGGCCGGTATCGATGAACTGATCACATGAATGGATACAGGCTGCGTCCTGTGCATCACATTGCAGCCTGCAAGGCAAAGGGCATACGTGTCGGTACACTTCTCCTTATCGGCTTCGGCAGTAGCGTTCGTATTGCAACCTGAGTAAGTACTGCGGCACCCATCTAGGCAGGAGGTGTATTGATTGCCCCGCACCCGAGGGCGTCTCTTCGGCACCTGTCCTGTCTGCAAGGCCATGGTCTGCGCGCCATTGATGAACTCATAGACCACGAGTTCTCCGTTCGTCCCTAACATCGGCAGCGCGACCGTATTCCCGGAACGCATGTGGAGCAGGGTATCCTGGCCGATCACGGACATCAACACAGGACCGAAAGAACTCACATTACCGGTACTGATGAAGGCTTCGTACTGCGCCTGGGTGAACACCGTGGCACTGTAACGGTCGTTCGATCGCAGGAAATACTTGGTGGGCGCCTTCGAGGTTATTGCCTTCACGGCGTAGTATTCCACGCCCGTTGCCAGCACCTTCTTGGCATTCACCTTATAGGCTGTACTACTGAGCGTGATGGTCTGACCCACATTCGCGGCTGCCATGGTCGTGGTGATGGTGGTGGGAGATGGGGCGGCGGTGGCCGGCTTCTGCGCGAAAGCGCTTTGGGCAGTGAACATCAGGATCCCTGAAACAAGGGCGGTGGAGGTCATGTAATTCATCTTTGGGTGTAGGTTTTTAGTTGTTGCAAAGTGCATGGTAAACCTATCTCCAACGCCTAGCCCGGTCAATACCCAAAAGGTGGTACAGGGCATGTCCGATGTGGGCCAACGGTACAGCCCAGACCGCAAACATCACCTTATTCGATCCCGAGTGGGTCGCACCCGCGATGGAACTGTTCCCATGAGCACCAGCCACCACACGCCGTTCCTAGGCAAGGCTTTACCTGCCGTGTTGGGGATCGTGAGCCTTAAGATACTGCGGATGATGCAAAATAGACCAACAGAGGGGCGCTGAGCTTATTCCATACAACAGCATCGACAACCGCGTGCTGAAACTGTCCTGCTTGAGCAACCAGCAATGCTGAACGAGGAAGTGCAGCTGGAACAAGTCGTTTACCTGCTGGACATAAAGCATGGGCTCAGCGACGAATAGTTGAACGGCATGACCGAACGTTATTGAGCGCACCGACGTGCAAAGCCTCACACTTCGTGCTGGGAGCATGTACCTCATATGCCAGAAGAAGAGCGCTACTTGGAAGCACAGTGACCTCCCAGCGGGTCCACGGTGGTCTACATGCTGCGTTCCAAGGATCTAGCCGGGCGATCGGTGTTCGTCTCGTCTTTGCGGTATGCTCGGCTGGGCGTTCCTGGTTGTCCGCTAGGCCGTCTTGGCTCCCGGTTACATGGGAGCCTGGTGGTGGGCTCAGAGCTTTACGTTGCCGTGTACACCAGCATCGGCGGGATGCCCGGTAACAGCTGCGGCCACGATCTTCAGCATGGAGATGATCTTTCCGTTCTTGGTATCCCAGTAATGTCCTTCGTCGGGCGATACTTTGATCACGGTGAGGTCCGGATCCTCCACGCCGTCGGGGAACCAAGCCTTAGTCAGTGGACCCCACAGTTCCTTTTTCTTGGCTTCGTCGTTGACGACCGATGCCTTGCCACTTACGGAGAGGAATTCCGAATCGGAGGGGTTGGAGAATATCAGTTGCACATCCGGGTTCTTCGCGATGTCCTCGTTCTTCATACTGCTACGCGAGCTTAAGAACCAGAAATTCCCTTGGTCACACACCTTCTGCGTAGCCATCGGCCTGCTGGGCATGGGGTTCTTCTCAGGCCGGGTCAGGAACATGCAGATCGGATTGTGCGAGACGATCTCCTTGTACTTCTCAATGGCGTCGGTGCCGCGTAATTCTTTCGTGGTACTCATGTGCTTGGGCGTTTGGTTGGCTGAAGCAGGACCATCTCCGTGCCGAACGCCGCTATTCATGGATAGATACTTAGCTGGTGCCAAGTGTGGGGAATATTGGGGAAAGGATAGCACATAAAGCACAACTAATTGTGGAACCGGCTGCCCAACCACTAATTCAAATATGGGATCACGCGCTGTCGCGGGCCATTCCCGCAACTGGCACGAAGGGTGTAAGACTCGGGACTACTAGGCAATATCAACTCACACGTTCAACCACGCAACCATGCTACGGACCATCACCACATCACTGATCACTGCCACGGTGATCTTTTGCGGCCTTCTACCGAATACGTCCAACGCCCAAGGACCGCACATCGGCATCAAAGCGGGGCTCAACCTGAGCAACCTGTACTCCACCAAAGTGGATGACAACAACATGCGCGTCGGCTTCAACGGGGGCCTTGTGGCGCGCACGATGACCGATTCTCCTATCGGCCTGCAAGTGGAGCTGTTGTATAGCACTAAGGGCAATCGCACTACGTACCAAGGTTTCTTCGGATTGGTGGACCAGGAGGTGCAGTTCAACCTGAATTACTTGGAGCTACCCGTTCTGGTGGCCTTCCGATTCGCGGATAATGCCGTGGAACTACAAGCTGGTGGCTATGCCGCTTACCTGCTCAGTTCCGACGTGACCACGGACGGTGACCTCGGTAGCGGTAACAATACCATCGACAGTGACAAGCTGAACGCGATGGACTTCGGCGTAGCCGCAGGGTTGGCCTTCAACGCAGGTCCAATTCAGGCCGGTGCCCGTTACCATTATGGCTTGGCTAAGATCGCCGATAGCAATGAGGCGGACTTCCTCTTGGGCGATGCCAAGAATTCGTGCATTCAGGTCTTTGTGGCTGTGGGCATTGCGAAGAACTGATCCAGTAAACAGTTCCAGTGAAAGCGCACCGTTCCGCTTACCTCGATGACAACGACACCATCAAATTGACCCTTGTGGCAACTGCCCTCCGTTCCAAGTTTGGTCTTACCGTCTCCTTCCCCAAACTGACCACTGTCCACGCGTATGGTCTGGTGGAGGTTTGATTGACTATCCTTTTTCTAGCAGAACGGCGTGCCCAAAGCCCGCCGTTCTGCTTTGTTGGGTTGATCAGCGCTCGGTTTCCGAGAAGCAGACCTTGGTGTTGTCCCCGTGCAGCCCTACTTCCCTCTCGTACGATCCTCCGTGCCTCCGTTGGTGCCGGTGGTGATGGCCAGAGCATAGTTCGACTTGCCCACCTTGATATCCAACCAGCGGCGCAAACGCCCCACTTCGGCCGTATCGGGCCGGTGTGCGAAGTGGGCCGAGACCACCTGCTGTGGCGTTTTGGACTTGGCCGTATCCATGGGCAGATCGCACACACCCAACCAGATCAGGCCGGGATGCTGCGCCTTGGCTTCGGCATACCATTGGGCACGCACGTTACCCACCTGTTTCAGGCTGTCCTGCAATGAACCGAGGCGCGCCACCAACGCCTTTTTCTCGTCCATTTCGCGGCGCACACCTTCCTTCGCCATATCCTGCTCCTTGTCCAATTCGTGCAGGCTGAGCCCGGCGCGCATGATCAGGTGCGCTTCGGGGATGCCGTGTACCGCCAGCCGTTTGTGCAAGGCGCTATCCTGCTCAGCGGTAATGCCGTTGCCTAGGTACGTAAGTGTTATAGTACGCTTCGGCGGATCCACCACACGTTCCACCAAGTAGTTGTCCGCGATGGATGCTTCTGCGGCAATGAAGGCATCGGCTTTCCGCTTGAAGGTGTTGTGACCTACCAGCCGGAACGCCAGAAAGATGCTGGGCAGCACAGTGACGGTGACCAACAATGTAGTGATGCGCTTCACCTGCTTGCGCAACCGCTCATTCTCGAACTCCTGCGATGGATAGGCCAACCAACGGACCGTGCTGAGCGTGGCGATGGCGATGAAGACCGAGTTGATGATGAAAAGGTAGAACGCGCCGAAGAAGAACGGCCAGTTGAGGTGTGCCAAGCCATAGCCAGCTGTACACAGCGGAGGCATCAGTGCGGTGGCGATGGCCACGCCGGGCACTACGGTACCACGGTTCTTGCTGGCTATGGCGATAATGCCCGCAAAGCCACCTGCGAGCGCGATAAGTACATCCCAAATGGTGGGCGATGTGCGTGCAAGGATCTCCGAATGGGCATCGTCCAATGGACTTGCCAAGAAGTACAGCGTTGACGTGGCGATGCTGGCGGCCACCGCCCAACCGAGGTTCTTCAACGCCTTCTCCACCAAGCGCAGGTCCATCACGCCCAGACCCGCACCCACCGCCACAATAGGCCCCATGAGCGGCGAGATCAACATGGCGCCGATGATGACCGCCGCCGAGTTGACGTTGAGGCCCACCGACGCGATGAGGATCGCGAACACGAGGATCAACAGATTGGTGCCTTTGAAGACAGCGCCTTGTGCAATGGACTCCATTGCCACTTGGGGGTCTTCGGCATTGTCGCCCAAGCGCAACAGGCGCAGGAAACGGAACAAGGGATTGGTACTCATGACTGCACAGGTGCGTGATCGGCTGAAGGTACGCGCAAGCAGAACACACAGCCTACGATCGCTATTCCGCGTGTGCGGCGCGCGGGCCAACGATCCCTTTGTTCGGGACGGGACATTCATTGCCGCGCTGAACGCCAAGCACCTTGGAACAAATCGACGACGAGCACCCAATGAGCGGCGTGACGCCGGATCGCCATGTACCGCCCGCCAAGGCTTTGGCTTACCGCACGGTACGGCTCATTGACCGAGGAACCGCTGTTCACAATTCCGTGGTCTTCTCGATGATGGTCTGTGCTAAACACATTCTTACACATCTGACACATGTACCGATCCCTACACGCTGTACTTGTTTGCACAATGCTACCCTCGCTCAGTTGGGGCCAATACGGCATGCTGGACGCCATCTTCAACGGAACTGGGTATCAAGCATTCGGTCAGTCAGCCAACGGCAACAACTTGGGTACAGCGGTCTTCGAGCAAGCCGATGGAGGGGTCATCGCCGCCTATACCGGGGCATCGTCCGTGGGTCTCTGGCGTTATTTGGCGGATGCCGAAGAGGATCCGGCTTTTGGCAACGGCGGAGGTACGTACGACCCGAGTTTCGGCAGTACGGCCCCTTGCGCATTGTTGGAACAACCGGACGGAAAGTTGATTCTGGTAGCGCGGGGCGAAGTGGATCCTAATGCGATCCGGTTCATCCGTCATCTGGCGAACGGGCAGTACGATGAGACCTTTGGGCTTGGTGGCGGAGTAACGAACCTGTTCGTTGATCACAGTGTGATCAGCGTGCGGTGCTTCAAGCGCTTGGATGACGGGCGCATGTTGGTGGCCGGTACAGCCACTTCCGATGTGGACCGAATGTTCCTAGCGCGCTTCTTGGCCAACGGCTCTCTGGATCCCAATTTCAATAGCACCGGTTTCCATCAGTATGATGTGCTGGATTCGAGCATGGCGTATGACATGGAAGTGCGACCCGATGGGCGCGTTCTGCTGGCTGGCTGCGCACAAGCTGATGAGTCCCGCAAGTTGGCCTTGCTACAGGTATCGGCCAATGGTGTCCCGGACGCCAGCTTCGGGGCCAACGGCATCGTCCTTACCGATCTCGGATTTCTGGGGCAGGAACTCAGGGCCATTTCCTTGCGGCCGGATGGATCCAAAATAGCATGCGGCGTGGTAGATAGTGCGGAGGATGATCTAGAGGCTCTTCTGATCCGTTACACAGGCACCGGTGCATTGGACCCCACCTTCGATACGGACGGCTGGTCCACCAACGATAGCGGCCTTGGCCTGGATACCTACAACGATCTGCTCCTGGAAGATGACGGGATGATCCTTGTTACCGGAACCGCGCAACTCGACGGGTGGGACCAGATCACCTAGGCGCGCTACTACCCGGATGGTGCAGCGGAAACGAGCTTCGGCACCAACGGTGTGGTGTGGGTGGCGTTGGATCAGGGTACCACAAGCTCCGGTTCTCGACTAGCGCTTCAAGCAGATGGAAAGGTGCTCCGTTGCTGGAAAGTTGCAGGGCAATTTTGATGGCTTTGCGGTGGTCGCACGTTTCACGGGTGGTATTGCCACATCCATCGCCGAGGTGCCGGCAGGTAACAGCGTGCTGGCCTACCCTAACCCCTGCACTACCAACTGCTGGATAGACCACCGCAACGGATCCATCGTGGACCGCATTGTTGTGTACGATGCCGAAGGCCGCGAAGTGGGATCGTATGCGCCCCGTAGGCAAGGCCCTTACCGTATGCCGCCCCAGAAGCCCGGCCTCTACTGCGCACAAGTATGGTCCGGCGGTTCTGTGAAGGTGGTGCGTCTTGTGGTGGAGTGATGTAGCAAAAGGCGAACAGCAAACCTTGGTCGAATGGCCATGCCAACCTTTCCGGTGATCGTAGCAGGCGATAGACACGCCGTGCAAGAGATCGAGGACCCCGGTCTGGAGGTGGGGAATGTTCTTGGTATTCTGAAAACAGGATCCCCACGGAACCATACTTCGACCGGCTTGGTCAAAAGTGGACGCGCACGGGCCGCTCTAACAAGGTGAAGGACACGTGGGTCACGCGCCTGCTTGCGAAAACCATCTACAACCCCATGGTACCCATCACCGTGGAATGGTCGGCAGCGGGTGCGTACAAGCTGGGAGAATTGAAGCACACCATTTCCTTCAGGTAGCGGTGCAGTACACCATACGTTTCCAGAACACCGGCACGGATACCGCCTTCACGGTAGTGATCCGCGACCAACTCGCGGCCGACCTCGATGCCCACAGCGTTCAACTCTTGGGCACATCCCATACGCTAACGGGCATGGTGATGGCACCACAAGGGCAAGTCGCGTTGCATTTTGAGAACATCATGCTACCGGACAGCAATGTCCACGAAGCAGCAAGCCATGGATTCGTAAAATTCAGGGTCCGCCGTGTTGCTGATATCGCGAACGGGACCACGGTGATGAACAATGCCGCGATCTTCTTCGACATCAACGAACCGGTGATCATGAACAGTACCGTTAGCACCTTCGTGGATTGCGCCGGTATCATCACGGCTTCCATTACGCCTCTCGGTGGTAATGTGCTTTTGGCGACTACCGCAGAGAGCTATCAGTGGTTGTTCAACGGAGACATCTTGGAAGGTGCGACAGGACAGACACACTTGGCCCTTGCGAACGGCGAGTACGCAGTGCGCGTGATGGGCCCGTTCGGTTGCATGGCCACCAGCAACCCCATATACATTGGTACGGTGGGCCTCGGGCACTTTGAGGCCACCACGATCGGTGTTCTCCAGAATATTGATGCGAAGGAGGTAACCTTCATTTTCCCGCGTACCATGAACAGAAATGATCACATCGAGATCTTCTCCGTTGAAGGTAGAAGGATCACTTCCAGCCACGGCCATTCGGGCAACACGTGCATGATCAACTACGATGCGCTTGCCCCCGGCCTTTATATGATGCGTGTAGGCGGCGGTAAAGAATGGGCTGGGGTCAAATTCATCGTACCATAAACCATTATGGGTCCACGTCATTTGTAACGCAGGAAAATGCACCGTTCTTCCAAGGTGGATCTATTAAAGGCTTTCGGTTGGAACTTACTGGAGTATGTGATAAGGAGTCGCGTTCGAACTATCGTCCGCTAGTACGCACATTAAACCACCGACTTGTCGCTGCACTTGAGGTGTCTACTTTAGTCATTAAAGTCGGTGTAAAGATGACAACCGTCCTGAAAGAGGTTTGAAAAGGAACTCGATGCGCGGAGTGTTAGGATCCCTTTGTACCTAAAGAGTCCATATCGAGGTTGAAGGGCCAAGCGATCTCCCGGATTTTGCGCAATTCTTGGTTGAACTGGAGATCGATTCGATCAGTGTAACACCTCATTCATTGTTGAAGACGAAGCGGGCTACTGCAGAGGTGGAGAAGTCGTACGCCCAGAAGAAGGGAGTGACAGCGTAATGAGTAGTCGATGAATGAGTTGATTTCCTAGCCAATTCCCTACCGCAACAACGACACATGGCCGTAAACCTCGGGCCGTTCAAGGTGTGTTTCATCCAACCGTGCGCTGGTGTAACGCAATTTATAGGGGTACACACCAATGGGACATTGCTGGCCGTCGTAAGTACCATCCCAACGATCGCCGGGTTCTTTCAACTCGAGGATCAGTTCGCCCCAGCGGTTGAACAGCAGCAGGTCCATGTAGCGCAGGTCGCAATCCATAACGGGTGCCCACACATCGTTGATGCCGTCACCATCCGGGGTGAAACTGTTGGGCACATAGAGCGCGCAGCTGCAATCCTCCCAATACAACAGCGTGCTGTCCATTTCTGAGGGGCACCCGTTCACGAAGATGCTGGCCGAGACATAGCCCGTTTGCGTCGCGAGGATCCACGAGGTGGATTCCCCCGTGCTCCACAAGGTGCTATCGTACGGGTCGGTGATCGTCAGGCGTGCGGTGCGGGTATCAATGCACAAGGGCAATGCATCCGGCAGGTCGAGCACAGGCAAGGGCCGTTCGGCCACTGCGATGGTATCCGTCCCGGTACAATTCGCTGCCTGCACCACTACAATAGCGTCGTCGGCGGTGGCGGCGGTCGCGGTCGCGCTATCTCCGCTGGCCACGCCGCTCCACAGATAGCTCGTCCCACCGGGCCAGGTGGCATCCAGCAGCACGTCGTCATTCTTACAGAACCAAGCACTGTCCGGCAGGTCGATCCACAGGCGATCCATATCTACCAAGATGGAATCGAGGCTGGTGCAGCCCTGCACATCGGTGAGCAGGAAATAGGTGCCCGTGGCGTCAGCGTTGTACAGTGCATTCGTGCTCACCACGCCCCCGGCTTGGGCTTGTGCCAGATCGCCACCCAAGGTGGTAACGAACCACGTGAAGGTGGCCGCCGGGGCCGTGGACCCCGGACCCAATTCCAATACCGCACCGCAGAAGACGGTATCCGGCGCCAGTACCTCAACAATGTTCTGCCCTCCCCCTATCCCCACGGATGCTGCGACCCTGCAAACCGTATCGCCAAGGCAATCCATCACGCGCAATTGCACTTGCACGGATACCGCTCCGTCCGGTGCGGTCAGGCCCGGTGGAGAAGCTTCGGCGGAAGTAGCGAAGGTTGTTCCACCAACAACGGCATCGTTCACCACCGTACCGTCGGAGAAGTATTCCCAAGCGTAGGTGTATTGCGCAGTACCGCACTGCAGGCTCTCCTCCAGACCCGAGGCGATGTGCAACGAGTCACCCGCGCAAGCGAGCGTGTCCTTGTCCAGCGTGAAGAGCGTATCAAGCGGCAGTGGACAGAAGGTGCCGATCTTGAGGCATACACAATTGCGGATGAGCGTGCGGTCCACGGCAACGGCGGGTATGGTGGTCAGTGGGCTGGGATTCAGTCCACCGGGGTCGTTGATGCTCATGAGCCGCTCGGTCCACACAAGGTCGATATCCGCTGGCGTTGCCCATATACTGTCGGTACAGCTCGCGGCGCCATCCGCATCGGTCTTCAGCACCATGGCCTGTTGGAAACCGTTGCGACCGGTGTTCCCGGCCAGCAGCAGGTCCCCGTTAGCGAAGGCATCGATGCAGGAAATGGACGTTCCCGACGATGCACCATAGTGGTAGGTCCGCATTTGGCCAAGCGTTCCAGTGGCCGCATCCACATCGTACAATGCCCCTCCGCTAAGTCCTGCATTGGTGTATTGCCTACCGGCGATCAGTAGTCTTCCATTGGAGACTTCGGAGTCAATGATATTGGCCGCCGTAATGGGATAGCGCTTGCTGAAGAGCAGGTCGCCGGTGGACATGTCAATTTGTGTCGCGTACGCGTCACGATAGCTCCAGCCCGTGCCGTACTGGTTGTGATCGCTCACATAACCGGAGATGAATGCGGTTCCCGGTGCAACACCCCGCACCGCGCTTTGCGCCACATCGCTGCTCCAGGTACCGCCGAACTGGGTACACAGCCAATTGCGGCACCAGAGGATGCCACCACCCGCATCGATGTGCAGCGCAGTGGCGGCGAAATAGTCCCAGTTGTGGCCGCTGTGCCCCGCGATCAGGAACGATCCGTCCGGCAGGTCCTCCACATCATAGAAGTTCTCCCACTTGCGATCCACACCACCGAAGTGGAAGGAGTATGGCGTGAAGCTTAACGGCGCACCGGCGCCATCCGTCACAAGAACAACTGCTGCGTTGGCGTTGGCCACAAAACCAGTGTTCCATGGGCTGGCCCAGAAGGCGGTCAGTAGGAAATAGTCGCTGCCTACCATGCAGATGTTGCCGCTTGAGCTTTGAGCGATGTCGTTGATGTACAGGTTGCGGTCGCACGTGTAGGTCTTGAACCAGACGAAATTGCCGTCAGCGTCCAGCTTCAGGATGAAAGGGTCCCACACGTTGGTGTAGCCTGCCGTCTGGCCACCGATCAGGTAACCGATATCATTTGCCTGGCAAATAGTAGTAGGATGCAGGAAGGGCACGCCCGGATCGGTAAAATTGTAATTCCAGACCGTACCGCCCATGGCATCGAAACGGATCACCTGCACACCGGTATCCGGCCCGGCGATATACCGGTGCATCGCCACGGAACCTCCATCATCAAGGGGAAGTGCCTTTACCATCGGCCCGAACCAGGTGGTGCCCACCGGCCCCATGGCCAGACTGTGGTGTTCCGAGGCTACCTGGCCAAGGCACTGGCTGGTGATCGTGATCGGATCCTGCGACCATGCACCGAACACGAGCAACTGGGCAACAACAAAACACGTAATGCGCATGCTGTGTGGAACTGGAGCGACCATTGCGGATCGACCATAAGACGCATGGGGTGTTAAGATAGATGCCTTGGAGAGAATTTCCATGGACCGGCACACGTGCAGTTGGACGACCCGCATTCGAACTTGAAGGCCTCCTGCGAACTCGTCGACCCGGACCACTCGCGGGCCTCCCATCGATCCGATCAGGATTCAAGGATCAGAACCAGTTCCTGGATCTCCTCATCCCCTTCGGTGCGACCGAAACCTTCGTCCAATTCGGCGAAGACCAGCTCCGGCATGCGAAGGCCCAACGCACGCGCCACTTCCCCACCGATCAACTCGGCGATCAAGGTTTTCGGCCCGTGGCCGTTGCCGAAGAACTTCAGCGCGTACTTGATGCCATCGTCCGCCTCGGCCAAGGCTGGCAACGAACCGCCTTCACGCAGCGGCGTGATTACGGGTTACGTGGACGGTACGTAGTTCGTGGGTGGGCATTGGGGTGGCGTGGTACTCTTGGGCTGGTTTGTCTGGACAATGTACCGTGCAAACAGCGGAGCGCTTTGCCAATACGTTGGACCGAAACGAAATTGAATGAGGCGCGCTAAGCCATAGAGCACGACAGCATCGCTCATCACCTCGGCTTGCTCAGCGCGAACTTCCGGAACACGACCTTCTTCAGATCCACACACAGGAGTTCACCATCCAACACATCTCCGAGGCCCAGAAGGACCTTGAGGACTTCGTTGGCCTGTAGGTTGCCGACCACGCCGCAGGTGCTGGGCAAGATCCCTGTTCGGGCGCAATTCAACACGGCATCAGCATAGAAACCGGCGAGGTCGAAGGCTTGGGCGAGTGCGAAGTGTTGATGGTGATGGAGAATGGTGAGGTAACCTTCCCACCCACCAACGGCAGCGAATACAAGTGGCTTGCCCAGCGAACCAGATACGCGATCCACAAGCAAGCGACTTTCCAGTTGGTCCGTGCAATCAGCCACGACCTCGGCAGTCGAGAGGATCTGCTCAGCATTCTCTTCGGTGAGGTGCTCGCCGATCACTGCTACATCGATCCCTGGATTCTGGTGTCGCAGATGCTCTGCCAACACTTCCGCTTTGGGCTTACCGATGTCGGCTGGTGTGAATTGGAACTGGCGATGCAGGTTCGAAAGCGCTACATGATCGCCATCCACGATCGTGAGTGAGCCCACTCCTGCGGCCGCGAGCATGGTGGCCACCGGCGTACCCAAACCACCAGCACCGATGATGCACACCCGCGCCGATGCGAGTTTCATTTGCCCTTCCGCGCCAATTTCAGCCACAGCGATCTGCGACGCATAGCGGTCCATACTTACCGCCTGTTGATCTGTGATGTGATGGTACTGTCCGTGATCTTGCGGTCCTCCGCCAGCAGGAAGGCCTTGGAGATAATGACCGACAGGCCATTGTCGCCCTCGAAGGGCAGGAACACGTTCTGCGTTGCGAATTTGCTCCTGTCCGCGACGATGCACAGGTATTGGTCGTTGGGCCCCATAAGGATGTTGGTGCTGCCCAAGTGGATCTTGTACGTGCGCAAATGCCCCTTCACCACGAGGAACTTGTCCTGGATGCTGCACACCTTCGCAATGTTCAAACGTGGCAATAGACCGGTGAGGATCTCCTTGCGTGTCTTCGCCACTTCGCCGAGATCGCCGAAGGAATACGCCTGCCAGTAATCGCGGTAACCGGGCACGCCCGCACCACCGTCGCGCCACTCCGGATCGTTGCCCACGCTGGCCACGCCGACGAAGAGATCCACATCGCGCATCACCTCGCTGAAGGCGACGACAGGAACATCCACCAGGTCCATCGGGTCCTCGCTTCCGATGCGCCCGAAACGCACCTGATCTGTGGCGACATAGCTCCAGATCCCGGTGTCGTTCATGGCATCGTCCACGTTCACTTCGTTCAGCCAGAACTGTGCGCTGATGCCGTGGTCCGGAAGCGATACAGTGGCGTGTTCGCCGATGTGACCATTGTCGAACGCGCCTTGCAAGGCGTAGCGCCAACCCCTTGTTTTCGCGAGTGAATTGAACTGGTGCTGTTTCAACAAATGCGCGGCCATGCGGTTGCTGTAAGTGCGCGTGTTCACTTCGGCATCGGTGAGCAGGTACACCTCGCGATAGGCCTGTTTCAAGGGCTGCTTGATCTCGCGGCTCAGCAAGAACACGCGCCAAGTGCGCACCTCTGCGACCGATGCCGTGGCCGGATGCCACAAGGACACCTGCATATCGTCATTCAGTTCCACGGTATCACCGGCGGCATCGGTCCAACCCGCGTTGGTCCAGATCGCTTGCACCGTTCCCTGATCGGCATGCACATTCCAGATGATGCGGCGGGACAGGAAGCACAGCAGGCCGTGGTCGACATAGTGCTCACGGAAATAGGGAACATCCATCATGCGAACCGCGCGGAACATGCGGTCCATTCGATCGCGTTGGGCCGTGGTGCTCAGGTCCACCTGCTTCACAACGGCTTTCATCTTCTTCAGTTTCGCCGCATGCTTCTCCTTCACCACGGCAGGCACCGAGTTCTGCGGAGACCCATCGGGCTTTGCCCATTGCAGCTCGCTCCGTCCAGGCCCTGTCACCGTCAAGGTGGCCGCATATCCATCGAACTCCCATGTCCGCGTTCCGTCCTTGAGCCAATGGTCGTCGCAGGCCAGATCCTCGATCTGGTACACACTGATGCCCTTGTTGGCCGCGGCTTGGGCGAGGTATTTATCGATCAGCGCAACGGTACTGCTTTGCTTTACGCGCAGTTTCAAACGGCTCAGGTGGCCGATACCATCCAGCCCTTTGGAACGGAATAGCGTGAACAGGCAAGCGTTGCCGAGAGCACCGGCCGTAGGTCCTTTGCCGGGGATCTTCTTAAAACTACGTTCGGCCAATGCCGCTACGGTACGGAGAGAGCGTTCATCGTGGAAATTGGCGCACATCCAGACCAGCCCCTTGAGCAGGTCCATGCTTTGCGGCCCAAGGAATTCGGTGTGGCTTTGCGCATAGGTCTGCCCATTATAGACGTATGTGCTTTCGATCGTGCGTTCCTTCAGTTGCAACACCAGATCAAACCACCCATGCACCACGGCGCGGAAGGTGTCGGCACCCATCGTGTCGATATGCCCTTTTGCCGTTTGCAGGTACTTCTCGGTGGGCTTCGAACCGCTCGCCTTCAGTGCCAATATCAGTACGAGTTGGAACTCCTTCAGGCGTTCTGCAGGCATCGCGGCCAAGGCATTGTTCACCTCCGGAACAAAGGGATCATCGCCCAAGAGCTCGATCGGCGCAACGTTCTCCTGCTCCCCGGCAATGGGCGCAAGAATGGTGCTCACCCTGTCCAATAGCTTCTGCCGGTCACGGTCGTTCTGGTAACCGCCCCCGCGCCGTACCTCCGCAGAAATTTGCTTCAACACCTCCACTTCCCCACTCGTGATCGTCCGCTCCTTGTGTTGCCGTGCGATCAGGATCAGGAAATGCGCCATCGGCCAGTTGAGCAAGGATGCATTCCCATACCGGCCATGGTCCCGAAAGGCTTCGAACAAACGCTTTACATCGCCTTCGTCCAGCACCAGCTTGCTGCGCAACAGGTGCTGTATCAGATCCAATCGAATGTTGTTCTCAATATATTCCATCGAACCGGTGGACCATGTCTTACGCCCCGACTGATACTGGTGACAAGCCTTGACCAAATGGACAATGAAGGCCACGCGTTCCTTATCCGGCCATGGCGCGATCTCGGCCGTGTAAACCTCGGACCGGTTCACCTTCATACTGTAGTAAGTGGAACCACCGGCCTTGTGCTCCTTCGCCATGCGTTGCACGGCATCGTCGAACGCATGGAACTTTGCAGCGCTCGGCGCAACTTCGCTTGGGCTACTCGGTGCCTTGCCCGAAATGGCCCGCTTCAATCGGTCCAAGAGGCCCATTGCTAACCACCTACCAGCGGCGTCAGTTTCACGAAGCTGATGCGCGTTCCCTTGGCCAGGCGTACTTCTTGCTCCAAGCTTTCCGCCTGATGGTCATCAACGAGCATGAAGAATCCGTTTCGTTGGAAGGCATCCAAGGCGGCATAGACCTGTTTCTCGGCATCCACCAGCCGCTTGTTCTTCAGCTTCGTTCCGTTCAATGTCCTCTCCGCATCGGTAGGATCCACCAAGCCGCTAAAGAACTCCGGTCGCTTCTGGTTGTATTGCTCTACTTCCAGGGTTACACGGGTCTCAATGATCTCCCGTACGGTGACCAATTCGGTGCGGAACTCCAGTTCGATCTCGCCTAGAATAGTGCCGGCGAAGGTCTCGTCCTTGATGGCAATGATCATGTTGCTTTGATTGTTGCCGGCAAGTTAGCACTGCGTAGGAAGGTGTTGGTCAGGAAGGCATCCAGCCAAACGATTCGCGAAGCGAGGTCGCCATCCGCGGTGGTCACCACCGGATCGTATGTGATGGCGCCGCTGAGGCAGTGCAGCCCGAGGTTCAGACCTTTGCTCTTCTGTAGCAGTTCCTGGATCTCTTCATCGCCTTCGGTGCGTCCGAAGCCTTCGTCCAACTCGGCGAAGGACCAGCTCATCCTATACCCCAGCCCGGCAAAGGATGTGGTACACATCCGCTGTGATGAAATAGTGCAGGGGTCCGACGTGCGGATCATGGATGCCGTAGGAGATCTCGTGCGTACCGAACGGATGGTTGGGTCAACTGCGGCCATCAGCGTCGCTGATCTATCCGCCGGGATCTATCTTCTTTCAGTCTCAAGATCCGGACAGGAACTGAGAGGTCGTTTCATCAAGCAATGACCTGTAAAACCTGTTGCCCCTTCCAAGACCCGGCGTCCAACAGCAGAACCTGCGCCCCAGCGTGCAAGATGAAGGGGGTGATGCGGATGAAGCGATGCGTTATGTTGTGGCAGGGCACGCGTGTGCGCTCCCTATCCGTGCAAGGTGATCCGAAGAACACCTGAATGTTAAGCGGGATAAACAATGATCCATGGACCGAACGCAATTGACCGAGATCAGTTCCTTGACAACCTGCGTGACCTAGCTTGGGCGCGGGGATCTTGACTCGCAGATCCACATCAGGCCATGACCCACCTTCTCCTCCCCACGGACTTCAGCGACCACTCGCTGAACGCCTGCACCTATGCGTTGGCGCTCTTCGGCGACTCCGCCCAGCACATAACGCTCGTGCATTCGTACATGGACCCACTTCCCGGCTATGCCACCATGGTGGACATGACGAGCGTGCTTTACGCGGCATCGGTGGAGGGTTTGGCGGAATTCGCAGCACGCCTCCGCGGGCTTCCGGGTGCCGGTCATGCGGTGATCTCGCAGGAAGTGATCTACGGTCCGCTTGCCACAGGGCTTGCGGACCTGGCCCGATCGAAGGCCGCTAGCCTGATCATCATGGGTACGCTCGGGGCCAGCGATATGGCCTTGTTCGGCAGCAACGCAAGCGCCGTGGCCAAAGCGAGCCACATCCCGGTGCTCATTGTGCCGAAGGATGCGCGCTTCCAAGGACTGCGACGCATCCTCTTCGCCGACGACCACACGAGCGTGGAACCGTTGGCCATGGGGCTGATGGTGGACCTGGCGCGCCAACATGGGGCGGAGATCCTGGTGGGGCACGTGTTGCGTGACGCAGCGGAAGAGCCCGACGCGCGGATCGTGGCGGACTATGATGCCGCACTGTCGGATGTGAAGTATCGTTACACCGATGGCACAGGCAACGACGTGGCGCTCGCCCTGAGCGAACTCGCCGAGTGCGAGCATAGCGATATGGTGGCGGTACTTCATCGCCACACGGGGTTCTTGGAGAGCCTCTTCCACGGCAGCGTGGCCAAGCAACTGGCGATGCACAGCCGGACCCCGCTGCTGGTGTTGGAGCACTAAGGCCCGCGCGGTCGCAAGCCACGGATCCTGCGGCTTCGCAGCCGCTCCCGCCCTTCTGCGACCCGTGGTCTTCCGCTCCTGCGGATCTTCGACCCGCGGTCTTCCCTATTGCTTCAACACACGCTGCACTGCACGCGCTTCAGCGGTGGCCAATACCACGGAGTAAACACCAGCAGAAAGGGACGCGATCGAAAGATCGAACCGATCACCGCTGAACCCTGTTCGAACCATGGAACGGCCCAGTTGATCGAAGATGGTGACCTCATACGCCTGGCTGCGCTCCGTTCGGATGCTCAAGCGGTCCTGCACGGGGTTGGGGAAGATAGATACATCTCCGAGGCTGTGCTCTTCAACGGCATTGGTGGCATCGGGGTCACAATTCTGCCCGATGTAGGTATAGGTGTTGGATTGACCGCCTTCCGTGGTGAAGTAGAACTGGTAGGTGACTGCCCCATCCCAATTCCCGAACTGCCACACATAATTGTCATAGATGTAGGTCTCGAAGCCTGGCAGGTTCAAGCATACCACCTCGCCGCCGTTCCTGGTATAGCAGAGATCCTCGGCGTAGCAAGTGCCATCGATGTTGAAGCGCACATTGATGATCTCCAACTTGGTACCCTGGCACGTGCCATGAGTGAGCACGAGCGACTGCGGGAAACAATCGAAGCACTCCGGTGTGGTGTAGGTGTAGTTCCCGGAGCTGCCGCCAGCAGTGGTGTAGGTGATGGTATACGTGGAGTTGGGCAGGGACTGGTGCAAGAACAGC
>Ga0209181_10003058_pt1 | contig 26426 bp, 27 predicted proteins | sample MAT05_FD_187208 | JGI IMG/M metagenome (GOLD analysis project Ga0209181, IMG submission 187208) | Freshwater microbial communities from Lake Fryxell liftoff mats and glacier meltwater in Antarctica - MAT-05 (SPAdes) (version 2) | ecosystem: Environmental > Aquatic > Freshwater > Ice > Liftoff...
CCCCCAATTCTGGGGGGTTCTGAGATCGAAGTCCCCCAGAATTGGGGCCTTAAAGCCTTTCAGGCATACATGAAAAGGGGGCAAGTGCAAGATCTAAAGCATTTGTCAGACACTCTCTAAGCTTTTTAATAGATGTTGGTAATGACAAGCCCAAGAGGGGAGAGGGACTTCAATCCGGCTCCCCTTCTCCCAGAACGGGAGAAGGGGTTGGGGGATGAGGGCTAGCGATCGCAAAAATGCCCGAACTATTGATAGCAGCAAAATTACGGCAGTGCTATGCCTCTACTGACGATTAGGTTGATCCGTTACTAACCCTACATTTAGTTTTCACAAGAAGAAGGTGATGTGCAACTTTCCCGAACCGCCCACCCTTCGGGAAGCAAGCTACACCCCAACCCCTTTCCCAAAAGGGGAGAGGGGCTAAGATTTGGATCGGCTCCCCTTCTCTCAGTCGGAGAAGGGGCTAGGGGATGAGGCAGACTTTAAGTTGCACATCACATATAGAACCTATTTGACATCTTTGGTGAAAGCGTTGCGGCTAGGGCATTTCAGCGAAAGTAGTCAATTTGCCGAAATCCTCTTCTGCTAAGGGTTACAGGTTAGATCTCAAATGGGTTCTGTAGAAGAGGAGATCAGGCGGGTACTTTAAAACAAAGTAGTAAAAAAAGTTGTGCTTGGATTAATTTAACCTTCTGAATGCGATCGATTCCCTCCCTTCCCTACCCAAAACAGGTTTCCCATCGTCCCTGCAAACGCTCCCTGCAACTGGTGCTGGTGGTGCCCTTTGTGCTGCAAATCTTGGGGGCAGTGGGGTTGACAGGCTATTTGTCGTTTCGCAATGGGCAGCGAGCCATTGATAATCTGACGACAACCTTAGTGAATCGAAGGGGCGATCGGATCAAGGATCGCCTGGAAGCCTATCTCACTGCGCCCCAAATTGCGAATCAAATTAATCTCAACGCCATTCAGTCAAACGAGGTCAATCCTCAAAATTTTGGGCAGCTACAGAATCACTTCTGGCGACAACAGCGCATTTTTACTTCAGTGACGGCTAACTACTACGGGAGTGCCCAAGGGGAGTTTTTGGCAGTCGGGTGTTTAAATGGAATGCCTACCCTCAGTGTTCTCAAAGCCTCCGATCGCCGAATTCGGCGCAACTACCTCCTGGATAGCCAGGGCAAGCAAGGAAAGTTGGTCGGGCAAGTGCCAAACTATGATCCCCGGCAGCGCCCTTGGTATAAAGCCGCAGCCCAAGCAGGCAAGGCGACTTGGAGTCCCATATTTCCCTATATATTCCTCCCGGCCGCTGTAGGTATTTCTGCCACTACGCCGTTATATGGGCCGACTGGACAGCTAACAGGCGTGCTATCCACTGAGCTTCAGTTGACAGAACTGAGTACGTTCTTGCACAAATTCAAGGTTTCGCCCTCTGGACAGACATTTATCCTGGAGCGCTCAGGGGATTTAGTGGCCACATCCACGCTGGAGCAGCCTTTTACGGTGGGTGCCGATCGCAGGGCCAAGGGCAGACTCCAGGCAGTGAATAGCCGCGACCCCTTAACCCGTGAAACGGCTCAGTACTTGACCCGCTATTTTGGCAAGTTTACCAACATCCAGATGACGCGTACCCTCCGCTTTGGCAAGGGAGAACAGCGTAAATTGCTTCGGGTTACGCCCTACCGAGACAAATATGGCTTGGATTGGATTGTTGTCGTTGTGGTGCCAGAATCCGATTTCATGGATCAGATCAATGCCCATACGAAAACGACGGTATTGCTGTGCATAGCAGCCTTGTCGATCGCCGTTGTCCTGGGAGTCCTCACCGCTCGGTTTATCACTGAGCCACTGCTGGAGCTAAACCGGGCAGCGCGGGAAATTGCCAATGGCAACCTTGACCAGACGGTGAATGTGGGGCGATCGGATGAAATAGGAGAGTTGTCCCAATCCTTTAACCGGATGGTCCGGCAGTTGCAAGACTACAACGACAACCTAGAAGCGCAGGTGGTGCAACGCACGGCTGAGTTGGCACAAACCAATGCTCAGCTACAACAGGAAATTATCGATCGCCAGGAAGCTCAGTCAGCCTTGGATAAGAGTCGATACTTCATTGAGCGCATTGCCGATCATTCTCCACAGGTTCTCTATGTCCTGAATGTGGAAACCTGGAGTAATGAATATGTAAATCGTCAATCCATCAACATATTGGGGTATAACCCCGAAGAAATACAGCAGCAAGGAGCGCAATTTTTCCTAAGTACCATCCATCCTGAAGATGCACTCCTGATCCAACAAAATGCTCAGCATTGGGCAACAGCGCTGGATGGTGATGTCCTCGTTACGGAGTACCGAATGCGGCATCGGGATGGCTCTTGGCGCTGGTTATGTTCCCATGATGTTGTCTTCGCGAGAGATACAAACCACCGAGTCACTAAGATTATTGGTACGGCTCACGATATTACCGATCGTAAACAAGCGGAACTGGCGTTGCAGGAGCGGGAAGCGATGCTGCGGGCGATCGGCGACAACATTCATAAGGGCATGATCTACCAATTGGTATGTGAACCCAATGGATATGTCTATTTCTCCTATGTCAGTGCCGGAGTTGAACAGCTTACGGGACTCAAGCCTGAAGCTATACTTCAAGATGCGAGTGTGCTACATAATCTCATCTTGGAAGAAGATAAGTTGTTAAATGAGCAGTTGACGCTGGAATCAATGCGGAATCTGTCAGTCTTTGAAATGCAGATGCGAAAGCAGACGCTGCAAAATACCATTCGGTGGTCATCGGTTCGATCCACGCCCCGTCGCTTGGCAGATGGCAGCACCGTTTGGGATGGGGTGGAGGTGGATATTACCGATCTGAAGCAAGCAGAAGCTGCTCTCCAGGAAAGTGAAGCCCACTATCGGGCGATCGTAGAAGACCAAACCGAACTGGTCGCCCGCTTCACTCCCCAAGGTATCTTGACGTTTGTGAATGAAGCCTTCTGCCGGTACTTTCAACAAAGCCGCGAGGACCTACTGGGACATGAGTTCCAACCGCTGATCTTCGAGGAGGATCTGGAACATGTTCTCCACGATATCAATTCTCTAACCTTAGAAGAGCAGGGGACAACGATCGAAAACCGCGTTGTGGTGGGGGGCGGAGTGCGGTGGACGCAGTGGAACAATCGGAAGATTTTTGATGGCCAAGGGCGCTTTGTGGAATTACAATCCGTGGGGCGAGATATCACCGATCGTAAACAGGCAGAGTTGGAACTAATCCAGAACCGAGATTTGAAAGAGTCCATCTTTAATGAATCGACAGATGCGCTCTTTTTGGTTAATCCCTCCACGCTGTTGATCATGGACTGCAATCTACGCGCCGCTGAACTGTTTGAAGCCAGTAAGCATGAACTCATCAACACATCGGGAATCGTTCTACATAAGCAGCCTTTTACAACAGATGAATTGGCTATGTTGACCCAAGAAATTCGCGAGTTTGGCTTTGCTAGCCGAGAAATTGAGTATCTGACTAAAAAAGGCAATAGCTTTTGGGGTAACTTGGCAGTCAAGAATATTACGATCGGGGGTCAGGTAGCGCAGTTGGTGCGGGTGACGGATATCACAAAGCGCTATTTGCTCGATCGCATGAAAGATGAGTTTCTGTCCGTCGTCAGTCACGAACTCCGCACCCCTTTGACCACCATTCATGGGGCCCTCAACCTGCTCTCTGAAGGGCTGATTGCTCCCCAATCGGAGCGGGGGCAACGCATGATCCAAATTGCCGCAGCGGGAGCCGATCGTCTAGTGCGCCTGGTCAACGACATCCTGGATCTAGAACGCCTGGAATCGAGTAAAGTCCCCCTGGAAAAGCACCTATTCAATGCGGCTGATTTGATGACTAGGGCCAATGAGTTTATGCAGTTGCTGGCAACCCACGCTGGCATCTCCTTGCTCGTCTCGCCCGTTTCCATTGTGCTAGATGTGGATGGCGATCGGATTATTCAAGTCCTGACTAATCTCCTAAGTAATGCCATCAAGTTTTCACCCAGCGACTCCACTATTTCCCTCACTGCCGAAGTCATCGCTGCTGAGACCCACGCCGCCCCGTGTTCCTGCCTCCAGTTCGCTGTGCAAGACTCAGGACGGGGGATTCCGATCGATAATCTGGAAACCATTTTTGAGCGATTTCACCAAGTGGATGCCTCCGACTCCCGCCAAAAGGGAGGCACCGGATTAGGACTTGCCATTTGTCAGAGTATCATTCAGCAGCACGGCGGCAAAATTTGGGTAGAAAGTACACTGAATCAAGGGAGTTGTTTTTATTTCACCCTGCCGATCGCTGACAATGACAAACCCAGTGACACGCCCACATAACGAGCCAACCCATGACAACTAAGCGTATCTTGGTCATAGATGATGAAGATGGAGTTCGGGAAATCATTCAATTCAGCTTAGAAGTTGTCGCAAAATGGCAGGTATTCACCGCTACTTCAGGCAAAGAGGGGCTAGTCATGGCCCCAGCCAATTTGCCCGATGCGATTCTCCTGGATGTGATGATGCCCGATTTGGATGGCCCTGGCACTTTTCAACTGTTGCAAGCCAATCCGTTAACCCAACCCATTCCCACAATTTTTCTCACAGCAAAGGCCTCGACTAATGAACATCAACAGTTGATGAGCCTTGGCGTAGCAGGCGTGATCACTAAACCCTTTAAAGCACAAGATTTAGTCGCCCAGATTCAGAAAATTCTTCATTGGTAGAACTAAACTAGAGATAGCCCTCGTCATTCCCCCCTCCCCATGACCTCTGCCCTCAACCTCATCCTCGAAACCCTAGACAACCAAAAAATCTCCGCTCGATCGGCAGAGTTTCCTGACTGCATCGCAATTGCTGATACAAGAGAAGATGCGATTGCCATCATTCAGCACAAACTATTTGATCGCTTGAAAGCGATCGAATTTATATCCATTCCACTCCCGATCGCAACCCCACCCACTCATAACCTAGCTGATTCATTCGGCGTATTCAAAGACGATCCCTACTTTGCCGAAATTCTGCAACAAATGCGGGACGAGCGTGAACTAGACTCTCACAATCCTGCCTACACCTAAACCGATGACCCTCCGCGTCCTCGATCGCGATCACATTTCCCTCATCCTGCGGGGTCACCATCAAGTCATCGATCGCTTGCAATCGCTGAATTCTATACAATGGGCATTCACCATCATCTCCATTCAGGAAATCTTCAATGGTTGGATTGTTCACCTCAATGACCCACGGTATCAAGATCAGCAAGTCGAGCTTTATACTCGCCTTTGGCAGTCCAACCAGTTTTTCAAAAAGGCTCAGATTTTGAATTTCGATGCCGCTGCTCAGCGATGCTATGATTCGCTGCGATCGACTTATCCCAATCTCAACAAGCGTCGGCTAGAAAAAGATGTCAAGATCGCGGCAATTGCACGGGTCAATCAAGCCATCACTGTTACCCGCAATCAGCGTGATTTTACTTTGGTGCCGGATCTGCAATTAGACAATTGGACACTTTAGTCTTCTGCAAAGTTTATCAAGAGCGTCTGGAAAACGACTCTCACCTTCGATGGATTAGGCTACTTGTTTGATCGTAACTACTCAAGCTGCTAGCTCAATGTCGAGCTTGCCCTCATCCCCCAGCCCCTTCTCCCGGTGGGAGAAGGGGAGCCGGATTGAAATCCCTCTCCCTAGGGAGCTTGTTATTACCAACATTTTTGAGAAATCTTCGATTTCTCAAAAGTGTGAATTCTAAACCTCTCAGAAAGTCCAAATTGTCGCCCGAACCGCCCCCCTGCCCCCCAATTCTGGGGGGTTCTGAGATCGAAGTCCCCCAGAATTGGGGCCTTAAAGCCTTTCAGGCATACATGAAAAGGGGGCAAGTGCAAGGTCTAGGGCATTTGTGAGATACTCTCTAAGCTTTTTAAGAGATGTTGGAATGACAACCTAGGGAGAGGGATTTAGGGTGTAGCTTGTTTCCCGAAGGGTGGGTAGGCTGAGTAGTTACGTTTGATCTTAAATGAGGACGAGCCATAGACTGGAAGAGTAGATAGGCTAGGGCTTGGGTGAGCTATGCAAACGATCGCTGTTGAAACTGTGACCTATCCGATCGTGGAAACATTTCACTCTGTCCAGGGTGAAGGTGCTTGGGCAGGGGTGAGTGCTTTTTTCATTCGGTTGGGGGGATGTGATGTCCATTGTCCTTGGTGCGACACCAAGCAATCCTGGGACGCGCGACCCCATCCACTGCGATCGGTAACAGAACTTGCCGCCGCCGCCCGTGCCGTCAATCCCAAAATTGTCGTGATTACAGGCGGGGAGCCGCTGATGCATGATTTGTTGCCCCTGACCCACGGGCTGCGATCGGCTGGCTTATCGGTTCATCTAGAAACATCTGGGGCCCATCCCTTCAGTGGACAATTCGACTGGGTAACCTTCTCACCCAAACGCTTCAAGCTACCCCACGAGAGTATTTACGATCGGGCCCACGAACTTAAGGTCGTCATTGTTCAGCCCCAGGACTTGGAGTGGGCAGAGCAATATGCCGCCAAGGTGCCGTCTGAAACCTTGAAATACCTGCAACCAGAATGGGGCACTCCAGCCAGTCAGGGCTTGGTTTTTGACTATGTTTTACGCCATCCCCAGTGGCGCATCAGTCTGCAAACCCACAAGTTTCTGTCTATTCGCTAACAAATAAATTCATGGCATTAACCGTTGTACTCCGATCGCAACAGCCAAAAGCCACTCAGGGTCATTCCAGAATCGTCGGGCTGCACCAGCAAAAAATGTAGTCCGTGGCTAGCCCGTTTGCGTTGCACATAGGTTTCTCCAGCGGCTCTCACCTCTAGGTCAGCAAAGGTCGTCAGAATCCAGCGATCGGCTTGCCCTGCCTCTAAAATCAAGCCCCCCAGCTCGGCAGAGACGTAGATGAGGGAAACAGGCTGCGCTGCCTGGAGCCAGCGGGCCAAGGGCATGGATTGCCGCCCGCCATCAATCACCACTCCCGGCACCAGCAGCGTAGGAGGCAACTGCAAGTGACTGGGAAGCAGGGCGGGGGGCAGATACAAAATGGGGATGGGGCGATCGGTGAAGGCTGTTTCCACGTCACTAGCGGGGAGCGCCGCAAATCGCCATCGATCGCCCCAAAGCGTTTCAGGCAGAGGTATGGGTGGCAGTTTTTCCAAGGTTATTGTCCTTTGTGTGAGGGGGTTTCGATCGGGTATATCTCACTTTTGCAGATCTCCGAGCCGCCCACCCTTCGGGAAGCAAGCTACATCCCCAACCCTTCTCCTTAGGGAGAAGGGAGCCGGAATTCAAAGTCCTTCTCCCTAGGGAGAGGGATTTAGGGTGAGGGTGGATCGGGCGGTTGCAAAACTGGGATGCACCCGTTTCGATCGGCCTAATTTGATTGAGCGGGGCTACGGCCAGCCAATCAAATAAAATTAGGCTCATGATGAACACAGATTAAGCAGAGCCTAAGCTATACACTGGGTTGCGATGATTATGGAATATTTAAGGAGCATCCCGTTCAAATGAATAGATTTGCTGTGAGGAGTCGGCTGACGTTTCAGAGTGTGGCATTGGCGATCGTTACCTTGGCAACTGGAGTCTTAACTGCCGCTTGCCAAAACACAACTTCCCCTGGAGGGAGTCCTAGCCCCGGCGCTACCAGTCCGGCGGCTACGGTGTCTGGAAACACGATCAAAATTGTGTCCAGTTTGCCTATGACTGGGAGTTCTTTGGGACTTAGCCAGGCGATCGTCAATGGCATCCAACAAGTTTTAGACGAAACCAACTCAACGGTGTGTGACGGCAAGCTCAAGGTTGAGTATGAAATCATGGATGATGCCACCGCCGCCGCTGGCAAATGGGACCCTGCCCAGGAAACAGCCAACGCCAACAAAGCGGCGGCTGATCCCACCGTCGTTGCCTACATTGGCACCTTCAACTCTGGAGCCGCCAAGCTAGCCATTCCCATCCTGAATCAAGTAGATCTGGTCATGATTAGCCCAGGAAATACCTATCCTGGCTTGACTAAAACGGGCAAAGGCGAACCGGATGAACCCGACAAATATTATCCAACGAAAATTCGTACCTACGCCCGTGTGGTTCCCGCTGATGACATTCAAGGCAATGTGGGAGCGGCGTGGGCTAAGTCTTTGGGGGCGAAGAAAGTCTATATCCTGGATGACCAAGAGCTTTACGGGAAGGGCATTGCCGATATTTTTGAAGCCAATGCTAAAACCGCTGGACTGCAAGTGCTAGGACACGAGGGGATCGATCCCAAAGCATCGGACTATAAAGCGTTAATGACAAAAATCAAAGCCTTGGGTCCTGACTTAATTTACTTTGGTGGCACTACGTCAACCAATGGCGGTCAACTCGTGAAAGATATGCGAAATGTCGGCATGACAGCAGATCAGGTCAAATTCATTGGCCCCGATGGCATCAATGACCAAGCCTTTATTGACTCGGCTGGGAAGGATGCAGAAGGCGTGTACTCCACCTTTGGCGGGGTGCCTGCAAAGGAGCTAACGGGAGATGGGAAGGCTTGGTATGAGACCTACAAAGCTAAGTACAAGATTGAGCCAGAACCCTACGCTGCCTACGGATATGAAGCTGCCAAGGTGGTGATGACTGCGATCGGGAAAGTCTGCAAAGTCGATCGCACCGCTATTCGAGAAGCTGTCATGGGCACCAAGGACTTCAAAGGTCTACTAGGCACTTGGAGCTTCGATGCCAATGGTGACACCAGCATTACCACCATGTCTGGTAGCGTCGTGAAAAATGGTAAATGGGAATTCGTCACTGTTCTCAAGACTGAGTAGAAGCAGGACGACTAGTGCAGCTTGGCAGAAGTTTCTCACAAGTTAGGGGGATTGTTTTGAGTTTTGAGTTTTGAGTGCTGCTCAGTTATTTCTACTAGCCTGCACTAGTGGTCTGTCAAGAGTGATTTTGGGGGTTGAAAACCCCAAATCACAACCCCTTACCAATCCTTGTCATTACCAACATTGTTGAGAAATCTTCGATTTCTCAACAATGTAAATTCCAAACTTCTGAGAAGGCCCAAATTGTCGCCCGAACCGCCCCCCTGCCCCCCAATTCTGGGGGGTTCTGAGATTGAAGTCCCCCAGAATTGGGGCCTTAAAGCCTTTCAGTCATAGATGAAAATGGGGCAAGTGCAAGGTCTGGAGCATTTGTCAGACACTCTCTAAGCTTTTTAAGAGATGTCGGTAATGACAAGCTTACCAATCCCAGACTCACAAATTGAAACCTGACAAACCACTAGTGGTTCAGCGCCAAGGCACGGAGGCATGTCTGAGTGTCTCCGTGCCTCTGTGGTTTAAAAAAGTAAAGTGGTTCAAATTCGATCGCAATAAATAAAAAATGAAACAATGGCAAAAAATTGCTTTATACCTTGTTGCCGCCTATCTGGTGTTGCTGTTGGGGCCGATCGCCGGCTTTGACCTGCCGCGCATCATCACTGACATCACCACCAGTCCCCAAGTCTTGGTGCAGCAACTCTTGGTGGGACTGGTCAATGGGGCGATCATTGCCATCATTGCTCTGGGTTATACCTTGGTCTACGGCATCATTGAACTGATCAACTTTGCCCACGGCGACTTGTACATGCTGGGAGCCTTTGCTTCCTTGACGGTGCTAGGAGCCTTTGGAGTGCAGGATGGTGCGCCCTTGCAAACGAGCTTGATCCCAATGCTCATTGCCTTGGTCGTCTCAGCGCTCTTCTGTGCTGGGTTAAATATTGTGACCGAACGTTACGCCTATCGTCCCCTCCGTAATGCCCCCCGTCTGGCACCCCTAATTTCGGCGATCGGGGTTTCGTTTATCTTTCAAAACCTGGGTCTATTTTGGGGCGGGTTGATGAAATCCTTCCTGCCCATTTTGAAAACCACGAATGCCGCGACCCCCAAGCTGTTTCCTGACTTGCTCCCCCGCATTGATATCCTCAATGCCCTGGGGATCAAAACCAGCATTACCTTTACCACCAAGGATTTAACCGTCCTTGTCGTCGCTACAGTGCTGATGGTGGGACTCAACCTATTTGTCCGTTACACACGCTTGGGCAAAGCGATGCGAGCTACGGCCCAAAACCGAGAAGCCGCAAAAATCATGGGGATCAATGTCGATCAAATTATTGCCCTCACCTTTTTAATTGGTGGCGCACTGGCTGGCTCAGCGGGTTTGCTGGTGGGACTATATAACAATACGATCGTCTTCACAATGGGCTTCACCGCAGGACTCCGGGCTTTCACAGCCGCTGTCCTGGGTGGCATTGGCAATATTTCTGGGGCAGTGCTAGGGGGATTGCTGATTGGTGTCCTGTCTGCTCTGAGTGACCAATACCTCTCCAGCCGCTGGACTAATGCCTGGGTTTTCGCTGTCCTCGTGGTCATTCTGTCCTTTCGTCCCGGCGGGCTTCTAGGGGAAAACGTTCAAGAAAAAGTGTAAAGGGTTCGCCTCCTGAAAAGATGTCTAAGAAGTACTAAGGAGCAGGAATTAAATAAGTTGCAGAAGTTCGAGATTTACTAAGGGCGAAGCATTCGGGCGAACACTTTAGAACTCAATCAGTCCCGTTTACCGAATGCTTAGCCCCTACATTTGAACTATTGCATGTTATTAAATCCACGATCCTAAGTAGTAGGGAAAGTCCCTGAGTTCACGTTCTATGAGAAAATCGCTGAATCTTCAATAGACTTAGACTATTTAGCTATTGGTTAAATGTTTGATAATCTCTCAAAATTTTTAGCCCAGCAGTATTCTCAAGACTTTGCTGCTTGGCTGATTGGTGAACCGATCGCCCTAACAGAACTCAAACCGACAGAGCTTTCCCTCGAACCCATTCGAGCCGATTCAGTCATCCTGTTGAAATCTTTATCTGTCATCATCCATTCTGAGTTTCAGACCGACCCAGATGTAGATATGGGATTTCGGATGGCAGATTATGCACTGAGGATTTATCGCAAATTTCCCGATCGGCGCTTGGTGCAGGTGGTGGTTTATCTTCGGGAAACAAACTCTGAGGAAGTGTATCGCACCACCTTTGAGGCGAATAACTTCAAGCACGAGTTTCAGGTGATCCGGCTTTGGGAACAGCCCACAGAATCTTTTCTGGCTCGTCCAGGATTATGGCCCTATGCAGCGTTAACAAAAACACTCGATCGTCCGAGTGTGCTAAGAGAAGTGGCTCGACGAATTGATGAACTCGACGATCGGCGCGAACAGGCTAACCTGCTGGCAATCAGCGCGGTAATGGGTGGGTTATCCTTAGACAAGGATACAATTCGGCGCATTCTGAGGAGGAATCTGATGAAAGAATCTGTGATTTATCAGGAATGGGAGCAGGAAATCACTCAACGAGCTAATCAACAAGCGCGCCAAGATGAGCGAGAGACGATCGCCCTCAACATGCTCCAGGAAAATATGCCTCTAGAAGCGATAGTTCGCGTTACAGGACTCACGATCGCCCAACTCCAACAACTCCAAGCTAGTCAGCAACAACCCTAATCGCACTTCTGAACTAATGGGCGCATTCTGAGGAGGAATCTGATGAAAGAATCTGTGATTTATCAGGAATGGGAGCAGGAAATCACTCAACGAGTCAGGCAAGAAGTGCGAGAGACGATCGCCCTCAACCTGCTCCAAGAAAACCTGCCTGTAGAGACGATCGCTGATGTTGTAGGACTCATGATCGCCCAACTCCAACAACTCCAAGCTAGCCAGCCACCTAAAGACGGATGCATCCCAGTTTTGCAACCGCCCGATCCACCCTCACCCTAAATTCCTCTCCCTAGGGAGAGGGACTTTGAATTCCGACTCCCTTCTCCTTAGGGAGAAGGGTTGGGGATGTAGCTTGCTTCCCGAAGGGTGGGCGGATCGGGGATCTGCAAAGGTGAGATGTACTCCCTAAAGACTGCGTTGCAGCAACTCAGCCTGAGCCATTTTAGTGAGGCGTGTGACCTGTTCCAGTTCCAGCGGTTGCGCCAAACCATCCATCCCCAACCACAGCAAATACTCAATATTGCCCGCCGGGCCGACCAGCGGCGACCAGGTTAAACCCCAATATTGCCAACCTTGCGTGTGGGCAGCATCTAGCACTTGGACGATCGCCCCTGCCTGATCCCCCGCATCTCGCACCACCCCTTTTTTGCCCACTTTCTCCCGCCCCACCTCAAACTGCGGCTTCACCAACAGCACCACCTCACGGGGGGCTTGCAGCAACTGCCACAACGCTGGCAAAACCTTCGCCAGGGAAATAAACGATACGTCCACAACTCCCAAATCGGGGTAAGGTTGCCCCGTCTCGTATAGCTCCTCTGGCTTGAGATGGCGCAGATTGGTTCGTTCCCGCAACACAACACGGGGATCTTGGCGCAGGCTCCAGGCAACTTGCCCATAGCCCACATCCACCCCAAAAACTTGCTTTGCCCCAGCTTGCAGCAGACAATCCGTAAAACCGCCGGTGGAGATACCGCCATCCAAGCAAATGCGATCGGTGACGGAAACGGGAAATCGCTCGATCGCCTTCGCCAGCTTTTCGCCACCCCTAGAAACGTAGGGCGATCGGTGCTTCACCTGCACTTGGGCTAAAATATCGACCTCGGTGCCGGGCTTGTCCACCACCTGCTGATTGACAGTCACCTCTCCCGCCTGAATCAACCGTTGGGCCTGTTGCCGCGTCGGACACAGGTCTAGTTCCACCAACAGAGTATCGAGTCGCTGTTTTGCCAAGGCACTCTGCTAAAACGAGGTTGATGCTAAAACGGGGTTCCCGTGAGAAAAATAGTTAGAAAATGTTTGTAAATTAGCGCGTAGCTATACACTCGCCCCCTTTTCATGTATGCCTGAAAGGTTCTAAGCCCCAATTCTGGGCGACTTTGAACAAAGATAGCTCGAAAGCCCCCCAGAATTGGGGGGTTGGGGGGCGGATCGGGGCGCAATTTGTGTTTACAAACGGTTTCTTAGCCCTGGTAGGAGCGGCCGCCGCGATACAAACCGATCGCCAACGCCAAACCAGGTACAACGGCTGCAACAGCCATTAAGGGGCGAGAATTGGTCTGAATTTGCTGCATCAATGTGGGTTTCTGGCTATTCCGATACTTGGCAAAACGACAACCTTGAGTCGCTTGACTCGCTTGACCGAGGCTGAGGGAACCAGCGGCGATCGTAGCCACGGAGAGAATGATCAGTAGAGAAGCTTTAGGTGCCATGCAATGAGTCTCCAGTTAGCACGTTGGTTAAGGGCGATCGAATACCCGATCGCGCCCAGAGTTGCCCCCATTCTAAACAAGATTTCTGCTTGCTGTTCAAACCTGGCGAGGATGTTTGAAAAAAAGCGAATGCTGACGATAATCCTCACCCTAATTTATTGAGTGGTAGGATACGTGAAATCGTGAGTGTCCTTTCCAATGACCAATCAACTCTTTTACGGGGACAATTTAGACGTTTTACGCAAGCATATTAGAGATGAAACCGTCGATCTCTGCTACATCGATCCGCCCTTCAACTCTAAGCGTAACTACAACCAAATCTATAACAACGTTGGCAAAGAAGACCAAGCGCAAGCCTTTATCGATACTTGGACATGGGATGACTACGCAAATCAAGGTCTCAATGAAATTCAAGAAAACTATTTAGGACGCTTCACGGCTCAATCGATCGCCCTGATTTCTGGTCTCACTCAAGTGTTAGGAAAAGGCTCGCTTCTCGCCTATCTCATCAGCATGACGTTACGAATTGCCGAAATTCATCGCATTCTCAAACCCACAGGCAGCTTTTATTTGCACTGCGATCCCACTGCTTCCCACTATTTGAAAATTGTTCTAGATGCTATCTTTTGCTCTCAAGGTGGGGACTATAAAAATGAAGTAGTTTGGAAACGGACTACTGCACATAATGACTCTAAACGATACGGCATAAATGTTGATTTCATTCTTTTTTACACAAAAGGGTCAAAATTTATTTGGAATTCCCAATATAAAGGACATGAAGAGAAGTATCAGAGTCGTTTTAAGAATCAGGATGATGATGGCAGACTATGGACAGACGATAATTTGACTGCAAAGGGTTTATCTGGTGGAGGTTACGAATATGAATATAAAGGATGTCGTTCTCTATGGCGTGTACCTTTAGAATCGATGGAGCGATTAGATGCTGAAGGAAAGTTACACTTTACTAAAAACGGCGGTATTCGACTTAAAAGATATTTAGAAGGTATTAAAGGAGTTGCGTTGCAATGTCTTTGGGAAGATATTCCACCTATTAATTCTCAAGCTAGAGAACGTTTAGGGTATCCGACACAGAAACCAGAAGCATTGTTGGAAAGGATTGTTAAAGCCAGTAGTAACGAAGGCGATGTCGTTCTGGATGCCTATTGTGGCTGTGGCACAACGGTAGCAGTGTCGCAACGGCTAGATCGGCAATGGATTGGCATTGACATTACCTATCAAAGTATTAGTTTAATTCTGAAGCGATTAGAAGATAGTTTTGGTAAGGGAGTGTTAGAAACCATTGCGATTAATGGCATTCCCAAAGATATGGCATCTGCTAAAGCTTTAGCGTTGAAGAAAGACGATCGTACTCGCAAGGAATTTGAGAAATGGGCCGTTCTCACCTATTCCAACAATCGCGCCACGATCAATCAAAAGAAAGGAGCAGACAAAGGAATTGATGGAATTGCATATTTTACCGGCGATCGAGATGAGCCAGAAAAAGTAATTTTGCAGGTGAAATTTGGGAAAGTAAACTCAAGCGATATTAGAGACTTACAAGGCACAATGACCCGTGAGAATGCCGTATTGGGAGTATTTATTACGCTGAATAAACCCACAAAAGATATGAATCAAGAAGCAAAGGAAGCCGGAATTTATCAAAGTCGGTTTATGAGTCAGCCTACCGATAAAATCCGCATCGTCACCATACAGGAAATTATTGAAGACCAAAAACGCCTCGATATTCGCCTGAGTTTAGAAGTGCTGAAATCCGCAGAAAAACAGATGGAAGTAAGGCAAGGGGAATTGGAGTTGGAGTGAAGCAATGGCAAGGGCGATCGAACAGTTGCGATCGAAGTTGCCCCCATTCTAAACAAGATTTCTGCTTAGGAGATTTCTAGAAAAGTTTATACGGGTGCATCTCACTTTTGCAAATCTCCGAGCTACCCTCATCCCCAACCCTTCTCCCAAGGGAGAAGGGAGCCGGAATTCAAAGTTCCTCTCCCTAGGGAGAGGGATTTAGGGTGAGGGTGGATCGGGCGGTTACAAAACTGGGATGCACCCAGTTTATACCAGGCACCGGAAGGGCGAAGCATCCGGGCAATGGACTTCTGGTTGATTCAAGGGCTGATCTGCCGGATGCTTCGCCCCTACATGGGTAACATCTTTCTGAGAAATCTCCTTAAACCGTTGCCTCTTCCCGCACCAGTTTGTCCTAGCCCAAATCCTTGAGGGCATGGTTGCGGCGGAGGGGACGGGTGACGAGTTCCAAAATGTCGCGGGCGTTGGTGAAACCGTGGATTTGGGCAAAGGTAAACTCCACCGACCACTTGGTACTGATCCCTCGTGCTTCTAGGGGATTGGCGTGGGCCATCCCCGTGATCACCAAATCAGGCTTTAGCTCATAAATGCGCTGAATCTGGTTGTAGTTGTCTGGTTCTTCCACAATTCTGGGGGTAGGAACGCCCATGTCATGGCACAGGTTTGCTCCAGCAGTGTCAGTTCTGCTGCCTGATAGCACTTGTCCATGTGGGGTGGGGGAGTAAGTTACTCCATCACCCCATCACCCTCAGATGATTAACGAATTCTCGCCGAACTCACCTAAGCTCTGGGTAAGGAGTCCCGGCGGAGTTCATCGGTTGACATTTTGCGCTTGGCTTTGGAGGTGAGCGAATGATTGGCAGGGTAGCCACTGGGGAGCATTTTCACGGGCTTGTCTCCGATCGCCGCTGCGTTGGGTTCCAGAGCTTTAAGTTCAGCATCAGGGTTGAAGTTAAGGCCCAGAGCCGACACGATGCGATCGGGGTGATTGCTCAGATCCACGATCAGGGGCAACATCTGCGTCAGTTCTGGCTCCAGAACTGAGAGGGTCGCCAAAATAAAGCTGGAAGATGGGCGGCGCTGTCCGTCACAGTTAACCCAGATGCCTAAACGGGTGAGCCATTGGCGGTTGTCTCGGTAATAACCCAACCACTGCTCCCTTAGAGATTGACGGAGTTGCACGATATTCATAGAAGCTAAAGATGGGGTGGAGGTTTAGAGGCTAGCGTACTACGTTTACGATCGCCTCCCACCCCGTCATTCTGCTATTTCTGCAACAGTTGCTACCAATGGTTCAAATCATTGGTTTAGACCATCATCAAATCCAACGTTTCCTCGGCTCTCACAGGGGCTTTGACGGGATTGAGATAGAAATCTGACAACAGGGAGAATAACTCGCGATCGGGCGTGTCGTTGGGCACCACCCCTTCTGGCAGAGCCAACACTTGGTCAGCGTAGTGAACTTTGCCGAAGGGGACGCTCTCACCCCGCGCCAATGTTGACTTATGTTACCGTCTAACAGAAATCAGGAGGAAAATGACGAAAGCAATGACCCCAAACCCGATGGGATAAATAATAAAGGAATAAATAATAATGGCATTGCGATTTGATTTGCCCGTTTTGCCGTTGAATGTCGTGCGGCAATCTTGACATTTAACATGGGTGAGGAGGGCTGGCCCGATTATGCCACCCCACCAGGTGTAGCCCACTTTTTTGATATTGGAACTACTGCATTTTGGGCAATTAGCGTATTGAATCTCAGCCATAGAAACTCTAAGGTGAAGGAGATTTAATTATCGTTTTCTGATCACCCATCTTAAATAATGGATGGGAGTTTGCCAAAAGGAATTTCTGCTTAGACCTTCCTATAATGAGTTTCAAGGGTGCAGTTGAATGAGGAAATGGGATTACGCCATTTTGAGTGAGTCTGCAAACCTGTTTGTAATGTAGAAGGATTGTGAGGAGTGGACGTTAAAGAAGCTAGACTAGAGCGTCTAGAGTCGATCGTGCAACAGATTGGAGAGGCAGTGCTGGCCACAACTGAGACGATCGATCGCCTGGCTGAGCGCATGGATGATTTGGTGACCCAAGTACAACAGCAGTCTCAGCAAACCCAGCAGCAAGGCTATCAAATTTTTGCCCTTAGCGATGCTGTACAAACCCTGGCTGAGACTCAAAACAGTTCTCTAGAGCAAACAGCGCAATTGATTGAGGCGCTACACCATCTCACCGTATCCATTAAAGAAACGTCTATTGAGGAAAGAGGCGGACCCCATTAGGATAGAGCTTGTGACGATCGGGTTTGGGAAGTCAACGCTGGGCAAGACATTCGAGAACAACAACTCCATGACATTGGTTGAAGAATTTACAAAAAATTGGCGATCGCAACTCCAAAGTGATTTTCCTCAACAGGTGACTAGCACTCAGGAAAGCATCATTCAATGGCTTTTGGGAGAGGACACCCAACGATTTGCCGCCCTAGCTCCAGATGAGGTAAAAATCGCTCAGCAAGCGATGGATTACCGCTATCGGATTTTGCGCCAACGTTATTTAGGGGTGGGACCAGATCGGGCTTATAAGGGCTTGATTCAGCGCTTAGGAAGTTTGTTTTTGATTCGGAACAAAATTCGGACGTGGGTGGCGCTTTCCCGCGATCGGCAGCGCACGGTGGTGGATGTGTTGCAAGAAGTGATTCAGGAATTGCTGCAAAACGATCGCTACATGCAACAGCAATTGAGTTGGATTGCTCAATGCACCCAGGATAGCCGCCTGCGAAACGCCCTGATGCTAGCAAGCGTAGAAGAATATTGCCTGCGCCCGATTCGCAATCAACCCTTGCTGGTTTACCGATTTGTCAATTATCTGCGCCGCTCTCAACGGGGCGGCATGACCCAAGTTCCCAGTGGGGATTTGGTGCGCTTGGTTTCCGATGAAGTGATGCCGGACGAGTCGGATAACCCCGTGAGCCTGCTGGATGGTCAAGCCCTTGTTCAATACGTGGAGTCCCAAGCTCTAGAGGAACAACAGGCGACGCGGAGTAAAGTGAAACGGGAGTTTGAAGCCTACTTGGAGGAACAAGTGGAACCTGTGGCAGCGGAATGGCTGGATCTCTACCTACAAGGACATTCCCAGGAAACGATCGCCCAAATGTTGAACTTGGAGATCAAACAAGTTTATCGACTGCGAGAAAAAATCAGCTACCACGCGACCCGTGTTTTTGCCCTTAAAGCCCAACCGGATCTGGTGGCAACGTGGCTGGAAACGTCGTTGCAGGAACATAGCCTGGGATTAACCCCTGATCAATGGCAACAGTATCTAAATAGCTTGACTCCAGAGCAACGCCACTTGATCGATCGCTTGCAGTCCGGGTCTACGGTGGAGACGATCGCCAAGGATTTGAACTTGAAAACCAATCAGGTGATGGGTGAGTGGGGCAAGCTGTATTTGGCGGCTCAGGCAGTTCGCAGCACCTCTTGACATCTATTTATCATCAGTAAAAAAGCTCTCAAACAGGCTTAAAACTTTACCAGAGAAAACAGTCGGGTAAAAAGTTGCACAATCCTTATAAGGTTGTCATTTGCCCTATGCAAAGTTTTAAGCAGGCAAGGTATAATTCCAGGTGATTGCTGCTTTAACACGATCGGGGTCGATGGTTAGGCTTCGTCAATGGGTATTGCAACTCCTGACTCTAATTACTCTGGCTGACTTCCTCATCCTTAGCAATAGTCCGTTTTGTTGCAAAGCCCTTGAGAATGATGCCTCGAATCAGAGACACCTCCTCATCCAAACTTTTCGCATGATCTTCGTATTCTGCGGCTGCCTTTTGAAGTTTATAACTTCCCATCCGCTCTGCCATTTGACGCGAAAACGTCACCTTTTCCTCCATTGCCCGCACTGCCGACCAAAGCGCGTTTTCAATATTCTGGGTCTGCTCGGATAGAAAGATGTTTGCTGTAAAGGAATGCCCGATATGACAGCGAAACCGCAGGGGTAAGTCTTTGCCGATCTGCCAAATGCTGCCGTTACATTCAGGACAAGTGTAGGTTGTTTGAGTCCCGATCGCTTCAACATTCTGCAAAAACTCCTGGGTGTTCATCTCCTGTTCCGCAATCTTAGATTCGACTTCGATCTCTTTAGTCACGGGATACGCGTCCTCCGATGCGGCGGGTTCTTTCGCTAAGCGCACTAAAAGGTCGGGAATTTCGGCAAGCGGCAGGCAGTAATCGACCTTAACAAACTGTAAGGCACTCTTTGCCATGCTGGGATATTCGGCTTCTTTTGGGTCTTGCACGATCGCCACTCCGCCCCGTTTTTTAACTGCCTGCAACCCGATCGTTCCATCATCGAGATAGCCCGTCAGCACCACTCCCACAACTCTCGTCCCATAAGCGCGAGCCGCAGACCGAAATAGCGCATCGATCGCGGGTCTAAATCGGTTCTCTTGGGGGCCGCGCACAACCCGCATCGAGTCTTGATTGACTAGCAAATGGTGATCAGGCGGAGCCACATAAATTTGCCCTTTTTGAATCATCTCTCCATCGACTGCGTGAGAGGCTGGAAGAGAACCAACATCTGTAAGAATTTGGGGGAGAATGCTAGGCTTATCGGCTGCAAGGTGTTGCACAATGAAGAATACTGCATCTAGGTCAGCCGGGAGCGTGCCGAGGATTGCGCCCAGGGCTTTGAGTCCGCCTGCTGAAGTCCCGATCACAATAACGTCATGTCCAGTCATAGATTCCTTTCTCCATTAGCGACAACTCGACATCCAAAAGCCTAAAATACCATCGTTCGTTGGTTATACCCTTTAGGGAGTAGAAATTGCTACCCACTCATCTAGTATCGATACCTTGAGAAAATGTTTGTAAATTAGCGTGTAGTTTTACACTTTCATCAGAATACTTAAACTTCTCCATCAGCTTTTCTCGTACCTCGTTGAGGATAAACTCTGATGTAATACAAGAATGTACACACAGACAGTGTTCCAATAGGCTGTGGCAGAACCCTTTGCCAATAAAAGCAGAAATTAAAACATTTGTATCTAGAACGAGATTCATGAAACCATCTCGAAAATGTCTTCATCTGTATAGCGTGTCTGTGCCTTCTTCATTAATTGGGAACGTAATGCCCGAAACTTGTGGATGAATATGTAATCTTCCAGAGCTTTGAAGATGAGTCCATCAGTAGCAATACCTTCAGCTTCGGTAAGTTCGTCGATCGCTATCTTGAGCGATGGAAGCAGCGTAATGGTAATGGTGTTTTTCATATTTGAAGAAAGATTTGCAGATGATTGAGGGGTAACAGGGCTTAAAATATTCAATGTTTAACGATCGCATAGTCCACCAGTTGGGCTAGCTTTTGGCGGAGGGTTTCCAGCCCCAGACGAGCGCTGGCAGAGATAAAGATGGCGTTGGGAAACTCGTCCCGGGCTAGAGCCAGGGTTTCTCCATCTACCTGATCAATTTTGTTGAAGGCCACGAGGGCTGGGCCAGGCGTGATTGGCATTTCTGACAGGATTTGCATCACCGATCGGATTTGGCTTTGCCAGGCGGGGTGCGACAGGTCAACCACATGAAGCAAGGCATCTGCTTCGGTCACTTCCTCCAACGTGGCGCGAAAAGCATCCATCAGCGAGGCAGGCAATTCGTGAATAAATCCCACGGTATCGGTGACAAGTAAAACCAACGGCTCCTGAGTGGCGGCATTAGGAACAATCAGCCGCCGCGTGGTGGGATCAAGGGTGGCGAAGAGTTGGTCAGCGGTGTAGACCTCAGCGTTGGTCAGAGCATTGAGCAGCGTGGATTTACCCGCATTGGTGTAGCCGACGATCGCCACCGAGGGAACTTCTTCGTGCTGGCGCTTTTGCCGCAACCGAGAGCGGTGTGCCTGGAGATGATCCACCTCATCTTGCAAGCGGGCGATGCGGCGCTGAATGGCCCGCCGCTCGGTTTCCAGTTTGGTTTCACCAGGGCCACGAGTACCAATACCACCGCCCAGCCGTGACATCGCCCGCCCGCGTCCAGTTAGGCGAGGCAGCATATATTCCAGTTGAGCCAGTTCTACCTGGAGTTTCCCGGCGCGAGATTGGGCCCGTTGGGCGAAGATGTCCAGAATTAATTCAGTGCGATCGACGACGCGGATGCCCACCTGCGTTTCCAAGTTCCGGGTTTGGGCTGGGGAGAGGTCGCGATCGAACACAATCAGCGTTGCGCCCACAGTCTGAGCCATCAGCGCAATTTCCTGTACCTTCCCTTCGCCAACGACGGTTTGGGGGTGGGGGCGAGAACGCTTTTGCCGCAGGGTTTGCACCACCTCGCCACCCGCTGTTTCCACCAAGCGAGACAGTTCCGACAAGCCATCCTGAAACCGTTGCGGGCTAACGCGATCGGTCATCAGTCCTACCGCGAGTACCAAGTCGTGGCCTGTGTCAACCTGTTGCCCCCCAAAGTCTTGGCGAAATTGGGTTTCCAGCCCTTCCACGAGGGATAAGAAATCCTGTTGGGCGATCGTCTCCAAGCTAAGAACCGGAGAAACCGTCCAATTCACCTCAGCGTTTGGCACCAGATGGGAGAGATAGACTGCTTTCACATAGCCAGTTGCACCGCCGCCTTGCCGCTCAAATCCTTCTCCAGTTAGGGTAAATGTCACCAAAGCGTCCAATCGCTGGATCGCCATTGCTGTTAAAGCCGACTGGCTGGGCGGTTCGGGTTTTAACTGGGTGGCAAGGCAGCGAATGCCGCTCAAGCGCTCTGCACCGTAGCGGGGCAGTTCCAGTGGTGGAATTTGGGTCTGTTGCGGTGAACCCACGCCCACGCGAATCACCTGTCCCCGGCGATTGATGTACATACAGACGGGCTGATTCAGGTCGTTGCTCACGGCGGCTAATCGCTGGGCGAGTTCTGGTGTGGTGAGCCGATCGCCTGGCAGTCGCTGATGGTAGAGCCGCTGGAGTTGCCTGAGTTGGTTTGCTTTTAACCCCTGGAGGTTTCCGTAAATAGTTTCTATAAGAAGGTTAGACCAGATTTCTGGCGGCTAGGGAGTGTTTCTATTTTACCCGCAGTTACTTTGAAGGGGGATGCCAAGCTTGAGAGAACTTTGGTTGGGAATGTTTGAAAATATCCTGTGCTTCTCTTTGGCAGAAGTTTCTGGCCAGTTAGGGGGATAGTTTTGAGTTTTGAGTTTTGAGTTTGTAAATTAACATGTCGTTTTACACTCGCCCCCCTACATCTCCCAGAATTAGGGGATTTTGAACAAAAATGGCTCGAAAGTCCCCCAGAATTGGGGGGTTGGGGGGCGGATCGGGGCACAATTTATGTTTACAAACAGTTTCTGAGTTCTACCCACTTACTTCTGCCAGCCTACATTTGGCATAAACCTTTTTGCCCCTATAAATGAAATGTTGGCTGTTATTTAATTCCCGATCTTAAATGCTGTCGGGCCCAGATAGCGCTGGAGATAGGGAGAGAACACCTCGTAAATTAGGGTTAGCGGTTGTCCTCGGTGCCAGAACAAATAGTGGCGACCCCAAAAGGCACCCGGTTCTCCGAACGCCAAGGCTAAATCAGAGGAATTGCCATAATATACTCCCCGGACATCTCGATAAAGCTCGGTTCGCAAGCGAGCCAGGCTAGCCCAAACTGGCAGGGTGCGATTTTGGAGATAGTCATCAACGTGGCTCGATTCCCACCAGGATGTGGCATAGGCTAAGCGTTGCCCTGAACCCGTACGTAGCCAGACTTGGCGGCGGGTGCGCGGCCCTGGCACTTTCTCAATCAGTGCTGGAGCTGCGTCTAAGTCCATGCCGATCGCTGACATATCAATCACATCAACTTCGGTTGGTTCCCCAGTCAACAGTTGCAGGTGGCGGGTGGGCGAACCATCTCCTAAAAGCAACATTTGCCAAGCAGGGGCAAGTTGAGTATGGGGCAATCCCTGCTGAATTGCTGTCTCATCTGCCTGCCACAATGGGTCTAAAGCATACCAGGCAATGGGTAGCGCGGTTGAACTAAGGGTTGGAGTCAAAGCTGGTTACAAAACTTTTCATTTTGATTATAGGCAAAGGCTTGCACCTTGGATACAGAGGAAGGACATAGGGTGCATCTCACTTTTGCAGATCTCCGATCCGCCCTCATCCCCAACCCTTCTCCCTAGGGAGAAGGGAGCCGGAATTCTAAATCCCTCTCCCTAGGGAGAGGGATTTAGGGTGAGGGTGGATCGGGCGGTTACAAAACTGGGATGCACCCAAGGACGTATCGTTGGGACGGACAAAGACGGTTGGTTGTTCGTGGAAGTCACACCCTATAAATATTTTGCCTCTTCTCAAGGTATTTTTTGTAACTGCTTCATTCTCGTTTTGGAACCTGAACTAAGGATGATGCGCGGTTTCAGGAGCTTGTTGATTCCCAAGGAAATTTCCAGAAAAGTTTATACCAGGTACCGGAAGGGCGAAGCATCCGGGCAATGACCTTCTGGTCGATTCAAGGGCTTATCTACCGGATGCTTCGCCCCTACAAGGGTAAAATCTTTCTCAGAAATCTCCTAAGTGGTGGTCAAACCAGTTCGATCGCAACGAACTGATTGGGAGCATCTCAGTTTTGTGGAGGATACGCCAAAACCCCCTCATCCCCCAGCCCCTTCTCCCAAAAGGGGAGAAGGGGAGCAAGATCCAAGTCCCTCTCCCCACCTGGGAGAGGGATTTAGGGTGAGGGTTGCAAAAGTGAGATGCTCCCTTTCTCATGCTTCTCAAGTCAAGATCGATCGCCACAAAGCAGCCATCAGCCGCAACGACTTCTCGAAGCCCCTACGGTTAGCCCTAGAAGCCGGGTTATTTAGCCAGCAGACAACCTTCTTTGACTACGGGTGTGGACAGGGCGGCGATCGGCAACGGGTGGCGAAATTAGGGTATGCCAGTTCTGGTTGGGACCCCTACTACTGCCCCGATACAGCTTTGGCAGCAGCAGATGTCGTTAACTTGGGCTACGTCATCAACGTGATTGAGTCCCAAGCAGAGCGGCGAGACGCGCTCATCAAAGCATGGGAATTAGCCCAGCAGGTTTTAATTGTGGCGGCACAGGTGTTGATTGCCCAGGGAAACAGCCAGATTGCTTACGAGGATGGGGTGATCACGAGTCGCAACACCTTCCAGAAATATTATGACCAGGAGGAACTGAAACTCTACATTGACCAAGTGCTGGGAGTAGACGCGGTTCCAGTGTCCTTGGGCATCTATTTTGTATTTCGGGATGAGGCACAGGCGCAGAGCTTTCGGGCCGCTCGGTTTCGATCGCGGGTCTCTGTGCCTAGAGTCCAGCTTCAGACCAAGCGGTTCGAGGATTATCAAGCCCTACTCGCCCCCTTGATGACGTTTTTCACCGATCGGGGTCGGCTACCCATGGGGGAGGAACTGCCCGAAACTGAAGCCCTTCGCGCCGAGTTTGGCAATCTGCGACGGGCGTTTCAAATCGTCCTGCAAGCCACAAACCCGCAAGAATGGGAGGCGATTAGCGATCGTCGCCGCCATGATTTGTTGGTTTACTTGGCGTTGAGCCATTTTGGTCGCCGTCCCAAGCTGCGGGATCTGACTCCTCTTGTGCAGAACGACATCAAAGCGCTGTTTGGCGGCTATCAACAAGCCTGTGCTGCGGCAGACCTGATGCTGATCAGTTTGGGCAATTTGGCTGTGATTGAGGAACGTTGCAAAAATAGTGCGATCGGGCAGAACCGATCGAATTCCCTCTGGGTGCATGTCTCCGCGATCGAGTCCCTTGATCCCCTGCTCCGGCTCTACGAAGGGTGTGCGTCGCGGACGATCGGTCGCCCCCAGGAAGCCAATGTGGTTAAATTCCACTGCCGCAAACCCGAAATTTCTTACTTGTTCTACCCAAACTTCGATGCTGAACCGCATCCAGCTTTACAGACTAGGATGCAAATCGACCTGCGGGATCTCCATGTTCATTACCGAGATTATGACCTAGACGATAATCCGCCCCTATTGCACCAAAAGGATCGGCTGGTTACCCCTGACTACCTCGGTTATGAGAAGTTTGCCAAGCTGAGTCGGCAGGAGATGGATTGGGGATTATTGGAGGATTGGCGGCAGATTGGTAGTTGCAAGGGTTGGCAAAAGTGCCTAGAGGAACACTGTGCCGAGTTGAAGGGGCATCGGGTAGTGTGGCGTAAGGATGCTGACCCCTATCGCGTGAAGTTGATTAAATCTGCACAGCGGCAGCGGATTAGTTGTGTTGCACTTAAGGAGAATCGTCAAACAAAGCCGTCAAATCTTGATAACCACTCACCACTCTGAGTACTTCAATATCATCGTTGAGCAGTGCGATAAAAAATAAGATACTGCTCGTAGGATAGACTGCGTGAGCCAGGGTAGAGTTCATCTCGTTTGCGTCCAATTTGAGGAAACTGAGCAATCCGCTGAAGGGTGGAATCGATGCCGCTCAGAAACCGTTCGGCGCTGGTTAAACTGTTTTGGGCAGCAAGATAATCTGCAATCGCTTCAATGTCTCGACTGGCGAGGAGTGTAATCCGACAAGCTCGACTCATGCTTCGGAGTAGCGCTGACGTAATCGTTGGCGAATCGCTTGGATTTCAGTCGCAGCATCCAGAAGTTCTCCCCGTTCTGCTGCTTCAACTCCCAGCAGCACCTCACGGCGCAATTCTTCAAATCGCCCCTGATAAACCTGCTCTCGCTCTGCTAGCGCTTGCAGTCCAGCCAGGATGATTTCTTCTGGTGAGGCATATTTTCCGCTGGCAATCTGGCGATCGGCGAACTGCTGCAAATCCGGCGGAAGCGGCGTAGTTATTATGATACTCACACTACAGAGTAATGTTTGTATCAGTTTAACGTACCCGCGTAATCGCCGAGGTTGACAGAAGTGCTGGAAGACCATTGTACAGAGTTGAAAGGGCGATCGGGTGGTGTGGCGGAAAGATGCTGATCCATATCGCGTGAAATTGGTGCGATCGGCAATGCGGACAAAACAGGCAGGATGATCGCCATTAAATTAAATTAGCTCCATACCTAATACGATCGCTAAGTCAAAAAGGGAAAACACTCCTATATTGGTGTGAATTTGTGCATAAGTCCTATATAGGGATTATTCTAGACTTTTCTAAGTCAGGTTTAGATGAACTCCCGATCGCGCCTAATGTTATTCATTTTGCTCAAGGTCTTCAACGTCGTAGTGGACACAGATACCGCGATCGGCGGCATCCCTTTAAGCGATCGGAGCGGGTTAACTTGCCACTGTAGGGAAAATGAGCTACCTTAGCAGCAACTCGAAATTTTTGCCAACCCCGATCCCGCTTCAGGTGCTGCTGAATCTATGCCACTGACCTTTACCTTTGACCTGAGCCAGC
>Ga0209181_10003060_pt1 | contig 26424 bp, 38 predicted proteins | sample MAT05_FD_187208 | JGI IMG/M metagenome (GOLD analysis project Ga0209181, IMG submission 187208) | Freshwater microbial communities from Lake Fryxell liftoff mats and glacier meltwater in Antarctica - MAT-05 (SPAdes) (version 2) | ecosystem: Environmental > Aquatic > Freshwater > Ice > Liftoff...
GCTGTCCCTGTGCACGCGGGCGTGCGGCAGATGTCATCGGAGTCGAGGTCGCCACCGCCCCACACGCGATCGACGCGCGCCGGCTTGCGGGCGGCGCGCGTCGTGGTCGCGACGGGGGCGACCACGATCTCTGGCAGCTCTGCGACGAGGCCGGCAACATCATCTGCTGGGATGGCTCGTCGCCGGCGGCGATCTTGGTGACGCCGTCGCCGCTGTCGCTGGTCGCGTACCCGTGCTCGTTCAGCCAGCGAATCAGCCCACGGATCCAGGGATCGAGCAGCTCGTAGTCGATCGCCTCGGGCGCCATCATGATCGACGACGGCTCCCGGATCGGTTCGGCGGCGCCGCCGAGAACCGCGGCGAGCGTCTCCGGGCTCGGGAGCGTCTCGCCCACCCAGACCTCGCCAGGTGCCATCGCTCGCGGGAAGGGACGGCCCTCGGCCAGGGCCGCCCGAACGAGGGGCTCCAGCGGATCGGTCCCCGGCGCGGTTCCCGGGATGAACATCGGGAGGCCGGTCATTCCGCGGCCTCGATCGTCTTGCGCATGCTGCTGTCTCCTCGCGTCCGCCTTGCCGGCGACGCATCGGGCCGCGGCGGCGCGGCATCTTCCCCCCGAAGCTACCGAGCGGCCGGCCCGATGTCGAGCCGCTGCCGAACATAGACGCCCCCGACTTTGCTCCTCGCGTGCAAAGCGAGGCCTCCCGGTGCACCGGTCATGCACCGGTCATGCACCGCCGAGCACGAGCTGGTCGAGGGGCCTCAGAACCCCCGCGGAACCCCCTGCTCGCCTATGTCGCAACCCGTCGCGTGCTCCCCCCGAGTACCTGGCGATCCCGATTCGGGGATATCGATCAGATCCGATCTCGGATAGGATGGTAGGCGGACAGGGCGGGGCGGAGCGGGACGGACTACATTCCTTCTGGTACCCGCGGGCGATTCCTCGTAGCTGGAATCCCTCCCCCGACCCCCGATGCCAGCTCGGCAAGAGCACCTGCCTCGACCCCATCGTCGAGGCCCCCAGCGCACCCCCACGCTCGCGCTCCAGCGCCCCTTCAACGCGTCAGCACCTCTCGTGGCGCTGTATGCCCGCTCGCGGCATGAGACACGCGTGGCATGGCATCGGAATAGGCACAACCCAGCACGGGAACGCTCGTGAGCTGACCAGAATTTGACAGGTTAGGTTGTGCGGGTACCGGCGCTCGTGGACAATGCTGGTCTTTTTCAAAAATCGAGCATAGGCTCCCTCGATCAGATGGCCGCTGACGTGACTGGAGACGGGGGATCAGGGGCTGCTGCGGGAGCTACGGGAGGCACGGCGCCTATCCCGATCGCGGGGCGCGTCCCGACGCGGCGCCGGATCGACCAGCCGACTTGGGTGACGCTCGTCAACGCGTACCGCCGGGTCGGGGCGGATCACGCGGCCGCGGCAAGCGTGGCCGGCGTCGATCGCCGGACCGCGAAGAAGGCCTGGGATGAGGGGCTGCGCGAGAGCTTCGCTCAGAAGCCCATCCGGCAGATCATCGAGGAAGAGAAGCAGCTCACCCGAGCCCGCCTCGACAACGGCTCGCCGCCCACGACCGAGGAGGTCGGGCTGGCGCGAAGCGACGCGGTGAAGCAGCGCGCGGCCGAGGCGAACATGGTCCGCGCCAGCCGCGGCAACGTCTTGAACCTGCTGCTCGCCACGACGAAGATGGTGAAGGGCGGCACGTTGCTCGCGGCGAAGCTGGAGCTTCGCCTCGAAGAGATGGGCGCGAGCGGCGACATCAACGACGCGCTCAAGGCCCTCCGTGACATCGCCGGGATGACGACGGCGACGGCCAACGCCGCGAACCTCGTGATCAGGATGGAGCGCCGGCTCCTCGGCGAGGGCGAAGAGGCCGGCGTCGACACCGACGAGATGACGCCGGACGAGGCGATCAGGGAGCTGGAATACTCGGCGAAGGCGCTGACCAGAGCCCGCGTCAAATGGGGCGACGCGTCAGTGCCCCCGACCGAGACCACGCCGCCCGCGCCCGCGCCCGCCGCCCCCGAGAACGGTAAGGAAACTCCCAAGTGAGCCGAAGTAAGAAGAAAGACGCTGAAGCGGCCGCCGCCGCGCTCGCTGCTGCCGCCGGTGCCGGCGCGGCGCCTCCGCCCGTCGATCCTGCTCCGGACGGATCCGAGCCGGCGGAGCCCGAGCACGCTGGCGAGGAAGATCGGGACGTCTTCCAGACCGACGATCCGAGCGCGCTCGACCCGGAGATCATGGCCACCATCTTCTCCGTCGACGAGGCGGGCGAGGATGTCGAGGCGATGATGGCGCCGGCGGCGCCCGAGCCGAGCGAGGCGGCGGCCGTCTGGGAGAAGGTCGACGACTTCAACACGTGGGGGCGGAACCCGCGGGTGATCTCCGAGGAAGACGTGAACGAAGCGGTCACGTCGTTCCTTCGCTTCGGGTTCGGCAACCCGATGGTCGGCTGGTCGAAGAACCGGACGATGTACGCCGGGCACGCGCGCCGGCTCGGGGTGAAAAAGCTGCTCTCGGGCGTGGTGCCGTACCCGCAGAACGCGCCCCCGACCGATCACCTCTGGACCTGCAAGATCGACAACAACGGGCTGATCAAGCGCGACTCGTTCCGGTTCACCGGCTCGCCGGGCGCGAGCTACGTGCCGATCCGCTGGTGCGACTGGCCGACCGAATCGGAGGCGGAGGCATACGGGCTGCGCGACAACAACCCGCTCGGCGCCGACGACGAAGATCTGCTCCGCGCCCTGATCCAGGACTTCGATGCGCAGGGCGTGTCGTTCGAGGGGGTCGGCGTCGACGAGGAAGAGCTGGCCGAACTGCGCAAGGGCGCCGCCGAGGCCGAGGCCAACTTCGAGGCCGAGGATCTCGGCGGCGAAGACAGCGACAGTGCCGACCGCGCCTCGAAGAGCGGGGCGGAGAAGGACACGTCGGGAAAGCTGGCGAACGTCGGCTTCTCGATCGGGCCGTACCGCATCCTGATCGAGCGTGCGCGCTGGGACACGTGGCACGAGGAGCTGCGCCAGACGGTGGGCTTCTCGAAGGAAGAGATCTTGGCTGAGGTCCGCCGGAGGCTTGGTCTATGACCATCTCGATCGAGATGGCGACGTCGGTCAAGGCGTCCACCTACAACCCGCGCCTCGCGGATGAAGAGCGGCTCGCGCTCGTCGAGCTGTCGCTGAGGAAGCTGGGATGGCTCCTCTCTATCTTCGCGACCGTCGACGGCGAGATCATCAGCGGCCACCAGCGGCACCTCGTCGCGACGCATCGGATCGGCCTGGTCGAGGTCCCGATCGATCGCCTCGGGTCGATGAGCCTCGACGACCGGAAGGCGTTGAACATCGCGTTCAACCGCGGCACCTGCGACATGGACTCGACGACGAGCACCCGCGCGCTGCGCGCCGAGCTGCTCCGCACCACGGTGCTCGCGATGGCGAACGAGCTGCCGGACGTCGACTGGAACAACCCGCGTCAGGCCTACCCGTGCATGTTCGCCAAGAGCGAACCGATCGACCGGTACCTTCGCGCGAACACCGGGAGATGGAAGCACCACGCCAAGCTTGCGACGCGCGCGCTCGTGATCCGCGGCGCGCGCATGCCGATCGTCGTCGGGCCCGACGACGTCGTGGTCAACGGCATTGGGCGCCTCGAATACGCGGCGGAGCGATCAGAAAAGAGCATTCTCGTCGTGCACCTCGATGCCGCTCGCGCGGCTCTCGCTGGCTTGCTGCTGAACCTGCTCTCGATGGATTTCGACCTGGAGACCCGGTACAGCGACATCCTCCGGCACAACTCCTTTCGTCGATCAGCGGGGGTGCGTTCGTCGTTCGGTACGGTCTGGGTCTTCTTCGCCTTCGGCCGCAAACCCGGAAAGACGTTGACGATCCAGGACCCTGCGACGCGCGCCACGTGGATCGCGCGCCATGGGAAGAACGTGCTCGATTTCGGCGCGGGGCACGCGACCGAGGTCGCTCAGTGTCGGGAGGTCGGTATCGCCGCGGACTGGTTCGAGCCCTACCGGCTCACCGAGAGCACGACCAGCGGCTCGGGCGTCACGCAAGACATCGACCACGCGCGCAGCGTCGCCGGGGTGCGCGCGTTCCTCGCCGTCGTCGCGAGCAAGAAGAAGTGGGACTCGATCTTCCTCTCGACCGTGCTGAACAGCGTCCCGTTCGCCTCGGATCGGGTGCATATCGTGCGGCTCTGCACCGCGCTCGCCACGGAGAAGACCAAGCTCTTCAGCGGCTGCTCGAACAATAAGCACCCGAACTGGATGGACCTGAGTCGCAACTTCTTGAACGAGTCCAACGAAAATCGGAGCAAGTTCGTCCTCGACTACGAGCCCGGCATCACCCTCGGCGAGTACGCGCGCACGCCGAAGGTGCAGAAGTACCACACGCCCGAAGAGGTCAAAGCGCTCTTCGGGGCCTTCTGGCGCTCGGTCAAGCTCGGGGAGAATGCGAACCTCGTTCTGTCCGAATGCGAAGGCCCGAAGCGGGTCGACCCGAAGAAGCTGGAGGAGTCAATTCGCTTCGAGTTCGACCTGCCGTACCCGGGCTGGAAGACGATGGGCCTGGTCGACGAGGCGCTCGCGGCGTTCAAGAAACGAGGGTGTTTGTGAAGGTAAAGGAGACGCCCGAGACGCGGACGATCGTCGAGGTCGGGAGCGCCCGGTTCGGAAACGGCTTCGTGGTGATCGCCGGCCCGTGCGCGGTCGAGAGCGAAGAGCAGATCGAAGAGGCGGCCGCGGCCGTCGCCATAGCCGGGGCGGACATGCTCCGCGGAGGCGCCTTCAAGCCACGCACGAGCCCGTACTCGTTCCAGGGGCTGGGCCTCGACGGAGCCCGCCTGCTCGCGGCGGCCGCACGACGGCAGGGCCTGCCCTGCGTCACTGAGGTCGTCGCTGTCGCCGACGTCCACCCGCTCGCCGAGCTGGTCGACATGCTCCAGATCGGGGCGCGCAACATGCAGAACTTCGAGCTGCTGAAAGCGGTCGGGAGAGCGGGCCGCCCGGTCCTACTGAAGCGCGGCCTGAGCGCCACCGTCGAGGAGTGGCTCTCGGCGGCCGAGTACCTCCTCGACGCTGGCCAGCCCAACGTGGTGCTTTGCGAGCGGGGCATCCGCACCTTCGAGCCCTCGACCCGTAACACGCTCGATCTCGCCGTCGTTCCGCTCCTCCGCCGGCTGACCCACCTGCCGGTGATCGTGGACCCATCGCACGCGACCGGGCGCCGCGATCTGGTGCTCCCCCTCGCCGACGCGGCCGCGGCGGTCGGCGCCGCCGGCATCATGGTCGACGCCCATCCGAACCCGGAACAGGCACGCTGCGACGGCGCGCAATCACTGCACCTGTCGGAGGTCCAGAAGCTCACCCGACGCACCAAATTCTTCGCCAGTCACGCGCGCGAATGACACGCGTAGCACAGTCGTTGCAACGAAGTTGGGCATGCTGACCTCTTCAATCACGGGCAACGCGAACGAGAAGCCCGTCATTCTGCTCGACCTCAACTACACACTGGTCTGGAACAGCCAGGACACGATGTCTCGTCGTCGCTACGACGAGGAGATCTATCGGCCCTGGCTCATAGACCTCGTGCAGACCTTTCACGTCTGCCTCGTCACGGTCCGATCGATCGCAGAAGAGCAGTCGACCCTCGACCGGATCGAGGCGCAATCAGGGTGGCGACCGACGGAGGCTCACTTCAACGATCGCGGGCTGCACGCCGAGGAGTGGAAAGAGCAGGTGCTGCACACGCGCATCTTGCCGCGCTTCGAGAAGTTTCGATTGCTGGCGTTCGAGAGCAACGCCAAGGTGCACAAGGTCTACGACGTCAACGGCGTGCCGTGGGCCAAGATCGAAAAAGGAGACGCCCCGTGGCCGACGATCCCGACGTGGAAGGTGCTGCTGAGCAAGCGATAGACCGAACGGTTCCCGGGGAGCGTTGGACGTTCGACGCCGAGGTCACCGCCTGCTTCGACAACATGTTGCAGCGGTCGATCCCCCAGTACGACGTGATGCGCGCGGCGACGACCTCGCTCGCGGCGCGCTACACGAAGCCGGGCTCGACCATCCTCGATCTCGGGTGCAGCCGGGGGGAGGCGCTCGCGCCGCTGGTTGCGAGGTTCGGGCGCGACAACCAGTACATCGGGGCCGACATCTCCGGGCCGATGTTCGATGCCGCGCGGCGCCGGTTCGCTGACGAGATCGAAGATGGTCTCGTCTCGATTCAAGAGGTCGACCTCCGGCACAGCTACCCCATCCAGGACTGGCCGGTCAGCGTAACGCTCTGCGTGCTCACGCTCCAGTTTGTGCCCATCGAGTACCGGCAGCGCCTGGTCCAGGAGATCTACGCCAACACCCAGCCCGGCGGCGTCTTGCTCCTGGTCGAAAAGGTGCTGGGCAGCAACGCGGAGATCACCGCCGCGATGGTGGAGATCTACCACGCGCGCAAGCTCGCCAACGGCTACAGTCAGGAGGAGATCGACCGCAAGCGCTTCTCGCTGGAGGGGGTGCTCGTCCCCGTCACCGCGCGCTGGAACGAGGATCTGCTCCGCGGCGCCGGCTTCGCCGAGGTCGACTGCTACTGGCGCTGGATGAACTTCGCCGCGTGGATCGCGAAGAAATAGTTCACGTTCCGATCGCGACGATGCGTGCGACAGCGCTATCCAGGTACTTCAGCACGCCACCGACAAGGTCTTCGTCGTCGACGATCATCCAGCGCACCTCGCCCGTGCGCTCGACCTTCACCCCACAGATCACTCGCGTGCTGTTCTCCTCGCTGCCCCGGTTGGGAATGGCGAGGAGAGCGTCACGGATCTGGTCTTCGCGCAGCATGCCCCGTGAGTCTGCACGCGCCGTGCCCCGTGCGGCTCACTCGATAGCGACGAGCCGGCCGTGGATCTGCCGCGCCGACGTCCACCCGTTGACGTGGCCGTGGTTGTTGCTGATCTGGTAGCGCGCGGCGGGCGCGTCGACCGCCGACACCAAATGCAGGAACTGCGACCCGCGCACGGTGCAGAGCACGCCGCCGCGGACGTCGTGAACGGGTGAGCCTCGCGCTGCCAGGGGGCCCAGATGATCGGCGTGTAGGTGTCGTCGCCGACGTAGGCCTTCCCCGGCTCGGGCGGCGCGATCGAACGCAGGATCCAGGTCGTCACGGCTGACCTCGATCGGCGCTCCACGGGCGCCGCTGGATCCGGTAGGAGGCGACGAGGAGCGAGAGCGCCGAGCGCCCGGCTCCACGGGCGGCCCACTCCTCGGCGTTTTTTCGCCGGATGATGTAGTGATCATCCTCGCATCCCATGGCCGCGCCGTAGAGACGACCGATGGCCGCGCCGAGGCGCGCGGCCTCGGCGTCAGAAGCCGGCGCCGGAAGCCGGCGGAAGGCCCCGGTCTCGACGGCCGTCGACCACAGCTCCCCGATGACGGCGCAGCCATGGGGCCCGATCGCGGGCTGGAAGATGGTCCAGGCGTCCGCGCAGATGACGCAGAAGGCATGCTGCTGCCACGATCCGTCGAACAGCGTCGTGCAGCTCTCGTAGAGCTGCCCGGCGACGATGGGCCGCCTGCATTCGGAGCACCAGTGATCGGTGCGCGCCTTGCGTCGCTCGGTGCGGCTGAGCGTCGGTGTGTCGCACATCACGCCGCTCCATTCTGATCGGCGGCGGCCGGCGCGGCGTAGCGCACGACGTGCTCGATCGGGTACGTGCGCCCGGCGTTGACGCGATCGTACCAGCCGGTGAGGCTATCGACGCGACGAGCGGCCTCGTCCATGGCCGCCCCGATCCGGGGAAACTCGGCCAGCGTCTCCATGGAGGGGACGCCGGCCGAGTCGCATCGCGACTTGTGCGTGCCAGTCGGGCCGTAGTGCGCCGTCAGCGCCGCGGCCCATACATCGGTGAGACCGAGCAGAGATGCCACGCGCATCGCGCCCTGCCAGCCTCGCGCATCACGGGCGGCGCGAACCCTGGCGCCGGCACCTTCCTGCGCCCCAACTATGTCCAGGCGCGTGTGGTAGCCGAGATACGCGAAGGCTTCCACGATCGCGTTCACGTCGCCGCCCTCGGCGGCGACGACGAGAAGCGCATCGACGTAAGCGGGCAGATCGAGGGCCGCTCCCTTGCGGGTGGCCCGGTATGCGGATCGAAGCATTTCGACGGCGAGGGTCATAGTGAGTCGAGACAGTGCACGATACGTACCACGTGTGGCACCAGCGGTGCCACCGATATCTTGCGGCGCCGCTGGTGCCATTCAGTCAGGCATGACAGGGATGTCGCGGTGCCTCAAAAAGCGGCCGAAAACGCTATGACATCGCGTGCAGCCGACTGACATGGATGTCGCGGTGCTGAAAATCAGGCCGGATCGCCGTAGGCCAGGCGGTAGCACGTGTGGGCGCGCCGCCGGCGTTCTTCCTGGCTCAGCGGGCGATCGCTCGTGCTGGTGAAGAAGGCGGGGCCGTGTTCGGCCTCATCGAACACGAAGCGGAGCGTCTCGCATTGCGCGTCGCTGAGGTTTTACCTTCGGACCATTGGGCGGCTCATTGGAAACGCGGTTCCGCCGAAACTTGCTGCTGCTGTCGGCAAGGCACTTATCCAAGCGACATTATATGAGCACGAGAGTAAACCTCTTCGTGGCCTGTGCCCACCCCACCACGCCGCCCACCAAAAGCTCCAGACGCCGGCGCGATCGATGACGCAGACGGCGTAGGCGCCGACCCGATCGGGGGGCTCGATCGCGTCGAGGTCGCTCATTGACGCGATCGCCGGGGGCGTGGGCGCGTCGCGTGAGGTGGCGAGAGCCAGTGCCCGCCCTGCCGGGCTGCCCGGGGCAGCCCGGCCTCCCCCTTGTCGCCGCACTTCTTCGCCGTCGCGAGGATCTCGCGCATGGATTCGATCGTGGTCGGGAGCGCCGCGAGCCAGGCGACCGAGCTACTCCATCGTACGAACGTCGGCCGCCAGCCGATCTCGATGCGCTCGGGCGTGTACCGCAAGATCAGGTTCCCGAGCGTGGCGAACCCGGTCGGGACCTCGGCGCCGAGGTCAGCCGGGTCGAGGATCGTTGCTCCCGCTTCGAGCAGGAGCGTTTCCAGGCGTTGGATCGGGCTCATCGAAAGATCGCCGACGTGTTGAAGCCGTACAGGCACGCTCCGATCGTCGCGATCACGTAGAAGAACACCTGCTCTGGCGCTGAAAAAGGGGCCGCCTGTGGCAGAAAAAAGAGAATGGTCCAGGCGAGCACGGCGCCGGCGGCAAGGCAGAACGTGATGGCCGAGGCGATCGCCCGGCCGCGCGGCGTCATGCGCGCGGCGTCGAAGGCCAGGCCAAACCCCACCGCCAGGACGATGAAGATGAAGAGGACCATGGTGATGGCGGCGGCCAATCGAGTCATGCCGTCAGCTCTGCAAACCCGGTGCCGTTACTCGTTCCCGACGACGCGCTGCTGCACCGATCTTCGCCGCCGCGGTCATCGCCGCGACCATCCCGACAAATACGGCGAACTCTCCACCGAAGAGGGGGCGAACGACAATGACGCCAAAGGCGACGACGGCGACGAGGCTCAGCAGGTGAGCGGCGAACAGGACAAGCGATCGATGCGACATGCCATGCTCGTTTGCAAGTCGCGCGCCGTGCTCATCGCTTCGAGTCGAAGTCGAGCAGCAGGTGCCATCCGAGGGCGCGAGGGCGCGCCGCACCGGCGCCGTGTCGATGCGAAGAGGTGGGTCGAGCGCGAGGTCGCGAAGCTCGCCATGAAGCCAGGAAATAGGGATCGAAGGTCTCGGTGCTCACCCAGAATCCCCACGTGGGGGTGATCTCCTCGCCCTCCTCGCTCACCACGCGAATCTTGGGCGGCAGCGGGATGATCAGCGCGTCGGCCTTCACGATGCAGAGCGAGCCCCCCTCGACCTGGAGCGTCTTGCCGCCCTTGAGCACATGAACGCGCACGCCCGCGCTCTGGCGCCGGACGCGCCGCTCCAGGAACAGGTCTTTGGAAGCGGCGAAGTGCACGAGCCTTCAGCCTTCGGACGGCCGCCGGCGCGCGAGCATCATCTCGTAGACGCCTTTCCCGACGATGAGCCACGAGGGCGGGTTCGCCTCTGCATCGAAGGGCGGGGCCATCGCGTCGAGGATGGCCCCGCAGATTCTCGTCGAACGTTCACGACTCATGACCTCGCCCGTTGCAACTCTCGTGCCTGGTCGGTCATTTCCCTTCGCGAAAGCACGGCTCGAAGATCGGCCGGAGCCCTGCGCGGCGAAGCGCATCGCGCAGCCCCCACAGCTCGCGCTCCTCTTCGTCGGAGCGGTAGGGGCAGGCGGCGAGGAAGTGGTAGCGAGCGATCTCGCTCGGCGCCGGCGCCGCCGGTCCGTCGAGTAGCCGGCGCGCGAGCCCGCGTCCCGCCCGCGTGACGGCGCCGGCGGAGAACCAGACGGCGTTGACGAGGCAGGCGACAGCGCGTTGCCCGGCGACAGCGCGGCCCGGGCCCGCGACGATCCTGGCGAGCGCGAAGGGGAAAGCGAGGCAGGCGATCGCCGCGTAGCCGGAGTTCTTGGCGGCGATCTTGAAGTGCTCGGCGGCGGTGACTTTCATAGATTTCCTGGCTTCATGGCGAGCTTCGCGACCTCGCGCTCGACCCACCTCTTCGCATCGACACGGCGCCGGTGCGGCGCGCCCTCGCGCCCTCGCGCCCTCGGATGGATGGTACCCGCCCCGCGCCTCGACCGCGCCGAGGCACTTGTCGTTGACCCACAGGATCGGGCGGTTGCGCCACCGAGCGATCCACCTCAGCGCGACCCGTGTCCTGAGCTTGTGCCCGCGCGGGTGTCCGAAGGGGCGCCCGTTCACGGCGCCGGCCTTCCCTGCCAGACGTAGACGGCGTGATTCCCCTCGCGGCGTGGCGCGGCCGGCAGGGTGGCCATCGCGTGCGCGGCGCGATCCGCTTCGGCCCCTTCCACGGGGATCCCGAGCTTCTCGCAGATCTGGGCGCCGCTGAGCCCGGTCTCGCCCGCGGCGCGGAGGAACTCGCTGATCTTCTCGACGTACTGCGCGATATCCATCGGGGATGGCCTACACCGCTTCGCGGCTCGCCGCATTCTGGCGGTCGAGCGAGCGAAGCTGCACCGCCTCGGCGAGGTGCGGGGTGCGCACGGCCTCCGACCCTTCGAGATCGGCGATGGTGCGCGCGATGCGCAGGATCTTGCCGTACTGAAAGCCGTTGAGCCCGAACAGCTCGACGGCCTTCGAGAGGATACGCAGGCCCTCCGTGTCGGGCGTGACGGCCCTCTCGATGTCGCGCGCCGACATCTTCGCGTTGCAGTCGGCGTCGACCAGGCCGGCCGCCTTGCGGCTCGCCTGCATCGCCCGGGCGGAGGTCACGCGCGCGCGCACCGTCGCCGAGGATTCACCGCGCGGGGTGGTTTGCAGGTCCCGCACGGAAACTGAGGGCAGCACGACCTGAAGATCGAGCGTGTCGAACAGCGGGCCGGTGGCCCGCGCCATGTGGCGCGCCAGGCGATCCTTCTGGCAGGTGCACTTCGTCGCGCTGGTCTCGGCGCCCTTGTAGCCGCACGGGCAGGGGTTCATCCCGGCGATGACGATCGGGCACGCCGGGAAGGTGCTCTTCGCCTTCCCGGTGTGGATGGTGATCTCCCCCTCGCGCAAGGGCGTCGCGATCGATTCGAGCACGTTGCGCCGGAATTCGAGCACCTCGTCGAGGAAGATCACCCCCTGGTGCGCGAGCGAGACCTCGCCGGGGCGGATCGGATCCCCACCCCCGGCGAGCCCGGCCGCGCTGACCGTGTGGTGCGGCGCGCGGAAGGGGCGCTCGCCACGCAGGGGCTGCTCAAGCGGGCCCGTCGAGCACCTCGCCGCCGCTGAGGTGCTCGACGATTCTCGCGAGCTTCGAGGCGACCAGCACCTCGATCCCGTCGACGTACGAGGCCTCGCGGGCGTTGGCCGCCGGCACGACGGCGGTCTTGAACCCGGCGGCGATAGCGCCGCGCAGCGCGACGAGAATCCCACGGACGGGGCGGATATCGCCGCTGAGGGAAAGCTCACCGAGGAAGACGATTCCCTCGACCGCTGCCGCGGCGAGCTTCTTCGTGGCGATGAGCGTCGCGATCGCGACCGCGACATCGAACGAGCCACTGTGCTTGACCGCGTTCTCGGGCGAGAGGGTGATCGCCACCCGCTGCTCGGCATCGACGCCGATCTGCTGAAGAGCCGTGCGCACGCGCACGCGGCTATCTCGGACGCTGTTCTCGGGCACGCTGATCGTGCCCGAGAAGTTCGGAGCCGCCACCGCGGAAACGGTGACCTGAAAGGCTTCGAGACCGACGAGGGAAATCGTGTTTACCATGCCTGATTCAACTGCACGACCTGTGCCACGTGTGACACTGCCGATCCGGCATGGATCGCGCGGCGCTGAAGTCAGGATGGTGGGGGCCCTGATCGAAATGTCGCGGGGTCTCGAATTGCGGCCGAAAACGCTATGACATCCGTGTCCGCCAAATGACACGGATGTCATGCCCCGTAAACGCGTGGGAATCCGGCGATCAGTGCTCGGTGTCGCAGTCGTCGATCGATCGAGCGGCCTCGGCGGCGAGAAGGGCCCGGAGCGGCGCGATGGCGCCGGTGAGCGTCGAGGGGACCGTGGGATCGCAGGTCAGCGCTGCCTCGAGCAGGTGACGAGGTGCGTCCGCTCGACGCCATCGGCGATGTCTGCGACCTCCTCGTGGGTCGCGGTCCTCATCGCGTACGCCGTCCGCACCTCCTTGCCGCATTCGGGGCAAGGCGCCGGCTTCTCCGAGCTGATGATCATGCGTCCTCCGGGGCGAGCAGGCGGCCCGGCCGCGCGTGCCATGGCGGGTTCTGCGGCACGCGCGGGAAGGGCCGGTCGTCCACCTTCCAGCCCAGATCCAGGGTGACGCCGTAGTCGTACCAGCCCTTCCCGCTCCACTTCGTCAGCGTGGCCCACGCCTGCTTCTCGCTGATGATGTAGCCGCGCGACATCATCGCCGCGATGACGTCGCGCGGGGTCAGCAACGACCTCTCCCGCGCTCGGCTCTCCACGGTGTGGATCGTGTCCCAGAACCACTTCTCCAGCTTGAAGGTCACGACGGCGTGGGCTTCCCGCCCTTCGCGGCGGTCTTCTTCGGGGGAGCCGGGGCGTGCGTCGTCGCCTCCATGTCGACCATCGCCGCGCCGAGGGCCGCCGTCGCCGCGGCGTAGCGCTTCGGGTCGCGCGCGTCCGAGGCCATGTCGAGCGTGAGGCTGATGTGGGAACCGAACTTTGCCATCTGGGAAGTCTCCGGGGCAGGCGCCAGGATCAGCGCCTGAAGGCTCGCTTCAATCGCAAGCGCTGCGCCAAGACATCTCGCCTCGCGCCGCGGAGCTGATCCACGTCGGCGGGCCAGGCCCCCGTCCAGTCACGTGTGGCACGTTACGTGCAAAGTCTTCGAGCATGCTTAACGAGATGATCATCGGGAAGGTCGAGGCGCTGCGCACCGCGAAGGCGGATCGGGATGCGGCCGAGGCCGCGTGGATGAGCGCCGAGGCTGGTATTCGCGCGGCCTCGGCTGGTAGCGCGGAAGACCGCATCCAGGCGCGCACCACCGCGAACGCGCGGTACCGCGCGTTCAAGGCGGCCAAGGTCGTCGAGGCGACCGCGCGGTGGCACACGATGGTGCGCCTGCCTGTCGGCGCGCCGGCGGGCTCGTGCTGCGCGCTGGCGCGCGTGTCGAGCTGCGTCTGCGGCAAGCCGTCGCGGTGGTGCCCGACGCACGGGCTGATCTGCAAGGGCGACCGCCACGACTGAGCGCCGGCGCTCAACCACCATATTCGCCGCGCGGGCACGCGCCTTCTCCGCGGCGAGCTGCGCCTTGGCCTTGGCGCGCCCCTCGGCGAGCTGCGCCTTGAAGGCGGCGTCCGCCTCGCGCTCGACCTCGCGAACCAGCTTCGCCGCCACCCCCGCGAGAAGCCCCTCGGGCTCGATCATGAATTCGACGAGGTCGACGGCCTCCTCGATGAGCTGAACGCGCAGCCCGCGCGATCCGACGACGTGCATCATCCCCTTGACCGTCCTGGTCCGGTCCGCCACGGCGACGATGCGCCCGCCGGGCACATCGAGGCGCGTGCACTCGCTCAGGTCCATGGCCTCGCTGGTGCGCACGCGCAGCATCTCTTCGAGGGCCTCGGCCTCGGCCAGCACCCGAGCGGCAGCGTCGAGCGCGAGCTTGGCGGCGCGCGCCGCACGAGTCGCGCGGCCAGCTCATCCGCCTGATCCCACGACCCGGCATCCAAAACGCCATCGACGACAGCCAGGCTCCCGGTTCCCTTGGTGCTCATGCACCGAGACAATGTACGATACGTTCCACGTGTGGCACCAGCGGTGCCACCGATATCTTGCGGCGCCGCTGGTGCCATTCAGTCAGGCATGACAGGGATGTCGCGGTGTCGCGAAAAGCGGCCGAAAACGCTATGACATCGCGTGTAGCCGACTGACATGGATGTCGCGGTCGACGATTCAGTCAGGAATCACGATCCAGTCGCGGCGACTGGGCTCCTCCACGGTCTATTTCCCCTCGTATTCGTGGATCAGGTACATGGACCCGACCTCGTCGTATCCTGGGATCTCGGGCTGGCCAAGGTCTGATTTTTGAAAGAGAACGCGCCATGACCATGACCTACAGCGTGCACGTCTACGAGCGCGGGGAGCTTCCCCGGTACGCCGAACCGAGGGAGAGGCCGCCGATCGTGTTCGGTGACCCGGGGAAGAGCTTCGACCGCGATCGCTGCGGCTGGGGGACCGAGACGCTCGACGAGGCCGAGCGCTCGACGGCGGCGTACCTCGCGACCAACACCGGGCACAGCGGCGGGGTGCTCCGCTTCGAGATCGGTCGCTTCTGCCCGCTCTGTATGAGCGGCATCCAGCCAGGCTTCAAGCGAAAGCGTTGCGAGGCCTGCCGTGGGCGCGGCGTCGTGCCGCTGTCGTACCCGAAGAACGTGCCCCCCGAGCCGAAGAACGAGGAGCACGACCACTCCACGGCGGGGTGGTCCACCCCCAAGAACAACTGCTCGGTCAGGTGCTTTCTGACCAGATGCGCGCACCGCTGCGACGAGCACGAGGCCATCGACGGCACCACGAATCGCCGCTGCCGGATCCCCGGGTGCAACTGTCTTTTCTTCGACCACGGCCCGACGTGGTTGAAGGTCGCCGACCTCAACAACCGGAGCCTGGCGATGGGCGATGGCCAGATCACCCTGGTCGTCGCCAGGCACCGATCCCTCGACTGCCAGGTGGTCGAGGGATTTCGCGAGGGGTCTCGCGAGTCGTCGTCGTCGTCGGTCGGCACGCTCTCTGTTGCGGTGCACGAACTCGTGCTCGCGCCGGACGAGATCTGCATCAAAACGCATCCGGCGACCGCCGAGCTGGTCAAGGCCGCGCTGGCGACCGACTGGTTCGAGCCGACCGATCGCCGCGTCGAACTCGGCTTCTGCATCGCCGAGGTCTGGCGGCTGGTGCGCTGACCTCGCCAGGGCTCAGTCGGCCGGGGGCGGGTCCGTCGGGGCGTTGCGCTGAGCGTCGACGAGCATCTTGGCCATCGCCTCGCCGTCGAGCACGAGCTTCGTCGAGATGACGGGGCCGGGCGGCGGAGGCGGCGGAGCTGCCGGCAACATCGGTGTCGGGTGCGCATCCTGCGCGAACATCCCGAAGGCCATGAGTCCGAGCACGCCGACGGTCATGCCGACAATTCGCAGCCACTGCGGCCCGTCGAGCTTCTGCGCGGCCAGGCCCAAGGCGGCCGCCAACCCGGCGATCGTCGTTTTCCAGGAAGTGAGCATCCCAGGATCATACGGCAAGGATGGGGACGCTGGCGAGCGTCCCCATCCTTGAGCGCCTCGGCCAGCCGCGCCTCCAGCTCCCGCGAGCGGCGCGATGGGGCACGTGCTGAAACGCCGGCATCCACCGGTGCCGGCGTTGACCGCGCGTCCTGAATAGCCACGGGCTCGCCACCTATGGCCCTTCGGCCGCGGGCAAGGGATCGCGAGGAGAACCAACTTGGGCCATGTCCAAATTTAGTCACATCCCGCCGGCGCCGGAATGGCGCGCCGCGATCCCGGCGCGATGAGGTGAGAAAGTGTGCGCCCCTGCGCACAGTCGTCTCAGGTGCTCGCCGCTTTGGCCTTGTCCACGGCCAGCTTGATGTCCGGGGAGCTGAGCAGCCTGAACAGGCTGCGGCGCGAGATGCCGAGGTGCCGGGCGGCCGCTTCGATCGAACCCGTCGCGACGATGGTCGCGGCGACCGAAGCGATCGCCGCGCCTCTGCTCTCGGGCAGGTCGAGGCGCTTCCGGAGAAGCGATTGCTGGTAGCTCTTGGCGTCGCGAGGGGCGTCTTTCTTGGGCGCCACGGTCGTCAGCTGCACGATGGCCGAAGCCAGGGTGCACTTCGTCTCGCCGGCCGCGAGCGCCTCGCGCTCGACCAGCTCGTTCAGCAGCACGTTGCGAGCGCTCGCTCGCAACGTGTTCCACTTTGCGGTGATGGGCTTCGTCATGACACGGATGACTCTGCACGCATCGTGCCACACGTGTCACACGAGATGAGCCAGCGTGGGGAATTCGGCGCGGCCTTCTTGCGCCAGGTCGGCCTTGAGCAGCGCCTGCACGGCGTCTCGCGGCCAGGGAGCCTGCCACGGCTTCATCTTGCGCCACATGGCGATCTCGCGCAGCACCGTCGCCTCCTCGGGGGAGTAGCGCGACTCGTAGGTCAGCACGTCGCCGGCGCCGCCGGGAAGATCGTGGTGGGCTCCGCAGCGGTCGTAGACCTCGGCGAAATCGAGCGCCAGATCGCCATGTCGATGTCGCGCGCCGACCGGATGTCGAACATGGATGTCTCCGTGTGCACGTTGCGTACCATGCGTGTCACTCTAGTATCTGGCCGGCGCGAGCTAATTGCGTACAGCGAACCGCGACATCTGCGCCATGCGCTCCCGTATAGTTCTCGTATTATGCGCAATTCCTCTATGACATGCGCGTCGGCGCTATAAAATTGTTGCGATCGGAGGAGCCTATGCAGGGTCCGTACGCTGTCCGAACCTGGAACTTCGTGCCGATATTGAAACTGGATCCGTGCGCACGCGTGGCACGAGCGATGCAATGCTTCACGGCATGACAATCGCACGCGTGCGCACCCGCAACGTTTCCCCTCGGTTCACCCCGTGGTTCTCTGCGCTTCACCCCGAGAGCGACGAGGGGGCGATCTTCCTCGGTCGCTTCGACGGGGGCGACCTCTACGCCACGTCGCGTGGAGAGTACCTCGCGCGCACCGGCAATAACGAGGCGGCCTACGGGTGTCTCGGCAAGTGGACCCCCGAGGGGACCATCTATTCTCTCGCGGCAGCCCTTGCCGAGCGCTGTGCCCGGCTCGGCAAGGGGTTCTCGCCCTGCGAATGGGGCATCGCGCCGGCGGCGGCGCCGGCTCCCGCGCCGGCGGCGGCGCCGGCTCCCGCGCCGGCCCCCGCCCGACAGGCGGCGCCCGCGGTTCAGTCGCCGCGCATCGCCGCGCCACCCGTACGCCGCCAGGCGCCGGCCCCGAGCCAGCCCTGGTCGCATCAGCCCAAGGAGCACCAGGGCTGGCGCCCTGACGGCTACGCCTCGCAGCCGGCCCCCGGCCGGTAGCTCGCCAGCGAGGAACGACCGGACCGCCGGCCAGGTCGTTCCTCGCTCTTCAGGCGGCGCGATCAAACGGAGCGCGAGCACCGCATGCTCGCGCTCCGTTTGATCGCGCGCTGAGACGGAGAGCCGCCGCCAGGTAGCGGCGGCGGCTCTCCGTCTCAGGCGCCCGCGCTCCAGCCGGGCTCCCAGTGGCCACCCGCCGGGCTCTTGGGCTTCGGGGAGAAGCGAACCAGCACCGGCGGCCCGCCGCGCATCATGATCGCCCGGCGAACGTTCACCCCCGGGGAGAGCTTGACGCCGTCTGGGAAGTTGTTGCCGCCGCACCGGCGCACGCACTTCGCTGACCCGCGTTCGTCCGGCTCATCCGTGACCTGTGCCCCGCACTGCCCGCAGAGCATGGGGTCGCGCCGGGCCGTCACGCTGCCACCGCATCTCGCGCGCCAGGTGTGGCGCTACAGATCCGGCGTAGGGTAGGCGCTCGGCACCCAGTCGGCCCGCGGCCGCACGAGGAGATCCCCGCTCTTGGGGTCCTCTTTCGACTCCTACCACGGAGCGACCTCGCAGCGGTTGATGAACCACCCGACATCCCGCCGCGACTCCGCCCAGACACGCTCGAAGCGGAGGGCGACCCGGTGCGCCTCGACGAGGTCGAGCAGGGGCATGGAGAGCAGCAGCAGCGCGCCATCCTCCGGCAGGTCGGTGTGCTTGGCGTGCGTCCCGAACCAGGGATCGGTGACCCGGGGGTTCGCCCCCATCATCGAGCAGACGGGGCGGTCCATCACGCCGCCGGGCGTGTGCTGAAACCCGCCGCACCCCGTGCACATCACGAGGCAGGGCCCACGCAGCTCGCCCCGGGAGGCCTGCACCGCTCGATAAGGTCCCGTGTGCTTGCACTTCATCGTCGTTCTCCAGTCCTGTGCCAGCACTCTTCAATCGTCGAAGGTCTGCGTGGGCCACCGGCGCACGGGCGGACGGCCGCGGCGTGCGGGCTCGCCAGCGGCGGGGGCCTTCTTCGCGGGGGTCTTGGCGGCGGGGGTCTTGGCGGGGGCGTCGCAGGCTGCGACCAGCGCCTGGCGCTTCGCCAGCTCCCCCCGGATCACGGCGGCGTCGTAGGGTACAGAGGTACCGAACCCGGGGGCATCGACGCCGCCGGCGAGCTGATCGTCCACCCAGGCAAGGAACGCGACCATGGACTTGATCTGCTCGACCAGCGCCGCCTTCGTGATCATGTCGATCATCGTCGTCGTCTCCGGGGTGCTCAGAATCAGGCACTGTCAAGGACTATCTAGAGCGCGGTGGCGAAGTGGCACGAGGCCATCACGTCGTTCGCGCGGAACTGCTGATGCGCGGCGCGAAGGGCCTCGCGCACCGTGCAGCGATCGAGGAGCCGAAGCGTCACGTCGCCAGCGATGACGCGGGTCGCCTTGCGAGCACGACGAGCCAGCCGAGGTCAGCGGGGCGAATCGTGATCATGCCCCAAAGTGTTGCACGATTCGTACCACGCGTGACACCGTGGCGAGTGCAGTGTCACGCGTGGTACTGTTGGCACGCCTCGTGAAATCGTTCTTTGGCATGAGCGACCTTGACGACCGTGAGCCCGATGACCGCGATCCTCCGGAGTCGTACGCACCGCACGAGAAGCGGTGCGGGTGCATCGAGTGCGATCCCGATGCGGCGAACGAGATGCGGGCCGAGTGCCTCGCCGATCGCGCTTGAGCTTCGAGATCACCTGCCCCGGGATGCGTTTCAGCGTGCGCCATCGCGGCGACACGACGAAGGGCGAGATCACGACGTACGACATCGCGATCGAAGTCCAGGATGCGCCGTACAGCGCGCGTGAGATCAACCAGCCGAGCTGGACGCTCGACGGCGACGTGACGGCGCACTGGAACGGCAGTCTCGTTCACCTGCCCGGAGCACGTGCCGCACGCCGCGCGGGTCGCGATCGTGAAGCGCATCGTCACCGGACGGTAGCACCACGCGTGGCACACGTCGTGCAATCAATCTCGCCATGACCACGAACACCGCCGCCGCGCCCCTCTCGTCGCTCGCGGTCGCCGTCGCGGCGCAGCTCAGCACCACGTGCTGGATTTCCGCGAGGGCCCCGGCGTCGCTCGACCGCGAGACGGCCTCGCGGCTCGATCCGGAGGTGCTCGCGGCGGCCCACGAAGAGCTGGTGACCGCGAAGCTCGCCTCGATGACGACCTCGCGCCTCGGCTCGCGCCTCTACCGCCTCACGGCCCCGAGCGCACTTCAACGATGCGCAGACGCATCCCTAGGTGATCCGCCTGTTCGACCGTGCCATCGCGCGCGCATCCTGCGGACCTGCTCGTGCCACCGAGCAGGGAAAGGTCGCGAGGTGGCGTGTCTGGCGGCCTTTCGGGTGTCCCGGACCGAGCGACCCAGGAAGGGTGAGTCGTGCTCGTGTTTCTGCCATCGGCGAGCCGATGGCGATACTGTCGACTGGGATCTCGTGAGCCGCGCCGCGCTCGACCTCTCGGAGACGCTGGCCAACGCGCTCGGCAGGCTCTGCGCGGACGGCCCGGGTGGTCCTCCCGTCGCCGAGAAGATCGGTCGCCGCCAGAGTCGACCGGGCGCCGCGTACCGGGCGCTCGTCAAGCGCGGCCTGGCCACGTGCGACGGCGGCGTCTACGCGGCCTCTCCCGCCGGCCGCGATCACGCCCGCGCGCAGGGCTGGATCGTCTTGGGATCGTGAAGAGATCGTCGACCGCGACATCCATGTCAGTCGGCTGCACGCGATGTCATAGCGTTTTCGGCCGCTTTTCGCGACCCCGCGACATCCCTGTCATGCCTGACTGAATGGCACCAGCGGCGCCGCAAGATATCGGTGGCACCGCTGGTGCCACACGTGGCACGTATCGTACATTGTCTCGGTGCACCATGAACGCCATCGCCATCGCCATCGCCATCGCCATCGCCATCGCCATCGCCATCGCCATCGCCATCGCCATCGCCGCCGCCCGCCTCGACGTCGTCATCATCATCGCCCTGCTCGTCGAAGCCGGCTGCCCGTGCGCTGCTCGCTTGTTCGAGGCGAACGCCGTCGTGCAGCTCAGCGACTCCGACATCGCGAACCCGCACCACTCGATGGCTGACGAGGCGATCATGCACCGCTTCGGCGCCTCTGAGGCGCTGCGCACGAAGAGCTTCGAGACGGCCGCCGCGCTCTCGATGGCCGCCGACGTCTTCGATACCCTCGCGGCCCAGCGCGCCGCACAACCTGGAGACGACCATGAAGAAGCCGAAGAAGACGCCGACGAAGATCGACACCACCTTGACCCGCTCGAGGGCGATGGAGCTGGGCATTCGCAGCGAGCGAGAGACCTTGCCCAACCCATGCCAGACGGCATGACGACGATGTCCCCGTTCCAGGGCGTGCCACCGGTTCACGAGGAGATGATCCTGGTCGACATCTTCCTCGAAGTCGTACCAGTCGAGGGAATGGCGCGCCTCGCGCGCTGGCTCGGCGTCGCACCCTACGGACCCTGGCAGAACGAGAGGAAAGAGCGGGATGCGCTGCGCCTCGCGATCGATACCGAGGAGCAGCGGCTGGCGCACCTGGCGCCCGAGCAGCGTCATACCGGCGGAAGCCTCGTCGAGCTGGCCTCCGTGGGGACGGACTGAAGCTCGCCCCGAGCTTCGCGATGACGCTCGCCAGCGGGCGCGGCGTGACGACCTGGCGATCGGTCGGCGACGTGCTCGGCATCCTGGGAATCGAGGTGCAGCTCGAACGCGACGAAGGCCGGGCGCGCCCGTGGGCGGCGCGCGTGGTGACGCATCGACCCCGGCGCCGGACCCGGCTCGTGCGCGAGCAAGAAGACGAGAGCACGGCCCGGGAACGCGTCGTGGTCGCGCACCGGGCGATGGCTTCCTACCTGTCACGGCCTGGGATTAAGGGTCTTTTGCTCGCCCCTTGATCCGTCCAGGCTCCCTGTGCGACATGGGAGGATGGCCCAGTACGTGGTTTTGACCGAACGCGCCGCGGAGCGGATGGAGCAGATGCTGCGACGGGATGCCGCGGAGAGCGGGCACGAAGAGCAGCTCGTCTACCAGCGGCCGGCGGGCGACGTGTGGCAACTCCGGGTGTGGCGCGACCTCGTGATCCGGGTGCCGGTTCAACCCGAGCCCCCGACGCACGCCTGGTAAAGCGTCGCCCCCAGCCCCGGGAGACCGATCCCCGAGCACCAGGACCAAGGGCGACATCGAGACGGTAGCGTAAGAGCCGCCACGCCGGATACGCTCGCTTCATGAAGGGCAGCGAATTCGTCAAAAAAACCCAGTACCTCGACGGCACGGCCTGGGAAGATGCCATCCTCGCGGCCAAGGAATGGTGGATCGTTCCTGCGCTGGTCGGGATCTCGATCCCGGGGCCGAACGATAAGCCGGCGACCCTGTGGGTCTCCGCCGACTACTTCGCGATCGGCGAGCCCGACGACTTCGTGTACGTGCCGATGCGGGGAACCACAGCGCAGAAGGTCGCCGACTGCCTCGGGTGGCTGCTCCCGACGAAGAAGATCGTCGAGCTGGCCTGGCATGCGGCCGAGGTCCGCCGGACGCCGATCACCAAGCCGGAGGTCGTCGGGACGCGCCGGCAGGTCTCCACGGCGGCCGCGCTGGAGCACACGCAGCAGATCCTCGCGCAGGCGGGGGCGGCCGCTGACGAGGGGGTGGTGGTGCGCGGCCACAAAAAGGACGCCGGCATCCTGACCAACCGGCTGCGCGCGCGCCCGAGCCAGCTCAGCATCTTCGGCTGGTTCACCCCCGTGTACCTCAACATCGGGCCGCCGCCGGGGGTGCTCCCCGATCACCCGATCCAGTCGCTGTCCCTCTTTCACGACTGGACGTACGGCGACTATTCGCACGGGGCGTCGTTCGTTGGACCGACGATGAAGCTCGACGAGGGCGAGGTGCCGACGGTCGACGTGCTCGGATCCGCGGTGAATTCATGGGTTCTCAGCGACGAGGGCGCGATCCTGGTCCTGCGGATCCCCGACGTCCACGCGCGCGCGACGGCGGCGACGGCGACGGCGAGCATGCCGGCCGTCGCCGGGCTGCTCTCCAGGGGCTCGAAAGGGATCACCGTGCGCCAGTTCCAAGGCTGGCTGAAGACGCTCGGGTACAAGCTCGATGTCGACGGCGACTTCGGACCCGGTACCGACGGCGTCGTGCGCCAGTTCCAGCGAGACCGCGCCCTGCACGTCACGGGAATCGTCGACGCCGAGATGACGACCATGCTTCGCCAGCTCGTGGCGATCGCGCCCGTGGCACCCTCGGCTGCCCCCGCGGGGCCCGCCACGCTCGCGAACATCTCGTTCGTGCAGTCGAAGAACTACACGGTGGGCAGGTACGGCACCGCCGTCGGACTCGTGGTGATCCACGACATGGAGAATCCCGAGCGCCCCGGGTCTGAAGACGGGGTGGCCGCCTGGTTCGCGAACAAGCTCGCTCCCGCGTCCCCGGCTCCGATGGCGAGCGCTCATTATTGCGTGGGGCAGCACATCGTCCAATGCGTACGCGAAGAGGACATGGCCTATCACGCCCCCGGGGCCAACACGCAGGGCATCGGGATCGAGCACGTCGGCTACGCCAGCCAGACCGCGGAGCAGTGGGCCGACCCCTACTCGACGAACATGCTCGCGCTCTCGGCGAGGCTGGTCGCCGACATCTGCCATCGCCGCGGGATCCCGGCGGTCTTCGTCGACGCCGAAGGGCTCCTCGCCGGCGAGCGCGGCATCACCACGCACGTCGAGGTCAGCAAGGCCTGGCACAAGTCGAATCACACCGATCCCGGGAAGGCTTTCCCGATCGACGACTACATCGGCCGTGTTCAGGCGCTGATGTCGTGATGGCATAAACACTGCTATACGGTGCCGTGTGGCTGACGAAAACGCAGATCATCCGGTCGCCCGAACGCGCGCCCCGGCGCACGACTTCTTCATCGTGCCGATCGATCTGGCACCGCCACAGATTCAGCAGGTGCTGCCCAGTCTCTTCGCCACGCTCGACCTCGTCGGCGGCGATTCCTGCGTTCCTGGTCGGTCAGCAAGGGCGCGACGACGGAGCAGGGGGCGCGGGATCGCACGCTCATTCACGAGCTGTGGCACCACCTCGAAAGCGCGCCTGTCGTCGCGGACCTCCTCGACGAGGTCCGCGCTCTCGATGGCGGCGGCGACTACGTCGCCGACATGGAGGACTTCTTCAAGACCCTGTAGATCTCGATCCCGGCGCGGCCCGATAGATGCAGGTCCGTGTTCGGGAACGAAATGAGCAGCAAAATCTACGACATCGCCGCGGCTCGGAAACGGTGCGAGCGCGCGAACACCGCGCTCGCGTCGAGTGGAACAGGAAGTGTCCCGCTCCCGATCACGAGCGCGGTGGCCGATCTGAGGGTGCTTCTGCCGATGGCCGAAGCGATGATCGCCGCCGCCGCCGCGGCCCCGCGCTGTGGGTGCCGCGACGGCAAGAGCGTCTGCCCGAACGCAGCGACGCTACGTGACCCTCTCGACCAGCTCTGGTGCGACACGCACGGGCAAGGTCTCGAAGGGTCGATGCCCCTCCCTATCGCCGTCGTCGTACGCGCCGTCGCGAAGATTTACGCGTAGACGTTCAGGTCGAACGTGATACGCTTCCGCATAAATGGCTGCACCTGGTCAACGCCGCGACGATCATCACCGATTGCCCGGTCGCCGACCTGCCGCCGGCGATCCGCACCCGAAAGCTCCCTATGACCCACAAGAAGCTCCCTATGATGCTCGACGGAACTCCGATCGAGATCACCGTGTTTCCCGCGGCTCGGTTCCCGAGCCCGCAGCCGACCGAGGCGATGGTCAAGATGCCCAGCGGCACGACGCATTCCGTCGTGCTGCCCCCCGAGACGCTCGCCGCGTTGCTCGAATTCACCGAGGTCGGGCAGCTCCTCGCCCGGCTGCACGGGCTCTTCATCCGCCTGAATGGCGAAGCGCTGGTCGACATCACGCCCGGGGAGCCGACGACCGATCCCGACGGCACGCTCGGGCTTCCCTCGGAAGCCCGTCTGGCGACGCAGGTCGAGACGGTCGATGCCCTCTTGGGCGCAGGGAACGTCGACCGCGAGATCCTGACGGGCGCGGCTCAGCGCATGGTCGACAACACGCCCGCCATCTTTGTCTCGGGCGGAAAGCTGGCTTCCGTCGAGAAGATCAACGAGTACGTCAAGCAGACGCTCGCTCGTCGCGCTGGAGACGCTGGGAAGCGGTGAAATCTTCGAGATCTCGGCGCCCGGGTCTTTCGCGGGACGAAGCTCGATGACCGCGGTCGGATCTGCGGAAACGACGCAGGCGATCGCCTGCGTCCACCACGGCTCGCACCCATGCGTCGGAAGCCGGCTCAGGGTCGTCACGATGGCATCGAAGTGCGTACAGGGGGGAGATCGACACCCGGACTCACCACCGTGACGCTCGGCTCTCTTCGCGGCAAGGCCTCGCGCGTCCACAGCCCGGGAGTCGTTTCCCGAAGAAGGATGCCCTTCAGATCGATACGCGGCGAGCTTCGCAGCGCCGCGTACACGTCGGAGATCAGCCCCGGCGCGCAGACCGCGAGAACACGGGCCTTCGGATCCGCGACGAGCTTCTTCACGACCTCGGCCGCCAGCTCAGCGACCGAGGTGCTCATTGGCGCGCGCGGGGCCTCCAATCGCGTCCCCGCGCGCGCCAATGAGCACCTCGCCGACGGCGGTGCGCACCATCGACTTCGAGGTGCCGTGTGCCGCGAGGAGCAGCATTCCGAGCACCCCCTGAACGGCACCTTACCGGATCCTCCGCGGGCCCCTGCTCGGGGAAGTTCTTCGCCATGTAGGCGGCGAGGCGCCCGAGGCTCGCCGTCGCGAGGCGTTCCTCGCTGAAGGGCGGCGGCACCTTCGCGAGCAGCGTATCGATGAGGTCGCAGAACGTGCCGACGAAGGCCTCGCCCGGGCGCGACGAGAGGTGCCCCGGGATCGACTTCTCGATGTGCTCGGCGAGTCGCTTCATCTCGCCGTAGGTGTCCTCGGCGCACTTGCCGCAGGCGAGCCCCGGCGCCAGGTCGACATCGTGGAACCGGCAGCGCGTCGCGCCGGTCAAGGTCGGCTCTTCGGGGCAAACATCGTGGCGGATTCCCGAGATGATGTCCTGACTCCCGCGATCGAAGTGAATCGACTCGCGCGCGGTGAAGACGCTCTGGCACTTCGAGCAGCGCGGGGTCAGGCTAGCTACGGGACGCCGAAGGAACCCCCCGCCGAAGACCCGGCCGTGTGGGCGAAGGCTCCGCTCATCATGCTCGGGCTCCGCGTCTCCCACCCCTTCACGCGCGAAGTTGTGGGGTACATCAAGGCCCGGTGGTTCGAGCAGGCCATCACGCTCCTGGAGCAGGCGCCGAGGCTCGGGCTCCCCGAGTCCGTGCTCTTCGATGTGATGATGCTGTTCGACTGGTTCACGCCCGAGGAGCCGATCCCGGCGAAGCGCCTTCTGGAGCTGGGAGATCAGCTCGCTCTGCTCACGCTCACGGCTGATGCGGCCGCGGTGCTCTCCCTGGCGCGCGCCCGAATGGCGAAGGGCTGACTCGCGAATTCCGCGTGTTTTTGCCGCTATGACATCCGTGTCATTCGGCGGACACGGATGTCATAGCGAATTCAGCCTGATTCTGCACCACCACGACATTTCGATCAGGCCGGCCTCGTCGACGAACCACGCGTGACTCGGCTCTCGCAGTGTCACG
>Ga0209181_10003063_pt1 | contig 26405 bp, 26 predicted proteins | sample MAT05_FD_187208 | JGI IMG/M metagenome (GOLD analysis project Ga0209181, IMG submission 187208) | Freshwater microbial communities from Lake Fryxell liftoff mats and glacier meltwater in Antarctica - MAT-05 (SPAdes) (version 2) | ecosystem: Environmental > Aquatic > Freshwater > Ice > Liftoff...
CGGGTTGCCGGTATTTTTATAAATCCAATTTTAAACTGTTCCAGTACCTGAATATCCTCCGTGTTTTTTAAAACATGAACAACTTCATTTATTTTAAAAAGGAAATTAAAAAAAGAAACTATCTTATCAATCTCAGTAATATAAGATTTGTCTTCAAACACAGGAATCAGCCAGATGGTAATAAATTTTTCATCTGCTATTATTTTAAAGGATAGCAGTACTTTATGATCACTTACTTCAATCGGTCTGCAGTTTTTTACGCTGTAATTACCATCTTCCAGTAGAAAAACCTTGTTACTTTTTACAATGTGCGGCCATAATTTTATGATGTATTCAATGTAGTGTGTTTGCAAATCATTTGTAGCGGCATCACTCATTTGATTAAAAGGATTGCTGTAACTACCCACATACCCATGGCCTTTTGATTTTAAAAAAGCTAAAAGTTTCTGATCGGATAACTCCAATGCCATTTCATACTGTTCATCGTTGAATTGGCGCAACAGCGGTAGGTTTACGGCTGTATTCAAGGATAGTTTTTTAATATCAGTTTTGCCCGCTTTATCAGTCACTTTTGCCAGCTCTAATTCAAAGCCTAAACCCAGGCGTTTACTTTTTAAATTAAGCACATAGCCAATTTCAAAATCTATGATGGTGTTGGGCAAAGGCAGAGGCCGGTGCAAATGGCTGCTGTTATTGCTTTTTACCCGTAGGGAAGCCGATAACTTTTTTAGCCCTTCAACATCATCTGCTTTGTAAAATCCCTTTGGTACTTTTAGCTGAAGGGTGTTATAATAATCAACAGTAAATTCAAAATATTTTGATTCTTCATCCCTCAATGAAATACCATAGGGCTTCAACATTTCATTTTTTTGAGTTGACCAGTCTTTAAAAGACAAAAAATATCCGGAGCCCTTTTCTGAGGTTAGTTTATCAAAAACAGTGCGTACGTGTTTGCACATAGGAAACCTTGTAGTGTTTGTGCAAGTGCATTTGTAAGTGTACGTTTCGTTTGAATCGAATTTAATTTCGGGGTTGTATAACTCATTTTTATTTACCTGAAATATAAATTGCCAATGCCGTGTCGGTTCATCAAAATTGCTTTGTCTTGCTTTATTGATATCGCTCTGGTTAGTGTAATAATTAGCAGAATATCTATGCAGATTATATTGATTGATGGCTCCTGTTTCAGTAAATGACTCCCATTCGTTAGAGCTGTTTTTGCTTGCCGGTAAAGCAATAAGCTTTGCGGGGTCTTTATTTTTCTGACTTTTACTTATAAGTTCAATAAAAATATCTTCCTGGATAGGGTTTGTGATTTTTAGTAGTTGCTGTATTTGGAAAAAAGAAAATCCGCATTCGGTATTTAACAAATACAATGCGGCGGCAACACAGTGCTTACATTCAAAATCGGTATCATAAGCCACACATTCACACTCACCGGTAAATTCGTACTCATCGGGAGTAAGCAAAACCTTGTAAACCTGATCGTATGTTTGGCTGGGTACTTCTAATACATAGTCTTCACCATTTTTTCCAATTAATTCAATTTCATCATGGATGGTAAAAAATAAATCAGTTCCCTTTTTTAATATTTTTTTATCGTGTTGTTTTATGAATTCGTTAAGTTGTATTGCTATCTCCATGATAAATTTATAGAAAGCAAATTTATGTTATTTCCACACTGCTTTAAAATATTGGTTGTCAAGTGGTCTGTTTTGTTAATATGGTGTAAACAACTATCCTAAAAATTAATTTCCTCAATGTCTATGGCGTTGATGTACCAGTAACCAAGATCCTTATCTTTTTCAAAATTAACCTGCCAGGCACCGGACAATTGAATAGTTTCATTATAGGTTGTTGCGGTAATCTCATACATCCCTTTTACCGTGCTTATATCTTCATCAACAATACATTCCGTGTCTGTTAGTTGCGATATTGTAATTCTATCATAGGCGGATTTAAACTGGTTTACAATTTCCTTTAATTTTACCTGGGTGATTGGGTAGTGATTGTTTAGCCGCAGGTTCTCTTTTCTAAAATGATGTGTCCATTCCATCGGATCTTGCTGTAGTATGTACATGATGCATTCGTCTGTAGCAGCCTGCGTATTTTCATAATAAGGATCCGGGTAAAATTCATCATAAGTAAAGTATGTCTTCATACCGGGATAATGGATGTCATTTGTATCATGGTTAAATAGCTCTTCTGTTGCAAAACGGTACAGTTCTCTGTCAGAGATATTCGGACTACAAACGCTCAGGTTTATATCATATTTGTTCATGTAGCCAGCTAAATCTTCCCATGCTGATTCGATATCCTCGTCAGCTATTTCATCTACCGGTTTAAAATGGTTTGGTTGTTTAATTTTATCGTAAACCTTTATGTATTTTGGATCGGCCTCCTATTTTTCAAACGCTATGGTGTATTGGAGAAAATTATTTTCCACTGTGGGAGAAATTTCTTTCTCTGTTCCTTTACCAAATACTGCGCCCTGCTCCAGCATCATTTTCATTTTCAAAAATTCGTTTTCCGCTTTCAGTTTTTCTTCATCGCTGAGATGCTCATATTCCTGCTCCATAAATTAATTTTTGAGAAAAATAGAAAACTATTTTTAAGGATCATAGTATTTCGATAAAATAATTTTTTTTACTGATAAATGAATTGAAAGATTCTGTTCCTTTTTTTTCTGTTCCTTTGCCTAAAATTTTTGCTATGCACGAATTATCAAAACCCGAAAAGAAAATTGCCCGGGCCGCCATCGATAAAGGATTGGATGCAGAATTTAAAGAAGGACTAGAAAACTTTGAAGCCATCCTTAAAGATTGGTGGGCAGGTAAATTTGAAACCAATAAAGAAGCGTATCATAAAATGTTTAAAGCAGTGGATGATAAAGACGGTGCCATCAGCAGGCGATATGACGGACTTACAGGCGGCAATTACCTAATAACAGTTGCAAGTGTTTACAAGGAAGGCTATATCGCAGAAGAAGATATAGCAGGATTCGGGGAAGAGACCAGAGAGGTTATTAAGAGGTGGGCTAAAATGACATGATTTATTCCCGACACTTGCACAACTAGAATATTATCGACTCCAAATGTTCGATAGTTGGCATTTGGTCATAAGTCTTTCCATTTAATATTCTTCCCGCTTTCTTTTTATTAGTGCCACCCCATTGTTTAAAAAAGAATGCCACTTTTGATTTCTCACATTGATCCTGTATGTCCAGCACCCAATCTTCATTCATGCTTCTTGGTGTTCTTCCGCTTTCGCCACCTACTATAACCCAATCTATTTTTTTGAGGTTCATTTTTGGTAACGAACCAATTAAGGGCTCGCAGGAAAGAAATTTTACCCGTGCATTTGTCTTACGCAAGTCGTTGATTCGATGTGTCATTTTGCTATCTTCTACTGAAACCCCCATCCAGATATTATGTGTCCAGTTTAATTCCTTGTGATATTTCAGCAAAATATCTGAACGTTTTGTTAGCACCTGGAATGTGTGTTGTGGGCAATTATTCATTACAGCAAAAACCTTTTGTATAAATTCCAGGGGAACATCTTTATGAAAAAGATCACTCATAGAATTTACAAATACAATCTTCGGTGATTTCCAACCGTAAGGAGTATTCAAAGCATCTTCGTGTGTACGGATTTTAAAACCGTCTTTATACTTATCAATGCCCATTGCCTGCAAACGCCTTGTCATAACTTCTGCATAGCAAAACTTACAGCCGGCAGAAACTTTATCACAACCTGTTGTTGGATTCCAGGTCATTTCTGTCCATTCAATGCTAGATTGTGCCATTTATATTAGTTTAATTTTTGAGGGAATCTTTATCTTATGCAAATCCGAATTTACAAGTTTAGAGGTCAAGCTTATTTTCCCTTCCTTTTCTAAATCCTTTAAAATTGTATTTGCCTCCTTCATCATGAAACCTTCGTTTAGAGTAAATAAGTATATTTCCTTATCACTCTGTAATTGCTTTTGTAGAATTTTTTTCTTTAGGCTGCTTACAAAAACTTGCTTTTTTGATGGTATATTAAATTCGTCAAACATGCTAGGCTGACTTAAGTTTATTCTTTCATTATCAATATCAAAATTTGCCTCACCTCTTAATTTGTCATGTTTCCAACAAACATGTAAGAACTTTTCAATACCGAGTGTATGATTTGTTCCAAAAATTAAACCGTATATGCCAGCCGGCTTTTTAATTGAAAAAGGAGCAAGGAAATATTCTTTAGAGTTCGGAATCAAAGATCTATAATATTCCAAAACGCTTCGATGAATATGATAATAACTTTTCCCTTCCAAGTTCTGTTTGGTAATATTTAAATACTTTCTGAATTCATCGACTTCACTAAACCTTTTAATAAAAGATGACGATATGAAAAATATAAAATCTGTTTGTTTTAATGCAATTAGCTTCGAAAAAACACTTTCTGTTATTTGCTTAATTCCATTTTGGTCTAGAAACAGAAAATTTGCTTTTTGTCTGCTTGATTCATAATACTTATTAAAAACAACTGCAAAATCATCATTGTGAAATTCGACATTATAAACTGACCTTTCCCAGACTGACTCAACATTTTTGATAAGTAAGGTATATTTTTCTTTTTCATATTCATTGATAATAACATCAATTTTCACCTTACTTTGAATTATCAAGGCTTTATTTTGGTTCAAAACCTTTAAAATTCTCAAAGGGCTTCCATTGACCCCCACTAACGTCTTTTCCTTCCCCGGCAAAAAAATCAAATATTTGGATATTGTTCCAAATAATTTCTTTTCGACTTATAAACACGGGTAACCACTCCTTAAAATAATCTTCAAATATTTCTAATTTTGAAATTGTGCCATCGTCGAAAGGCTTTTCGAATAAATCTTTCTTTGCCATAAAGGTTGCATTAAGAAATAAAGATAAAATCAATTTCATTATTCATCACTTTAATTTCTATGACAAAATGAATTAAAAAACTTTCATTTGCAAATTAAATTAAGCATGACGCAAATGTTTTTATGAATATTTATATCCTAGTTTTGATAAAAGCGACTTCAAACCTTATTTGGTTTTTATGCATTCCCATTGTTAAATAAAATTAAAATCAATTACGGTCATAAAATGACCGTTTTCTTAATAAGGCAACGTTAAAAAGGCTTTGTTCTCTCCTTCAACTTTCGACATCGAAAGCCTAAAGACACCATGCAACCACTCTTCACTTTCAGCCCATTTTCCAACTCTTACCATAAATGCGATTTCCCATGACTGGCTGATGATGATGGTTTGCTCATTCGAAATTCCTAAAATGAAATTTTTAATGCGTTCATCGAAATAAGGGATGGATAAAATGAAGTCTGCTATCTCTTCATTGGTGGCATCATTCACCTGTTCGGTGCTTAACTCTTGTGTTGGATGATTGCGTCTGTCAGTAATGGTTCTGTTAACGTGTCGCTCAATAATATTTAGTAAGTATTCTCCGGTAATTGATATCATAATTTTAAATTGATTTTCTTGTTTAATAAGGCAGTGTTAAAAAAGCTTTGTCTTTATTAATGCCGCTGATATGCGCTTCACTTAAAAAATAATCATTGCCATGCAGCCACTCAAAACTTTCGGCCCACAACTTTGTATTTTTTATAAATTCATTTTCCCAAGTCTGGCTTATGATGATGGTTTCTTCCAACAAATTTCCCAGCAGAAAGTCTTTTAATTTAATATCGAAGTAGGGAATGGTGATGATGAAATCCAATAGTTCTTCATCGGTTGCGCCGGGGTATGGTTCATTGTCAAACTGCTGTTGTTTGGATTCCCGGTACTTGTCAATGTTTTCACTGATTTTTTTAAAAATAATTTCAGTTAAATAGTCTTTGGTAATTGAGTTCATAAAATATAAATGTTTGTATTTTAAAAAAGTGTTCCCTGTACTCCCGGACGTTTAAATAAAGACCTATTCAAGCTCCATTCTTCTGCATTCATCCCATATAATTTGCCATATTTTTTGTATTGCTGTGCTACCATGGCGGCAATAGGTCCTTCGCCACGCATGCGCAGGCCCGGACGACTATCATTTACTTTTCCATCATGACTTTGCTCCACCAGGTGCCAAACTTTATCTGCACGGTCAGGGAAGTTTTTATACAGCCAATCATGGAATAAAAATTTGATGGCACCATTTAGCCGGATGAAGGTATACGCAGTAAATGTGGCACCGTTATCTGCTGCCGCCTGCATGATGCGTTGCATTTCATGTTCGTTCAGGCCTGGAATCATGGGACCCATCATGATACCCATTCTTACACCGGCGCTGCTGAGTTCGTTGATTACTTTTAATTTTTGTTTGGCACTTGCGGTTCTGGGTTCCATCACCCTTCTTAAATCTTCATTGAAAGATGTGATGGAAACCATGGCGGATACAATTTGTTTCTTCGCCATTTCCTGCAACACATCTTTATCTTTTAGTATGGAGGCGTTTTTTGTAAGGATGCCAACTGGCTGATTAAACTCGTTACATACTTCCAGCATTTTTCTTGTAAGACGGTAGCTTTGTTCGGCAGGTTGATAACAATCGGTATTGCCGCTTAACATGATGGGCGTGGCATCCCATTTTGGATGCAATAGAAATTTCCGTAGCAACTGAGGTGCATTTTTTTTGATGATGATTTTACGTTCAAAATCAAGACCGGCGCTATAACCCCAGTATTCATGCACATTGCGGGCATAGCAATAAATGCAACCATGCTCACAACCGGCATAAGGATTCATGCTATAACTCATGCCTACATCTTTGCTTTCCACTTTATTTACAATGGTTTTACTTTCCTGTTCAAGGTATTGCGTGGGAATATTTTCATCGCTCCAATCATCAATCGATTCAATATGTTCCCTTGTATTTTCATCTTTTGAAAAACGATTTTTTGTATTGAACTGTGCGCCACGACCATATAGATAGTTACCATCATTATCCGAAGCTGGCTTCTCCAAATCTTCATCCCCTGGCGAAATTGCTTTTGGCCCATCGTGAATGATTGGCTTCACTTTATAATGATCCTGCTTCAATGGATTGTTATTCATATTTATTTTGGCCACTAATTACACGGATGGCACGAATGGTTGTTGATAATGTTAGTTAATCATTCGGAAATAATTTAGCACAAGAGTTTTACTATTATACGTATCAATTATCAAGGTCGAATAAAGAATCTTAAATTTTCTTACTTTTTTTGAAATGATTAGTTCTAAAAGTATTAGTGTAACTAACATATAGGAGTTTTGAATTTTCCATACTTATAAGTCCAAAGTTCCCCTTCAGGCAACAGGGGCAAACAAACTGCCCTGTACCGTAGAAACAGGCAAATTTTGAAATTCAAACCGCTTCACAATCTGGTAGTTTATTTCTCCTGCGGGGCGCCGCAATAGCAACATAGCATCAGCAATAAACCTTCCGGAGAAGTGGCGGTTACTAAACTCCAACCAACCTTTTTCGTATTGCCAGGGCTGCAGTTTACGGGCAATGGTGATATACGGTTCCATTACAAAATGAGGCTTATTTTCATCATTCAATTTCATCAAACGCTGTGCTTCTGTACGAATATTTTTTACCAGGTTTTGAATAGGTAGCTTACTGGTAATATTGATATAGATGGTATGTGATGGAAAACCACCATAATCTTTCAATTCAATTTTTACAGGTGGGCAACCCATCGCCACTATTTGCAAGCGATCTAGCAATCGGTCTTCCAGCATTTGATATTGCGCAAAATTTACCAACGTGATATGTGGTTTACTGTAAACTGCAGATGCACTTCTATAGGTGTCAAAGAATTGCTTCTTCACCTGCATGATTTTATCTCTTAAAGCCTCATGCGGATTTAGCACCAGCGAGTATTCATAGATTTTATAACCGGGTGTTGTATTACCAGGATCCCTTTGTTTTATTTTACGAGATGTAGTCGGTGATTGTTTTTCCATAAATGTTAATTTAAAAATTTGGAAATGCCAATATATTTAGTGTAAATTTACTAAATAATTTAGCTAACAATAAAATTTATTATATGGAAGTGGAAAACTTTTTTGGCAGCAGTTACACCGGTACTAAACGCTTTACGCAGCAGCATGTAGTTACCGCCAATGCCACCGGTTTTGGCGCTGCTGCAGATGATTATAGCGAAAGGGGCATCGATTTAAATGAGCAACTCATTAGGAATAAGCCCGCTACTTTTTTTATGCGGGTAACAGGTATCAGTATGATCAATGCTGGTATTTTTGATGGTGATATTGTGATTGTAGACCGGAGCCTGAAGCCACAAAATGGTAAAATTGTAATTGCCGTTATTGACGGTGAAATGCTAATTCGCCGGCTTGAATTGACGATGAATAAAATGCGGCTTGTGCCTGAAACACCCAAGCTTGCTGCGATAGATGTGGGTGAGTTTAGCGATTTTAAAATTTGGGGTGTGGTGAGTTGTATAATTAGAAATGTATGATAGTCCCTTCCGCTTCTTAAGCTTGAACGTGCACTTTTAGAATTTAATAATAAAATTTATTTGACTGGATTTTGTCCTGGTAACTTCAAAATTTTAATAATGTATGTAGAAAATGGTTTTGAAGAAATACATAATTTCGGATCATCGTTCAGTGGGCGAAAGGGCTACAAAGCTATTGTAGATTGCAATAGCTTTTATTGCTCCTGCGAGCGGTTGTTTAAACCACACCTGGATAACAAACCCGTTGTGGTGTTGAGCAACAATGACGGCTGCATCATTTCCCGAACCGACGAAGCAAAGAAGTTGGGCGTGGCAATGGCAGGGCCTTACTTTTTAGCGAAGCCTATTATTGAACAATACAATGTTGCAACCTTTTCATCGAATTATAATTTGTATGGCGACCTTAGCTGGCGGGTGATGGAAACCCTGCGTATTTTATTAGGCGAAGAAAATGTAGAAGTGTATTCTGTTGATGAAGCTTTTTTAGACCTGGGTGAATCGGATACAGACGACTTGCAGAAGATTGCGGAAAATATTTTAGATACTGTTGAAATGTGGACGGGCATTAAAGTCTCAATCGGTGTTGCGCCCACCAAGGTGCTGGCAAAAGTGGCCAATCGGTTATCTAAAAAAGACAAATCGGTGAAGTGTGTATTGGTGCTGGATACACCCGAGAAAATTATGGATGCGTTGTATAACACACCAGTTAGCGATGTATGGGGCGTTGGTAGAAAGTATGCAGAAAAACTGCGTGACATGCACGCTATTTTTACGGCGCTGGATTTAAGTAAACGAAAGGAACCCTGGGCGAAGACACATTTAGGCGGTGTAGTTGGTGTAAGGCTGCTCAAAGAATTGCAAGGCATTCCGTCTAGCGAAATGAAAGAGGCATTGACAGTGAAGAAAATGATTGCTACTACCAGAATGTTTGGCAACGCAGTAAGTAATATCGGCGATATTAAAGAGGCCATTGCGACCTACACTTCAAGAGCGGCAGAAAAGTTAAGGCGGCAAAAAAGTGCAGCCAATATCATAAGCGTTTTTGTGGTACCTAAAGAGCAGGTGGTTGAAGGGCAACGCTTTCGGCACGGACCAAGTATTGGCAGTTATACAACCTTGCCCTTTGCAACTTCCGCCACGCACGAATTGATAAAGCCTGCGCTGCAATTGGTAGACAGATTATATGAAAAGGGAAGGCGTTACAAAAAGGCTGGTGTAATGCTTAGTGGACTAGTTCCTGCTGAATGTATACAGGCCAATTTATTTGTTGAAGAAAAACGTGGTACTAAAAGACAGTTGATGGACATGGTAGATAATGTAAATTTTGCCATGAGAGATGATATGCTAAAATTTGCAGCGTCCGGCACCACCCGTAATTGGAAAATGAGGCAGGAGCTACGAAGCCCGAGATATACTACCAGGTGGGAAGAATTGTTTGAGGTGAAGTGAAGTAAAACAAGAGGAGCCCCAAACCCTAAAGGGACTTTAGAGTAAAATTAGTGCAGCTCTTTTTATTAATTGAATTACGGGGACTCTCAATAATCTTTATCAGGCTTTTATCTTGTTACGCAATTTTTCATAAATGGCAATATCCATCATCACTAGCAGCATCCCGTAAAAACTGTCTTCAAATGGAATGGTATAAATTCTGATTCCCAAATTTTCAGCATCGTTGTATAACACCACCGGAATGGCAGTGAGAAATCCATTTACAATTAAAAAAGGAATTAAAATGATGGCATAAGAAGCAAGAAATGAAGTGGCATCAAAATCTTTAAAATAGCTTTTGAATAAATAAATTACAGCTATAAAAAGTGCACACAATACAAAGGTCCATGAGGTGTAATATTTTGCATAAAAAAATAAGCCGCTAATCAGCAATACAATAGCCAATGCCTGTAAAATCCGGTCGGCTGTTTTTTTATTTTTAAGGTTTGGAAAATAGCATCGGATACATTCATAAATAAAGATGCAGCAATAGGGCACAATAAAAAAAAACAGCACTTCTTCTATTGGAAGATTTACCAGCTTAATGCCGGAAATGTACTCCTCGTTGAAGCTCCAAACACCTTTTGATGTAAAAAAAATATCCCAGGCAATATATAGCAAAGCAGGAATAATCATGGCAGGAAAAAGCCATTTCCATTTTTTATAAAACCCAACTTTTTTATCAAAGCTAAGCCCTAGCGGACCTGCTACAGAAGCGGCCAAAATAAGAAAATATGTGTAGTGCAGATTCATATTAAGAGCGCTTCAAATAAACTATTTTGTAAAAGGCAATGGAATGGGTTGAGTAAAATTTTGATTTAGCACATATTCAGTCAACGATTGGGTATTGCTACAGGCAGGGATCCGATAGCTATCGGATTCATTGCAGTGTCCGCCCCCAACCGCTGATGAATAAAGATATAAAAGTAAAAGATAACAAACAAAAGTCTAAAGAAGCTTGTCCTGCCGAAACTGAAGCTAATAGTGACCTGTAGCCGAATATAACAACGTCCTTCCCTGCTTGAAGCAATACCTTAGTTGTGCGTTCGTGCTACTCTATCTGTAAAGAATTGTAGTTGAAATTAAGCAGACCCATTCTTACGAGTCACTTTCTGAATTCGAGATTGCCTTTTCTTCTGCTGTTCTTTACGCAACTTTATAAAGGCACTGAATTCTTTTCGTTCTTCTTCCGTCCATGGTTTGTCGAGACTAGTGAAGTTTACATTTTTTGGTTCTCTGATTAGTCCCATTTTATTTATGATTTAAAATATTGCTTAATTAATCTGTTTGCTGCTGGAGTTTCAATCATCATTTTTGTTCCACGAAAATGGGTTGCAAAAAGTATATGTTGATAGTGTTTTACCAAAACTGTCTTAGCGTCAAAAGCAAGATAGCCATCATAAACTTTGTCAAAAGAAAGTTTATGATGGCAAAAGCAACTAAATTGCCTGGTACACGTGCGTAAATTTTTGTCTTGCCTTTATTGAACTTTGCGCTTTCAATTAAGTGCATGTAAATGTGGTCACCTAGTTCAAGTTAAACTAATTAGTCCTTGAATAATTTTCGGATTGTCCTTGATTACCAGTTTGTAAGTTTCTCGGTCAGTAAGTTTTAATTGCTCTTGCCACTTAAATTGCCAGTCCGCATTAGCAATTTGTTTATTGTCCTTGCTGAAAAGTTGAAAAATATCAGTGTCAAATATGTCGCCTGCGACAATATTTTCAATTGAATTAGTTAGTTTGTCAATCTCAATATCGACCAATATTTTCTTTGCTTTTTTCACTCTTTTAAGGTACGAAAACGTTGCCTAAAAACTGTTGCCTAAATATATAAATGTTTCAATTTAGCACTACGCACAAGCATGACAGCCAACAATTACTAGCGGTTGTTTGCCCTTTTTTCAGCTTTCACCTTCACCCAATATTTTTTAGCCACCAGCAACATTCCAAAACTTTCTCCTTCATGTTTGTCAAGGTGTTTGTGATGCATCTTATGTGCCCAGCGAATGGTACGGATGTAGGTATTATTGCTCCGGGAGAAAAATTTAAACCGCTGGTGAATGATCACTTCATGAACCACAAAATACGCAAATCCATAAAGCGCAATACCGGCACCAATCGCTGCCACCCAATACACCTCGTTTTGTAAACCCAACATAATGCACAACCAGGATGGAATGGCAAAAATCAGGAAGAAAGCATCATTCTTTTCAAAAAAGCCTGGTCCCTTTCTATGATGATCTTCGTGCAGGTACCATAGAAACCCATGCATTACAAAACGATGGGTTAACCAGGTAATCCCTTCCATTAAAAGGAAAGTAAGTAAAGTGATGGATATAAAAAGAAGTAAGCTCATACAATTTTGGGGATGATTGACGAAAAATTAATCTAAAAATGTTCGTAAAATTAAAAAGAATAAACTTTGAATAAGTAACAAATTTATAGCGAATTTGTTTTTTTTGTCAAACTTGCTAAAATGAAAAATGGTGAGTAATAATATACTGATGATAAACCAGCAAATGTAATTGTATAGTGGTATGGTTCCATCGCCATGCCAGGTCCAAAAGCCAAGTTTTACGGCAACCGGCTCCATCAACCAATCGAATAAAACCGCCAGCGAAGCCCCATCTACTATTATAGACATGGCTTTTAGGATCATTGGCGGTTCTTTTGTGTCGGTAGCCACTTTATTGATAACCCTTAATAGCAAAGTGTGCGTGCTTATACCACTACAATACATAATAATGAACCAGTTAACACCGATTATTATTGGCACGTTAAAAAATTGAAATCCCAGCACTTTGCCATAGCTGTAGTCGCCAAAGAGCAAGCCAGTATTAACACCCACCACTTCTGAAAAAAAGCCAATAAAAAAGGCCGCAGCAATAAATAATAAAAAGGCAGGGTTTTTACTATTCTGCGTCCAAACTAATAGCGAAAACGATAGCAATAAATTGAATGGCGTTGACTGTATGAAAAAACCGGTTTTAAAGAAAAGTATACCGAGAAGCCCAATAGTATGGAAAAAAATAGCAACTGCTGTTGCTATTTGATATTTTGAAATATTTTTTATCTCCAATTTTGATATTTTGATATTCAATTGTATTATGAATTCTACTGCTATGCAGGGTTAAAAAAATCTTCTTGCAGAATCTATTTATGATTGTCTGTAACCAACTCGCTTACAATTTTTGCACTTTTTAAACAAAGCGGAATACCTCCACCCGGATGCACACTGCCGCCACAAAAGTACAAGCCTTTAATGGAATCTGTAAAATTAGCGTGGCGGAAGAAAGCTGCGAGTTTTGAGTTGGAGCTGGTTCCGTACAAAGAGCCCATATACGAAGCGGTTTGTTCCTGTATCATAATCGGATCCAGCGTATGTTCCGTTTCAATGAAGTCTTCGAGGCTTTCACCAAGCATCCGGCTTAATTTATGGATTACATTCTTACGCAATACGTCCTTCATTTCGTTCCAATTTTGTCCTGTATTGGCTGGTGCATTTACCATCACAAACCAATTCTCTTTTCCTTCAGGAGCCTGCGCCGGGTCCATCTTTGAAGTGATGTTGATGTACACAGTTGGATCGCTGGTTAGTTGCCCGGTATTAAAGATGCAGTCAAACTCGTTTTTATAATCTTTACTAAAAAAGATATTGTGTAATTCCAATTGTTTGAATTCTTTTTTGATTCCCCAATAAAAAATTACAGCACTGCTGCTTCGTTCCTGTTTTAAAACCTGCTTTGCTTTATCCGGGTTTTGCAATAAGTTTTTGTAGGTGTAATAAACATCCGAATTGCTTACCACAATAGTTGCTTCAATCGTTTGGTTATTAACTACAACGCCTTTCACGCTGCCGTTTTTTTCAACAATCTGTTGAACAGGTGCATCAAAATAGAATTCAACACCCTTGTCTTTTGCCAGTTTATACAATGCATTGGTAATACTAATCATGCCGCCGTTAGGATAAAAAGTACCCTCGTTCTGTTCCAGGTGTGGAATCAAACTCAGCATGGCAGGAGTTTTATATGGACTGCTGCCATTGTAGGTAGCAAAGCGGTTGAAAAGTTGTACTGCTTCAGGCGAAGCAAATTTATTTTTATTGTATTGATGAAGCGATTGAAAAAGGTAGGGAAATTTAAACGCTGCCAGAGCTTTGCCAATATTTTTTTGAAACCATGTTTTTCTGAGGTGGAGAGAATGGTCTAAAAACAGCACACCAATATTTTTATATAATATTTCAGCTCGCTTTAAATAGTTGAGTATTGTTTGGGGATCTTCACCTAACTGGTCTTTCATTTCCTGCGCAAACAGTTTTGAATCGGTGTAGGCGTTTACCTGCTTTCCATTTTCATAAAAATATTTATTGGCAATTGGAACCCCCTGATAGCTGAAATATTTCCCAATCGGCACTCCGGCGAGTGCAAACAGTTCTTCGATATTTTGCGGCTGTGTGAAAAGTGAGGGCCCAGCATCAAACAAATAACCATCTTTTTTAAAGGCAGACAATTTACCGCCGGGGAAATTGTTTTTTTCGAATACTTTTACATTATACCCCTTTAAAGCAAGGCGTATTGCAATAGCCATACCTGCAACCCCACTCCCAATAATAATTGCTTTTGAAGCCTGCATAATTTAAGTTACAACAAATGAAATTGCGAAGTGATTTACAACAAGTAAGTTATTACGAAATGACTGGGACTACAGCTATATATTGCTGAATTTTAGGAAAAGCGATTTGAAACCACACAGTATATTTATCGGCATGCGACTCCATTGAGTTTTTTATTTGCTCTAACGACATATAGCAAAAATCGGCAACTTCGTCTGGGTTGGGAATGATCTGGCCGTGGTAAGTGCCAATAAAAACATGATCAAATTCGTATTCCGTTAATCCGTTATCAAATGGAGCTTTGTAAATAAAATCGAATACTTTTTCAATGCCAGTGGTAAAGCCCATTTCTTCCTGCAATCTTTTTGATGCGGCTTCCAATGTTTCATCACCGGGTTGGGGATGACTACAGCAGGCATTGGTCCACAAACCTGCGCTGTGGTATTTATTCAAGGCTCTTTTTTGTATCAGCATTTCGCCTTTTTCATTAAAAATAAAAACGCTGAAAGCCCTGTGTAGCAGGGCTTTTTGATGAACTTCCATTTTCTCCATCCTTCCTATCTCTAAATCTGTTTCATCTACTAAAATAACATCCATAAATACTTGTCTTTATAAATAATTTAACTGGCTTCGGAGGCCCGCTTTTGCAACAATAAACATTTTTCCGTAGTTAGGGATACGAATTCGCTGTTCAAAAATATTAGCAGGCTTTGTTTTTCTGATTTTTCTAAAAAGTGAAAGATAATATTTGTATGCTACATATACACCAAACCTGGCTTTCACGGGAAGGCGTATAATTCCTTCGTAAGCTTCAGCAAAATCACGGGCAATGTCTGCCTCTATTTCTTTTTTCATTGAGGGCGTAAAGTTCCTGAAATCCACTTCTGGAAAATAAGTTCTGTTTAATTGTTCGTAGTCGGCTTTTACATCTCTTAAAAAGTTCACTTTTTGAAATGCAGCACCCAACGATTGAGCAGAAGGCCGTAAATTTTCATACATCTCTTTATTGCCCTCACAAAATACATATAAACACATAAGACCAACTACTTCAGCACTGCCATAAATATATTCTTTGTATCCAATGCTGTTGTAAGAAGTTTTACCCAGATCCATTTCCATGCTTTTAAAAAAAGCTTCAATCAAATCAGGTGAAATTTTATACTTGTTAACAGTTAGTTGAAAGCTATGTAAGATTGGATTCAAGCTAATACCTCTTTCAATGGCAGTGTAAGTTTCAACTTTAAACTCTGCCAGTAATTCTTCTTTATTATATTGGTGAAAAGTATCAACGATTTCATCAGCAAAACGTACAAAGCCATAAATATTAAATATAGGCATTCGTAGTTCACCATGCAATAGTTTAATAGCACTGCTAAATGAGGTGCTATACTTTATTGTAGTAGCCTTGCTACACTGCTGACTTAATTCATGGAAAAGATTCATCATTCCGTTTGCTTTTTTTCTTATGTACTCGTAACAAAAAGAGATAAATTTTATTTTGTATACCCCGTTTTAATTATCCAAAGTGCTTAATTACTTCTTTAGAAACAACTTCGCCACTTATTAAACTTGGTGGTACACCTGGACCGGGCACTGTCAACTGCCCGGTATAAAACAAGTTACTAACTTTTTTACTACGCAATCCCGGTTTTAAAACAGCAGTTTGTAGTAAAGTGTTCGCTAAACCGTAGGCATTTCCTTTAAATGAATTATAATCTTCTTTAAAGTTGCTTACTGAATAAGACTTTCTGTAAATTATAGAATCTTTTACAGATTCACCAATTCTATTTTCAAATCTTTCAAGTATCTGTTCAAAATATTTGTCTCTTAAATCTTCCGTATCGCCTTCCAACCCGGTAGCAACGGGTATCAGAAAAAACAAATTCTCACATCCTTCGGGCGCTATTGTATTGTCTGAAACAGAGGCTGCACAAACATAAAACAATGGCGCTTCAGGCCATTTTGGCTCCGTATAAATCTCTTTTCCATGCAGATCAAAACTTACGTCAAAAAAAAGCGTATGATGCAATACGTTTGATAATTTTTTATTGAGTCCTACATAATATAAAAGACAACTCGGCGCCATTACCCGTTTGTCCCAATATTTATCCGTGTAGCTTCTGTACTTTTTTTCTAAAAGATTTGTTTCAATAAAATTATAATCTGCACCACCGATTACTACATCTGCGTCAAATGCATTAACCGTGTAAAGAGGTTGGCTATGACCCGAAATGCCATCGTAACCTGAAGTTGCTTGAATCGTTTTTGTCAAAACCTTCGTTGCCACCCCATTCTCAACCTTTATTTCGGTAACGTCGTTATTAAAATAGAATTTCACCCCGAGTTCTTTGGCTACACTGGTCATTCCTTCAACTATTTTGAACATCCCGCCCTGTGGATACCAGGTGCCCAATTTTATATCTGCATAATTCATTAGGCTGTAAAGCGCCGGAGTGTCCTGGGGCAAAGCGCCCAAAAATAAGACGGGAAACTCTAGTAACTCACGAAGTTTTGAGTTCTTAAAATGCTTACCCACATGGGTTTTAATTGAATTGAATACATCCAGTTTTAAAACTCCTTTTACCAATTCCCAATCTGCAAATTCAAGTAATGATTGGCCTGGCTTATGTACCAGTTTATTAATTCCTACATCGTATTTATAAGCGGCTTCATTGATGAATTTATCCAACATGGCACTGCTGCCAGGTTCTGTCTTTTCAAACAGTTTCTTCAATTCATTGTAGTTTGCAGGAATATCCATCGCCTCATCCGGCCAATAAATTCTATAGGATGGATCTAATCTTTCTAAATGATAATAGTCTGAAACTTTCTTTCCGAAGCAATTAAAGAACCTTTCAAAAACGGCAGGCATCCAATACCAGCTTGGCCCCATGTCAAACGTAAATCCTTCGGCTATCAATTGTCTTGCTCTTCCACCGGAAGTACTGTTTTTCTCCACAACAGACACATCCCAACCAGCTTTTGCCATAAAGGCTGCAGCGGACAGACCAGCAAATCCACTTCCGATAATTACTATTTTTTTCAAGAATCTAAAGTAAGTTGATTGTCGTTTAAAAGACAAAGATATTTAAACGTAATATTTAAAAACGGGTAAGCTGCTCTTTCAACAATTTCCTGGCAAAGTGTATTCTGCTTTTGATAGTGCCTAAAGGCTCAGAAAGCATGTCTGCAATTTCATGATATTTATAACCTTCGAAATAAAGCATAAATGGATTGCGGAATATTTCTGGCAGCTTGTGGATTGCATACTGAATATCTTTCATTTTTAAAGCACCTTCAGCCGCATTGGAAGTGGTAACCTGGTTATAGTTTATTAAAAACTCATTAGGCGTGCTATCAAAAATGGTGCTTTGTTTCGACTTGCGACGGTAATTATTGATGAAAATATTACGCATGATAGTATATAACCATGCCTTAATATTTGTACCTACATTGTATTTCTCTTTATTAGCCAATGCCCTGTACATGGTTTCCTGTAGCAAATCTTTAGCTACTTCGTTATCCCTGGTTAGGGTTACCGCAAAAGGTTTTAAAAACTCAGTGTTGTTCAATAAAAGCTGATTAAAATCTATCGTTGCCATAATAACTTGTTTAATTAATTATGGTGTAAAACTAAACAAACAGTTTTGTATTTGCAAATAAATGTTTAAGTTTTTTTGAAAATAATTAAACGCATTGAAATTCAAGCAATTTTTATCATTGAGTTGTTGAAAATGCTCTGGTTATGCAGCAAGGCCTACATTCATTATTTTATCTAAACGGCACAGAGATTTAGCGCCACAAAAAAATTAGTGGGCGTGGTTGATATACGGCATTCACAGATCCAGAAATAGTTTGGATACAGTGCAAATAATGTGGCTAATGGAAACTTTCGACTTAGGAAGTCGATTCCAAATTTAATATTGCGAACAGGTTAAAGTGCGGATACAAATTCCATTACTTCAGAAAATGACTTTTTAAAATTAATGTGAGGAGGAATTTTTCTTTCATACGATTGAGTAAGCAAGCCAGATATAATAATCGGCGTACCAGCAAATCGTTTTGTAATCGATAAAATGAATTTATCGAAGTTGAAATTATGCCCTACGGAAGTGAGATGGGAGTAGAGGAAGTTTGGTTTTTTTAGGTTTACAACATATTCTACATCGTTAAGCGGAACATTCGCACCCAGGTAAATGGTAGACACGCCACGACTTTTTAGCAAATAATACATGAACAACATGCCCAATTCATGATATTCTCCCTCGGGTAAGAATAGCAAGATTGTTTTATTTACTTTTATTGAAGTAGATACGCTTTCGATGCCTACAATCAGTTTTTGTCGTATGATGTTGCTTACAATATGCTCCTGTGCAGGATTGATGTGATTGGTAACCCAAAGGATTCCAATTTTTTCCATATAGGGAAAAATGATTTGCGTGATGGTTCTTTCAATGCCTCTTGATCTGATAAAGCTATCCAAAATCTCCTCCAGCCTTTCAACTTCAAGATCAACCATGCATTGTATCAATTCATTTACGATCCTTTCCTGTTGTGCTTCCATTTGCGAAAGTGAGAGTATTTTTTCTCTTACTTCGCCCTCATTCATTTTATCAATATGGGATATTTTAAAACCATATTTATTCAATAAAGCAATGTTCAGAACCTTCTTCAATTCTTCATTGCTATAATATCGGATATTGGTACCTGTACGACTTGGTTTTAGAAACTGGTAACGTTGTTCCCATATTCTGATAGTGTGCGCCTTAATGCCAGATAAATTCTCGAGGTCCTTAATTGTGAATGAGTCCATTAAATTAATTTGTATTGTCTATTACAATTTTCAACAATGTTTGTTTAAAAATATGCCTTAAAAGGTTAACAGAAATTTTTTTACAAATGAATTTATGTATTGGCTTTATAAATAAATCATTACCTAAACAGGCGAGAAAGATGCCAATTGAAATTTTGTTGCTCCAAAATGCTAAAGTTAGCCGTTGAAATTGATACAATTTGGACTCAATACCTCTGGAAAATAAAAGGTACACAATAATAGGAGGATATGTAAACTCAGCTGGTCAAGCCGTTTTCAAGACTGATAATTTCTTTTGTACCATATTTCCATACTCAGCAAGGTCCACAATATTTTTGCTCTTTTTTCATCCGATATTTTGGCGGTATGGTCTAGTAAATCGTTGATAAAGCCTTTATCAACAAATTGCGGAGAAAGAGCAGAAGGACTGCTTACGTAGTCGTACACCATTTCTTTCAATTCGTGCGCTACCCAATTCTTTAAAGGAATTTCAAAACCACGTTTAGGTTGATTGATCAACTCGCCTGGTAAATATTTTTTAGCAAGGGTTCTCAATAAATGCTTGGTAGAAGTACCTTTTATTTTATATGCATCGTTCATTGAGGGCGCATATTCCAGCAATTCCTTGCATAAAAAAGGGCTTCTTCCTTCAAGCGAATTCACCATGTTGGCAATATCCATTTTTACTAAAAGCTGGCTAAACAGGGTGGCATTAAAATCCATATTCATCAACTTTTTTAAACCGCTGATATCAGTATTTACGATTTTATTAAAATCATTCCGCATTAGTTGCAGGTAATCATAGCCGGGAGAATTTATATATTGCTCATAGCCTTCCATTATGTCTACGCCGGCTGATAAATATATTTCCAGGTTTTCTTTTGATGCCAGGGTAGCTAACCTGTATAGATAGTTGTATCTTGATTTTTTATTATTGGATTGCGGAAGTATATTTTTTAGCACACCAGCCAAAGATTTAACAGCCCGGTTTGATTTAAAAAAATCATATTGGGCAAATGGAACATAACGCCGGTATCCGCCAAATAGCTCATCAGCGCCATCGCCGTTTAAAATTACAGTCAAATGCTTTCTGGCCGCAGCACTCACATAATAACTGGGGATGGCTGAACTGTCGAAAAACGGCTCACCATAATTTGCAATGATATCCTCAAGGTCATCCTTAAGTGTATCAAAATTTATTTTTATTTCGGTATGGTTGGTTTGATAACGATCTGCTACTAATTTGGCTAACGGTGCCTCATCATATTCTCCGGTAAATGATACGGTAAAGGTTTTTATGGAGTTCGTGTATTGGCTCGCAATTGCAGTAATTAAGCCGCTGTCGATACCTCCACTTAAAAAGCTTCCTACTTCCAGGTCAGATGACTCAACCCTTCTTTTTATACCCATATGCAATAAGGTATCCACTTTTTGAAGACTTTTTTCAAAACTATCTTTGTTGGATTGATTATAAAAATCATTGATATTCCACCAGCTTTTTTCCTGAATGCTGAGCGTAGAGCAGTCGATTAGCATAAAGCTACCCGCTGCCAGTTCGTGAACGTTTTTATATGGGGTGAGTCGCTTGTAAAATGTACCCAGCCGCAGGTAGTGGTAAAAGTTATCGTGGTTCATTTGCAATGGCAGCAGGCCCTTGATGCAGTTTAACTCACTGGCAAATACTATTTTTTCACCATCAGCATAATAGTACAGTGGTTTTTTTCCTGCACGGTCACGGGCCATAAAAATGGTTTTCTCCTGCTGGTCGTAAATGGCAAAGGCAAACATGCCATCCAGATAGTTCAAAAATTCCACACCATAAACACGGTATAACAATAAAAGTGTTTCTGTGTCAGAAGATGTTTTGCCGGTTATCCCAAGCTGGCTTCTTATTTCATTGTGGTTGTAAATTTCGCCATTGAAAATGATGGTGTATCGGTCATCAAGGCGCATGGGCTGTTTGCCACCTTCAATATCAAGAATGGATAAACGCAAATGATAAAGGTCTACGTTATCAACCGTAAAACCGTTTTGTTCATCAGGCCCCCTATGCAACATGCTTTGATTGATCTGCTGGTGAGATAATTTTAAATTTACAGCGCCTGCAATACCACACATATAATACTATCTTTGGTTTGAACAAAATAACTGTTTATTATCCAATCGCAAATAATATTTTAGGATAAATTTGCCGGGATGATATTTCACCAATCACAATTTTTCTGATATTAAAAAGGATGGAGTTAATTGATGTTATATTATTTCCGCTGTACGTTTTATTATTCCATCTGATTTTTTCGTGGCAACGAAAACGCATTAAAGACCCACTATTGAAGAAATATCATAAGCAAGGTTTTTGGATCAAAGTTTTTGGAGCACTCTGCTTTTCTATTTTTCATGGCATTATTTCTCCGGGAAATGATTCGATCTCTTTGTATTATGATGAAGGTATTCACATAACTAAGTTGATATTAGAAGATGTATCCAATATTCAATTAATTTTTTCGCCCGGTGCAGATTTTGACCAGTCGCTTTTGTTCAATCCCTATAACAAAGGTTATTTTGGTAGTGAAAGCAATTATTTTGTTGTAAGATTGGTTGCTATTTTTTCCTTTGTCTGTTTTAGAAATTACACGGTAATGAACCTTGTTTTTTCAATGATTTCTTTTACCGGGGTGTGGCAGTTGTATAAGTTCTTTTATGAACAATATCCGCAGTTGCATAAAAAATTGGCCATTGCTATCATTTATTTTCCAACGTTTGTTTTTTGGAGTTCAGGCATTTTAAAAGATCCTTTATGCACGGGAATGCTGGGATGGATGACCTACTCGCTTTACAATGTCTTTTGTAAAAGGCAATCAATCTTAAAGAATGGATTGATTGCAATTGCTTCCGGCTACATCCTGGCCATTGTTAAATCATATATTCTATTTGCTTATCTGCCATTTTTCTTCTCGTTTTTGGTACTCATTAATTTTAAGCGAATTGAAACCACCGGCATAAAGATATTGGCATTTGCCAGTCTATTAATTGTAATTCCGGTTGGTTTTTATATTGTTTCCGACAAGCTGGAAAAAGAATTGGGCGCTTTTGCATTGAGCAAATTGACTGAGTCGGTTAAGATGCAACAAGCAGCATTTATAAATATGGCAGATGCGGCGGAATCCTCTTTTTCATTGGGTGTAGAGTTTGATGGCAGCAATCTTAGCCTGATAAAAATGGCTCCGGCAGGCATCATCGCTACCTTTTTTCGGCCTTATTTATGGGAGTCAAAAAAACTCTCCACTTTATTGTCTTCACTTGAAAGTCTGCTCCTGATGGCATTCACCTTACTGGTTTTTATTAAAGCCGGCCCTTTTAATTTCATCAAGTTTCTTTTGAAGGATCCGATGATTTTGTATTGCTTTTTATTCGCCCTTGTATTTGCCCTCTTTGTAGGAACTACCACCCTCAATTTTGGCACATTGGTAAGGTATAAAATTCCTTGTATGCCCTTTTTCATCATTGCATTGGTTTTGATAAATGAAAGGAGTAAAAAACAAAAAAGCGAAAAAGCTGTAGCGTTATCCCTGTTGCCTTTAAGCGGAGAAAAATAAGTTATTCCGACTTTGATTGGCAACAAAATGGCAGTTTAATTGAAGTGGAAAAATCTGAGTTGATATCGAATTTTTTAACAAGGGCCTATCATAAGATCGCTAAAATCTGCAACCAGTAAATATTTAAAGCTGATCAAAGTTTTGATCGCAGCAGTAAACTAGCTGAAAAGACGGATGAAATTAGCTTCATTGGAAACCAGGCTGTAATGTTCAATTATTTTTTTCCGGCCTGCGCCACCCATTTTTTTTCTCAACGCTTTATCAAGCATCAGTTTTTCAATTGCATTGTACCATTCGAATGTTGAATTGGCAAAGTAACCATTGATGCCATCTTCAATTATAGTATTATTTACTCCCACCGGCGATGAAATTGCAGGTATCTCCAACGCCATGTATTGTATTAATTTAAAGCCACATTTACCCCGGCTCCATTCATCGTCGGCAAGCGGCATCAGGCCTATTTGACTAGTGGCCAGTTCTGCCACTTCATTCTCCTCCGTCCACGCTATATATTTAAGATTTTTAAGATCAAAAGATGGTGGTTGGTTTGAAATAATCTTTACATCAAAATCATATTTTTCCTGCAACATCCTCAATGCCGGTAATACAATCTCCAGATAAGTCATAGTAGAAAAACTACCTGTCCAAACCACCGTTATTCTTTCAACGTTGTGATTGGCTAAAACGTTGTGTTTAAGATCGGTATCTACGCAAGTGGGATTGTAAACAACATTTGAGTTGTTTTGAAGCGCATAGTCACATAAAAACTGGTTGCCGCAACTAACCTTGAAAGCCCATTTACAAATCATTTTAATTTTGCCGGTATTTTTAAAAATGGCGGCAAGGCTATTTTGATCCGATACCGATTTTATCCAAATGGCATCATCAAAATCGTAAATCATTTTCTTCTTAAACAATTTAGTACAAAGCCACTCAAATATTGGCGGACCGATTGGAGTAGCTTCTCTTTGCAAAAAAATAAAATCATATTGATTGATGCTGAAAAGTAATAGGAATCGATTTAGAAATCCCCTTAGAAGGGCTAAAAATTTTGTAAAAAAGAAACCGTATTGATGGATGACCTCGTAGCCCTTTTGATCAAGAAAAGGTTTAGTAGTAACGGAAAATCCATTTTTTTTGAGCACATCTTTATAGAGCTCGAAGCGAAATCTTTGGCCTGGAGAAACTTTTTCAGGATACTGAACCACTATTAAAATTTCGTTCTTCTTATTTTTCATTTATATAACCAGTGAGTTGAAAACCATTAAGGTTAGTCACTACAAATTTTGGCAGATTTTTCGGTAGAACCTGATGAGCGCCAATTAACATATTCAACAGTTAAAAACTAACATCTGGTACATTTTCTGAATTGAGCAAAATAACTGCATATTATTCAATTCCAAATTTTATTTGGGCAAATTTTAAAATGGCAAAGATTCGCTCAATCTGAAAGTTACGTTGGAGCACCTACAACCGATCTTTATCATTCATTTTAGCCATTTTTTTTTAAGCTGCATTTTATTAAGTTCTCATTATTCATTTATTTTTCTCCATTACCAGGATTAATTTACGCATGGTATGATCATCGGTTATCATCACAGGAAAATATACGATCATACACTTTCCGATATTGGTCCACGGCATTTTTCAAAGCATAAAATTTGCTGGCGCCGTTTCTGATAGCAGTTGAATCAAATGTATTTCCTGCCAGGATCATTTCAATCACTTCGTTAAAAGATTTTTCTGAAAAGTCGTTTAAGATATAACCTGCATTGTATTTGGTTACAATATCCGCCACATCTCCAACACCGCTATTTGTAATTACCGGTATGCCCATGGCCATTATTTCTCCATGTTTAGTTGGCGATGAGGCAAGTTTGGAATGGCATGGTTTAATAAAAAAAAGTGAGTAGGTGCTGAGCGATAATAAAACCGGTACCTCATATCTTTTACCTTGCTTCACAATAATCATGTTTTCTGAAAGTCTGCATTTGGTGGCGGCTAAAGTAATCTGCTCCCGGCTATCAGGCGAAATAAATAGGAATTTTGCATTTGGAATTTTTTCGGCCACAGCCTTGCAAAATCGTAGCATCTCGTCTGTTAAGTACCAGCCGCCAATTGAACCGAGGTAACTGATTACGAAGTCACCCTTATTTATATTTAATTCGGCCTGGAACTTTTCTTTCATCACTGGATCTATGTGTTCGGAATTAAACAAATCCATATCAACACTACAGGGAATCACTTCAATTGGGATCGGTTGATTGGGTATGTTTTTTTGGCTATGTAGCAGATCCCGTCCTTTGTAGGTGAGCGAAACATTGTAATCGGCCTGCAACAGGCAGTTATACTCGTGTCGCTTAAAAAATTCGTACACTTTTTTAAAAACTGGATTATTCAAATTCCAGATACCACCATCTACTCTCTCATCGGCCCAAAAACCACGGATATCGTTTATGAACTTTATTCCAAATTTGTTTTTTAAATGCAAGGCTACCAGCGAAGGGAGCCCCGGTCTTGAATGAACCATATCAAACGGGTGTGCCAAATGAATTGCTTCCGCCTTTCTTTTTAAAGCATAATAATCATATACAGCAGATAATACCGGAGGATTTTTATGATAAGGCAGCGATACCCAGGTAATGGGGAATCCGGCAATCAATTGCTCAACATAGGCTTTATTGATTGTGTACCTGGTTGGTTTGTCACAGCTTAAAATGGTAAAGCTATAGCCAAACTTTGTTAGCCCTTTTAAATAAGGAATCACTTGGCTCTGGCCCAATGGATCTGTCATTCCATCATAGGAAATAAAAAGTATGCGTTTATCCATTTCCGTTTTTTATTTTAATGGAGGTGTTTTCTTCCAGCCACCAATGCAAAACTATGATGAGCCAAAGCCGGTTGTATAAATAATCAGTTCCGTTTAGATATTGTTTTTTGAGATTACTCACATAATCGGCGTTTACGAGATTGTACTGATTGATTACTTCGGCCGAAGTGTAACGCTCCAGTAAATATTTCAAGTCTTTTTTAAGCCATTTTGCCAACGGAATACTAAATCCCCACTTAGGTCGTTCAAAAATTTTAGCGGGCACGTAATCGTACAATACCTGCTTTAGCAAATATTTCATACAACCGTTTTTAATCTTTAGTTGCTCATCCAAATTATAGGCAAATGTTACCAGACGGTAATCCAATAATGGAACTCTTGTTTCCAATGAATACTGCATGCTTGCACGATCAACTTTTACCAGTAAGTCGTCTTTTAAGTAATGATTAAAATCCCAAAAAGACTGTTGTTCCGCTGCGCTTAAAGTTCTTGCAAACGTTGGTACGGCATTGATTTGGCTGAAATTAAATAATGGATTCACCAGTAACTTTTGTAACTCCTGCTCGCTGAAATAATATTGCTCCT
>Ga0209181_10003066_pt1 | contig 26391 bp, 18 predicted proteins | sample MAT05_FD_187208 | JGI IMG/M metagenome (GOLD analysis project Ga0209181, IMG submission 187208) | Freshwater microbial communities from Lake Fryxell liftoff mats and glacier meltwater in Antarctica - MAT-05 (SPAdes) (version 2) | ecosystem: Environmental > Aquatic > Freshwater > Ice > Liftoff...
ACCAAGGACATGTGGCGAATGATCATGTTCTACCTCCAAGGCTGGGCTGACGATGACGAACTCGACGCCGCCATCGCCAAGGCCCGAGAGCAACAAACGAGCCGAACAGGATAGGGATAAACCCCGTGGCTCACCGACGCCACCCGGTTTCGGGGGTTTCGGCGCCAGACTCGACCAACCACTAATCACCTATTTACACCAGCGGCAGCGAGAAGCGGTTCGGCTTCTCGGGTTGCTCGCGCTGCGTGTTCGCCAGATCGACGCCCACAAGTTCGTCGGTCAGCACGTTGCCAAAGATCGTGAACGGGCTGGAATCCGTGATCGCGACCCGCACGGTTTGCCCGATCAGGCGCTCGGTGCCGTCGAACACGACGATGTGATCCGTCATGCTGCGGCCGGTGAGTTGCTTCACGCCACCGGGAGCCTCACGCCCCACGTTCGCGGCCGACTGCTCGCGGCGGCTTGGGCCTTCCACCAGCACTTCGACCGTCTTGCCGACCTGTGCCCGATGGTCAACGCGGCAGTTCTCGTTCTGGACCAGTAGCAGATCGTTGTTGCGGCGTTTCTTCACGTCGTCAGGCACATCGTCGGGGAACCGCTCGGCGGCCTTGGTACCCGAGCGTTCGCTGTACTTGAAGATGAACGAGTTCTTGAACTGCGCAACGCGGACCAGTTCCATTGACTTCGCGAAGCTCTCCTCGGTTTCACCACAGAAGCCGACGATGAAGTCCGAACTCACCGCCACTCCCGGCACCTTCTCGCGGCACCGTGCGAGCATCTCCATGTAGTAATCGGCGGTGTAGTTTCGTTTCATCCGCTTCAGCACTTCGTCGCAGCCCGATTGAACCGGGACGTGCAGATACTTCACGACTTTCGGCAACTCACGCACCGCGTCGAGGAGGTCGTCGGTCATGTCCTTCGGGTAGTTCGTCACGAACTTGATTCGTTCGAGGCCGGCCACGTCGTGCATCCCCGCAATGAGATCGCTGAGGCGTGTCTGGCGCTCGCCGTGATCGTAGACGTAGCTGTTCACCGTCTGCCCGATAAGCGTGACCTCTTTGCAGCCCTGATCGACGAGTTGCTTCACTTCTTGCCAGATGTGTGCTGGCGGTCGGCTCTGTTCCGGGCCGCGTGTGCTGGGCACCACGCAATATGTGCAGAACTTGTCGCAGCCGATCTGAATGCGGACGTAGGCCTGGAACGGCGTTGGCCGCATGGTCGGGTCGCGGGTCGGGTCGTAGCTCACGAAGCTCGCTTCGACTTCATCACGGCTCGCAGCAGTGCGTGCGAGGCTGACGGCGAGTTGCGGTTCGCGGGTGGCTTTCACCTTCTCGACAAGCATGGGCACTTCCGCGAGTTGCCCGGTGCCGACGACCATATCGACATACGGGGCACGCTTGCGGATCAGTTCCTGATCCTTCTGCGCCATGCAGCCAAGCACACCGATAACGATGCCGGGGTTGTCCTTCTTCATCAGCCGAACGCGGCCGAGCGAGGAGTACGTCTTTTCCTCGGCGTGTTCGCGGACGGAGCACGTGTTGAACAGCATCACGTCGGCGTCGGCGACCGTGTCGGTGAGGTCGTAGCCTTGCTTGCGAAGTGCGCCGATGACCAGCTCGCTATCGAGCACGTTCATCTGGCAACCGACGGTTTCGATGTAAACTTTCTTCGTCATGGTCGGGATCACCGTTATGAGACGGGGCCGAGCGGGAAAGCGTTATGTTACGGGAGCAGCGGCCGGAGGAACGGGTTCACCCGGAAGACGGAAGAGTTCGGCGACCGGAACAGAGAAACCTGGCAGCACGTCAGGAGCGGTGAGCGTGTCGGCTGTCCGGAAGAGAGTGATAGTGTTGTCCGGCCTGTAGGCGCGAATCGTTCGGGTGCCTGGATACACCTCCCAGAGTACTTTCACCCCAGCCGCGAGCCATTGCTCGATCTTCTCTTCGGTGTCTTCCGCAATGTCGGTGGGCGAGATTACCTCGACCACGAGATCGGGGACGATTGGGCAATGCCCGTCTTCGCGGTACTGCGCCGCTGTCATGCGGTTGAGGCGAATGAATGACGTGTCGGGCCGACGACACCGAGTGGCATCGTCCGGGAAGCAACGGAAGGAGGTGCCTTCGGGGAACACCCACGCCGGTTGGTGAGCGTTACAGTGAAGCTTGACTCGCAGATAAACTTCACCCGCGACGTGGCTCGACTCCCGGCTCATGTTCAACTCCTTGAGTTCGCCGTTCACCAACTCGTAGCCCTTCCCTTCATCGGGCATACGGAGCAGGTCTTCTGGGGTGATGACGGTCACGGTTGTACTCATGCGAATCTCCCAACTGTGTATGACCGCATCGTAACCGAGTGCGAACTGGCAGGAAATGTCATCCCTTGCGGAGGCGTGCCCAGTAGCCGCCATCGGAGGGCTTGCCTGGAATGGCGTGATGTTCCGCTTCGAGCTTCAGGTTGCGCATCCCTTGCATCACGGCCTTCACCACGCCGTCGTTCTCGGCAGGTTCAATGCTGCACGTCGAATAGACGATCAGCCCGCCGGATTTCACGCGGTCGATGGCGCTGAACAGCAATCGCGTTTGCAGGCGAATAAGGTATTGCAATTCCGTTGGCTTCAGTCGCCAGCGCACTTCGGGCCGACGACCCAGCACGCCCGTATTGCTGCACGGTGCATCCACCAGAGCCGCGTCGAACGGGCCGGGCGGCGGTTCACCGTTCTCGGGCATCGTCCCGGTGCGGATCCCCTTGATGCGGAGTCGCTGTGCGAGCGTCGTCACGGTTTCGAGGCGGCGCGGGTCGGTGTCGCACGCCGTGATGAAGCCACGATTGTCCATTAACTCAGCGAGGTGCGTCGTCTTGCCACCGGGGGCTGCACACAGATCGAGGATGCGCATTCCGGGCTGCGTGTTCAGCGCCGACGCCACGAGCATCGACGAATGATCCTGCACGGCGAAATCGCCCTCGTCGTAGCCTGGCAGTGCCCGAATCGGGTGGTGTTCCGGGAATCGCAGCGATTGCGGGTGCTCGCCCGTTTCGGACTCGATGAGGCCCGCCGTGAGGCGAATGCGATACGCTTCACGATCGCCGTGCAGCCTGTTGACGCGAATCCACAACGGGGGCGGCGCGTTGAACCAGAACCCGAGCCGGATGCATTCCTCGGGCCTGAACCGCGTGTGCCAGAGGTCGGCGAGCCACTTCGGGAACGAAAACGCCTGGGCGAAATAGTCGGCGGGTGCCGCGATCGGATTCGGGAGAATCGCGCGTGTGAGCTTGCGATAACGGCCTGTGGACTTGCCCTCTCCCACGAGTGGAGACCAATCAACCGGCACCGCGTCGGCAGCGGGTTTGTCCGTGAAGTCGTCGGTGACGAGTTCGGACACACGCCGCATGATGCTATTGATGAAGCCCTTCGCCTGTGGGCTGCCGATGTGGTTCGCGAGTTCGACCGTCTCATTCACGGCCGCGTGCGTGGGGACACCCGTGAGGAACGCGAGTTGAAACGCCCCGAGATGGAGGGCATCCCACACTCGCGGTTGCACGGCATGGTGCGGGATCTTGATGAAAGGCTTCAGCAGCGCGTCGAGCGTGCCGGCACGCCGGATGACGCCGAACACGAGTTGCGTGAGGAAGCGGCGATCCTGCGGCGTGATGCCGGAGCGTGTGACGGCGTCGTCGATCAGTTCGGTGGCGAAGGCGTCGTGCGAGCGGGAGCGGTCCAGTACGTCGGCCGCGATCATGCGAGCGGTGATCGTCATGCGAGCACTTCCGGACCGAATCGCATGCCTTCGATGATGGGATAACCTCGTAAGAATTCCTCGGCCGTCATCTTCTTCTTTCCAGCGGGCTGGAGTTCGGTAATGGCTAAACGCTGCCAAGGCGCACAATTCACCAGCAGTGGGATTCGTTCAGTCCCCAAAGGCAGGTTCCCAACAAGAGTTCCTGGCGAGGAATCCGGTGCTGAACTCGGCATTCCAATTGCCAGACTGTCACCAACCGTGTTTACAATCACCCGCATGGGTTCCTTGCCGGGGCGATGAAAGAACGTGTACGCGGTTGGCCACGGTTGCATCGCTCGCACGAATCGCTCGATGTAGTCGGCGGGTTTCGTCCAGTCGATCAGCCCGAACTCCTTCTTGATCTTCGGAGCCTTCGTCACGAGTGCGGGGTCTTGCTTCACGCCATCGACGGGGCCGCCCGACTGATACTTCCGCACCGCTTCGACCGCCATCTGCGAACCCAGCGCGGCGAGTTTCAGTTCGAGGGTGCCGGTTGTGTCGTCGGGGGCGATGTCGAGCGATTCCTGAAGGATCATGTCGCCGGAGTCGAGGCCGGGCGTCACCTTGATGATCGTGACGCCGGTTTGTTTCTCGCCGCCGAGTATCGCATACGCCACCGGAGCCGCCCCGCGATACTTCGGCAACAGCGAGGCGTGAACGTTGATCGTGCCGCGGGTCGGCGTCGAGAGCACGTCCTTCGAGAGAATCTGACCATACGCCGCGACGACGAGCAGATCGGGCCGCATCGCACGGAGTTGTTCCAGCCCTTCCACTGTGTTGATGCTCTCGGGCTGGGCGACGGTAACCCGGGCTAAATCGGCAGCGATGTTGGCCATCCCCTTGCCGGTCTGGCGCGTGCTGCCACGCTTGTTGCCACTGTCGCGCTCGGGCTGCGTCACGAGGCCGACGACATCGCCACCGAACGTCGCGAGTAATGCCTCGAAGGTCGGCTCCGCGAATGTCCCGGTGCCCATCATCACAATTCTTAGAGAGTTGTCAGTCATCAGTTCTCAGTTGTCAGCCAGACGAGGAACCATGTGGGTCGTCAGTTCTGGCTGATAACTGACAACTGATAACTGACAACTACAGGCGAGGTTCCAGTCCCGGTGGGATGTCGCCCTTCTTCTTGGCCTTCTCGAAATCCGCGATGAATTGCTCGATGTCCTTCTCGCTGCGTGAGCGGCCGAGCGAACCCATCTTGTCGATGAATAACACGCCGTCGAGGTGGTCGATCTCGTGTTGCCAGACGCGCGCGGGCAGGTCGTGGCACATCATCTCGTAGAGTTCGCCCTTCAGGTTGTATGCCTGCACCGTCACCGTCTTGAAGCGGCGCACGCTCTGATACAAGCCCGGGAAACTCAGGCAACCTTCGCGGTCGTTGAGTGCGCCCTTGGTGTCCACGATGACCGGGTTGATGGCGACGAACTCCGCTTCCTTCTTCTCGGGGTCGCCCTCGAAGTTCATCACCAGTAAGCGGTGTTCGAGCGCGACCTGCGGTGCGGCCAGGCCCAGGCCCTCGCTGGCATACATCAGGTCCAACATGCGCCCGGCGGCAAGTTGAATGTCCTTGTCGATGGCCAGCACCGGCTTCGCAACAGTGCGGAGGGCTGGGTGCGGGTATTTCACAATCTTCATCGCACGAAACTCTCGTAACCGGGCCACACGTCGTCGATTGTTCGATTATAGCAAACCTTCGGGAGCTATCAGCCGTCAGCTGACAGCCATCAGCCAGATAGTGCCTGAAGAAAACCTTGGACACCTCTCACCCGGCGCGGTTTGATGAGCAACGTCCCCACCTCTTCACCAGCCGGCGCACGCCGGCCGTTCGCCGGAGTTCCCGCCATGGTTCGCTTCTCTGCCACGCTCCTTCTTGTGCTTGCCGGGGGGCTATCGTTTCCCGCTCGCCTGCTCGCAATTGATCCCCCGCCGGTTGTCGCGGGTGTGGAGGGCCAACCACTTGCCGCAAATGCCGCTCGCCTCGTCAAGACGTTCGACTTTCTGGGCACGCCATTGCTTGCAGCGACCGGAAAGGAACTCGCCACTGCAATAGATGAGAAGGACGCGAAGAAGGTTCAGCAAATCCTCGATACCCGCGTGATGTTCGTCGTGAACATCAATCCCGAATCGCGGGTGAAAGTCGCACGCGGACCGGCGGAGCCGACGCTTCAGCAAGCCGGCTGGACGCCGGTGCTCGTGAAGATTGTGAACGAGAGCACCGTCAAGAAACCGCTGAAGATCGCCAGCCCGCAATCGGGTGCGGTGTACAGTGGCCGCGGCGAACGGAACCCCAAGGACGACCCGAAGATCGTCGAGCGGTTCCTCGAACTTGAGATGTTCACCGACCCGCCGATGACCAAGGAATTGAGCGGCCTCGGTGTCGAATACGCACTCGCACTCATCTACTCATCGGATGCCGGCAAGCGGGAAGCGACCATCGGGTTCGACATCGGCCAGGGGAACCAGGATCTCGGGTTCCGTGCCGAGACAGCCGTGCTGTTCGAGGTGAAGCCCGCGATCAAGGTGAAGGTGAGCGTCACCGACTTCGACGGCAAGCCGACCGTCGGCCGCTTCACCTTCACCGATGCGGCCGGCCACGTTTACCCGCCACAACCGAAACGGCTCGCGCCGGACTTCTTCTTCCAGAAGCAGATTTACCGGGCCGACGGCGGAATCGTGCTGCTGCCGCCAGGCGAGTTCAACCTGGAATATGGTCGCGGGCCGGAATATCGCGTGAAGACGCAGAAGTTCAAGGTTGAGGCAAAGGGCGATTCCCCACTCGGTGTCAAACTGGAACGCTGGATCAACCCCGCCGACCACGGCTGGTTCAGTGGCGATCACCACATCCACGCGGCCGGTTGTGCCCACTACACGAACCCCACGGAAGGCGTGATGCCCGAGGATATGTTCCTCCATGTGAAGGGCGAGGGGCTGAACGTCGGCTGCTGCCTCACGTGGGGGCCGTGCTACGACTTCCAGCGGAAGTTCTTCGAGGCGACACCGCACAAGTTCAGCGAACCGTTCACCATCCTGAAGTACGACGTGGAAGTCTCCGGATTCGGCTCGCAGGCACTCGGGCACGTTTGCCTACTCAACCTCCGCGATCAGACGTTCCCCGGCTCGGAAGGGACCAAGGTCAAGGGCTGGCCAACGTGGACAACGCCACTCATGAAGTGGGGGAAGGATCAGGGCGCGGTGACCGGTTACGCCCACTCGGCGAACGGCCTTCAGGTAAACGCGAAGAACGCTGCGGGCAGGATGTACAAGGAATTTGACACCGACACCGACGGCTCGGTCTCCCCTGCCGAGGTGAAGGCGGGTCGCTGGCCGTTGCCAGAACCGTTCGCCAAGATCGACGCGAACAATGACGGGAAACTCAGCTTCGAGGAACTGCTCACGAGCCACGAGCGAGCGGCAACCGAGTTACCGAACCTGGCGATCCCCGAGATGAACGGCATCGGTGCACAGGAAATCTGCGTGACCACCGCGATGGGCGTGTGCGATTTCATCAGCGCGATGGATACACAACGCCTCCCGGAGTGGAACTGCTGGTATCAGATCATGAACTGCGGCTTCCCGTTGAAGGTGTCGGGGGAAACCGACTTCCCGTGCATCTCGGGGAGCCGCGTGGGTCAAGGTCGCGTGTACGTGCAACTCGGCAAGACCGACGCCATCGACTACAGCGTGTGGTGCAAGGGTATCCAGACGGGTCGGTCGTATGTCTCCGATGGCTACGCACACGCCCTCGAATTCAAGGTGAACGACAAAAGCCCGGGCTTCGGCGACGTGGCCCTTGACAAGCCCGGCGCGGTGAAGGTGTCGGCCAAGGTGGCGTTCGCGAAGGATGTGGCACTCGGCACCGCACCCGGAGCAGTGGCACCCGTGGGCGACACACGCAAGCTCGAACTGATCGTGAACGGGAAGGTCGTGGCGACGAAGGATATCGCTGCCGACGACAAAGTTCACGACGTGAGCTTCGACGTGAACATCGCCAAAAGCTCGTGGGTGGCGATTCGCCACTTCCCGCAGATGCACACAAACCCCGTGAACGTCATCGTGGCCGCCAAGCCGATCCGTGCGAGCCGTGAGAGCGCCAAGTGGTGCATCGGCGTCATCGAGCAGTTGTGGAAAGTCCGTGGCCCCGGGATCAAGGACACGGAACGCGGCGAGGCCGAGAAGACCTTCCAGAAGGCGCTCGGCATCTACAAGAAGATCGCGGAAGAAAGCGCCGACGAGTAAATCGTTTAGCCGCGACGCGGTGGTCACTTCTTCTTGCGCACGCCGCGGACCAGTTGCATTAGCCCGCGGAACTTGTCCCGTAGGCCGCGGGCGTGTGTGACTCGCAACAATCCGCGCAGCAACTCCGCGGTCGCGGGGTCGGGATTCAGGGCCTCGTCGAAGTGTGGGCGGAACGTCCCCTTGCGAACCGTCACCACTTGCGGCGTGGTCATCGCCAGCAACCCCTCGGCTCCTTGCGTTACGCCCCAACCGCTCGCCCCGACGCCGCCGAAAGGCGTCGCGGGGTGCGCCGTCGGAGCCAGCACATCGTTGATGACGACACTCCCCGCCGGGATGCGTGTCGCCAGTTCCTTCGCAGCGGTGGTGTCGGCGGTGAAAATCGACGACGACAACCCGAACGGCGACTGTGCCGCCAGTGACACCGCGCTGTCAATCGTGTCGAACGGGATCACGGCGGTAACAGGCGCGAAGCTGGCCTCACGGCAAATCGCAGCATCGGCGGGAACGTTTGTCAGCACCGTGGGTGAGAAGCCGCTTTCGGCTTCGTGTGGCGAAATCGTAAGCGGCACTGCCCCGCGTGTCACGGCATCGGCGATGAGGCGTTCGGCATGCGTGACCTGTCCTGGCGTCACGAGCGACATCGGCTCGGCCTTTGCCTGAAATGCTTGCATCAACGCGACGAATTCTTCGCACCGCGCTTGCTGCACGAAGATGCGCCGCACGGCGATGCACGTCTGCCCGCGGTTCAGCGTCACGCCAAACCACGCTGCCCTCGCGGCCATTTCCAGGTTGGCGTCGGCCAACACGAACATCGCATCGCAACCCGACAGTTCCAGCGTCGAGGGGATGAGCCGTTCGCCGAGCCGTGCCGCGAGTTTCCGCCCGACGCCATCGGAGCCGGTGAACACGATGTAATCGACATCGGTTTCGGCCAACTGCGGGCCGCTGACCCGCGTCGCGGGGAGCTTCTGCAACAACTCGGTCGGGAAGCCTGCATTCACGAATAGTTCGTACGTGAGGTCAGCGGTTCGCGGCGCGTTCTCGCTCGGCTTCCACAACACCGCGTTCCCCGCGACCAGCGTCTGTGCAATCGGGCCGACATTCAGGTAGATTGGGTAGTTCCACGTGCCGATGACGCCAATAACCCCCCACGGGCGATGGTGAACGACATCGCGGGAACCCATGAGCCAGGTTGGTCGCAGTCGCCGTGGCACCGTGCGAGGAGCCAGAATGTGAGCCGCTTCTTGCTCGATGAACTTGAGTGCTGCGGCGCTGGGTAGAAGTTCCGTGCCAATCACTTCGACCGCAGTCCTGCCGATATCGGCATGAGCAGCAGCGATCAGATCGTCGGTGCGTTCGACCAGGAGGTTACGCAGCACACGAACCGGACGGAGACGTTCGCGTATGGGAACCCGCGACCAGATGAGTTGAGCAGCACGGGCAGCAGCGAGTTCGGTTGCGAATGGTGACATGTGATCAGGATACAGAGATCGGGAGTCAGGAGCCGCTTGCGGCTTCGCCAAGCGAAGCCGCAAGCGGCATCCGACTCCCGACTCTTATCACGGCAGCAACTTCTTCACTTCATCATCGAGGTTGGTGGCCTGGGCGTTGCGGTTCACGACCTTGCCGTCCTTACCTGCGACGAAGATGTGCGGGACAACGATGATCCCGTACTGTGCTGCGAGCGAGCTGCCGTCGAGACCGCCCGGAGCGTGCAGAATCGTGCCCGGCAGTTCATGGGCGGAAACCGTCTGCGTGGCTGTCCGCGCGTCGTTATCCAGGCACACGGTGACGAGTTCCAGCCCCTTCGGGCCGTATTCCTTCACGAGTGCCTTCAACTTCTTCGCGTCGTCGGGCAGCGTGCTGCTCCAGTTGGCACAGTAATACACCACCACGACCTTCTCCTTCAGCGAAGCGACGCTGAACGGCTGACCGGTGGTCAGGTTTGTGCCGGCGATCTCCAGCGGCTTCCCCTCGGCTTCGAGGCGCTTCACCGCCCCGATCGCCTTTGCGGCGTGAGCATGGCCCGGGTAGTTCTTCCCGAGTTGCTCGTACCACTCCTTGGCCTTGGCGTCGCCTTCTTTCGTGTTCATGAACTCGAACGCCATGCCGAGTCGCAATGTTGCTTCCGGTGCTTCATCGGATTTCGCGTTCGCCTTCACGAACTCTTCCAGCGCGGTACGCCACTTCTCCTGGATCGCTGCCAGGCCGTTCCCACCATTATCTCGCAGCGAGATGCTGTTCTCGGTGATGAGATAGTGGAACCAGGCGTACGATCCGATGGCACCGGGCTTGCCAGCGAACGCTTCCTTGAACTGCTTCATCCGGGCGAGGTGCCGGCCGTCCAGCTTCTCAACCTCGGCCGCCGCCGACAGGCTATCGAGCAGCAGTTTCGTCCACGTATCGCGGATCTTCTCTTCTGGCTGGGCACCGGCACGCGCGACGATCTGCTCAAGGATCGCGGCACGTTTCGCATGGTGGGCTGCGATGTCCGCGATGGTCGCTCCGCCCGCACCCTTCGTGTCCAGATCGTTGAGCTGGGCCACGAACTCCTCAATCCCCTTGAACAGCAGTGGCGACCCGCCCGTGCTGACCTCCGATGAGCCAACCGATGGGCCATCGACCAGTCGCCACGCCCGACCGATCTGCACGATCTCGCCGGTCTGGAACGATTTGTTGTTCGCCCCGTCACGGACAAGTACGGTGCCAGACTTGTGGAAGACGAGGTCTTCGCGAGTGCCGATGGCATCGGCCGGGGTGGCTTGCGGCACGCCCAGTTGCAGATGCATCCACTCGGAAGTTGCTGGAGCCTTCAACTCCGCGTTCGCCTTGGCGACGCGAGCAACCACGCCTGCGGCGCGATCGAGAAGCCGCTGGGCTTCGCCGCCCTGAAGGCCGACCGAATCCACGTTCGCCTTGTTCAGCGTGAGCGCTGCGGCACGCTTGGCGTCGTTCGTGAGGATCGCCTGGAGCAATTCCTGGCTCAGTTCCTCGGGCGACATGACGACCCATTCGTCGATGGTGCCGTCGCGGTCGTTGTCCAGCCCCCACTTGGTACCATTCGCGCCGAGCCAGCGGAACTGGTACGCTTGCCCAGCTGCGGGAGGATACACCTCACGGTAGGCTTCCACGCCATCGGTGTAAAACGCGATGATGTTGAAGCTCTTGCCGTCGAAGCTGACGAACTGCCGCATGGTCCGGCCGCTGGCGTCGCGAACGACGTACCCCATCGGCGACTTCATATCTTTCGGGTTGGGGATCGCGGAGACGGTGCAGCGCTGCATCACATCCGGCGTCGGGGTGGCAATGGCGACACCCTTCTGCCGGGGTTGCACCTTGAACGCATCCTCGACCGTGACCGTTGGGATCTGGGCCTCCGCCACGGATCCCAGCCCGGCCCACAAACCAACTCCAGCAACTGCGCGAATCGCGAACCGCTTGGTAACCATCCGTGGATACCTCCAGGGCACGCCGGGTTATACCGGCTGTGCGGATTTAGACAGGCAGTAATGTCTTCGGCAAACGGAGGGGGCGAGGTTGAAAGGCGATTGAAAAAAGAACCCGCAACAACCCACCCGTTTTGGTAAGCAGGGTAACTTCGGCCCACGACTTGAACCGCAACGCACTGTGTCCAGGCACACTGAGCGAGCCACGGGGTTTACCCCCGTGGTGTCTGAGATCTCCAGGCACCACGGGGTAACCCCCGTGGCTCGCCGACGCAGTTACCCCGATTCACTTCAAGCGGTAGACGATGTAGGCCGGGTCGGAATGCACCACTTCCAGGTATTCGGCGATGAGTGGTTTGTCGGCGGGTGTGACGACGTGCGTGATCTTCTCGACTCGCATTTCTTGCAGGCGTTCGGGGGCGGTCCAGTCGGCCGCGTACCACGCTTCACATTGTCGCATGCGGCGCTGCCACTCCAGCACTTCCGCCTCGGCGTATGGCACCGACTTGAAGTCCACATAGATCGGTGTGCCGGTGTGGAGTCGGAAGCGCTGGAGATCGACCGGGATGAGGTTAGATCCCGGTTTCGGTCGCGGTGGCGGTGTGAAACTCGCCGACATCGCACCGGGCTTGCCGGAGCCAACCGCGGGGGTGCGAACCGGTAACAGATAGACCTGCGTCGGCTCGGAGTGCGACCGCACGAAATCGTATAGCGGTGCCTCGTCTTCACCAGCACGATACCCGAGCCGATCGACCATCACCCACACGCCACCCGCTGTCAGCGCGAGGATGCCGACGCCACCCACCCATGCGACCCACGGCTTATCGGGGACACGTGCCGCGAGCTTCGCGACGATCACAGCCGTGGCGAGGGGAACAAGCACGACCGAGATTCGCCAGGGGAAGACCAGCGCGAGCGTCGGGTTCACGTACTCGTTCTGGATCAGAGTCAGCGCCAGCCCGATGCTCGCCGCGATGAGCACGACGAGGAACAACCGCGAGCGACACAGCAGCGCCAACCCCAGGCCCGCCCAGGCGAGTTGCACCCCGGCGACCTGATCGAACCAGCGAGTGATGCTGCAATGGTGCGGGATGCGGACGTTGACGAGGATGTTCTGCGCGGCTTCGAAGACGGCCGGATCGTGCGGCCCGAACGTGAACAGTGTGCACGCGGCGACGGGTGCCACGACCACGGACGCGGCCAGTAACCCCCACATCGCCTGCGGACCGGCGTCCTCATCTTCACGGAACATCACCACGAGAAACCCGAGGACGAGCGAGGCCGACGACAGCATGTAGGTCGAGTGGAACGCACATGCCAGGCCCACAAGCCCGCAGGCCAGCACGGGTCGGCGATTGGCGAACGCGGCAAGTCCGGCGATGAGCAGCATTCCGAGCGAGGATGGTTGCAACCCCGGCCCGAGGACGTATTGCCCCGCGACACCCGCCTGTGCGAACCACGGGTAATCGACGCCCGTGAGCCGAACCGACAGCACTCGCAGCACGGCCGCGTGAGCCGCGATGAACCCCGCAGCCCACAGCAACCGGAAGCCACGCGAATCGGGCATCCCCGGCAGCGACGAGACGAGCCACCGCATGCTGAGGAAGTAGCCCATCAGCAAAAGGAAGTACGTGGCCTGGAACGACCATTCGCCGAGGTTGTGGTAACCGAACGCGACGAGCGCGGTGAACACGGGCGTGGGGTCGGTCGTCTTCGCGAGCCAGTCGTGCGAGAGATTCACGTGCCCGCCATCCGCGAGACCGTGGACGAAGTACTGGTTCTGGTTCGAGAAGTAGAGTGGTGATTGCGTGTGAGCGACGGCAAACGCGATCGCAAGCAACAGAGCTTCGAGCAGGTGCGACTGACGGAGGGGAGCAGCGGGTGTGGGTTCGGACATTACGAGCCATTCGGGACAAATAAGTGTGTGCTGTTGTCCTACGAACGTGGCCCGCGAAAGGTAACCGGCGGAACCGCATAACAGCGCGTCCCTCACCAAATATCGCTTTCGCGAATTCTGGTGAGGGACGCGGTGTTATCGGAGTTCTGCGAGGATCACCCGCAGCCGCTGGTCGCGCCGCAGGTATCGCATCGCATGCACGCACCGCTGCGGACCATCGTCATCGCCTGGCAGTTCGAGCAGGGGTCGCCCTCGTATCCCTTCGCCCGGGCCTGGAGAATCTTCTCGGATTGGGAACCCATCATCGGCTGATAAACCCCTCGCTTGGCCGCGACAGCAGCAGCGGCAGCGGGTTTCGCGTTCCCGTTTGCGGGAGTGGTTCGGGCGGGTGGTGGTGGGGTCGGCTCGCCCGGGGAATTCCCCGGCCGCAGGTGGGTCGAGCGTGGCGGAGCCAGCGACGCCTTCGCCTTGCCCGATCCCTTGGAATCCACCGTTCGCTCGGAGATCACTTCCTCGCCGTCGAAGTCGGGATCGTCCTCGGGGTCGTGCTGAGCATCCGCCCGCAGGTCTTCGGGGTTGACGTGCGCGAGGTCGTGCCGTCCGAGATACGTGATCGCCAGTTCCCGGAAGATGTAGTCGATGATCGACGTGGACATCTTGATGTACGGGTTCCCCTGCACGATGCCGTTTGGCTCGAAGCGTGTGAACAGGAACGCGTCGAGGTACTCTTCCAGCGGCACGCCGTGCTGCAGACCGAGCGAAACGGCGATGGCGAAGCAGTTCGTCATGCTGCGGAAGGCGGCGCCTTCCTTGTGCATGTCGATGAAGATCTCGCCCAGCGTGCCGTCGTCGTATTCGCCCGTGCGGATGTACATCTTGTGCGTGCCGATGCGGGCCTTCTGCGTGTAGCCTGCACGGCGATCCGGCAACCGACGGCGACGGGCGATGTAGCGGTGAACGATCTTCTCTGTGATCCGTTCCGCGACCTGCACCGGTTCCGGGCGCAGTTCCGGTTCGGGTTCGGCCGTCACGCTCGCCAGCAGCGCGGCCTCGTTCGAATCGGCTACCGAGTTCAACGGCTGGCTCAGCTTCGACCCATCGCGATACAGGGCGTTGGCCTTGGTCATGAGTTGCCACGACAGCCAGTACGCCTTCTTCACGTCCTCGACGGTCGCGTCGTGGGGCATGTTGATCGTCTTGGAGATCGCCCCGCTGATGAACGGCTGCGCGGCCGACATCATCCGGATGTGCGATTCCCACGACAGGAATCGCTTCCCGGTCTTGCCGCATTTGTTCGCACAGTCGAACACCGCGTAGTGCTCGGGCTTCAGGTGCGGAGCGCCCTCGATCGTCATCGTGCCGCACACGTATGTGCTGGCCTCGGTGATCTGGCTCTTCGAGAACCCGAGGTGCGCGAGCAGATCGAACGCTGGGTCGTCGAGCTTCGACGTGGGGATCTTCAGCGTTCCCGTGAGGAGCTCGTCGCCGAGCGTCCAGCGGTTGAACACGAACGGCAACTCGAACGCGCCGGCCAGTTGCCCTTCGAGCTTCTTCAGCACTTCGTCAGTGAAGCCCTTGGCCTTCAGGCTGCCAGTGTTGATGTGCGGGCAACCGTTCAGCGTGGCGGCACCCTTGCTGAAGCGAACGATGTCATCGACCTGCCACGGGGCGTACCCGAGCTTCGCAAGCGCCGGCGGCACCGACTGGTTGATGATCTTGAAGTACCCGCCACCCGCGAGCTTCTTGAACTTCACGAGCGCGAAGTCCGGCTCGATACCGGTCGTATCGCAATCCATGATCAGGCCGATCGTGCCCGTCGGCGCGATCACCGTGACCTGGGCATTGCGGAAGCCGTGCTTCTCGCCGAGTTCCAACATGCGATCCGATTCGCTTCGCGCCGCGGCGACGAGTTCCGGCGGGCAGTAGCGAGCGTCAATACCGACGGGCGTCACGGTCAGCCCTTCGTACTCGGCAGGGGCGGAGTTGTACGCGGGCCGGCGGTGGTTGCGAATCACCCGCAGCATGTGATCGCGGTTCGCAGAGTAGCGATCGAACGTGCCGACCTCGGCCGCAATCTCGGCACTGGCGGCATATGATCCGGCGTGCATGATCGCGGTGAGTGCCCCGCACTGAGCGCGACCCTCGACCGAGTCGTACGGGATCCCCTGCACCATGAGGAGCGCGCCGAGGTTGGCGTAGCCGAGGCCGAGCGTGCGGAAGTCGTACGACTTCTGCGCGACCGACTGGCTCGGGAACTGCGCCATGTAGACGCTGATTTCGAGGATCAGCGTCCAGATGCGGATCGCGTGCTTGTAGCCCTCGATATCGAACTTCGCGGCCTTCGTGTCGAAGAACGTCGTGAGGTTCAACGATGCGAGGTTGCACGCCGTATCGTCGAGGAACAGATACTCGCTGCACGGATTACTTGCACGAATGTCACCGTCTAGTGGGCACGTGTGCCATTCGTTGATGGTGGAATGGAACTGCACGCCGGGGTCGGCACAACTCCACGCGGCGTAGGCGATCTGATCCCACAGTTCGCGGGCCTTCAGCGTCTTCTTGGCCTTGGGTGCGCGCTCTTCTCGTCGCGACTTCTCCAGCTCCGTGCGCCAGTACAGGCTCCACGAGCCGTTCGTCTCCACGGCCTTCATGAACTCGTTGGTGATCCGCACCGAGTTGTTACTGTTCTGCCCCGAAACCGTGTAGTACGCCTTCGATGTCCAATCGGTGTCGTACTCCTCGACTTCCAAGTGCGTGAAGCCTTGCTTCGCGAGTTGCATCACGCGGGCGATGTAGTTCTCGGGGATGAGTGCCGAGCGCGATTCGAGAATGCACTTCCGCAGCGGCCCGTTCTTGATCGGGTCGAACTTCTCGTCGGCGTTGGTGTGCGTCTGAATCGCACGCAGGATCGCGTTCAGATGCTTGTTCATCAACTTGGAACCGGTGACGAGGTCCGCGACCTTCTGTTCCTCGGTCACCTTCCAGTTCACGAACTCCTCAATGTCGGGATGGTCGAGATCGAGCACGACCATCTTCGCGGCGCGACGTGTTGTGCCACCGCTCTTTATTGCTCCAGCAGCCCGATCACCAATCTTTAAAAAGCTCATAAGACCAGACGACTTTCCGCCCCCAGAGAGCGGTTCGCCTTCGCCACGCAACGAGGAGAAATTCGAGCCGGTGTTGTGGATCGCCACGAGACCGGTTTCACCGGCGAGGTAGTTCGAGTGAGACGCGACGGTGAGGTCGTAGAAATCGGGGTTCCCCTCGCAAGGTTCCACCGAAGTCACGAACGCGGCGGAGCGGGCCACCCGTGCCAGACGCTCGGCGAGCAAATCGTCTCGCTGGAGCAGCGAAATCGCACGCTCCAGCTTCTTCGGGTTGATGATTCCCTCGTACTTGAGCCGGCCGAGGTGAAGGGTTTCGCCGCCAACTTGCACCTTCAGCCAGTCGGCCGCAGGGCGTTCACCGCCAAACAACTCCGAAGCCAGTTCATTCGAGAGCGGAAGGCAGAACTTCCGCTCGTGTGCGGATGGCACATATTCCAGCAGTCGCTCGCGGCGTTTCGGATGAACGAGACGAGCCGCCAACTCTTCGCGGGCCGCACGAGCCGCGCTGCGATGTAAGATCGTAACCTTGAAGGTGGAGGTGTCAGCGGTCACGCCGCCGCCCAGGTTGTAAAGCGATGAGAGTGTCGCCACGTCCTCGGCAAACGCCCGAGTGGCGGTCGCGTACATCGCCTTGCCGTCGCGCACCCACCCATCCGAATCGATCAACCCGGCAAGGAACGCGATTGCCAGTTCGCGACCGCCTTCCCACAGGAAGGACGGCATCGTGAGCGAGAACGTCTTCGGTCCGACGTCGAAGAGCGCGGCGAAGAACCCGCAGACCTTGCGGCCAGTGAAGGCGATGTGCTTGCCCTTCGAGCCGCGGCCATCGTCCTGAATGCTCGCGGTTTCGCCGAAGACCCGTTCAATGATCTCCTGTGCCCGACGCAGAACGGGTTCCGTCTCGTCGTGGAAGCGAAGGCGCAACCCCGCGTATTCGTAGGTCGTGCCATACTTGTTCGTTGTCGATTTGCGGACGTTGCCGAGGCTGCCGTCGCCAAGGAAGTAGCCGATGAGCCAGGCGAGGTCAGCGTCGATGCGAACTTCCTGCTGCTCATCCTTCCGGAAATACTCCGTCGAGTAGCGGACCACGGCGTCCTTCACGGGAAGGCTCGCAGGTGCGGTCTCGTTCGGGCCAAGCACAGTGTCGCCGCGCGTGAGTTGATCCGCCCGACGTTCGACGACCTTCTCGCCATCCCAGACGAGGAACGGGTGCCACGCCGAGACGACCGCCTTCGCCCCGGTGTCGAACCGGACGACGAGTTTGTCCTCGGCGGGAACCTGGTAGTCCCATACCCGCTCGATTTTGTCGAGTTGATAGACAGCAGATTCGGGATCGACGGAAAGCGTATGGAGGTTCAGGTCGGCCACATCGATGTAGCGGCCGCTGCCGTCGAAGTCGTGGATGGGGCGACCTTCTTCGCGAAAGCGGGCAAACAGATCGCGGATCGGGAGAAACCCTTCACCCTCGACGTAGATGCGAGAGTCGCCCGAGGTGCAACCGCTGCCGTACTTGAAGATGCGAGCCTCGCGGACCCACAGATCCATGATGCCGCCGTCGTTCACCAGATCATCTGATACTTGTTGGATAAAACAAGCATGCGGCGCTGGGCGCTCGTAGGCCGAGGTCGAGCGCTCTAGCGTCTTGCTGTGCGGATCGACGTAGTGGTGCCCCTGGGCTGGGCCGGCGATGCCGTAGCTCCAGTGCAGGCCGGTGTTGAACCACTGCGGGCTGTTTGGTGCGGCCATCTGGGCCGCGAGCATGTAGCACGTCTCGTCGTAGAACGTCCGCGCGTCCTGCTCCGAGGAGAAGTAGCCGCCCTTCCAGCCCCAGTACGCCCAGCAACCGGCGAGGCGATGGAAGACCTGCCGGGAATCGGTCTCGCCGCCGAGGGGGGTGTCGGGCGATTCGGGTTCGCTGCGTTGCAGCCACGCGGGGACGCCTTCCTCGTGAACGCGGTTCAACCGCTGTGGCACCCCGGCCCGGCGGAAGTACTTTTGTGCCAGGATGTCGACCGCCACTTGCGACCACTTCTCCGGCACCATAATGTCGTTCATTTCGAAAACGACGGAGCCGTTCGGGTTTCGGATCGACGAACCCCGGGGGATGAAGTTAAGGCCAGAAAAGGGGTCTTGGCCTTCGCGAGTGAAACGGCGACTGATCAGCATGGCGACATCCGGGGTAGCGCGGCAAGAGGATGACCTCACTTCGCGGAATGATTGGTGTGCAACAATCACGCCGAAGGAAGTTCCACTTACCGATACGAGTGTACACGATACTAGGGTGAATGTACAGCAGTAGACTATGACACAAACGAGTCGGTAACCTTAAGTCTTACCGCGCGACGTTCCGGTGCCAGTTACTATGGGTAAAGTCAGGCCCGGTTGGTCCTGGTATTTGCCCTTTTTGTCGGCATAACTGGTACGACACACCTCTTCCGCCTTGAGGAAGATGATTTGAGCGATGCCCTCGCCGGAATAGATCTTGGCTGGCAAGGGTGTGGTGTTACTGATTTCGATCGTAACCCGTCCCCGCCATTCAGGTTCCAGCGGCGTCACGTTCACGATTATGCCACATCGTGCGTAGGTACTTTTCCCGACACACACGCACAGAACGTCGCGTGGAATCTCGAGATATTCCACCGTCTCCGCGAGTGCGAAGCTATTCGGGGGAATCAGGATGAAGTCGGCTTCGATATCGACGAACGACTTGGGGTCGAAATGTTTGGGATCGACCGTGCTCCCCCAGACGTTGGTGAACACCTTGAAGCGGCGATCGACCCGCACGTCGTAGCCGTAACTGGTGACACCATAGGAGATCACGCCGGGGCGGTGTTGTGCCTCCGCGAACGGCTCGATCTTCACGTCTCTCGCGATCATCCAATCCGGTAGAACGCCCACGTATCGCCTCCTGCTGCCTTGCATTTGAGGGTCAACGGAAGCATCGGCCTTCTGTCGTGCCCATCTTCACTAACCTCACACGTCCCACAAACGAAACCCACGCTCCAAATCGGAGTAGCGGCAAGTTTAGCTCATCCGGTACAAGTAGCGCAAGTCGAACTTTCGCGTCGAGTTTACCGGAGCCGTACATGACCCCCAGCTTGTCATTCGTCGTGGCGGTCTTCGCAGCCCCTGCCGCTGATCTGCCAACGGAGCTTTGGCAGGTTGCTCCAGAACGGAAGGGTGTATTCGCGGTGAATCCGCCGCGGAGCAAAGATCGGGCTGTGCTCATTATCCCGGGGTTGAAGATTCACCCGTTCCGGCCCGTGTATGCCACGCGCCCCGAGATTCGGGAGTATCAACAAACCTCGTCGGAACTGGTGAAGGCACTGGCGAAGGATTCCGATGTGTTCTCATTCGGGTACGCGCAAACGGTGCCGCTCGATGCGGTCGCGCATTCCCCGGGATTGCGGGCCGCCGTGGCGCAGATCAAGGCCGCCGGCTACCGGGAGATCGTCCTCATCGGTCACTCGGCCGGTGGAGTGATTTCACGAATCTTCGCCGAGGCGTATCCGGAATCTGGCGTCACGAAGGTCATCTCCGTGGCCGCGCCGCATGGCGGCTCCGAGATCGCGAGCCTGAGATTGGGATACCCTCGGGTCCAAGCGCCGTTCGTGGAATCGCTGACTCCGGAGGTTCGTGCCGACATGCCACAACGGAAGAACCCCGACGACAAACTCCAGATCGCATGTGTGGTGTGCAAAGTGAAGCGGATCGAGGCGGATGGGCTGGTGAAACTCGCGAGCCAGTGGCCTGAGGAATGCCGTAAAGCCGGGGTGCCAGCCGTGCTGGTTCAAACCGATCACTGGCACGCGATGCTCAGCCCGGCGTCGATCAAGGTGATCAGCGAACTGGCAAAAGAGAAACTCACCCGGTGGTCGCCGGAAGCGGTCGAGAAGGCGCAGAAAGTGCTGTTCGGCGAGCCGTGAAAAGCGACGTGACCCCGGGATACAGGCTGCGAAACATGGTGTGACTTCCGGGGCCACGCCGTTCCATTTTAGGCGCACAAAGTGTCGGGAGAAAACAGATGGCGTTGTACTTGTTCAAGGAAGAACCCGGAACGTACAGCTTCGCCGATCTGGAGCGTGACGGCACCACGACCTGGAGCGGCGTGAAGAACGCGCTGGCACTGAAGCATCTTCGCGCAATCCGCAAAGGCGACCGCATTTTCTTCTACCACACCGGCGGCGAGAAAGCCGTGGTCGGCGTGATGCAGGCGACGGCCGACGCCAGCGCCGATCCAGCCGATGAAACCGGGAAAAGCGTGCTGGTGACCGTCAAACCGGTCCGCAAGTTGAAGAAACCCGTTTCGCTGGCGACGATTAAAGCCGACACTGCGTTCGCCAACTGGGAACTGGTTCGGCAATCGCGGCTCTCGGTGATGCCAGTGCCCGAGGACTTGTGGAAGAAGATCGAGGAGATGGGGAAGTAACTCGGGGAGGCGGTTACTTGCTGGCAAACCCGAATCGCCAGTTTTGACGTAGCGCTATGTCGTGATTGGATTCGGTATTTACCCCGAATGGGGTTGTATTCCACAGCCCAGGGTCGCCGCTTCGGCGCACCCTGGGAAACCTGACGTTCTCGGGAACCTCTTTGCGTACCCAGGGTGCGCCGCAGAGCCGGCGACCCTGGGCTGTGGAATACAACCCCATTCGGGGTAAATACCATTCAACGACGACTCGGCGCTGGCATTGCGATTCTTCTCGGGGTAAAGTGTAAGCATCCTGCCAGTTGCCCACCCCCCCGCAGACCCACCCCATGCGGCGCTTCGCTCTCATCACACTGCTGTACTCCGTCATCGCGTCCCCGGTGAACGCTGCGGATCCGCCACCGACATTCGAACGCGACATTCAACCGATCCTGACGCGGGCGGGTTGCAACTCCGGCCCCTGCCACGGGAAAGCACGCGGGCAAAACGGCTTCCAGCTTTCGCTCCTCGCGTTTGATAACGACTTCGATTACAACGCGATCGTGACGGAAGCCCGTGGCCGTCGCATCTTCGCCGCAAACCCGACGTTCAGTCTGCTACTGCGAAAAGCGAGCGGCAACACACCCCACGGCGGCGGGAAGAAGCTCCCCGAGACCGACCCCGCATATCGCACGATGGAGCGCTGGGTTGCCGCCGGGTGTCCGCGAACCCCCGCCGACGCCCCGAAGTTGGAGCGGATCAGCGTTTCGCCCGACAGCAAGTTGATGACCTTCAACGCAACGCAGCAACTGACCGTAACCGCACACTATTCCGACGGCACCAAGCAGGACGTGACGAACCTCGCGCAGTTCTCCAGCAATGAAGCGGTGTACGCGGCCGTGAATGCGAACGGTCTCGTGAAGGCCGGGCCGATTCCGGGCGAAGCGACGATCATGGCACGCTTCGCCGAGAAATTCGCCGTGTGCCCCGTGATGGTGCCGCTGCCGACGCCGGTTGCCGCGAGCGTGTACGACGCGCTCCCGCGAGCGAACTTCATCGATGGGCACGTCTGGGCGAAACTTCAGAAGCTGAACCTCACGCCATCGGAACCCGCGAACGATACCACGTTCCACCGCCGTGCGTTCCTCGATGTGATCGGCCGCTTACCGACCCCGGACGAAGTGCGTGCCTTCCTCGCGAGCAAGGACCCAAAGAAGCGCGAGAAGCTCATCGACGCCCTGCTGCAGCGCCCCGAGTACGGCGATTTCTGGGCGAACAAGTGGACCGACCTGCTGCGACCGAACGCGTATCACGTCGGCATCAAGGCGACGTACAACCTCGACCAGTGGCTTCGGCAGAGCTTCCGCAAGAACCAGCCATACGACCAGTTCGTGCGGGAACTCATCGCGGCGAAGGGGAGCACGTTCAGCAATGGCGCGGTGGTGATGTATCGCGACCGCCGCGACCCCGCCGAACTGACCACGCTCGTGAGCCAGTTGTTCCTCGGCGTGCGGCTCGATTGTGCGAAGTGCCATCACCATCCGTTCGAGATCTGGGGGCAGAACGAGTTCTACAGCTTCGCCGCGTTCTTCGGCCGCATCGGTCGGAAGGGACAGGGGATCTCGGCTCCCATTTCCGGTGGCGAGGAGATCGTCTTCGCGGCCACGAAGGGGGCCGGCGTGAAGCACCCGCTCACCGGCCAGGTGATGACACCGACACCACTGCTCGGCCAGGCGCTCGACATTCCGCCCGAGAAGGATCTCCGCGAAGTCCTCGCCGACTGGGTAACCGCACCCGAGAACCCGTTCTTCGCGAAGGTGATCGTGAACCGAGTGTGGGCCGACCTGATGGGCCGCGGCATCGTCGATCCGGTGGACGACATTCGCGCCACGAATCCCGCAAGCAACCCGGCGTTGCTCGACGCTCTCGCGGCCGACTTCCGCAAGAACAAGTGCGACCTGAAGTCGCTCATCAAGACGATCACCGCGAGCCACGCTTACAGCCTTTCGACCAACCCGAACGATCGCAATGCCGCCGACCTGCGGAACTATTCACGACACTACCGGCAGCGATTGCGTGCCGAAGTGCTGCTCGACATGGTGAGCGACGTGACCGGCGTTCCCGAGAAATTTGAGGCGATGCCGCCGGGTTCACGAGCGATGGAAGTGTGGACAGCCCGCGCTCAATCGGTGTTCCTCGATAGCTTCGGCCGACCCGACCCGAACGCCGACCCGCCCTGCGAACGCACCCCGGACACGACCGTTGTTCAGGCGTTGCACCTGATGAACTCGCCGAACCTGTACCGCAAGGTAACCGACGATTCGGGCCGCTGCGCGACACTGGCGAAATCCACCAAGACGCCCGCCGCGATCGTGGAGGAACTTTACTTGCTGGCGTATGGCCGCCTGCCGACCGATACTGAACATGCCGCCGCGGTGAAGCGTTTCGAGAAGCCATCGGCTTCTCGCCGCACCGCAACTGAAGACCTGATGTGGGCACTCATCAACACGCCCGAGTTCGTGTTCAACGATTGAGATATAATGACGGGAAGGAGGGCGAACGATGTGGGACTCGTTGAAACCTGAGATTCTCGCCCGGCTGCCGCGATCCACGATGAATGGCACAACCAACGGCTCGCACGCTCCATCCGTGTTGGCTTCGCCTCCGACGAACTGGGAATCGTGCTTAGAGAAACTTCAGGAGTATCGCTCGTACACCGATGACTGGGATGGCCAGGGGGCGGCGTTCGGAAAGCCTGCCGCCCCGATTACCGGTGAGATGATCGACAGCGCCACGGCGCTGGCAACATCGCTGCGACGGGTTGGGGTCTCGGCACCAGATTGGACCTTCCCCGGAGTCGATGGCACGGTTGGCTTCGAGTGGCGTCTTGGAAGCGGCGACTCGATCTCGCTGGAGTTCAGAGATCCGACGATGGCAGATGTATTTTTCTGCGCAGCGGATAACGATGTGGAGCATCTGATACTCACCGAGGCAGTAACCGTCTGATGAACCGCGTGGGGTCGCCATGAAGGACGAAACATCGCCCGTTTCGCCTGACGAAATCGTGGTGCGGCTCATCTGGAAGGACTTCCACAAGCCCGGTCAAGCGGTGTCGATCAGTGAAGGTGCCTTCCGGCCGAAGCCCAACGAGACGGATGGAATCTCAGTGTTTCGTGCGGCGTGTTTGAACGACCCGAGGGACATCCTCACCGTGATCGCGTCGGAGAAGCGTGATAAGTACGCCTTGGCACTGTGCCGGTTTCTGAGTTGCTCGCGTTAGGGCTGACGGTTCAACCGGCCCGGATCGAGGCACTCCCCGGTCATGCAGTGGTGCCCGAATTGAACATCGCAGGCATACCAACTGGCCCCGCTGGCAAAGTGTTACTTCGGCAACTGGCCGCCATCGCCGCGAAGAATCTGATTCCGCCGACAGAATCAACCTGATGTGGGCGATCATCAACACGCCCGAGTTCGTGTTCAACGATTGATGTGCATTATGGTCACACCGGCACAGGAGATGTTCGTAGCCGTGGAAGCGGGGGATGCGCCGAAGGTTGCCGCGTTGCTGGACAAGCACCCGCAATTGTGCAACCTTGCCGAGAAGACCGGGAATCGGTCGAGCCTCCTTCACATGGCTGCTCGCGGCGGGAACCTCGACATCGTGGAACTGTTGGTGGTCGCGGATGCAACGCTCGACAAGCAAGACGCGGCCGGGTTCGCACCCCTGCACTACGCCGCAGTGGAAGGGCATCTGGCGGTCGCGCAGGTGTTGGTCGAGGCCGGGGCAAGGCTCCGCATCTGGGCCAACGGCGGACGGATGCCACTCGATCACGCGGTGGGTTCCAAACAGCACGCGGTCGCTGATTACCTGCGGTCGGAAATGATTACACGCGGATTGGACCTGCACAGTTAAAGTCACGATACGGAGGCCAGTGTTATGCCCTTCAATAAGAACTGTGCCGGCGTTTCTCGCCGGGATTGCCTGCAACTCGGGCTTGGCACGCTGCTCGGCGGCGGGCTTGTCACGGCGCTGCGTGCCCGTGGGTTCGCGGCCGAAGCCGTGAACAAGCCCACAGCCAAGGCGAAGGCTTGCATCCTCATTTGGATGGACGGCGGGCCGACCCACTTTGAGACGTTCGACCCCAAGCCGGATGCGCCCGAAGAGTATCGCGGCGAGTTCAAGGCCATTCCCACGGCCGTGCCCGGCGTCCACTTCTCCGAGCACATGGTGAAGCTCGCCGCGGGCCTCGGCAAGTACGCGATGATTCGCTCGATTCGTCACGATCAGGGGAACCACGGGGCCGGCAACCACTACATGATGACCGGTGCCCCGCCACGGATTCCCGTCGGCTGTGGCGCGTTCGTCAGCTTCCACCCGAGCATGGGGTCGGTCGTCGCCGCCGAGAAGGGGGCACCCGCCGGGCTTCCCGCATACTTCTCCCTGCCCAGCATGACGCGATCTGGCGGGCCGAACTTCCTCGGCGCGAAGTACGCTCCGTTCGTGGTGGGTGACGACCCGAATGGTGCAGGCTTCAAGGTGCGAGATGTCGCGCTCCCCCTGGGGCTTACGGGTGAACGGTTCGACGATCGGGCCGGGGTCCGCAGCGACGTGGACACCCTCAAGCGGGTCATGGACAAGGCCGCCGGAGACCCGGCCGTCGCGCTCGACGAGCACTACAAGCAGGCTTACGACCTGATGAACTCGAAGGAAGCACAGGCCGCGTTCGACATCGGCCGCGAACCTGTGAAGACCCGCGACCGGTACGGCCGCAACAGCTTCGGCCAGCGCCTGCTCCTCGGCCGTCGATTGGTGGAGGCTGGGGTGCCGTTCGTGACCATCAACGACGGCGGCTGGGACCATCACGCTGACCTGTTCAGTGCTCTCCGAACCCGGTTGCCAGGATGGGATCAGTCCGTGTCGTCGCTCATCACGGATCTCGAAGAGCGGGGCATGCTGGATAGCACTCTCGTGATCGCCCTGGGCGAGTTCGGGCGGACGCCGAAGATTTCGACGCTTTCGGGCCAGGCGAAGGCAGGCCGCGATCACTGGGCCAACGCGATGAGCGTGTTGTTCGCCGGTGGCGGCACCCCTGGTGGCACGGTGATCGGTGCGACCGACCGCAACGGCTTCGCTGCGGTGGATCGGGTGCTGTCGCCGGAGAACTTCGTCTCGACCGTGTACACCAAGCTCGGCATCGACCCGGACAAGATCCTCTACAACGCACAGGGCCGCCCGGCCCACATCGTGAGCGAACCGACGCCAATCAAGGAACTTATGTGATGAAAGGCAGGATTAAGAAACGGTGGCGTAATGATCGGAACCATTACCGGTGGTGAGTAAGGTGTTTCCCCTCACCCGGGCACAATCTCACTCATTCCGCCACCATTTCTTAGCTAAGAAGTGGTGGCGATAAGAAACGATGGCGTGTTCTTGCTATGTCTTTCCCTGGGACCGCGGGCATCTTGCCCGCTGCTGAAGTGTTCCAATCAGTATTGGGAACAATCACATGGCAACCGAACACCA
>Ga0209181_10003067_pt1 | contig 26390 bp, 27 predicted proteins | sample MAT05_FD_187208 | JGI IMG/M metagenome (GOLD analysis project Ga0209181, IMG submission 187208) | Freshwater microbial communities from Lake Fryxell liftoff mats and glacier meltwater in Antarctica - MAT-05 (SPAdes) (version 2) | ecosystem: Environmental > Aquatic > Freshwater > Ice > Liftoff...
GCCTGCGCCCAAAGTGGCTGCTGCGCCACCGGCTGCGGCCAAACCCGCCGCCGCACCCGCAACCAAGAAGGGCGGCCATGGTGCCGCCAGCGAACCGATGGCGGGCAGCAAGCTGGCCATCGTGTTCGGCGTGGCTGCGGTGCTGTTCTGGCTGATTGGTGCCAACGCACCCAAGGAGTTCATGTCGCACTTCACTGTGTTTGTGCTGGCGTGTTTTGTCGGCTATATGGTGGTGTGGAACGTCAAACCGGCCCTGCACACGCCGCTGATGAGTGTGACCAACGCCATTTCCAGCATCATTGCCATCGGTGCGCTGGTGCAGATTTCGCCGCTGGCCGATGCGCTGGACCGGCCCAACAGCCTGATCACCTGGGTGGCTGCGGCCGGCATTGTGCTCACCGCTATCAATATGTTTGGTGGCTTCGCTGTGACCCAGCGCATGCTGGCCATGTTCCGCAAATAAGAAGGATACACCCATGTCTTCCAGTTTGGCCACGGTTGCCTACATTGGCGCAACCATTCTGTTTATTTTGAGCCTGGGTGGTCTGTCCAACCAGACTACCGCGCTGCGCGGCAACCTCTACGGCATGGTCGGCATGACGCTGGCTGTGCTGGCCACCGTGTTTGGCCCGCAAGTCACTGGGGCTGGCTTGCCGTGGATCATCGGTGCCATGGTGATTGGTGGCGGCATTGGTTTGTACGCTGCACGCACTGTGCAGATGACACAAATGCCCGAGCTGGTGGCGCTGATGCATAGCATGGTCGGTCTGGCGGCCATGCTGGTGGGTTTTGCCACCTTTATCGACCCCACCGCCAGCGCCGGGTACGAAGGCGCTGCCAAGTCCATTCACGAGTTGGAGATCTACATTGGTATCTTCATCGGTGCGGTCACCTTTGCTGGCTCGGTGATTGCCTTTGGCAAGTTGTCTGGGCGCGTCAGTGGCAACCCGGTCTTGCTGCCGGGTCGGCATTGGCTCAATCTGGCGGGGTTGCTGGTGGTGATCTATTTTGGTGGCGCGTTCATGCATGCGCACGATGTGCAGTCCGGCATGTTGCCGGTGATCGTGATGACCATCGTGGCGTTGCTGTTTGGCGTGCACATGGTCATGGCCATTGGCGGCGCCGACATGCCGGTGGTGGTGTCCATGCTCAACAGCTACTCCGGCTGGGCCGCAGCGGCCACCGGTTTTATGCTCTCCAACGACTTGTTGATTGTGGTTGGTGCGCTGGTAGGTTCCAGCGGTGCGATTCTGTCTTACATCATGTGTAACGCCATGAACCGCAGCTTCATCAGCGTGATTGCTGGCGGTTTTGGTACCACCGGCACACCCAAACCGGGTGCGGGCGGTGCTGCGCAGCCTGCAGGCGAAGTCACCCCAGTGACGGCGCTGGAAACGGCTGAGTTGCTGCGTGAATCCAAGTCTGTGATCATTGTGCCGGGGTACGGCATGGCGGTGGCGCAGGCCCAGCACACGGTGTTCGAGATCACCAAGCTTCTGCGCGCCAAGGGTGTGAATGTGCGCTTTGGCATTCACCCGGTGGCGGGGCGCATGCCAGGCCACATGAATGTGCTGCTGGCTGAGGCCAAGGTGCCCTACGACATTGTGTTTGAGATGGATGAGCTCAACGACGACTTCCCAGCCACCGATGTCACCATGATCATCGGCGCCAATGACATCGTCAACCCCAGCGCCCAGGACGACCCGACCAGCCCGATTGCCGGTATGCCAGTGCTTGAGGTCTGGAAGGCCAAAACCTCCATCGTCATGAAGCGCAGCATGGCCTCGGGCTACGCGGGCGTGGATAACCCATTGTTTTACAAAGAAAACAACCGCATGTTATTCGGCGATGCCAAGAAAATGCTCGACGAGGTGCTGACCTCGCTCAGAGCCTGACACGACCCCGCTGACCCAAGCCCGCGTCCCGGGCAACCCCCAAGCCCCCACACCGGCCTGCCCTGCAGTTTAGGTTTGGGGGCTTTTCTCTAATAAGGGAAAACACAGTCAGCGCGCGCCTTGGAGGCGGTCAAAATCACAAGCTTGATAAAAATCGGAGATTTAATCATGACTGATCGGATCTGGCTGTCGACGTATCCAGAAGGTGTTCCCGCAGACATCGACGAAAGCCGCTACGCGTCGTTGGTCGAGCTCATGCAGGAGAGTTTCAAGAAAAATGCGAGTCTGAGCGCTTACAGCTTCATGGGCAAGGAGCTGACCTACGCCCAAGTGGATGAGATGAGTCAGACCTTTGGCACGTATCTGCAAAGCCTCGGGCTGGTCCGTGGCGACCGGGTCGCGGTGATGATGCCCAACGTCTTGCAGTACCCGATTGCGGTGGCGGCCATCTTGCGTGCCGGGTTCACGCTGGTGAATGTCAACCCGCTGTACACCCCGCGCGAGTTGGAGCACCAGCTCAAGGACTCCGGCGCCAAGGCCATTGTCATTCTGGAGAACTTTGCCGCCACGCTGGAGAAATGTGTGGCCGCTACCCTGGTCAAGCACGTGGTGCTGTGTGCCATGGGCGACCAGCTCGGCCTGCTCAAAGGTTCGCTGGTGAACTATGTGGTGCGCAACGTCAAGAAAATGGTACCCGCCTTCAATCTGCCCGAGGCGGTGCGTTTCAACGCCGCCATGGCCCAGGCCAGCAGCGGTAGCCTGAAAAAAGTCACCATCAAACCCGACGATGTTGCCGCACTGCAGTACACCGGCGGCACCACCGGTGTCTCTAAGGGGGCGGTGCTGCTGCACCGCAACCTGGTGGCTAATGTGTTGCAGGCAGATGCCTGTTTCCAACCCGCGCTGGTCAAAATACCCAAGGGTGAGCAGATCAATTCGGTCTGTGCCCTGCCGCTGTACCACATCTTCGCCTTCACCGTGAACATGATGCTGACGCTGCGCCTGGGTGGCAAGCTGATCCTGATTCCCAACCCGCGCGATTTTCCTGCTGTGCTGGGCGAGTTGGCCAAGCACAAGGTGCATGTGTTTCCGGCGGTCAACACCCTGTTTAACGGCTTGGCCAATCACCCGGACTTCGGCAAAGTCGACTGGAAGAACCTGATGGTGTCAGCCGGCGGCGGTACCGCCGTGCAGAGCGCGGTAGCCAAGCTCTGGTTTGAAAAGACCGGTTGCGCCATTTGTGAGGGCTACGGGCTAAGTGAAACCTCGCCAATTGCCACCTGCAACCCGGTCAACGTGACCGAGTATTCCGGCGCGATTGGCGTGCCGGTGCCCAGCACATGGCTCAAATTGCTCGACGACGAGGGCAACGACTCGGTGCCTGGCGAGCCGGGAGAAATCGGCATCAAAGGCCCGCAGGTGATGGCTGGCTACTGGCAGCGCCCGGACGAGACTGCCAAGGTGATGACGCCCGACGGCTTCTTCAAATCCGGCGACATCGGCGTCATGGATGAACGCGGGTTCTTCAAAATCGTCGATCGCAAGAAGGACATGATTCTGGTGAGCGGCTTCAATGTGTATCCCAACGAGGTCGAAGACGTGGTGTCGCACATGCCGGGTGTGATGGAATGCGCCTGCGTGGGTGTGCCTGACGACAAATCGGGTGAGGCGGTCAAGCTGGTCATCGTCAAAAAAGACCCGAATCTCACCGAAGCGCAGGTGCGTGCCTATTGCAAGGAAAACATGACCGGCTACAAACACCCCAAGACGGTCGAGTTCCGTACCGAGTTGCCCAAAACCCCGGTGGGTAAAATCCTGCGGCGCGAATTGCGCAACAAATAAAGGATTTCCGTTGCCAACACTCGCCATCGTCAGTGCCCTGCTGGATGAACAAAAAGGACTTCTGGACCAACTGCAACAACCCACCAAACGGGTCCGTGCCGGGCGCACGTTCTGGTGTGGCCAGTGGGCGGGCCACGACGTCGTGCTGGTGCTCTCCAGGGTGGGTAAAGTGGCAGCAGCCAGTACCACGGCCACGCTGATTGAGGCATTTGGTGCAGAGCGTGTGTTGTTCACCGGGGTGGCCGGTGGCATCGGGGATGGTGTCAAGGTAGGCGACGTGGTGGTGGCAGACGCCTTCATTCAGCACGATATGGACTCCGGTCCGCTGTTTCCGCGTTACGAGATTCCGCTGTACGGGCGCGCCACGCTGGACTGCGACGCTGCCTTGTCTGCTATTTTATTTGAAGCTGTCAGCGCTGGTCTGGCGGGGGCTGGCGACCATTTTCATCGTACAAGCCTGCTGGAAACCCCGACTGTGCACCGTGGCCTGATTGCCAGCGGCGATCAGTTTGTCTGCGACCCCAACGACGTGGACTGTATGCGCACCGATCTGCAAACAGCCGGCCATTTGCCGCTGGCGGTGGAAATGGAGGGTGCGGCTGTGGCGCAAGTCTGTTTTGACTACGGCATCCCGTTTGCCGCAGTGCGCACCATTTCAGACCGTGCTGATGCGCAAGCGCACATGGATTTCTCGGCGTTTGTGCAGCAGGTGGCCAGCCCTTACGCCTTGGCGATCGTTTCGCAATTCATGAAAATGCTACCAAAATAATAGCTGCTAGTGCTTATTCCATAAGGGCTGGAGGCATATTTGTTACTTAAGCCAACCACGCCTTCTGAAGTACCACATGGGCACCAGGGCGCTGGCCACCATAACTGCCAGTGCGTAAGGGTAGCCCAATGCCCAGTCCAGCTCGGGCATGAACTTGAAGTTCATGCCGTACAGACTGGCGATCAAGGTCGGTGGCAGCAAGGCCACGCTGGCGACTGAGAAGATCTTGATGATCTTGTTCTGATTGATGTTGATGAAACCCACCGTGGCATCCATCAAGAAGTTGATCTTGTCGAAAAGAAACGCAGTGTGCGAGTCCAGCGAATCCATGTCGCGCAAAATCTGCCGCGCCTCTTCAAACTGCTCGCCGCTGAGCATCTTGCTGCGCACCATGAAGCTGACGGCACGGCGCGTGTCCATGACATTGCGGCGAATACGCCCACTCATGTCTTCGTGGCGGGCGATAGCGCTCAGCACTTCACCCGCCAGCGCATCGGTCAGGGAACCCGACAACACTTTCTGGCTGACTTTTTCCAACTCGTCGTAAATTTCTTCCAGCGTGTCGGCGGAGTACTCGGCATCGGCGTCAAACAGCTTGAGCAGCACTTCCTTGGCGTCTTCAATCAGCCCGGGGGCACGCCGGGCGCGCATCCGCAGCAGCCGGAACACCGGTACGTCTTCCTCGTGGATAGAGAAAAGGACACCCCGACTTTTCAGGGATTCATTTTCCATGTTGAGAATGAAGGCTACCCGTACCGTGTGCGGTTCTTCATCATCTGCGACCAAAAAGTCACTTCTGATATGCAATTCGCCGTTATCTTCTTTGTAAAAGCGTGCCGACTCCTCAATGTCCTCGTCCATTGCGTCTTCGGGAATGGACAGGCCAAAGTACTGTTTGATCCAGCGTTTCTCTTCCGGCGTCGGGGATTCGAGGTCAACCCAGATGGGTTGAAAGCGCGACAGCTCTTCCAGTGATTCAATTTCTTCCTGGAACAGGCGGCCGTTGGCCAGCGTGAAGATGTTGAGCATGAGCTCACTCCGAAAATAAACAAGGCATCAAAGATAGGGGATGCAGGGGTAGGCTTCCAACCCCGGATGCTTGTTTTGGGGTCGAAAGCTACCGACTAGGGTAGGTTTCCAAGGTGGCCAATCCTGTTGATTAAAAGCCTCAGATTATGGCACCGCAGGGCGGTTTTGGACAACTCTTCAGAGGTCAAGTCCTGATATTGCTGCGGTGCAGCATTGAAAAATTTGCAATCGGCTGTGCTCAGGGGCATAGTCTGATCAGCTATCCAATCCAATCCAATCCAATCTTCCGGTTACCGGCATGTCGCTGGTGACTTTCTTAACCAAGTTATAGGAGGCTTTTTATGAATTTGACAATCAGTGGTCACCACTTGGAAGTCACGCCAGCGTTGCGGTCGTATGTCACCAACAAACTTGACCGTATCAAACGCCATTTCGACCAGGTAGTGGATGTCAAAGTTCTTCTCACCCTGGAAAACCAGAAAGAAAAGGAGCGTCGACAGAAAGCTGAATGCAATATTCACATCAAAGGCATTGAATTGTTTGCAGAAAGCGCTCACTCGGATCTGTATGCGGCAGTCGATGAGTTGGTGGACAAGATGGACCGCCAGGTGGTGCGCCACAAGGATCGTCTGCAATCGCACCATCACGATGCTGCCAAGCGCCTGATGTAAATTAAACTCTGCCAAGCCGCCCGCAGGTGCGTGCGGCTTTTTTTGCGTCCAATTTTTCAGGATGCATAATTTGGGTCCATCATGAATCGACTTGCGTCTATCCTTACTACCAACCATGTGCTCGTCCAGGTGGACCTTTCCAGCAAGAAAAGGGCCTTTGAAGAAGCCGGCCTGTTGTTTGAGAATCTGCATGGTTTGAGTCGCGCGCTGGTGACTGATAGCCTGTTTTCCCGTGAGCGCCTGGGCTCGACCGGCCTGGGCCATGGGGTGGCAATCCCGCACGGACGCATCAAGGGCCTGAAGTCGCCTATGGCGGCGGTGTTTCAGCTGGCGCATCCCATCGGCTTTGAGGCGCCTGATGAGCAGGCTGTGGGTTTGATGATCTTCCTGCTGGTGCCGGAAGCTGCCACACAAAAACATCTGGAAATTCTTTCCGAGATTGCCGAGATGCTCAGCGATGCGCCTTTGCGGGACAGGCTCATGACCAGCACTACGGTGGCCGACCTGCATGGGCTGATCACCAGCTGGCAGTCGGTGCAGTTAAATTAAGCCCGCGCCTTGAAACCCACTGTCATTAGCGCCGACGTTCTCTTTGAGGCGTTTCGAGGCAATTTGCGCTGGGAGTGGGTGGCCGGCTTGGGCGCCTCCGAGCGACGCTTTGATGAGCTGGCCGTGCGCGCTGCGCGCTCTGGCGCTGATCTGGTGGGCTATCTCAACTACATTCATCCGTACCGGGTGCAGATTCTGGGCGAGCGCGAAGTGGCTTACCTGGCGAATGCCACGCCCGAGGACAGCATGCGGCGCATTGCCCGCATCGTCACGCTGGAGCCCCCGGTTCTGGTGCTGGCCGACGGTCAGACGGCACCTGATGCCCTGCTGTCCATGTGCGAGCGCGCCCAGATCCCGATGTTTGCCACCGCGGGCTCATCTGCCTTTGTGATTGATGTGCTTCGTGCCTACTTGTCAAAGCATTTCGCCGACCGCTGCACCATGCACGGCGTGTTTATGGACATTCTGGGCCTGGGGGTGATGATCACCGGTGAATCCGGTCTGGGCAAAAGCGAGCTGGGTCTGGAGCTGATCTCACGTGGCAATGGTCTGGTGGCTGACGATGCTGTCGACCTGTACCGCATCAATCAAGACACCATTGAAGGGCGTTGCCCTGAATTGCTGCTGAATTTGCTGGAGGTGCGCGGTATCGGCTTGCTCGATATTCGCACTATTTTTGGCGAGACCGCGGTGCGGCGCAAAAAACGTTTGCAACTGATCGTGCACCTGGTGCGCCGGGAAACCCTGGAGCGCGACTACGAGCGTATTCCCTTCGAGCCGCTGACCCAGGATGTGCTCGACGTGCCCGTGCGCAAGGTGGTCATTCAGGTGATGGCGGGCCGCAATATTGCCGTTTTGGTGGAGGCAGCGGTACGCAACACCATTTTGCAGATTCGCGGCGTGGATACCTATAAGGAATTTGTTGAGCGCCACCGCAAAGCGATGGAAGACTCGCACTAAATTTGTTTGCGACGGTGCTCGCACTTGTCGCGGATGCAGTGGGCGTAAAGGCTCAAGGCGTGGTCGGCAATGGCAAAGCCCTTGTCCTTGGCCACAGCGTTTTGCCGCTGTTCGATCTCGGCATCAAAAAACTCTTCAACCCGGCCGCAATCCAGGCACACCAGATGGTCGTGGTGCTGGCCTTCATTGAGCTCGTACACGGCTTTTCCGCTCTCAAAATGGCTGCGTGACAGAATTTCGGCCTGCTCAAACTGCGCCAGAACCCGGTAAACGGTGGCCAGACCCACGTCGGAGCGCTCTTCCATTAGCACCCGAAACACGTCTTCAGCCGTCATATGCCGCTGTGCACCTTTCTGGAAAATCTCCAGAATTTTCAGCCGGGGCAGGGTGACTTTCAGGCCGGTGCTTTTGAGTTCATCAATCTTGCTCATACATGTTTTCCGGTTACCTGTTGCGTTGCTGGGCGGCGCGCCTGGGTTTGGAAAGCTGCCAGTACAATGCAAGCATCATATCGTCGCGGCTTGTTCTATGTCTGATTCCATCGTTCGTTGTGTCTGCCAGATGGCGCTTGGTGCCGCTATGGTCGCGCTGTCTGCCTGCAGCTCGGTGAATGGGGCCAGCAACCGGCTGGTGAACATGATTACGCCCTACAAGATTGATATTGTTCAGGGCAATTTTGTTTCCCGCGAACAGGTTGAGGCGCTCCAAGTAGGCATGAGTCGCGGGCAGGTCAAGAATATTCTTGGCACACCGCTGCTGACCGATGTGTTTCATGCTGACCGTTGGGACTATGTTTTTACCTTCAAGCGCCAAGGGGTAGAGCCCCAGGCCCGCAAGGTCACGGTTTTCTTCAAGGACGACACCTTGGCGCGTATCGAGGCAGACCCGCTGCCCACCGAGGCCGAGTTTGTTGCCTCGCTGGACTCGGGTCGCAAGTCTGGCCCGGTGCCGGTGCTGGAAATGTCCCCTGACAGTCTGAAAGCTGCCGCCAAGCCTGTGCAGGCAGCGACCAGTCCGGCCCAGCCGGTGGCCATGCCGCCTACCAGCTACCCGCCACTCGAAACCCCTGCCCGTTAAAGGTCTGCATGAGCGACGCCATCCTCCACCGTATTTGTGTGGCCGGGGCCAGTGGCCGCATGGGCCACATGCTGGTTGAAGCGGTTTCACAGGCTGAAGACTGCCGACTCAGTGGTGCGCTGGATGTGCCCGGCAGCCCGGCCATTGGGCTGGACCCGGCGGCGTTGATTGGCTTGAGCAGTGGCATTGCCATCACTTCAGATCTGGTCAGGGGCCTGAATAACACCGACGCGCTGATCGATTTCACCCGGCCCGATGGCACGCTGGCCCACCTGCAGGTGTGCCGCCAACTGGGTGTCAATCTGGTCATTGGCACCACCGGTTTTTCCGATGCGCAAAAGGCCGAGATTGCCGCTGCTGCCAAAGACATTGCCATCGTCATGGCACCCAACATGAGTGTGGGTGTGAACGTCACCCTGAAGTTGCTGGAAATGGCCGCCCAGGCGCTGTCCACCGGCTACGACATCGAAATCATCGAAGCGCACCACCGCCACAAGGTGGATGCACCCTCCGGCACCGCGCTAAAGATGGGTGAAGTCATCGCCCAGGCCCTGGGGCGTGATCTGAAAGACTGTGCGGTGTACACCCGTGAAGGCGTCACTGGCGAACGCGACCCGTCCAGCATCGGTTTTGCCACCATTCGCGGCGGTGACATCGTGGGCGACCACACGGTGCTGTTTGCCGGTACTGGCGAGCGCATTGAGATTTCTCACAAGTCATCGAGCCGGGTCAGCTACGCGCAGGGTAGCCTGCGTGCGGTGCGCTTCCTGCAAGGGCGCAAGGCCGGTCTGTTTGACATGGCCGACGTGCTCAATCTGAAATGAATCTGGCACAGTTTTTTTTGCAAGGTGATGCGCTGGCGCGGGGCGTCGCCCTGCTGCTGCTGGCCATGTCGGTCAGTAGTTGGGTGGTGATTTTGTGGAAAGCTTGGTTACTGCACCGGGCCAGTCGCGATGTTGAGCGTTGTATTGCCGTTTTTTGGCAGTCCGGGAATGTCGACGATGCCACCCAGAAAATCAAGGCATTTGACCGTGAAGCCCTTGTCCTGCCTATGGTAGAAGCTACAAAACTGGAAGCAAGCAACACGCTGGCAGGCGCTGGTGGGCTGGAAACCCAGCTCACCCGTGTGTTGCGCAATGCCCTGCATCTATCGCTGACCAAGTTGCAGCATGGCCAAGTGCTGCTGGCCACGGTGGGCGCGACCGCCCCTTTCGTTGGTCTGCTGGGGACGGTCTGGGGCATCTACCACGCGCTGATCGGCATCGCCACGGCGGGGCAGGTCACCATCGACAAGATTTCCGGCCCGGTCGGTGAGTCGCTGATCATGACGGCTGCAGGGCTGGCGGTGGCTATTCCGGCGGTGCTGGCCTACAACGTGCTCGGCCGATCAGTGGCACGCATCGAGGCCGAGCTGGAAGGTTTTGCCCGTGACCTGCGCGAGCTGGTGGGCAGCGCCAGCGCGCAAATTTGAAGCCAGGCTGAGCCACATGTCTTTTGGCCGCCTTGACCGCAGCTCCGGCTCGCAGCCCATGAGTGACATCAACATGACGCCGCTGATTGACGTGATGTTGGTGCTGGTGGTGATTTTCATCATCACCGCGCCCTTACTGGCCAGCTCCATCAAGCTGGATCTGCCCAAAACCGATGCCGCCAAGGCCAGTGATGTGCCCAAAGCCGTGATGGTGGTGGTGGACGCTGCCGGGCAGGCTTTTCTCAACGACCACCCGGTGTCGCCAGACGAGCTGGCCCGACAGTTTGTCACCGCGCAGCAGGCTAACCCCGACACCGAAGTGCAATTGCGCGCCGACACGGCGGTGCCCTATGGCCGCATTGTCGAGGTGATGGGTGCCGCGCAAAAGGCCGGCCTGAACCGCATCGGCTTCGTCGCGGATAACCCGGCAGCGGCCGCATCGCCTCAACGAGCCACACAGACGCCAGCCCCCGCGGCGGTGGACGCGCGCAAACCCTAAAATTGAGCCAAGCCTACTGCCGCGCCCGGTTTGCGCCACAAGGTACCCCGCAGCTTTATCCCCGTTACTTCACGCTACAGCGGACTTCAAGCCGCCACGACAGATCGTTATGCAAGACAAATACACCCACCTCGACGTTGAGCCCGCGGCGCAGGCGCATTGGCAGTCCACCGACGCGTATCGCGTGACAGAAAACGCCGTGGACGCCCAGGGCCAGCCCAAGAGAAAGTTCTACGCCTGCTCGATGCTGCCTTACCCGAGTGGCAAGCTGCACATGGGCCACGTGCGCAACTACACCATCAACGACATGCTGACGCGCCAACTGCGCATGCAAGGCTACAACGTGCTGATGCCGATGGGCTGGGACGCCTTTGGTCTGCCAGCCGAGAATGCGGCGCTGAAAAACGGCGTACCACCTGCCAAGTGGACGTTTGAGAACATTGCCTACATGAAGCAGCAGATGCAGGCCATGGGCCTAGCCATCGACTGGAGCCGCGAGGTGGCCACCTGTACGCCCGAGTACTACAAGTGGAACCAGTGGCTGTTTTTGAAGATGCTGGAAAAAGGTATTGCTTACCGCAAGACCCAGGTCGTCAACTGGGACCCGGTCGATATGACGGTGCTGGCCAACGAGCAGGTCATCGACGGCAAGGGCTGGCGCACCGGCGCGGTGGTGGAGAAGCGCGAAATTCCTGGCTACTACCTGGCCATCACCCAATACGCCGAAGAGTTGCTGGCCAACGTCACTGGCGACAAGATGCCGGGCTGGCCCGAGCGCGTCAAGCTGATGCAGGAAAACTGGATTGGCAAGAGCGAGGGCGTGCGCTTTGCGTTTACCCACGATATTCAGGGCGCGAATGGCACGCTAATCGGCGACGGCAAGATGTATGTCTTTACCACCCGCGCCGACACCATCATGGGTGTGACCTTTTGCGCCGTGGCGCCGGAACATCCCTTGGCGCTGCACGCGGCGGCGTTCAATCCGGTGCTTGCGGGCTTCATTGAGGAATGCCAAAAAGGCGGCACCACTGAGGCTGAAATGGCTGTGAAGGACAAAGTAGGCATGCCCACCGGGCTGTTTGTGACGCACCCGTTGACCGGCGAGAAGGTGGCGGTATGGGTGGGCAACTATGTGCTGATGAGTTACGGCGACGGTGCGGTGATGGGTGTACCCGCGCATGACGAGCGCGACTTTGCGTTTGCGCTGAAGTATTCGCTGGCGATCAAGCCGGTTGTGGGTGTGGTTGTTGCGGCAGGGGTACCGGGTACGCCGGGCTACCGGGTGTTCGATACGACCGTTTGGCAGGACTGGTATGCCGAAAAGGGCGCGGGCATCGCCATCAACTCTGGCAAATACGACGGGCTGGTGTTCAAGGACTGTGTGGCTGCTGTAGCTGCTGACCTAGCCGCACGCGGCCTGGGCGAGAAAAAAATCACCTGGCGCCTGCGTGACTGGGGCGTGTCGCGCCAGCGCTATTGGGGCACGCCGATCCCGATCATCCATTGCGACGAGCACGGCGCGGTGCCGGTGCCAGAAAAAGACCTGCCAGTGGTGCTTCCGACGGACTTGGTACCCGATGGCTCGGGCAACCCGCTGGTCAAGTGCGAAGCCTTTCACGCGGCGAGCCCTGGAAGCGACAAGCGTGTCGCGTGCCCGATCTGTGGCAAAGCGGCGCGGCGCGAGACCGACACCATGGACACGTTTGTGGATAGCTCGTGGTATTTCATGCGCTACTGCGACCCGACCAACGCTGACAAGATGGTGGCCGAGGGCGCCGACTACTGGATGCCGATGGATCAGTACATTGGAGGCATTGAACACGCCATCCTGCACCTTTTGTACGCACGCTTCTGGACCAAGGTGATGCGTGATATCCGGGTGAAGGGCCCCGGAGATTCCGAGGCCTTGGGGCTGGTCAAGGTCGATGAGCCCTTCACCAAATTGCTGACGCAAGGCATGGTGCTGAACCACATCTACAGCCGACGCACCGACAAGGGTGGCAAGGACTATTTCTGGCCGACTGACGTGGAGCACATCCATGACGATGCCGGCAAGGTGATTGGCGCGCGGCTGGTCAAGGCGGTGGACAGCGGTGGCGTGACCTTGCCAGTGGGCACCGCCATTGACTACGAAGGCGTGGGCACCATGTCCAAGTCCAAAAACAATGGCGTGGACCCGCAAGACCTGATCGAAAAATACGGTGCCGATACCGCGCGCCTGTACACCATGTTCACCGCGCCGCCTGAGGCCACGCTGGAGTGGAACGACGCCGCCGTTGAAGGCAGCTACCGCTTCCTGCGCCGGGTGTGGAACTTTGGCGTCAAGTTGTCTGCTATGGATATGGCAGCTGCTAGCGCAATAGCAGCAAGGGCTACAGGCCTAAAAGACGTAGAGTTTGGGAAAGAAGCCAAAACCCTGCGGCTGGAGATTCACACCGTGCTCAAGCAGGTCGACTACGACTACCAGCGCATGCAATACAACACCGTGGTGTCTGGCGCGATGAAAATGATCAACGCGCTGGAAGACTTCAAAGCGGCTGACAGTGCCGGTGCGCAAGTGGCGCTGGTGGAGAGTTTTGGCATTCTGCTGCGCTGCCTGTACCCGGCTACGCCGCATATCGCGCACACGCTGTGGTCTGAGCTGGGCTACGCCGGCGCCTTGGGTGACCTGCTGGATGCCCCGTGGCCGCAGGTGGACCCGGCCGCCCTGGTCACAGACGTGATCGAACTGATGTTGCAGGTAAATGGCAAGCTGCGCGGCTCGATTGTGGTGAGCGCCAGCGCTGACAAAGCGGCCATTGAACAAGCGGCCATCGCCCATGAGATGTTCCAGAAGTTCAGCCAGGGCGCAGTGCCGAAAAAAGTGATTGTGGTGCCTGGGCGTCTGGTCAATCTGGTGGTTTAAGGAGGTCGCATGAAGTTTGATTTGTTCCCTGTGACGGTATCGCCTGAGGTGTCTGGCCGCTTGCCTAGGCTGGCACCAGCGATGGATGTGTCGCGTCGCAGTTGGGCGCTGGCCCTGCTTGCCAGCGGTGTGCTGGCGGGCTGCGGCTTCAAGCTGCGTGGCAGCCAGAACTTTGCCTTTACCAGCATCGCCATCGGTCCGAACCCGGGGGGGGGCGTGGTGCAGGAGCTGCGCCGCTCGTTTGGCGGCGCGGTGCAAGTGCTGGGTGTCGATGTGCCGCAAACGCAGGCGCAGGTGGTGCTCAAGGTGCTCGGCGAGCAGCGTGAAAAGTTGGTGGTCGGGGTGAACGCTTCTGGCCAGGTGCGTGAACTTCAGCTGCGCTTGCGGGTGCACTTCAGGCTCGACACGCCGCAAGGCCGCGAGCTGATTGAAGACACCGAGATCGTGCAGCAGCGCGACATCAGCTACAGCGAAACCGCCGCGCTGGCCAAGGAAACCGAAGAAGCCTTGCTGTTTCGCGACATGCAGAGCGATATTGCCCAGCAGATTCAGCGCCGTCTGGCGGCTGTCAAACAGATTCGGTAATCGGCGCGCGGGCGTTGGAGTGGGTCAGCTTGGCGCTTGCCGGGCGGATTAACTGGTACAGGTCTTTCGGGTCACTCAATTGCGCCATCAGGGCAATGGGTGCGCCTAAGCCCAGCTGCAGTGCGTGGTCATACAGGTAGCGCAAGGCAGAAAAGTCTTCCATGGCGAAACCCACCGAGTCAAACATGGTGACCTGATCGGCGTTATCACGCCCCAACGCTTTTCCGGCGAGCACCTGCCACAGCTCGGTCACACCGAAGTCAGCGGGCAGATGCTGCAAGTCGCCTTCCATGCGGGTTTGCGGCTCAAATTCGACAAACACCTTGGCGGCGCGCAACACGTCAGCGTGAATCTCGGTCTTGCCGGGGCAGTCGCCACCGACCCCGTTGATGTGCATGCCGGGTTCGAGCATGTCGGCGGTGATGATGGCTGCGTTGGTTTTGTCGGCGGTGATGGTGGTCACGATGTCGGCCCCTTGCACCGCCTCGCGAACACTGCTGCAGGCAGTCAGGCGCAGGCCAGCGGCATCCGGGTTGGCTTGCAGGTTGCGCATCAGCTTGGCGGTAGCTTGCGGGTCAATGTCAAACAGGCGAATCTCTTCAATGTCGACCAAATGGTGAAAAGCCAGCGCCTGGAACTCGCTTTGCGCCCCGTTGCCTATCAAGGCCATCACCCGGCTGTTGGGCCTGGCCAAAGCGCGAGCTGCTACAGCAGATGTAGCAGCGGTACGCAGCGCGGTGGTCAGGGTCAGCTCGCTGAGCAACAACGGCACGCCTGTAGCCACATCGGCCAGCACGCCAAATGCCATCACCGTGGACAACCCGAGTGCGGTGTTTTTCGGGTGGCCGTTGACGTATTTGAAGGTGTAGGTGCTGGCGTCAGCAATCGGCATCAGCTCGATCACGCCGTTGGCCGAGTGGCTGGCGACACGCGGGGCTTTGTCAAAACTCTTCCAGCGCAAAAAGTCCTGGCGAATATACGCCGCCATGCCTTGCAGCGCGGCGGGCAGACCCAGGCGGCCAATTAGGGCCGCCACGTCTTGCGGGCTGAGAAACAGGGTGTTGGTGCGGCTGGCTGATACTGTGTTTGCGGGGTTCATGTTGGGTCTCTTCGGGCTGGTCATTTTCTGAAAATAGTTGGTAATGAGTTTGCCTGCGCACGGCAACAATAACAATCGTCAACTTTGTATAAAAATAGTCACATAATTGCCGTTTTGACAGCTTGAGTTAGCACTATGGATGAAACCGATCAACAACTGCTCTCGCTTTTGCGCACAGATGCCCGTCTGTCGGTCGCGGCGCTGGCGCTGAAATTGAAAGTGTCGCGCGGCACGGTGACCAACCGCATTCGCAAACTCGAAGACGATGGTGTGATCGTTGGTTACACCGTGCGCCTGCGCCCGGATGTGCAACACGACCAAATCACCGCCTGGATGAGCATCGCCGTGGAGGGCAACCAGACCCGCGCGGTGATCGCCGCGCTGCTGGGCGAGCCCGGCGTGGCCACCTTGCATGACACCAATGGTCGCTGGGACTTGCTCGCCGAGTTACGCGCCGAGAGCCTGCAGGAACTGGCCAAGGTACTGGAGCGCATTCGCCTGCTCAAAGGCATCAGCAACACTGAGACCAGTATCCATTTAGAAACTTACCGGCTGTCGTGATTCAAATTGGGTGCGGCTTGACCAGGCCACCGCGGGTGCAATTCGAAGTGATGTGCCGTTTCAATGGGAGAGATGTGGGGTCCGAGGCGATTTGATGCTGTTTGGCCAATCAGTCGGGCGATACGCTTTGCTTCGTGTCCCCCGCCCGCTGCGCGGTCTCCTCCTTGACCTAGACAAAGCGCATCACACGACTGATTTTTTCCGAGCGTTTGGTACGCTGGCAGGGGGCGAGTCAAAGGTTGCCTGCATTGGATACGGCGCGAATGGATGTGCATTGCTTGCAGCAGAACTTTTGACCCAGACAGAGCTAGGCGCGGTGATTGGGTTATGCGACCGGGCTTCGGGGTGAAAGGCGCGCGCCGACAATCGCAGGCGTACTGATCCCGCCGTCTCGCGTGTGTTTTCACCTAGAGGCCGCATGCGCATGACTCAATCGCCGTGCCGGGGTTGACGTGAGATTTTGATGTCTTCAAACGCACTCAGTTTGAATCACACCCAGCCACCGCTGGCTCGGGCAGGGCGGGTTACCTGGGTCACTAAACTAGCGCCCTATGCAAATCAGCCCGAACCAGCTCAACCCCCACCTGCAAAAAGGCCTGAAAAGCCTCTACACCCTGCATGGCGACGAGCCGCTGCTGATTCAGGAGGCGCTGGATGCCATTCGCGCCGCCGCCCGCGCGCAAGGTTTTTCTGAGCGCACCTCCCACACCGTCAGTGGTGCCAACTTTGACTGGAGTGAGGTGCTGGCTGCCTGCGGATCATTGAGCCTGTTTGCTGACAAACAAATCGTCGAAGTCCGCATCCCCAGCGGCAAACCCGGCAAGGAAGGCAGCACCGCGTTGCAGCAACTGGTAGACCAGTCGCGCGGCAACGATGCCACGCTGACATTGGTGATCTTGCCCCGGCTAGACAAAATGACCAAGGCCACCGCCTGGTTTGCTGCGCTGGAAGGTGGCATGTCCCTGGAGGTCAGCCCGGTGGAGCGCGCCGCCTTGCCACAGTGGATTGCGCAGCGCCTGGCCAACCAGGGTCAGCGGGTGGCCGCCGGTGAAGAGGGTCAGCGAACGCTGCAGTTTTTTGCCGACCGGGTCGAAGGCAACCTGCTGGCCGCGCACCAAGAGATTCAAAAGCTGGCGCTGTTGCACCCAGCGGGCGAGCTGGGTTTTGAGCAGATCGAATCCGCCGTGCTCAACGTGGCGCGTTACGACGTGTTCAAACTCTCTGAGGCCGTGCTGGCCGGCCAGGCCGCGCGGGTGCAGCGCATGCTCGACGGCCTGCAGGCCGAGGGCGAGGCCGAGGTGCTGGTGCACTACACGCTGGCCGAAGACATTCGCGCCCTGAAACGCGTGAAAGACGCCATGAACCGGGGCAGCCCGCTGCCGATGGCCCTGCGTGAACAGCGCGTCTGGGGCAACAAAGAACGCCTGTTTGAGCGCGTGTTGCCGCGCCTGAATGACGCCGCGCTGGCAGAATTGCTGCAGGCTGCGCACCAGGTGGACGGCATTGTCAAAGGCCTGAAGCAGCCCGACTGGCCCACCGCGCCGTGGCAAGCGCTGGCGCGGCTGGCGATGCTGCTGTGCGGGCTGTGTGCACCGGGCGCGCCCAGGCCGCGTTGACGCGTTGCACCCGCTACGTTGCCCGCTGCCCGCCAGCGAGTGCGAGTAGCTTCGGGTGCGATTCAAACCGATGTGACATCCTGAAGACATCAAGATCTGACGTCAACCCCGGCGCAGCGCATCAAACCCGGCACGGCGAGTGGGTCATGCGCATGCGGTTCCGAGGTGAAAACACGCGCGAAACTGCAGGATAAGAACGCCCACAACTGTCGGCGCGCGCCTTTCACCCCGAAGCCCGGTCGCCTAACCCAATCACCGTGCCTAGCTCTGTCTGGGTCAGAATTTCTGCTGTCAACAATTCACATCCATTCGGGCCATATCCAGCGTAGGCAACTTTTGACTCGCCCCCTGGCAGCGTACCAAAACGCTCGCAAAATCAGTCGGGTGTGCGCTTTGCGTAGGTTAAGGAGGAGACCGCGCAGCGGGCGGGGGACACGTAGCCAAGCGCATCGCCCGGCTGATTCAACAACCACCGTGATATCGCCTTCGACCCAGTAGACGCATCTGAGGTCAACATCACTTTGAATCGCACTCCGCCAGACCACCGGGCACTGGACCAGCGGCTGCTCATGCTTTCAAATACTCGGCCTTGGCGCCCAGCCAGCGCAGCACGTGCTTCTCAGCCAGAGACGGGTACCGGTCCAGCATCAAACGGCCTCTGGCTTACCTTTGGTTTCGAGGTGTCGATGGCGTCGGCTTCGCGCCGACGAAAGAGGGCAAAATAGACGAGCTCAACCCACTCGGTCGAAGCTCTCAAGAGATCTACTACAAGGGGATTCAACAACATGGCGCAAACCATATTGCCAAGCAGCAACCCACTTACCGTGCGCTGCGCACTCCGATTCGGCTGGGGCCTGGGCCTGGGCCTTATATGCGGCCTGGCTCTGGCCCAGGATATGGCCGGTGCCAAAGACCATCCTTCCATTCCACGGTACGCGGGCTCCAGCATCGTGGCTTATGACGTGAAGCAGTTCGATTCGGTAGACGTCCCCACCAGCAGTTTTGTCAAATTCAACCTGAACTCGGCCAAGCGCGAGTTTGCCGCGCCACCCATCGTGGTCGAAGGCCGGCGCACCCGGATTTGGTACGAGGCCCCCGGCGACACCAGCAGCGTGGCGGTGTTTCGCAACTACGCAGCCGAACTCACGGCCCAGGGCTTTACCCTGCTGTACGACTCCACCAAAGACGCCAAATTGGGCAAGTGGAACGGCTACCTGAATGGCTTCAGCTTCAACAAGGCGCCGCTGGCGACCAGCCGCAGCCAGTTTGTGTTCACCGGCGCGGCGCTGAGCGGCATCAACACCCTGTCGGCCCAGCGCGAGCGCCAAGGGCAGCTCACCTACGTGCACCTGGTGACTGTGCAGTGGGACAAGCCCAACGTCACCTATAAGGCGCAGCGCGGTGCCTATGTGGCGCTGGACGTGGTGGACGTGGGCAGCCTCAAGCAAGACATGGTGAGCGTGAGCGCGTCTGACATGTCCAAAGCCATGGCCAACACCGGGCGTATTGCGCTCTACGGCATCTTGTTTGACACCGGCAAGGCAGAGATCAAGGCCGATTCCAAACCTGCGCTGGAAGAAATTGCCAAGCTGCTGCAAAGCGACACCAGCCTGAAGCTGCGCGTGGTGGGGCACACCGACAACCAGGGCGCGCTGGACTCCAACATCGCCCTGTCCAAACGCCGCGCCGAAGCGGTGATCGCAGCGCTGGCCAGCAGCTACGGCGTGGCAGCCAGCCGACTGTCTGCCTTTGGTGTGGCCGACCTGGCCCCGGTCGCCAGCAACAGCGGCGAGGAAGGTCGCGCCAAAAACCGGCGGGTGGAACTGGTACCGCAGTAACAACCGCGCCATCCGCTGTGCTGCCTGACTGGCCCGTCCGGCAAGGTCAACTGATGGCCGCCAACATGCGGTGGCAGAAACACACTGTCACAGGCCGGGTGCGAACCCAGCGAGCGACAGCAGTTCGGTGGCGACAACAGATCCGCCCCACCAAAGCACCACCACCGACGCGACAGCCGCCAGGGTGGCCACATAGCCCATCAGCAGCATCAGGCCATCCCGCAGGCGCAGACCCCAGGAGATCAAGACGATGGCCAACGCAGGCAGCACATTGTCAAAAGTGATGATGGGTACCGGAACCACCATCGCCAAGCCGGCCACAAAAAGCATCACCCCGTTCGGCAGGCGTGTCGGCTTGTTACTCAAGGACAGCAAGCGGGGCCGTCCGAACCACGCGATGGTATGGATCGTCCGGTTGACCACGGTTTTGAGCAGCGTCTTGACGTGGGCATTCATTTCCCGCTTGGCGAGCCAACCCGGCAGGGGCACCGATTGACCCCAACACAGCCCAAAAGCGGTGAAAAAACAAAACACACTCACTGCAGAGGCCATGCCAGGCAAGGCAATTGGAAACAGCAGCGGCATGGCCAACAACCCCAGCCAGACCAGTCGTTGCCGGTTGCTCTCACCAACGGTGTCTGCCAGCGTACCGCCCATCGAAGCCATGTGCGACTCGGCAATCCGCTGCACGGTGGAACGCCGCTTGTGCTTCAGCGTTTTGGGTGGGTTGGGGAATGGGGTGGGCAGGTGTGACACGGTGATCCAAAGTGGAAATGAGCTGAAACTGGTGCCCAAAGAGGGCTGCGTGCCGAGACTGGCGTAAAAACACCTGAATTGTGCACTGTTGAAAAGTCTTGAAAGGCAGCTTCTTTGGAATGTAAACATCGAAAAAACCTGAACAATCGACAAAGCTCAGACCACCACACGGCCACCCGAATGCGACATACCGAAGCACATTCCCAAGGACAAGGCCACCGCTTGGTCGGGGGTCAGGGGGGCGACGGCGGGCTGGGGTTTAGCGGGCTCGATGGGCGCGGCGTTGGCGGCTTCCCATTTCAAAACATCGAGATGGTCGCGAAGGAATTCTCCTGAACGGTTCAACGGGATCAAGTGACCTCCGTGGCCCCAACATTGACCGTTGAAGCCAATTTTGGACGTGCCACGGGCGTTGCGTTCAGGCGATGGGCGGCTTCAGGTGCGGTGCGCGCGGCACGCTGGCAAACAGGGTTTGGCCGCTTTGCACCGCTTGGGTGGGCAGTGCCAGCACGGCAAAGAGATGGATCACCAGGGACAGCGCCACGCTGTGGCAAACCTGGCAGGTGCTGCAATCGAAGCAGTCACCATGAGCGGCCAGGTCGTTGGGTTCAGTGGCGGCGCTTGCGGTGGTGGCTGCGGAGGTGCTTGTGGTTGGCGCGCTGAGGTCTGACGGCTGTCCGGGGGCAGCGGCGTGGTCGTGGCAGGGCAGATGTAATGCGTCTGAATTTAAGAAAAAAACGCCTCCAGCCCTTGTGGTAGCTGCGCTGGTAGCTATTATTGCAATAGCGTCAGGTGACTTCATGTCCAACGCCCCGGCAGGCAGTGAGGTCACCAATGCACAAGAACAGCCGCCTTTGAGATACCGCCTTCTTTGGCGACGACCCAAAGGTAGTACAGATGTTTGTCGTTGAACGGTGTGCTCATATTCAGTTTTTTGGGATTGATTGTGTTAAATTGTCTGCTTGTTAAGTGATCGTGAAGGCCTTAAGGTTGACGCCTGTTCAGCCACTTAATCCATCACACCCCATGCGCACTTACCCCAGCAACAGTCCTGAAGCCGCCGCACGCATCGTGGCGCTTGTCCTCATCTCTGACGGCCACGTGCGTCGCTCGGAGGTCGAAGCGCTGAATCAGCTCGATGGCGCACGTGATTTGGGTCTGGAGCCAGACAACATGCCCGGCATCGTGCAGACCTTGCGTGAAGACCTGCTGATGGAGGGATTCGATGGCCGCTCGATCTTGACCCATCTCGGCGATGCGCTGATGGCTTCGCTGATGGCCGAGGTGGATGACACGCGGCTACAAGGCCAGGTGTTGCGCATTGCGGCATCTGTCCTCCACGCCGACACTCACCTGTCCGATGGTGAGACTGAGATGTTCGATGCCATTTGCCGCCACTGGCAAGCACGTCCGGTCACGATGCCGGCCAAGGCCGGTGATGCCGTGCATCAGTCAAGTAAAGGTCAAAGGCGGCCCGTTCCCGCGCATCAAACTGAAAGAAGGCAAAAGCGACCAATAATTTAGGAAATGCCTTACCAAATTTCACCCTGGGTTTCAGATGAGCCAAAGCTTCAACTACCGTCACCTGTACTATTTCTGGATCGTTGCCAAAGAGGGTGGCATGGCCCGCGCCGCCGAACGGCTGGACATGGCGCTGCCCACCATTAGCACGCAGGTGCGGGAGCTGGAGAAGTCGCTTGGGGTAAGTCTGCTCAAGGCGCAAGGGCGCAACCTGGTGCTGACAGAAGCGGGGGTCGCCACCATGCGCGAGGCGGATCAGATCTTTGCCCTGGGTGAAGGGCTGCCCCAGCGGGTGCGCGAGGCCGTCAGTGGCGCCCGGATTCGCTTTAATGTCGGCATCTCGGACGGCATTGCCAAGCTGGCGGTGCACCGCCTGCTGGCACCGGTTCTGGGTGAGCCCGAGCTGCGCCTGCTCTGCCATGAGGGCGAGTTTGAACAACTGCTGGCCGAGCTGGCCTTGCACAAACTCGATGCCATGCTGTCCGACCGGCCCGCACCCGCGAAGAGCGAACTGCGCATCACCAGCCAATTGCTCTCCAGCAGCCAGATCGCTTGGTACGCGCCAAAAAATTGGGCAGACGCGGCCCGCAACAACTACCCGCACAGCTTGGCCGCGGTGCCCTTGTTATTGCCCACGCGGCATTCGGCGGTGCGCTTGCGCATTGACCATTGGTTTGAACGTGAGCGCATCCAACCCATGGTCGTCGGTGAGTTTGAAGACAGCGCGCTGTTGATGACCTTCGGTGCCGCTGGCATGGGGGTGTTTCCAGCCACCGAGTCCATCAACGATGAGCTGCTGGAAACACACAAGCTGGAGAACATAGCCGTCTGCAACGAGGTGCAAGAGGAGTTTCACCTGATCTTCACAGCCCGCAAAGTGCTGCATCCGCTGTTGTTGCGACTGCTTGGTTGACACACCAAAAAGGCAGTAGCGCGGCGCAGCGCCGGAGTCATCGCACCAGCTCACCCACCAGCCGCGTAAACGTCAAGGCCTTGCCGGGCGGGCGTCTGCGGCACGCGCAAGCAGTGCGCTCACACCACGCGTTGCGCGCGCAAAGCCGCCACCTCAGCGGCAGACAGGCCTAGCTCGCCCAACACCTCGTCGGTATGTTCGCCAAGCCGGGGTGGCGGGCGGCGCAGAACGGGTGGCGTCGCGCTCAGGCGCAGCGGGCTGGCGACGGTGTTCACCGGGATGAGCGCGGGGTTGTTAGTCAATCCACCGAAGCTAAGGTAAAATACGCCTCATAAACTGTTGATTTAGTTGAATTTATTTTAAATTTTCCCAAAAATTTGGAACTGAATATGTCAACAAAATATAGGGTTAACCCTAACCTCTCTTTTCTCACAGCTCACTGAGCGCATCAATTCGGCGGGGCTCTTCGCTGATGCCCGCCATCCTGAGTTTCCCAACACCTTTACACGCACCGGCAAGCTGCCTTTACCCAAGCTGATGGGTGCTTTGCTTTCCATGCGTGCGTCCTCACAGCAGGTCATGCTCGATTCTTTCTACGGCAGCTTGTCTGTTGACGGTGATTGGCAGCGCGCAATTTCTGATCGCGGTTTTGCTCAAGCCCGCGACAAGCTGTCCTGGACTTGCCTGGAGCACTTGAACACCTTTGTGGTCAAAACCGCTGATGCTTTGGGCTTGATTCCTCGCTGGCACGGTCTGCGTTTGGTGGCAGGCGATGCCTCGGTGCTGATGCCTGCGATTCGCCCTTGTTTTACCAAACGGTTTCACGCCAAAGCTGACCAACGCTTGTTTGCCTTGTATCTGCCGGGCGCAGAGTTGACGCTGCACGCCAGTGTGCATGGCGCTGAGGGTGCCGAGCGGCAGATGTTGTTTGAGTCGCTGTCGTGCCTGGGGCCTGATGACGTGCTGATCCTTGATCGGGGCTATCCGGCAGCTTGGTTGGTGGCGTACTTGACTGAGCACAATATCCGGTTTTGCATGCGCTGCGAGAAGTCCAATGGCGGCTGGACTGCGGTGCGCACCTTTGGGCGCAGCGATCAGGTGGATGCCATGGTCACACTCAACAAGCCCAACAAATGGGACTGCGAAGACTATGGCTGTTCTGGTGCTGCGCCGCAGGTCAGGCTGGTCAAGTGTGTGACGCCCGATGGGCTTCTTCGGGTGATGGCAACCAATTTGCCAGTCAACCAATTCCCGACAGCCGTTTTTGGCGAGCTTTACCATGAGCGTTGGCGTATTGAAGAGGCGTTCAAACGGCTTAAGCATCGCTGCAAGTTGGAGAGCGTCTCTGGGTTGACGCAGCATGCGTTGATGGTGGATGTGCACTGCCCAAGGTGCTGGCGGACAATTTGGCTTCGTTGGTGTGCATTGGCGCCTCAGTGGTGGCGGGGCTGGAGGAAAAACAACGCACTTGCAACCGGTCCTATGCTGCGCCGTGTTTGCAGCGCCTGCTGCCGCGTATGGTGCTGGGGCTGGGCTGCCTGAGGATTCTTTTGGACAAGGCATTTGAGTTGTTGGGTGGAAATTCGCATCGACAGGTGCCTGATCGCAAGCAGCCACGACCGAAAAATCCGGTTAAACCTCATCCAAACTTGGCCTACAAGGGGTGACATGGCTTAACTTCGGTGGATTGGGTTGTTAGTGGCCAGGGCAGCACCTTCGTTTACTTCACTATTTGTAGCTACTGGCGCTTGCTGAACTTGGGCTAGAGCCTGTTTCATCACTAAACCACGGGCTTGTACCTGGGGGTCGGCAAAGGCTTGCGCCATATCGTTGATGGCGCCGCAGGGACAACCCTCGCCACCCCGAGCGCTCGCTGTTGTACAAGACGGTGGCCGAGCACTTCGAGACCTGGTTTGAGCTGGCCAGCGTGGACCAGTTCGTCGGCCAAGGCGACCACCACACACCGGCACCTTACGTAGAGAAGACGTTTCGCAAATACCTCGAATGTGGCATCTTTGCCCACGGCTTTGCCCGCGTTCGCTGCGACGATTGCGGGCACGACTTTCTGGTGGCCTTCTCCTGCAAAGGCCGTGAGTGGTGCAGCAGAGTCTGGTAGGGGCTTGCCCCGGCGCGACGAAGGCAGACCCGGCCAGCCTGCACCTGGGCGCAGTCGCCTTCATCCACCGGTTTGGTTCCAGCCTGAACACCCATGTGCATTTTCATGTGGGCGTGGTCGATGGGGTGTTTACGCGGCCGCTATTACTGAGATGCGGGCCCAAGTACAGGCCAACGTGCGCAAACGCGTGCTGCGCGCCTTACAAGTATTCGGGTGAACTGGTGCCCACACCACTGGAGCTGATAAACCGCATCGCCCAACTGGTGTCACCACCGCGCACCCACCGGCATCGGTACTACGGCGTGCTGGCACCGAATTCGCCACTGCGGGCGGCGGTGACGGCTATGGCGCAGGTGGCGCTGCCAGTGCCTGTGCCATCAGCGCAAGTACTCGGGAGCAGCCCCATGGTGGTGCAGCCTGGAACCGCAGCCCCAAACGAGCCGCCACCCAAACTGCGCCCACCTGCGAGCTACCTGTGGGCGGCACTGATCGCCCGCATTTACGAGGTGTTCCCGCTGATCTGTCCGAACTGCGGTGGGCAGATGCGCATCATTGCGTTCATCACCTTCAGCGCCGACATTCACAGGATTCTGAATCACATCGGGGTGGTGCCACAGGCGCAATTCCTTGGGAAAACAGGCTGGCGACTGTGAGCGTGCGTGCTTTTTGCGGCCCAATTTTTGGGGCATGTTTGGCTCATGCGGTTGGCGTTCTTATCCTTCAGTCAGCCGTCACCGCGCTGCATCCAGGGCATCAAGCCGGTCGAGAACATCAAGCGCTTGACGCACATTGCCGGTGGCCGCCATGGCGCGGAAGTGGTTTTCGGTATCCCAGGCTGACAGCGCATGCGCGCTGAGTTGTTCCACCAGTTTGTTCATGCTCAATCCGCGGCTTTGCGCTAATGATTTCAGCCGAACAGCAGTGTCGTCAGGCAACCGGATCGTTAACGTGCTCATTTCCATTCCTCCAAACATTGCGCGGGCGTCAGTACCCGCAAATTACCCGGTCGCAATTCACCCCTTCGAACATCCCGCAAGTTGTGAGTGACAACGGCTGCGGCTCCACCAGCCCAGGCAAGTTCAATCAAGTGGTTGTCGGCTTCATCAGGCAAATTGGGTCGCCAGCCGTAGTACACCGTTACCCACCGTCCCTGCTTTGCCAAAGCTGCCAGCACCTGAAGTCGCTCCGCAGCCGTGCTGACATCGCCCCAGACCGGACGATCCAGCAAATCCTGGTATTCCAACCACAATGCATTACCAAATAGTGGCTGAAAGTCACCAGTCAAAGCGCGTCTCAACACTTTCCGGGAAGCGCCGCCTGACGAGCGTAGTCCAGCAACGAAAACATTGGTGTCGATCACAATGGGGATCATGATGACAGCATATACGCTGTCATCATTTTTTGCAACTGAGACGATCCCGGAGTGACAGACATGAGCCTAGGGTGACAACCGCAAGCCGCAATAACACTCACGTGAAAACGGCAAGCAGATTGACAGCCAAGACATGAGACAAAATCATGCTCTAGACCATATATAAAACGGGCAATAAGCAATCTTATTTGAGTCAAAAATAGTCGCATCCAACCGATGATCGTCGGTGAGTTTGAAGACAGCGCGCTGTTGATGACCTTCGGTGCCGCTGGCATGGGGGTGTTTCCAGCCACCGAGTCCATCAACGATGAGCTGCTGGAAACACACAAGCTGGAGAACATAGCCG
>Ga0209181_10003069_pt1 | contig 26372 bp, 26 predicted proteins | sample MAT05_FD_187208 | JGI IMG/M metagenome (GOLD analysis project Ga0209181, IMG submission 187208) | Freshwater microbial communities from Lake Fryxell liftoff mats and glacier meltwater in Antarctica - MAT-05 (SPAdes) (version 2) | ecosystem: Environmental > Aquatic > Freshwater > Ice > Liftoff...
CGGCGTGACGGCCAAGGCCAAACTTGCAAGCGCGTTCCTGGCCCGCAAGGAAGCCGAGTACGAAACGCTGCACAGTGAGATCGAGGCATTGCGCAGCGAACTCACAGCAACCACGAAGCTGTAGCAGCGCATGCAGTCGAACTCAGCACCACTTGACGAAAAGCACCGTATGCGATTTTCCCCAGATTGAGTCCGGGCCAAGCGGCGCCAGCGACCAGATGGAAACACTGGCCCGCACGGAGGCAACGGCAGTCGCTTGCTGAAAGCGACGGACCGCCAGACCTGCGACTCCAGTGAGTGAAGCCCGAGCGAACCGCACGCGAAAACCCCTGAATGAGACAGACATGATTCGAATTGCCATCGTCGGCTGCGGCCGTATCGCCAGACGTCACGCAGACCTATTGGGCACCGGCCAGATCGCCGGCGCGAAGCTGGTTGCGGTATGCGACCAATTGCCCGAACGCGCACGCGAGTTCGCCAACAAGTACGACGTGCAAGGCTTCACGTCGCTGACGGAAATGCTCGCGAACAGCAACGCGGAGGTCATCGCCGTGCTGACCCCGAGCGGATCGCATGCCCAAGTCACCATCGAAGCCGCACGCGCCGGTCGCCATGTCATCGTTGAAAAGCCCATGGCGCTCACGCTGACGGATGCCGACGCAATGATTCGTGCAGTCGACGACGCTGGCGTGCGCCTGTTCGTCGTCAAACAAAACCGATTCAACGTGCCAGTCGTCAAAGCACGAGAGGCGCTTGACGCCGGCCGATTTGGCCGCCTCGTGCTGGGCACCGTGCGCGTGCGCTGGTGCCGCGACCAGAACTATTACGACCACGACAGTTGGCGCGGCACCTGGGCCCAAGACGGCGGCGTGCTCGCCAACCAGGCGAGCCACCACGTCGACATGCTGTGCTGGTTCATGGGCGAAGTCGAAAGCGTTCATGCCCGCTCCATAACGGCGCTGGTCAACATCCAGGCCGAAGACACTGCGGTGGCCACCATCAAATTCCGCAACGGAGCCCTCGGCGTCATCGAGGCCACCGGCGCAGCGCGGCCGAAGGACATGGAAGGCTCGTTGTCTGTCATGGGCGCCGGCGGGGCGGTCGAGATTGCAGGATTCGCGGTCAACAAGATTCGCACCTGGCAGTTCGTCGAGCCCCTCGTCAGCGACGCCGAGGTGATGGACAAATTCTCGGTCAACCCGCCCAACGTATACGGTTTCGGCCACCAGGCCTACTACGAGCATGTGGTCGACTGCCTGGCGAACGGCGCCCGCGCATTGGTCGACGGCCATCACGGCCGGCAAAGTCTTGAACTCATCATGGCGCTCTACGAGTCGATCGCCTCGGGCCGCGAGGTGTCGTTGCCCTTGCAGATTGAGCATTGCAGGCTGGGGCGCACATGACCGGGGCAGTCTTCGGGCCCACGATGCTGCGCTCGCAGGTGCGCGACGTGGACTGCGGCGAGCGGGTCAAGATCGTCGAGCCCGCCAACGTCTACGAGTGCACGCTCGGTGACGACTGCTTCATTGGCCCCTTCGTCGAGGTCCAGAAGGGAGTGACGATTGGCGCCCGCACCAAGGTGCAGTCACACGCGTTCGTCTGTGAATTGGTCACGATCGGCGCCGATTGCTTTGTCGGCCACGGTGTGATGTTCACCAACGACGTGTTCGTGGAGGGTGGCCCGGCGCGCGGCAATCGCGATCTTTGGCGAGCCACTACCGTGGGCGATCGGGTGTCGATCGGATCGAACGCCACGCTGCTGCCAGTGCGCGTCTGCGACGATGCAGTGATCGGCGCAGGAAGCGTGGTCACCCGCGACATCACAGAGCCGGGCGTTTATGCAGGCAACCCGGCGCGGAAGCTGCGCCCCCTTGAACCGAAATTTTGATCGCGCGCGCCGCACACGGCCACACCATCACACCCGATAACCCCCGACCACACCCATGAGAACGACCGTCCCCTTTGCAGACTTGCACGCGCAGTACCTCAGCATCAAGGAGCCGATCGACGCGGCCATTGCAGAGGTGATTCGCACATCGGCCTTCATCCGCGGGCCTTTTGTGCAACGCTTCGAAGAAGAGTTCGCGTCGGCCGTAGGCGCGAAACACTGCGTCTCTTGCGCGAACGGCACCGATTCCCTCTACATCGCAATGCACGCGCTCGGTGTGCGGCCTGGCGACGAGGTCATCACCACCGCGCACTCGTGGATATCGACCAGCGAGACCATCACGCAAGCCGGTGGCAATGTGGTGTTCTGCGACACCGACGCCAACACGTACACGATCGATCCGGCGCAGATCGAAGCGCACATCACGCCGCGCACGGTTGGCATCATCCCGGTGCATCTTTACGGCCAGCCGGCCGACATGCCGGCCATCATGGCGATCGCAGAGAAACACAAGCTGTGGGTCATAGAAGACTGCGCGCAGTCCCACCTGGCCCGGATCGACGGCCGCTTGGTCGGCAGCTTCGGAGCCGCCGCCTCGTACTCGTTCTACCCCGGCAAGAACCTCGGTGCGATGGGCGACGCAGGCGCCGTGACGACCAACGACGCGGCACTGGCCGACCGCATGGCTATGTTCGCCAGGCACGGCGGCCTGACCAAGGGCGACCATCAGATCGAAGGCATCAACAGCCGGCTCGACGGGCTGCAAGCGGCGGTGCTGTCGGTCAAGCTGCCGCAGTTGGCGGGGTGGACGAAGAGGCGGCAAGAGATTGCCGGCACCTACAACCGCCTGCTCGCCGATGTCTCTGGACTGTCCACACCCTTCATCGCAACGGACCGCGAGCACGCGTACCACCTGTATGTGATCCGCCATGAGGGGCGTGACGCCCTCGCGCAGTGCTTAGCCGCGTGCGGGGTTCAGACCGTCATCAACTACCCCGTGGCACTGCCGTTCCTGCCCGCATATGCGCGCTTACGGCATGAACCAGCCGACTTCCCGGTTGCTCACCGCCATCAGTCACAGATCCTGTCGCTGCCAATCTTCCCTGAGATGTCTGCGCAGCAAGTGGATCGCGTGGCGGCGTCCGTCGCCGAGTTCTGCAGTTCCTGACGGGTAACAGCAGCACATGAACTCGACGCTGAGTGCCCCGCTTGCGGCTGTTCGTCTGTCATCACGGCAGCGCAAAGCGCGGAGTGCCCTCCGAACTGGGCATATGAGGTATGTCGCGCTTTACATTGCGGTCTACTTCTCGACCTATATCGCGTTCGTCGAACCTCGTTACGACTACTTCGGACTCGGTCTTCGACCCGGCTTGGGCGCGATGCAAGTGGTGCTCCTGGCAGGCATAGCCCTAATGCCTGCCGTCCTGCTCCCGGCGCGATTCAAACGCCCATCCGATTTCCTCCTTTGTGTTCAGTACCTGTTGGTCTACGTACCAGCGGTGTGGGTAGCATTTAATGCATCTCGGCCAGCACTCGAAACGAATCAGGCTTGGGCATTGGTAGTGGTACTCTTCGTTGCAATGACGATTCAGATCGCTACGGCGCGCGTCCTGCCTGTCGTACCGTTACGGAACAGTCGAATCCATCCCTGGATGTTCGGCGGCGCGCTCATCTTTTTCATAGGATTTGGATTTTCTACGCTGGCAATTTTGGTTGGCGGAAATTTCGAGCTCGTCAGCCTCGATCTTATTTACGACCTTCGCAGATCGACTGCCGCTGCTTTGGAGCAAAGCGGCTCGGCACTTGGCGGTTACCTCTTCAACTGGCTTAGTTCAGCAGCGCTGCCATTGTGCATGGCAATTGGCCTGTTCTGCAAAAGGTCATGGTTGGTGCTGTGTTCGTTGGCCGGCTTCGTGTTCCTGTATGGCATTTGGGGAAGCAAGGCAACGTTGCTTACGCCATTTGCGCTCTACGCAATCTTTCAGCTCATGCAACGCCCCCCCCAGCGGCAACAACTGTCGGCCTTAATCACAGCACTGTGTGTTTTGCTGGCCGTACCGCTTGCGATGCTAGCGTTCAGTGCCGAGGTACAAGAGTTTTTCGTCGGCTGGTACGTGGCGATAGTTCATCAAAGAACTTTCAGCTCGTCCGCGTTGGCCATCCCGCAGTACCTGGACTTCTTCAGCAGCAACCCTCTGACTTTTGGCTCACACATCCGTGGAGTCAACCTTTTGGTGGACTATCCCTATGACCTAGATATTCCACGCTCTGTTGGCTATTTCACCTACGGAGCCCCGACAGGAGGAGTTCCGATCACCCTGAACGCCAACTACTGGGCGCAGGACGGGATTGCTGCATTCGGAATCGCGGGAATCCTTCCGGTTGCAGTCCTTGCTGGCTTCGTGTACTGGGCGTTGGACTGCGCTGCTGCACGTCTGGACGTAAGATTCGCCACCGTCTGCGTCGGCTTCATCGCCATGAACCTCGTCGACACATCTCTTTTTACCACACTGGTGACTGGAGGTTTAGCCCTCATGATGCTAGTTTTCGCCATCTTCCCGCGACGCCTGCTGGGTTACGACACCCGGACCTTCGCGCGAATTAGGACACGCTAATGATAACAAAAGAAGCCATCGTCCATTTCTACTCCGACAAGACAAACGGAATTCACCGCTTCAACGACGAAGGGTTCTACCAGCTCGAAGCGCGGGAGAAACTCTTTCACATGGGTAGCGGTGCAAGCCTGCTCGACTTCGGGTGTGGATCCGCGGACCTTCTGGTGTACTACGCGCCTCATTTCGAAAGAATGTTGGGCTGCGACATCTCGGATAACATGGTGACGCGCGCACGCGGCCGATTGGCACAGTTCGCCATTACCAACGCTTCCGTAGAACAGGCTGACGAGATCGCTGTCTGGCGACTTGTTGCCGGTCAGCGCTTTGATTTCATCACCTCCGCTGGTGTCATGCAGTACCTCAGCGAATCGCAGATTCGATTGTTTCTCGGGCGAGCGCGCGACCACCTGAACCTGAAAGGGCGAATCACGCTGTTCGATTTGGTCGATCCGCGCGTGTACTGGCTTGCAAAGTACGGTTGGTTTCAGGCGCAGCCCATGGGGCTGCGAGCCATGGGTTCCGGGCTTAAGCAAAGTTCCAAAATCGTACTTCGCAAGCTCATCAGGTCGTTAGCCAATCGACCGGAAGATCATATGGGGTTCAGTCATCACCCATCGCATATCGAAGCTGTCGCTCAAGCGGAGGGGTATCGGGTGAGATTTGTGCGATCCATGTACTACGAGTACCGCTACCATGCGCTGCTGGAGCAAGCGCCGTGACTTCTTCACAGTGCGTCCAAGCATGTCGGTAGGCAAAAACGCGGGTATCGTCACGACGGCTACCGGACTCAGTCAGTTGGCGCAGCTAGCGGCCTTGCCGATGATCGCGAGCTACGCTAGTCCACAGATATTTGGTTCCTACACGTTGTTCGTGGGCTTCTGTTCGGTGGTCGCGATCTTCGCAGGGCTGCGCTACGACGGCGCAATTGTGGTTGCCTATAGCGCCCGTCAAGCGCGCATGGCATCGGCGCTGGTTGCCACTCTGGGTATCGTCACGGCGCTGGCTGTCGTCACATTGGGGACGGCGGCTGTCAGCTGGAACGATTACCTCAATCAGCTTTTCGGCTTCGCATCGGTATGGTTGGCCGGCATGTACATCGCCGCGAATACGTTTCTTCGCGTTGCCATTGCATGGCTCACGCGCATCGGCAGATTCGGTTGGATCGGTGCAGTTCAGTTCGCCAGCGTGAGCGGCATGGTGCTGTTGCAACTGTTGCTACTATTGAACGGCATTGCGCCCTTGTTTTCGTTGATTGCCGGATTCGCCGGAGGCCAACTTCTCGGTGTAATCGTCGCCGCGGGGGGGCCTGCACGACAGGCTCTGCGGCTGGCCCATGTCGTACCGGCGAGCCTGCTAGGCGCCGCACGCCACTTCATCGCGTTCCCGCGATACATGATCCTTTACGGGTTGAACTCCAGCATGCGCGAGCGCGCCATCCATTTTTTGATGGGCTCGGCTGGCGGAGCCAACGAGCTCGGCGGGTTTGCAATGGCTCAACGCCTATTGGGTACACCGCATGGGCTCTTGCACGGCAGCTTAGGGCCTGCGCTATTGAGGCACGCGCGGGTTTTCGATCGCCCAGAAGTGTCCCGCGTAGCCGTTGCCTTGATGGAGTTGGCCATACTGCTGTTCAGCCCGGTGTTCATCTTCGTCGCAATGAACGCGCCGTCCCTCACTTACGCATTGTTCGGCTCGGCATGGCAGGGACTCGCGCTGTATCTACAAATCCTAGCGCTTCCATATCTCATTCTCTGCTGTACTGCGTTCATCGATCGGCTCTACGAAATGTACGGTCAACAAAGGGCGGCACTTCGTCTTGAACTCGGTTACAGCTTGGTTGTACTGGTAGGCATCACGCTTGTCGGCCTAACCGGATCGGGCACCGCAATGGCAATAGTCTTTGCCTTCGTGTATACTCTGTACGAGCTGTTGTGGACCTATCGCACTTTTATCATCAATGGTTTGCCACGCGATCGTTTGGCGAGACTATTCAGGTTCAGCATCGGCCTGCTGATTGGCTGGCTCGTCGTCAATGCAGCCGTGCTTTCGCTTTCATCGCTGTCGGCGCGGCTTGCGATAGTGGCTTCAATTGCAGCGGTCACGGCGTTCGTACATTGGCGCTGGCTTGGCGGTCGCGAACTCCTGCTCGGACTGATTGGTTCGCGGCGATGACGACGGAGATCGTTACCGCTTGCACGCCTGCGGCTGAATCGCAAGCAACTAACTGTATCTTCGAGGAACCGTGGTGGATGGATGCCGTTGCCCCGGGGTGCTGGAGTGCGGCCGAGGTAACTGCCGGTGGCCAGGTACAGGCAAGGTTGACTTATGCGGTCGGAAAGACACTAGGACTTCGTACCATTCGCCAACCACCACTGACGCAAACGCTGGGGCCTTGGTATCGGCCGACCGGCGCAAAGACAAGTGGGCGACTGGCGCGAGAGAAGGATCTTGCGGAAGAGTTGATCGCCAAGTTGCCACCACACGACTTCATGTCGGTGAACTTTCACCGTTCGGTAACGAACTGGCTTCCGTTCTTTTGGAAAGGATTCACGGCCTCACCAAGGATCACCTATGTTATTGACGACCTCGGCAACACGGCACGCTTATGGTCAAATCTGCAGGAGAACATTAGGCGCGAGGTCCGCAAGGCGCAAAAGAGAATAGAGATTGTGCGCAGCGATGACATCGACCGGTTTCTTGAGCTGAACCGGAAGACGTTCGCCCGGCAAGGAAGGTCGCTCCCATATGCCCCCGCTGTCGTGGCTCGCCTGGATTCGGCTTGCGCCAATCGGGCGGCGCGCTCGATCTACCTTGCCGTGGACGAACAAGGCCGAACGCACGGGGCCACCTATACGGTGCATGACGCCCGCTGCACCTACTACCTGATGGGCGGCGGGGACCCAGTACTTCGCAACAGCGGCGCAGGCAGCCTGCTGCTTTGGACCGCCATTCAGGATGCAGCCAGTCGCTCCGCGACGTTCGACTTTGAAGGATCCATGGGAGTCGACATCGAACGATTTTTCCGGGGGTTCGGCGCCGAGCAGGCAACCTACCTCAACCTGCGGTGGACCGGACGCATAGCTGGCGCTCTCGAAGGCCTGCGCGCGGCCTTGCGTTCACTCAAGGGCAGCTGAATCATGTTCCTCGTGCGATATCCGGCCAATCGAATCGCCGAACGCGAGTACATCTTGCGTGAACTGCTTGAGTATCGGTTGGGGCTTGAGATCGAACTGGTTGCAGAGGAACGCCTGGATACCTTCTTGTCGTGGAACGATGGCCCATCGCTTTCAATCGCGGATGGACTTCTAGCGACCAGCGACGCAGGCTGGCTTCAATCCGAGTCGGTGCCCTCGCAACCACCAGATTTGCTCGGTGCGCTACCCAGCGGTTGCGTCGACGAGCGCGTCGGGCCAGACTTGGCGTTTCTGCCGATACCGGGCGCAGCAGGTGCAAAGACTGTCGATGTCGCTGTTGCCGCGGGCAGCGGCTCTCTTAGCGTTAATGCAGATATCCTCGGCAGCGCGTTCTTCTTCTTGACCCGCTACGAAGAGATTGCCGCACCGCAGCACGATCGATTTGGCCGCTTCCCGGCAAGCGCTTCCTTTGCCGTGCAGCACGGATTTCTCACTCGCCCGGTGGTCGATGAATATACTGCTTTACTCGAAATTTGCCTCCGCCGCCTTTACCCCAGACTGCAGACTCGAAGTACCAGTTTTCGCGTCGAGGTAAGTCACGATGTTGATCTTCCTCTGCGCTTTAGATGGGCTAGTGTCTTACGAATGGCGGGCGGCGGTCTCAGGCAGTTCGCTCGCAATGGCTCCCTTCGCGCCTTCGCCCGCCATGTGTCAACGTGGTACGCGGTACGTCATCGTGGCCAACTGGATCTCGACCCGTACAACACCTTCGACGCAATCATCTCGTCAAGCAGCAAGAGAAACCTACGCTCAGCGTTTTATTTCATTACCGATCGACCCGCAGGAAACATCGATGCGCTCTATGATATCGACGATCCCTTTATAGAAAGTTTAATTGCGAAGGTACATCGCAGCGGCCACGAAGTAGGGTTGCATGCCAGCTTCAGCAGCTATCTAGACGCGAATCGCACGCGCATGGAGTTTGAACGTCTGCTAGGCGTGTGCGAGCGCCAGGGTGTCAAGCAGGATCGCTGGGGTGGCCGCCAACACTATCTTCGTTGGTCTGCACCCGTAACCTGGAGCAACTGGGAGGCAGCTGGACTAAATTACGATTCGACCGTGGGTTTCGCACAGCTGGCGGGCTTCCGTTGCGGCACCTGCCATGAATACCGGCCGTTCGACCTCCGGCGCAGGCGAACCATGAATCTACTGGAAAGACCGCTGATCGCTATGGACACAACGGTAATGGACTACATGAAGTTGGCGACAACTGACACCGCACGCGATGCCCTTGTATTGCTAAAGCAGCAATGTCGCCTCCATCGCGGCACGTTCGCCTTCCTTTGGCATAACTCCAACCTCACCACCTCAAGCCAGTGGAAGCTGTACACAGATGTGCTTGATGCCTGACTTCATGCCAAGCTGTGCGCAATAAAACTCTTCCAGAATTCCGCGCTCTATCCCGGGTAGCTCGCGCACCTGGCAAACCTGACACTGGGCTGTACAAACTTCGACGCACATCGGAACCTCCTCGACTTTCCGCCGGGTAACCCCACGCGGGTCGTTTGTGCCGCGTCGCAACCCGGCGCCGACAAGGCCAGCCCACACGGGAACAGGATATGAACTTCTACACTCGCTTATTAAGTTCGGCGCTGAAAGGCGGACACCTGCACCGCTCTGACCGCATCCTCATAATAGGCGGAGGTGAGCACGATCGCCGCACTATGGTCGAACTGGACATCGAGAACGTGCTGATCACGAACCTCGCGCACCACGCCGGGCAAAGCGAATACGCACCCTACGCTTGGCAGCGCGAGGACGCTGAAGCTCTGAGCTTCCGTGACCAGCACTTCGACCGGGTGATCGAACACGCCGCGCTGCACCACCTGGGCTCGCCGCATCGGGGCCTGCTGGAGATGTTGCGCGTGGCACAAAATGGAATAATCGCTTTTGAGGCTCGCGACAACGCGCTAATGCGCTTGGCCGTGCGCCCTGGGCTGACGTCCGACTACGAACTTGCGCCGGCTTTCCTCTCCAGAGGCATTGGCATGGGTTTCCGCGACACCCCGATTCCAAACTATGTCACGCGCTGGACTGAGGTAGAGGTGCGGAAGGTGGTGTATGGCGCCTATCCCGCCCACGAACACGGCTTCAACTTTTTCTATGGCCTGTCGGTGCCCGTCCAGCGCTTTCGAATGGCTCGCTCGCCCGCACTGCGGCTGGCTGGGCTGCTGCTGCATGTACTTGAATCCTTGCTCCGTCTCCTACTCGGTAAACAGGGCAACAGCTTCGGCTTCATGGTGCTAAAAAACAGTCGCTTGCAACCATGGCTGCGGCTAGACAAGGACGGCGCTCCGGCGCCCGGCGTTAGTTTCCTCGCTTCTCGTTATGACAAGTCAGAATACGTGCGACAGCGCTAGCACAACTCTTGGGCAACCAAGGCTGATGGCCGATGCCTCACCGCGCTGCGGCTTTAGGGAGCAGGCTATTTGTTGGCCGCTCAAGCAATCCAGGCAGGAGGCGCTGTTGAGGTCGGGGGTTCCCGAAAGCAAGCCTGGATTACCGGCAGGACAGCTCGCATGAGACTGTTCCAGAACTCGGCCCTTTACCCTGGCTACCTTCCGCGCCTGCGGCAACTGACACGCGCCAGCACGGGTTACGCGGCACACGTGAACGCCTTCCTGGATGACCGCTTCGGTGCGCCCCATTTCCTGCAACCGGTGCTGGCTCGTGAAGAGAGCGCCTTCTTGGCGAACGGCGATAACGCGATCATGCAGCGACTGTGGGCAGCTGAAAATGGGTTGGCAGCGAATGCAACTCTCGAAGCGATCCTGTTGGCACAGATCGAGGCACACCGCACCGAGGTGTTCTATAACATGGACCCACTGCGTTACGGCAGCGACTTCATACGCAATCTGCCCGGCTGCGTGAAAAGAAGCCTGGCATGGCGTGCGGCGCCCTCGCCGGGCGCGCGCTTCGAAGCCTACGATCTGGTTGTCTGCAACTTTCCAAGCATCCTGGAAAGTTATCGGCGTGCTGGCTGGCGGGCCGCCTATTTCACGCCGGCATACGACCCCGAGATGGACCTGTATGCAGCCAACAGCAACCGCCCGATCGACGTGATCTTCGTCGGTGGCTACAGCCGCCATCACCGCCAGCGAGCTCAAGTCCTGGAGGCCGTAGCCGCGCTGCGCGCCCGGTTCAAGGTGGTCTTCCACCTCGACCGCTCAAGGCTTACCAAGTTGGCCGAATCGCCGCTAGGCCGGATGTTGCCGCTCGCCCAACATCGGCGGGAGCCGAAGATACGTGCAGTCTCTGCCGAGCCGCTGTTCGGAAGAGCGCTTTACGACGCGCTATCGATGGCGAAGGTTGTGCTGAACGGTGCGGTGGACATGGCAGGTACGGACCGCGGCAACATGCGTTGCTTCGAAGCCATGGGCTGCGGTTGCCTTCTGTTGTCAGACGCAGGCCAGTACCCGGCAGGCATGGTCGAGGGCCAAACCTTGTCGACCTATCGGGACGCGGCCGATGCCGTGGCCCAGATCGACGCCCATCTGGCGGCTCCGGCAGACACGACACGCATTGCCGCAGCCGGCCGCGATATGGTGCGGAGCCGCTATAGCAAACAGGACCAATGGGACAAGTTCCAGGCCCTTCTCGGTTGACACCGATTGACGGGTTGGTCGCTCAGGTGCCGGCGCCATCGGCGACCGGGAGCAGTTCACGCAGGCTGAGTTCGATCAGCGGAAAGCTGATCAGCTGCTCGACCTGATCGTCCGGAAAGCGGACGTTGAACTCGTCTTCGAGCGCAAGGACGAGATTCATGTGTCGCAGTGAATCCCATTGCTCGATGTTGCCTGGGGAAGCGTTGTCCCCGATACACACCAACTCGACGCCGAACACTCGCGCCATCACGTTACGGATACTGTCAGCCAACATGTTCTGTCACCTCGATGTAGTTGATAAAGCTGCCGCGATGGTCAGACAGCGTCAGTTCGTATGTATGCCTTTCCAACTCGACGCTCCGCGGGCTCAGACCCAAGGTGCCATAAAAGTCGGAGACCTGCGCATTCTTGGCGGTCCGCAGGTACTCGGCGTGGAGCCGGCCCACCCCCAACGAACGCAGCTTCTGTACCAGGCCGTCGAAGAACACCTGCTCAATGTGGCGACCGATGATGCGGCAACTCATCAGCAGAGTGTCGACGCGGGCTGCCTCGCCGCCAGTCTCGATGCTCAGGATGGCCAGCCCGGTCACGCCGTAACCGCCGTACCGGTCCGCCACATCGATCGAAGCCACTACGAAGTGCGGGTCCTCCAGCATCCGTTTCATGTCGCCCTCGGTGTAACGCCGGGTCGTCAAATTGAATTGATTCGTCTTCTGGGTCAGCTGTGCCGCCCTGTCCAGGGGAACAGCCGCGTTCCAACTGATGCGCACCACAAGTTCGAGCGAGCGAAGGTAGTCCTCAAGCGAGCCGATGCGCTCCTTGGCCTGGCTACGCGCCTGCTCATCGCGGTACATCTCGGTCTTGTGAAGGTCTTCGTCCGTGCGCGAAAGGGCAAAGAACTCGCGCGCCAGCGCACGGACTACGCCGGGATACTCCGACAGCGCAGTCGGGACCTGGATGCAGGTGACCTGCGGCAGCGCCTCGCTCACCAGCCCCAACTCGAAAGCCGAGTCGTCAACGAATACCAGGCTGTCAAGACCGACATTCAGTTCGGCGGCCAGGGCCCGAAGGTTCGTTGCCTTGTCCAGCCAGTTCACCTTCTTGGCGACCAGGTCAACATCGCGTAACACCATGTCCGGGTGCGACGACAACACCTGGTTGACATCGGCCGTGTTGTTCTTGCTGCAAAGCGCCAGCATCACGCCTTGTGACTGGAAGCCCTTGAGGATGTGCTGGACCTCGCGAAAGATGCGGCCGGCTCGACTCGCGGTGCCCATCTGAATCTGTGCCTCACCGTCTTCGCCGAGAACGCCACCCCAAAGCGTGTTATCGCAATCGAGCACCAATACCTTGCGCATACGGCCTGTCGCCGCAAACATGGCGGGGGCCACGTGCTCTGCGTAGTCCTTCAGGAAGTCGATCGAGTACAGGGCCTTGCTCGACTGGAACTGACGAAAGTCTGCCGCGGCGGATAAGCCGACTCCCGCAAGAACCTTGTTGATATCGACGACCACGTGATGCCCAGCCAGCGCTGATCGAAGCACTGCATTGAGCCGGTCGCAGAGTTGTTGCAATAAACCGGTGCGTAAATTGTCACGCTCGAACAGCAGCGCCGAAAAGCCATTGAACAACAGCAGCGGCACCTCGCGCAGATTCTCGAGCGTCAATGCCATCTCCTGCTCTACACGCCCGGCAAGTGCCGCCAGGTCGGCCGGCTTCATGGATTCGGCCTGCACATGCAGGCCGTCAATGATGTTCGCTGGCTCCCAGAAGATGATCGCAGCGTCGAAGGCCTTGAAGCGGATACTGTCCTGAACGAAGTTGTCATAGTCGCCGCAGGTCACTTCGGCATGTAGGCCACGGCTGCGCAGCGCGTACTCCAGCACGTCCGCCAGCTGGTTCACGACGATGTTCGACAGCAGCGCGATTCGGTACGTCTTACCAACCGCGCCGGCCGCCAGTTCGCGGTTCCTGGACAGGATATCTGCGTACCTGAGCGCCCTCATCGCATCACCTGCCCGCCATTGACCCGTATGGTTTCACCGGTGAGATAGTCTGCCCGCGAGGAGGCAAGGTATGCGACAGCGCCTGCCACGTCCTCGGGTCGGGCCAGCCGCCGCAGCGGCGTCTTGGCCGCAGCAAACAGGCGCTGACGCTCAGGGATGTCGGCGATCTGCTCGGTCTGCGTCATGCCCGGAGACACCATGTTGACCGTGATGCCCTTCGGCGCCAACTCCAAGGCGAGAGCGTGGGTGAAGCCCACCAGTGCCGACTTGCCGGTGATGTAAGGCAGCCAGTCCAACGAGGGCGACTCTGAAGCCTGCGAACCGATCTGGATGATCTTGCCCGAGCCGCGCGCCACCATCGAGGGCGCAACTCGGCGCGCAAGGAGAAACGATCCGCGGATCGACATTCCGAGGTGCGCTTCAAAATCGGACCAGCGGAGGTCGGTAAAACTAATCGCAGCAATGCGGGCCGTCGCGCAGTTGACCAGGACGGCTATCGGCCCCAGCCGACGTTCGACCTGCTGAACCATCGCATCGACCTCGGACTCGGCCTGGATATCCGCGCCGACGACCAGAGCGCGCGAGCCGAGATGCGCAACTTCAGCCGCGACCTTCTGTGCCCGCTGCGGATTACTGAAATAATGCACAGCGATGTCGAAACCGTCGGAAGCCAGGGCGAGGCAGATCGCGGAACCAATGCCTCCACCGCCGCCAATCACGAGGGCGATGCGCTTGTCGACCGGCGGTGTGGCTTCCGGCTGGTTGGTTTCCTGTTCAACGACCCTGACCTTTGCCACGCCGGTAGTTACCTTCTGCCGATCCTGGTTGAAGATGTCGGTCTGCAATTCCAAAACGCGTGAACGCTCTTCCTTGCGCAGTACGGAGGCGCGAATCTTCAGCCTGTCACCGACCCGCACGGGCAGCAGGAATTCCAGGTTCTGCGAGAACCAAAGGGCGCCGTCACCTGGCAAACGCGTGCCGATGACAGTCGAGATGAACGATGCGCCCAGCATGCCGTGTGCGACTGGCTTCTTGAAGCTCGTGTGGGCGGCATAGGCTGCATCGACATGCAAGCGGTTGTCATCACCTGTCAGCTCGACGAAACGCTCAATGTCGACCTGGGTGACCGTGTGTTCTATCTCGGCGGTATCGCCTACACTGATTTCTTCGAAACGAGCCATCGATCAACTCACCAGTGCGCAATAGTTAATAGTGATCCGGTTCTTCTCGGCGTCCGCGATCGACATCGCTTCTGCGGCGAGGGCAAGGTCACGGTCGATCGAAAATCCGCAGGAAGTGAGCATTGTCCTGATCTGTTCGACTGTTTCGAACTGGTAGACATGGTCGACCGCCGGGCAGTTTGCACATGTCGATATGAAACCCCGACCATCTGGGGCCAACATGCTCTTCATGCGCCGGAGAAGGGTTTCAGGTGCCATGACATGTTCGAGAACCTCGCCGAGCGCGATGAAGTCGAACTGTCTTCCTAGGTCGGTCTTCAGGATATCGCCGAGCAAATACTGCACTTCGTGCGCCCGTGGCATCGAATGCGCGATAATGGCCTCCGTCAGTCGCAATGAAGTCGGGCTGATGTCAACCGCGACCATGGCCTCAAGATCCCGCCCATGGGCCAATGCTGTCTCAAGCAGCAGGCCGTGACCGGGGCCGATCTCAAGATAGCTTCGCATAGATTCGGCGCGCTCCCGGATCGACTCTCCGAAGAACGAAAAGATCTCGTAGTGGGTACTCCAAAGAAACTGCGATATTCCGAGCGCGACCATGTACGACAGCATCTCGGTCTCGCTCGAATAGACCTCTTGGTTGGCCTGGTCGCTCGACTCAGTAGGGTATCGCCCGGTACGCATATACTGGACCTGACAGCGCAGCATCCCGGCGCACATCTTCAGATACGCGTCTACGGCATAGTCAATCGAGATGCCCTTGGTGGCGAGGAAATCGCCATAACGAGCGACAAAGTCGTCGGCTTCGGCGTGAAACTTCGGACCGCGTCCACTCAGGTACGCCGCCAGGCGCTTCTTCTGGAGTGGTGACTTGGCACCGATGAGCTGGACCAGATCAAGAAACTTGATACTCATGAGTGAACTGTTAGTCAGGACGAAGCCGGATTAAGGTTCTTCATCGGCCGAGCCGGATTCCCCAGCATCAGCGTGAAGGGCGGGACGTCGCTCAAAACAACGCAGCCGGCCGCGATAATTGCACCCTCGCCAATTCGCACACCCCTTGCAATGCTTGAATTCGGGTAGATCGCAACGTGGTCACCTATGACAATCGGTGCAGTCACAATATCTCCTTTCTGCTTCGGATGCCCCACGGTGAACAGCCGATCGAACTCAGCTGCGCGTTCGAGATGATCGCTCTTGTGCGCCCAGTCGATGATGTTGACGTTATGTGATATTCCGACGTGCTTGCCAATGGTGATGCGATCGCCAGACCACAGCCGCGTGCCCTCGCCGATGTAAGACGACTCGCCTATTTCGATCTCGCCACCATACGGAAAGATAAGCAGTTCGCCGCGTACGTGGGCGTTCTTCCCGACCCTGATTTTAGTCTTGTCGTTTTGGAGGTTGATCACGGACGTTTGCCGATAGAGCCGGCTACCTGCCCCGAGCATGGCCGAAGAGGAGTAGTGGAAGTTGACGACCAGCTCATAGGCCGCGATGCCGGCTTTAATCAGGTAGCCAAGTGCCTTGTTCAGGAGGTCGCGCATTGAATTCTTTCGAGTTGCTGATTTTCCGGCGCGGCAATGAGGCCCGCGCCTGCCCACCTTGGGCGGGCGGCATCGTTCATCGATGGCGTTTTGCTGATGGCATCGAGCTCACGATGTAAAGCGGCCAGTGATGGGGACAGGCGTCTGCGCGCACCCATCCCCGTGCAAGTATTGTCTCCTGCGACAGGACTCTCCGGACTCTTCGATATGGTTTCTTGTCGGGCCGCCCGTCACCGCAGCCGTGTAGAACATGACCAACGCTGATCTTATCGCGGCCCACCGTGCATAAGTCGTAGAAGGCACCAGCGAAGTCGCCCACGCGTAATGCCTCGTCCATCGAACCCGCAGCTTGGCAGCCCCAGCTTGAGGGAGCAAAATCAAGGACTCCGCCGGAACCGTGCCCGAGAAAGCTATGGCCTTAACTATCGCCTCGAACAATGCCATCCGGATTGCCCACCGCGCGATGATCTCCCCTATCAGCAACATCTTCAACCTCACACATTCATTCGACGCGAACGCCCTGCATGCGCAGTTTCGCCAGATCGCGACCGTGGCCCACGCCGGCAGCATCGACCTCCGCGGCAGGCCAGTGCATATCCATGACGACGCCTGGATCGCTGCGGGCGTCATCGTCGCGGACATCCCGTCCCGAGTGATCCAAACGCTGCGCGCGGCCGAGTCCGTCCAGACACTTGCCTGACCCACACTCTCTCGAATTCCCTGCGAAACGCTTCTGCCATGTCATCCAAACTGAAACGCGTCCTTAGCGCCGTGCCGCGCCTTCTCAACCTAGACCGGGGGATCGACGAGATCAAGATCAACCAGGGCCTGATCCTGTCGCAGTTGCAGCGAACCGCTCGCCACGAGCACCTCTGGGAGTACGAATTCAAGGTGTTCTCCCAGTGGGGCGAGGACGGCATCATCCAGCACCTCGTGAACCACCTGAAGATAGAGAATCGAACCTTCATCGAGTTCGGTGTAGAAGACTTCTTTGAATCGAACTGCCGCTACCTGATGATGAAAGATCGCTGGAGCGGCTTCGTCATCGACGGCTCACCCGACAACATGCAGCGCCTGCAATCGTCGTACTTCTACTGGCAATGCCAGCTGACGTGCAAGGCGTCTTTCATCACCCGGGAAAATGTCGCCGCGCTGCTCGACGAGAGCAGGTTTGACAAGGACCTCGGCCTGCTGTCGGTCGACATCGACGGTGTCGACTACCACGTACTGGAAGCGCTGGAGGCATGGCGGCCGGCGATCCTCGTGGTCGAGTACAACGATGTCTTCGGCTTCGAGCGGCCCGTGACGGTGCCCTACGACTCGCAGTTCGTGCGCGCCCGCAAACATTCGTCGAACCAGTACTGGGGCGCCAACCTGCCGGCGTTCTGCCACCTCACGCACGCCCGCGGTTACGCACTGGTGGGCATCAACAGCGTAGGCAGCAACGCCTTCTTCGTGCGCCGCGAACTGCTCAACGAACGCGTGCCCGAAGTGAGTCTGGCCGCGTGCTCGCGGCCCGCCACCTTCCGCGACAGCCGCGATACGCAAGGCGCACTCACCTTCCTGTCGGGCAGTGCGCGCGCCGACGTGATTGCCGACATGCCCTTGCTCGACGTGGCCACCGGCGCGACGCTTAATGTCGGAGACCTCCGTGGCTGAGGCCGGACCGCAGGCGCGCTTCGGCACGTGGGAACAGGCGGTCGAGTGGATCCGCGCCCAGCCCGAACACCACAAGCTGGTGATCGACGCGTACTACGACGACCCGCTGCCAGCCACCGCCGCGCGCTACTGGCAAAGCGAAGAGTGGGCCGCCGTGCGCCGCCTGCTGCCAACCTTGCCAGGGCGCGCCCTCGACGTGGGTGCGGGCCGCGGCATCGCCAGCTTCGCGCTGGCGAGAGACGGCTTCCAGGTCACGGCGCTCGAACCCGATGGCAGTGCACTTGTCGGAGCGCAGGCCATCCGGTCCTTGGCGGCGGCGAGCGGACTGGCGATCGAGGTGACGCAGGAGTTCTCAGAGCGCCTGCTCTTCGAGGACAAGCAGTTCGACGTGGTGTTCGCGCGCGCTGTGCTGCACCACACCAGCGATCTGGCCGCCGCTTGCCGAGAGTTCCTGCGCGTGCTCAAGCCCGGTGGTGTCCTGATCGCGGTGCGCGAGCACGTCATCTCGCGCGCTGAAGATCTGCCCGCGTTCTTCGACATCCACCCGCTGCACAAGCTCTACGGCGGCGAGAACGCCTTCCAGCTCGACCAGTACCGCAGCGCGATCAGTGCCGCCGGCTTCGAGCTGGAACAGGTGCTCGCGCCGCTGCGCAGTCCGATCAACTTCGCGCCCTACACGCTCGCCGGGTTGCAGGCGGAAGTGGCGCAGCGCGTGGGTCGGCGCGTGCCCGGCCTCAGTGGCGCGGTGCGGGCTGCATTGCGGCTACCCGGCGTTTGGCCGCTGGTGCGTGCGCTACTCGAGCATGTCGATCACCGGCCGGGCCGCCTGTATTCCTTCATCGCACGGAGACCCTGACAATGGCCCACATCTGGATCACCGGGGGCCGCGGCTTCATCGGGCAGCACCTGGCCCGATTGCTGGCGCAGCAGGAGCACACCGTGATCGGCCTCGGCCATGGCGCCTGGCCGGACGCCGAAGTCACCTCGGTCGGCATCGCCCGCTGGCTCAACGGCGACATCAGCGCAAGCAACCTGCACGCGCTGGGTTCCACGCACGGCCTGCCCGAGACTGTGTTCCACCTGGCCGGCGGTTCATCGGTGGGGGCCGCGGTTGCCAACCCGCGTGAAGATTTTGTCCGCACCGTGGCGACCACCGTCGAGTTGCTTGAATGGATGCGCCAGGAATCGTCGAAGACGCAGCTTGTGGCGGTGTCGAGCGCGGCGGTTTATGGCGCAGGGCATCAGGGGCCGATCGCCGAAACAGCCATGCTGCGGCCCTACTCGCCCTACGGCCACCACAAGTTGATGATGGAGTCGCTGTGCCGCTCGTACGGCGCCACCTACGGGCTGCGTTCGGTGGTGGCACGGCTGTTCTCGGTGTACGGCGCTGGGCTGCGCAAGCAGTTGGCGTGGGACATGTGCAGCAAGCTCGAAAGTGGCAACGGCCCTGTGCAGCTGGGCGGCAGTGGCGCCGAGCTGCGCGATTGGACCGACGTGCGCGATGTCGTGCGCGCCCTGGCCCAGTTGGCGCCGCTGGCCGACGCCGACGCGCCGACCTTCAACGTCGGTAGTGGTGTCGCCACCTCGGTGCGGCAGATCGCCGAGCAATTGATGTCCAGTTGGGGCAGCAGCGCGGCGGCACGCGCCCTTGCGTTCAGCGGGCAATCGCGCGCTGGTGACCCGTTCAGCCTGCAGGCCGATTCGGCTCGCTTGGACGCGCTCGGCTTTGGATGGCAGGTGCCGGTGGCGCAGGGGTTGGCAGACTACGTGCGCTGGTTCAAAGGCCGGGCACGAGGCACGCCGTGATCAGAGTCGGCTTCACACTCATCGGTGGCAAGAACTGGACGGGCGGCTACAACTACCTGCTGAACCTGCTCCAGGTGTTGTCTACAGAAGCACCTGACGCCTTGGCGCCGGTCCTCTTTGCCGGTCTGGATGTGCCGGATGCCGAGCTGGCACCGTTTGCGGCGATTCCCGGCTGCGAGATCGTGCGAGCACCAGGCTTCAATGAATCTTCCCGACCACGCACCTTGTTGCGAAGCCTGCTGTTAGGCAGGGACGCGGCAATACATCGCTTACTGAACGCAGCCCGCCTGGATGTGGCATTCGAGTCCGCTGTCTTCCTTGGCTGGCGCTTGCCGATCTCAGCTATTGCATGGATACCGGATCTGCAGCACCGCTTCCTGCCACAACTCTTCAGTCGTGGGGCGTGGTGGCGGCGCGAACTGGGTTTCAGGGCCCAGATAGGAAGCGGCCGCACCGTGATGTGCAGCAGCGAAGACACGCGCCAAGCCTGCGAGACCATTTATCCCGGCACGCGTGGACGGGTCTTTGCTGTCCGCTTCCGCGTGCGGGCCGCGTTGCCACTGTCCCAGACAAAGGCGCGCGAAGTAGCGTGTCGCCACGGCTTGCCTGACCAGTACTTCTTCATGCCGAACCAGTTCTGGTTGCACAAGAATCATCAAATGGTCGTGCAAGCGTTGCGACTTCTCCGCGACAGGGGCGTGGACCGATGCGTCGTGGCATCTGGGCGCCAGATGGACCCGCGACATCCGGACCAGGTACCGCGTCTGCTGGCCCAGGTCAAAGCGGCCGGACTCGAGCAGCATTTCATAGCACCGGGACTATTGCCCTATAGCGACCTGATGCCACTGATGCAGGCAAGCACGGCTTTGCTGAATCCATCTCTGTTCGAAGGCTGGAGCACGACCGTAGAGGAAGCGCGCGCCGCGGGCGTGCCGATGCTGCTGTCTGACTTGGCAGTACACAAGGAACAGGCTGGCGATTCGGCTACCTACTTTGACCGTCATTCCGCCGTCAGCTTGGCCGACGCCATGGCAAGATTTCAGCCGCTTTCGAAGGCAGACCGTGAAGCCCGCAGCGCCGCAGCCTATGTCGAGGCGCAAGTAAACGTCCGGCAGTTTGCGCAAGACTTTTTGAAGTTGATCCATCGAGTCGCTGGTAACCCGGTCAGAACATGAAGATTTCCATCATCACGGTCTGCTTCAACAGTGCAACGACGATCAGCGACACTCTACGCTCTGTTGCTGAACAGACGCACGCGGACATCGAACACATCGTTGTGGACGGGGCATCTGCGGACCAAACTTTGGCGGTAGTCCGCGCGAATGCTTCGGACAAACTGAAGCTGATCAGCGAGCCAGACCAAGGCATTTACGACGCCATGAACAAAGGCATCGCAGCCGCCAGTGGCGAGTTCGTCGGATTTCTGAATGGCGACGATGTGTTTGCGCATGCAAGCAGCGTGTCCGACCTTGTGGCCGCCGTCCGCTCGGCCGATACAGACGCTGTCTACGCAGACCTGGTTTACGTGCGCGCAGAAGATACGAACGCGGTGGTGCGGCTCTGGCGCAGTGGCAAGTTCTCAGCGTCGAGATTGCGCTTTGGCTGGATGCCGCCTCATCCCACTTTTTATGTCCGACGCGAATTGCTCCAACAAATCGGTGGATTCGACGCCAGCATGCGGATTGCTGCCGATTACGACCTGATGCTGCGTGTGCTATCACGCCCAGGCATTCGGGTAGCCTACGTTGGCAGCGTTTTAGTGAAGATGCGGCTGGGGGGTGCCAGCAACCAAACACTCAAAGGAATTCTTCGCAAGAGTCGGGAGGATCTGCGCGCACTGAGAAGAAGCCGCGTGGGCGGATGGCCTGCCCTGATTTGCAAGAACCTGCGCAAACTCCCGCAATTCATTACGCGCTGAGTGCCGTTCAGGCCTTTGGGGATCGGCATTAAATTTACTGCCGAACCCGGCGCCGGTCAGCCTGGAAATAGCAGCTGCTGCTGATTGGAAGGCCGAGAGGCCAGCACTGGCGCTGTGCTGCAGCGCTGGTTGAAGCACGGCGGCGAACTGACAGCTATCTCGGCGATATCCCTCATCTCCGCCCACTACTTCAAGCCGACCTCCTGTGTCTGTAGATCGAGGATATTTAGATTAGATACCGGTGCTGTCACTTCGACCATCCGTGGCGAAACGACGATGAGCGGCACGGTGTAGGGTTCGGCGAAACGCGGCGGTCGCTCGCAGTTTCCGCTGTACAGTGCGCCGCAGCCCTGGGCTTCGCGCAAGGGATGGTCGGAGAAGACGACGAGTCTGGAGTCGTCCGGAAAGGTCGCAACCAGCCGCCGCGCGATCTCTTCCAGCAGGCCCGCCGCTGCGCCGATGTTGCTCTCGTACGCGGCGCCCAGGGACGGCTGCGGCTGCACCGAGACGGGCAGGTGCGGCAGCAGGATGTGGACGTAGAGGTCGCCGCCCTGCGTCCAGAACGGCGCATCAAATGCGGCGCGCACGGTGGCGAGGCGCCCATCCAGTTGGCCCTGTACGCTGCGTTCACGACAGGCACGGACGGTGGGGTGGTCGACACGCCGCAGCGCCGGCTGCACAGCACAGACCAACGCTTGGAGCTGCGTGGCCCAGTCCAGCTCTGTATCGCCAGGCTTCACGCAGGAACGAAGACCCCGGATTGCACAGTAGCGGTGGTGAATCCCCACCACGTCGACACCCTCGCGCCCGGCGACGATGCGCGAGAAGTCGACGCTTCCGCCGGCGGCGCATAAGCTTGTCGGGCCGCACGGGGCCGTGCTTGGCCCCATCACGGACCGCCGCAGGAAACTCGGCACAATGTCCAGCGTGTTGCTTCCAGCTGGCTGCAGGGCGTGAACTGAGACGGCCAAGCCGAGCGACTGCAGCGGTGCGGCGAGCTGTTCAGCGGCGCCGAACGAGGTTTCGTCCAGTAGAAGCCAAACGGTAGGCACACGTGCCGGCCCGGTTGCCAAACCGAACATGGCGAGGTCGCGACTCACAAAGCTTCCGAGCAGTGGTGCCGAGAAGAACAGCAGCGTCGCGCCGGTCAGCATGGCGACGCGGACGCGCGGCCACCAATGGCCTGCGTTACCGCCGAGTCGCCAGTGACCTATGGTCGCGACCACGATGCCGAGCGGCACCAACCAGGCCAGCGGGCTGCGCGGCAAGGTTCCGCCCGCCAGCACCACACCGACACAGAGCGCGCCCAGGCCCAGCGTGGCGCTGCGCAAAAGACGCTGGAACGAAGTGCGCCGAGTCAGCCGGCTCGCGAGCCAAAGCGCGAACAGGATCCCTGCCATGGCGCATAGCAGCATGGACGCCAGGAAGCCGGCGGAATTGTTCTGGTAATACAGCCGGCCCCAGATTGACGGCGACCAGATCGCGACGACGACTGCAAGCAGCGTCAACGTGTCGGCAAGCATGCCAGGCCACTGGTTCGATTTGTGTACCGGCTGCGCGGCGATGGCTGGTTCGTTCATGGGAAGTTGGACGTTACGCGCTTGCGCAGCAGCGCGAGCACGCGATGGGCCGGCGCTAGCGTCACCTCGGCCTCAAGCACGAAGCCGGCTTCGACAAATGCGGCGCGCTGACGATCGATGCCGAAGTCAGCAGGTTCGCGTTGCCGTTGCGCGCACAGCGACGCAAGTTGAGGATCGGCCACGTCAATGAACTCGACGATCACCCAATCGCGCGTGCAACGGGCAGCGAAGCGAGCCACGTCTGGCAGCGGAATGGAGGCACCGATGGCGAGGTGATGTATCAGCGCGAGCATCATGACGAGATCGAAGTGCTGGGTCATGCGCTGCGCCAAACCGGAGAATTCACCGCCGGCCCACCCGCGTCCATTCCCCAGGTCGTCGAGTGTGGCCACGACACAGTGCAACCGAGACGCAGCCCCCGCGCTGCGGAACAGGCGGTCAATGCAATCATGGTCGGCGTCGATTGCCACGACGTTGGCGCCCTGCTCCGCCGCTATGCGTGAAAACTCACCGGTGTTACAGCCCAAGTCGGCCACCCATGCCGGCGCCGCCAGTCTCAGCCACTGGTCGACGGTGACACGCTTGGTGACAAGGTTTTGCGAATCGTAGTGCGCACGCTGGTCCACATAGCCGGCCCAGGGCGCATCGGGGGACGGTGCGCCAGCGCTGCGCGGCTTGACGCCTTCGAGCATCCAGGTCAGTGAGGCGTGCAAGCCGTCCCGGAAGCGTTGTGCCGATGCGCGGTCGACGCTGGGCGCAAAATCGCCGGTGTCCGCGTGCACTCCACCGCTGCCATCGGCCATCAAGGGCCAGTACTTGGTGAGAAAACGCCGCGTACCGAACATCTCCCGCGCTGTCGCAGGCGGCACACCGTCACGCCAGACCAGGAAAGACTGGTGACCGCGCAATCCACGCCGTTGTGCCAGGAGAAGGGGCAGAACGAAATGCCGTGAAAACTGACCAGCCGCCCACCACTTGCGCGCCTCGAGCGGCGCGAAGGAGAGCAGGTCGCAGAACAGAGGGCGACCGCCGTCGAACAACACGTTCCACGCCGATGCATCCTTCAGGTCGAAGCCCTCGGCGACGGCCTCTTGCTGCAACGCCAATGTGAGCTGCGCGCCGTCAAAGAGCTGCGCGTCGCACCATTCCTGCGGGTAGGTGACGAAGGGCAGGCGCGTAGACGACACCGTGAGATCGTCGTCAAGTTCAAACGCAACAAAACGCCGCTGGACGACCCAACGCGCAGCGAGCGCTGAACGAAGGAAGTGGGTTGTCGGCAGCGGTTCGCGCAGGCTGCGTACGACCCGAAACTCGCCGACTCGGATCGAGGCTTGCGGGTCCCTCATTTCCTTCGGACAAAGCGGGCCAGCCAGCTTCTCAGTGTCTTCCAAGGGCTTCTTATGAAGGCCAGGGCGATACCTACCGCAGCAATCAATCCTTGCCACAGGATCATGCCGCTGCCCGGGTCAACGTAAGCAAATGCGCTAGCAGGCAGCATCAGAAGGAGAAGGGTAAGCGCGGCGCACCAAGGCTTGAAAATCATTCGTCTGCTTTCGATTTCGCGACGCCGAATCTGGCAATCAGCATTATCCCCCCTGGACTCACAGTGCTGGCAGCTGGCGTGGGGGCAGGTCGCCCAAACGCGCTCTCTCGTCGCGCTGCTAGGGTAGCGCCGCGACACAGGAGCGACGACGTAGGCGCAGTCGATTTGCAGGTCTTACAACGCTTGCCAGAAACCCTAGGTCGGCTTGGGAGCGGACGAGAACTTGATCTCCAAGACTACGCGAACGCCCATGTCGGGCAGGTCGCGTTGCAGTAAGCTGCGGCGGGGGTCGCGCCGCGTCAAGGCCGATGACCAAACGCCTTCCGATCGTTTCAATCGCTTCTGCAATCCTGGGCAGCTTCGAGCCGTAGTGAGGGTCGAGAAGCCGGCGAATCGCCTTCGCGTCCACGCCAAGGCGCTTGGCCAACTGAACCTTGCTGATGCCCGCCCTGGTCATCGCCACATACAGCGCGGCCTTCGCACCAGTGCCCGCCGGCGGCGACACAAAATGCTCACTGCGCCGTCTGGCCTTGCGCGGGGTCGGAAAGGTTAAGCCGCCTTTCCTGTAGGCAGCAAGAACTTCGTCCATCGCATCGGCGGCATCGTAGAGCGCATCAGGCAGGCTTTCGCCTTGCGTGACGAGTTGCGGCAGGTCGCGGCAAGTCACTACAAACCCGCCGACCTCGGCCGGAGCGAGGTTCACCGCGTATTCGAATCGTTCCATGTCATACCTCATCAGAGATCCCTTGCCCTGACTCCAAGCTGCGCGCACATGCCGTGCAGCGTGCCGGTCTTCAACTCGTCCTTCGCGTTCCGAATCAACGGATGGCGCAGGCGCCAAACCGCTTGCCGTGCGGCGCCGTCACCTCAATCGACCGACTTTTCCCCGCCGGACCGCGCGCCCGTGCTTGGCCGCCCTCCAGGCGGCCAAGCACAGGCTGCTCCACGATCCAAACGACCACCAACTCCTGGAACTGCACCCTCAAAGCCGGAAAACAGCGCTTCCTGACAGCCGCTCACAGCGTTCGGCACGAAGCCACGCATTGACGAAGCGCCGCCCCATGTGATCGAGGTTTCCCACATGCATCTGAACCATGCTCACGACCGGGCGCGGAGCACGCCTTTCGGATCGCGCTCGATCAGGATGAGCAGCACCAGCTCGGCAAGGCGGTAGCCCTTGGGGTTTGGTGCCGATAGTGGCACCAGACGATAACGGCGGACACCACAAAGATTGTTGAGCAAACGCGGCGCAAGCCTGTCGGCGTGCGCTTCGCTGACCTCAAGAAAGTCTGTGCATTACCTCGGCGCTGCGCGCCAAAGCGGCTCCAGTCATGCAATCTTCAAGACACCGTGGCCTGGCGATCCGCGCGTGAACATACAAGACGCCAAGGGCAAGGCGAAGCCTTACCAAGTCCGGCAGGTGTTGCAGGCAATCGAGAAACTGGAAGGCCGAAGCGATGAAAGTTGACCACTACACGTATCGAGTCACTTGGTCCGCCGAGGACGGCGAGAATGTGGGCCTGTGCGCCGAGCTCCCCTCGCTGACCTGGCTGGCCAACACGCCCGAGGCTGCACTGGCAGGCATCCGTGAGACGGTGGGGCAGGTGGTGGCCGACATGCAGGCACAAGGGGAGAAAATCCCCACGCCAATCGCCGACCGGAACTACAGTGGCGAGTTTCGGGTGCGAATCCCGCCCGAGCAGCTGTTAGCGACGCTGTAATTCCGTCTCTATTCGCTGGCGAGGTGGCGGTTCTGCATATGGTGTCGGGCGGCCGATGTGAACTGAGCGCGCGCAAGCAACAAGGCCCCGATCGGGGCCTTGTTGATGT
>Ga0209181_10003070_pt1 | contig 26368 bp, 22 predicted proteins | sample MAT05_FD_187208 | JGI IMG/M metagenome (GOLD analysis project Ga0209181, IMG submission 187208) | Freshwater microbial communities from Lake Fryxell liftoff mats and glacier meltwater in Antarctica - MAT-05 (SPAdes) (version 2) | ecosystem: Environmental > Aquatic > Freshwater > Ice > Liftoff...
CTCGCCGAGACGCTGCGCGGCCGCGGCCTGCCGGTGCGCGCGACGCGCGAGCCGAGCGACGGACCGATCGGCATGATGTTGCGGCAGATGTTGTCGGGTCGCCTCGTCGTGCCGGGGATGCGCGGACCACGGCCGCCTTCGTGGGGCACGATGGCGCTGCTCTTTGCGGCCGATCGCCTCGATCACATCGAGGCCGAGATCGCGCCGAATCTGCTCGATGGCGTCACCGTGCTCAGCGATCGCTACGTACACTCTTCGATCGCCTATCAGTCGCTCTCGGGCGGCGGCGGTGAGGACACGCTCGCCTGGGTGCGCGCGATCAACGCGCACGCGCGCAAGCCCGATCTGACCATCGTGCTCGACGTGCCCGCCGACGTGACGCGCGCGCGACGCCACGCGCGCACCGGGCAGGACGCGCTTTACGAAGAAGACGAGCTGCAGGCGCGGCTGGTCGACTTCTACCGCACGATCGATCGGCACTTCCCCAACGAGCCGATCGTGCACGTCGACGCGAACCGCGACACCGCGCTCGTCGCCGCGGAGATCCACGCGCACGTGAAGCAGCTGCGCGGCGAGTCCCGGCCGAGCCCGACGCGTAAGTGACGCCGGGTGTCGTCTCGCGCTGCTAGTCAATGATTCCGATAAGTTGACGCCGCGTGCACAGCTGCGTGTAAATCAGCGAGCGCCGCGCCCGTCCAAGCGCGCGGCCGGAGCCACGATGCGCCGACCTTCTCTTCTCGTGACCACCGCCGTCTCCACCATGTTCGCTCTGTCTGGCTGCGGCGGCGCTGCAGCTTCGCAGTCCGTTGCGCGGCCGTCTGCGGCACGCGCCGCGACGCCAGCTTCCGCGCCAGTCGTCGCCGAGGCGAGCGGTGGCGCGACGATCACGCGCGCGCAGCTCGAGGCCGTGCTCGATGGCGGGCTCGGCCGCTTTCTCGGGCGCGTAGAGACCGAGCCCGCACGCGAGGCGGGGCAGTTCGTCGGCTTTCGCATCGTCACGCTCGAGGGCAGCCTCGCCAGCGAGGACCCCGCGCGCAGTGGGCTACGCGCGGGCGACGTCGTCGTGCGCGTGAATGGGCAGATCATCGAGCGGCCCGAGCAGGCCTTCGCCGTCTGGGAAGGTTTGCGGGTCGCCAGCACGCTGGCAATCGAGTATCTACGCGCCGGTCAGCGGCGCGAGGCGCGGTTCGAGATCGTCGACTGACTTGAGAGCGCTGGGCTGGGGCCCGGCTCTCCACGGAGAAAACAACATGTCTACGAAGAACGTGGTCGCGGTGCTGCTTGGTCTCTTTCTCTTGCCCGTCGCCGTCGCGCGCGCGGAAGGTCCGCAGCCCGGTGAGCCTGGCTACGTCGATCCGAATCAGCAGCAGTACCAGCAGCAGCCGATGGGCGATCCGAACCAGCAGCAGTACCAGCAGCAACAGCAGCAGCAGCAGCAGCCGGTGATGGAGGAGCAGACCAGCAACGAGCAGGCGCAGCAGGGCCGCGGCATCGAGTATGGCGGCTATCTCACCGTGCCGATTTTCGTGGGCCCGAATGCCGACGCGATTGGCCTCGGCGTCGGGCTGCTTGGCCGCATCGGCTGGGAGTTCGGCAGCGGCTTCACCGCGGAGCTCAACATCGGCGTGCAGTACAACAGCGCTGTGCTGAGGGATTCCGGCGGGGTCTTCAATGGTGGCATCACAAACATCTCGCTCGGCGCTGGGCTCCGCTACTCGTTCCTCAACGCGAGCGCCCTCGTTCCGTTCCTCGGTCTCGGCATCCAAGCGAACTTGTGGGGCGTCGACTACGGCGGCGGCGAGAGCTACAACGACAGCCTCGCCTTCGGCGTCAATGCGCTCGCCGGCCTCGCGTATGAGCTGAGTGCCGACCTCGCCATCGAGGCGGGCCTTCGCTGGGACTTGAGCACCAAAGACAGCAGGGGTTTCTTCGGGGCAGCACAGTCGTACATTTCGCCGTTCGTCGGCGCGACGCTGTACTACTGATCGCCTGCACGAACGGACCAAGGCGCGCGCTGAACGCAGCGCGCTCTACGCGCCGATGCGCAATACGCGCACGCCGACTTCGCCGTCGACGTCGACGAGTTCACCCGTTGCGATGATGCGCTCGCCGGCGCGGAGGATGACCTCGGCGCCGAGCGGACGGCCAGTCGTCACGATCTCGCCGGGCTTGAGCTGGGCGAGATCTTCGAGCGGCAGCGACACCCGCGCGATCTCGACGCGCAGCTCGATCGGCGCGTCTCCTACGAGTTCGATCGCGTCGCCTGATTTGCCTGCCGTCGTCGTGTCACGCGTCATCCGCCGCTCCTCGTTGCGAGCGCGCCCCTCGAGGCGCGCGACTCCATCTGCGATCGCCAGCTGCCACCGAGTGCGCGTCGCGCCCGCGGCACGCAGCACCGCAGTGCCGCTGATGCCCGAGCTGCCGATCTCCGTGCGCCGCACACTGCAGCGGTCGAGCACGACGACGTCGCCTGGCGTCAGTGATGCGAGCTCACTCGCGACGAGCTCCGCGCTGCCGACCTCGAGGACGAGCGTGATCGGCAGCGTGGCGAGTCTCTCTGCGCCGGCGCGCCACGCCTGCGGAAGTGGCGCAGCGAGCGCTGCCTCAGGGATCCATGCGCGCACGACGCCGGTGTCGTCGCCGAGGGTGACGAGCGACGGCCACACGAGGCTGCCGCCGTCGCCGATCGCGCGTGCCAGCGCAGCCGGCGAGGTCACGACGGTGCGCACGCGGTGCGTCGCGGCTGCGCCCGCTGCGTGCAGCGCGCGCGCGCCGAGATACGCGAGCACACCGCGCGCGACGTCGCTGAGCGGCGAGAGCGGTGCGGCGATCTCGCGGCCGGCGGTGCCGCCGAGGGCGCGATCGACGAGGCAGAGCGCGAGGCGCGGGTCGACCTCGATGGCGAGGCGCGGCGCGTGTGGGCTGACGCCGGTCTCGATGATGATCGCGACGAGCGGATCGGCGATGCACTCCGCGAGCGCGCCAGCTGGACACGTCTCGAGCGGCGCGGGCTCGACGCGAATCGGCGCGCCGAGCAAAACGCGCAGCGCCTCGAGCGCGGCGTCGGGAAACGCGAGCGGCAAGCTGCGCGCGCCAAAGCGGAGCAACGCGCAGTCACGGCCGCCGACCTTCGGCAGGCGCGCAAACGGGAAGGGCGCGACGTGGCTCACGCGCAACGTGTAGCTGATACGGACGCCGTCGGGCAACGTCGGCGTGACGAGCGTCGTCGTCAGCCGATCGTGACGTCTGCGCAACGAGTGTCGTGTTCAGCCGATCGTGACGTCGACGTTCTCGCAGATGATGCCGCGATCGGCGAGCTCTTGGCGGAGCGCGGTGGCGAGGCGCTCTGCGTCGTCGTGAGACGCGGCGTCGGTGACCAGCGTCGCGCTGAGCGCGCCGTCGACGTGACGCAGCCGCACCTCGACATCGCCGCGCGCGCCGACATCGAGGCGCAGCCGCACCTCGTGTCCATCGCGTCCCACCTTGCCGATGCGCATCGAGCGCACCAGCCGCTCAGCGAGCGCGGCCGCTTCGGCGCGTGCAGGTGCGCTGCTCGCGGCAGGCGCGGTGATGGGCGTCGTCGAGAGCGGCGCAGCGAGCACGGACGGCGGCGGGATGAACGGCGCGAGCAGCGTGCGATCGCCATCGTCGTGCGCGGCGCGCGTGGTGTGCGGCTTCGCGTCGCGGCCTTCATTCTCGGGACGCGCCGCGCCGAGACGCTGTGCCGCGCTCTGTTGATGCGCGAGTGCGGTGCTTTGTTGGTGCGCCGGCTTCTGCGCGCCTAGCGCCGCGCCGGCGTGTATTGGCGACGCGGGTTTCCCCATGGACTGTGCGCCGCGACCGAGCACTTCCGCGAATCGGCCGGCCCGCGCTTGCGGGGTGCCGCGTAGCTGCGCGTCCTTCGGCGTTCGCTGCGCATCGGCCGAGCGTGCGGATGCGGCCACGCGCGGGTTGTTGATGGTGGGCTGGCGTGTGGCGGTGGGGCTCGTCGTCGACATGCGCACCTTCTCGCTGCCGAGCTTTCGCAGTTGCGCGGGAGTGTTATGCTCCGCCCTCGTCAGCGGGTCGGCAGCCGCTCGGCGGGCCGCAGATGCCGAGAGGCGCAGGGAGAACGAGCAGCGTGCGCGCACGGGATCCTTACATCGGCCAGGACATCGCCGGACAATTCCGCATCATCGAGCGCATTGGCTCGGGCGGAATGGGCGCGGTGTACAAGGCCGAGCAGCCGGACATGAATCGCTTCGTCGCGATCAAGATCCTGCATCCGAAGTACGTCTCGCGGCCTGACCTCGTCGCGCGCTTTCGTCGCGAGGCGCGCGCGATGAGCCACCTCTCGCATCCGAACACGGCGCGCGTGTTCCTCTACGGGCAGCTCGAGGACAACTCTTGCTACATCGTGATGGAGCACCTTGCGGGGATGAACCTCGCGCAGCACGTGAAGGCGCACGGCCCGTTCGAGGTCAGCCGCGCGATCAACATCATGATTCAGGTATGCGGCGCGCTCGAAGAAGCGCATCGCGCCGGCATCGTGCATCGCGATCTGAAGCCGGAGAACATCTTCCTCTCGACGCAGGGAGGCATCGAGGATTACCCGAAGGTGCTCGACTTCGGCCTCGCCAAGGTGAGCGAGCGCGAGATGCGTCCGGGCTCGCTCATCCTCACGCAGGAGGGCATGGTCTTTGGTACGCCGGAATTCATGTCGCCCGAGCAGGCGCAGGGAAAGACGCTCGACGCGCGCAGCGACATCTACTCGCTCGCGTCGATCCTCTTCGAGATGTTGACCGGCAAGCTTCCGTTCGAGGCGAAGCAGCCGATGGACTTCATCGCGCATCACATCCAGACGCCGCCGGCGCACCTCGCCGAGCGCCTGCCGACGCGCGAGTTTCCCGCCGGCCTCGACGACGTCATCCAGCACTGCCTCGCCAAGCGTCCGGAAGATCGCCCGGCGAGCAGCAACGACTTCGCGATGATGCTCAAAGAGGTCATGCAGGGCAAAGTGATGACCGGCGCGATGCGCGCGCTGCCGGTCGACGCCGCGCGCCAGGCCGCCGCACATCAGCAACAGGCGCAGCAAGCACAGGCGCGCGCTGCGCAGCAACACGCGCAGAACCGCGGCCACTCGAGCGGCCGGCCCTCCGCGAACGACGAGCCCGTGTATCTGCCGGCGTCGCGCACGCCGTATTATCTCCTCGCAGGCGCGGCGCTCTTGGCGCTCGCGGGTGCGCTCGCTCTCGTCGCCGCGCTGCTCATCAAGTGACGGCTTGACGGTCGCGCACTGCGGCAGCTACATACGCGTTGCCGCGTCCGAGACGCGCCGCCACGATGGCCCCAGCCGCTGTCGCCGGGACCGCCTCGCAACCGATCCAGACCGACCCTAGCGTTCACCGCAGAGACCGTCTCCTCTCACGAGATCGTTCCTCGCATTGCTCGCAACCCACGCCGTGCACAGCTGATGACCACGCTGCCCGCCACCGCGTCCTTCTCTGGGACGCTGCGAGATATCGTCTCGCTCACCAAGCCGCGGATCACGTTCCTCGTGATCACGACGTCGGCGGGTGGGCTGTGGCTGGCGCCTGGCACGCCGGGGCTGACGCGCTCGATCATCGCCGTGCTGGCGATCGCCGCGGTCGTGATGAGCGCCAACGCGCTCAACTGCTGGATGGAGCGCGTCAGCGATCGTGCGATGACGCGCACGATGAACCGGCCGCTGCCGGCCGGCCGGCTCGATCCGAAGGTGGCGCTGGTCTTCGGGCTGGCGCTCGGCGCGGTATCGGTGCCGGTCCTCACGCTGCTGGTGAATCCGATCACCGGCGTGCTCGGCGCCATCGCGCTGATCATGTACGTGTGGATGTACACGCCGCTCAAGCAGAAGACCTGGACGGCGCTGCTGGTCGGCTCCGTGCCCGGGGCGATGCCGCCGCTGATGGGCTGGACCGCGTCGACCGGGCACGTGGAGCTGCCGGGCGTCGTGCTCTTCGCGGTGCTGTTCATCTGGCAGATCCCGCACTTCATCGCGATCTCGGTGTTTCGCCAGAGCGAGTACGAGCGCGCGGGCATTCACGTGTTGCCGTCGGCTATCGGCGTGCCGCGCGCGAAGTGGCACATGGTGCTGTGGTGCGTGGCGCTCGTGCCGGTGTCGCTGCTGCTCACGCCGCTCGGCGTCGCCGGGAATGTCTATCTCGTCACCGCGGCGATCCTCGGCGGCGTGTTCCTCGCCTCGTGCATCGCAGGTCTGCGCGCGAAGGGCCCCGAGACGGGCTGGGCGCGCCGCGTGTTCGGCGTCTCGCTCGTCTATCTGACGCTGCTCTTCGCCGTCCTCATCGCGGACGCCGTCTGACGCGCCGGGCTGCGGCTCGATGTCCCGCCTGCGCATGATCGTCTGGGGCGTGACGGCCGTCGTCGCGCTCGCCTTAGCCATCGCCGCCGGCGCGCGCGCGTTCGGCGGCAGCGGCAGCGACGACTCGCTTCCCGTGCTGTTCACCGTGCAGCCTTTCGCGCTGATCGATCACGACGGCCAGCCGTTCACCGATCGCACGCTGCGCGGCCACCCGTACATCGCGAGCTTCGTCTTCACCTCGTGCAAGACGATCTGCCCGATGATCACCAGCCAACAGGCCAACGTCTCTCGCCACCTCGCCGACGCCCGCGCGATCCGCTTCGTCTCGATCACCGTCGACCCCGAGCAAGACACCCCGCCCGTCCTGCGCGCGTACGCCGAGCGCCACCACGCCGACCTCAGCCGCTGGTCCTTTCTCACCGGCGAGCCCGCCCTCGTCCGCCGCACGATCGAAGGCGGCCTGCTTCAGCCCGTCGGCGAACGAGAGGCGGGCACCGACGGCGCCTACGACATCGTCCACACCGGCCGCCTCCTCCTCGTTGATGGAGAGGGACGCGCCCGAGGGCTCTACACGCTCACGACCGAGCAGCTTCTCCAGCTAGAGCGCGACGCCCGAAGTCTGCTCCGCGAGTAGATAGCGCTTCGCGCGGCGTTGCACTTCGTGCGGGTTTTGCGCTGCGGGGTGCGCGGCGGTCGGGAGGCGAGGGACGGAGCTCGGAGACTTTTTTGGCGGCTCCGGGAAACTGAGCGAACTCGGTCGGGATAAGGGGCGCGTCTCTCACAGGAGTAAGCGCCATGTCGGACCCAATTTCTTCGTATCAAACCCGAGTTCAGAATGCAGACTTGATGGTGGGTGCTGGCAGTGAGGGTCAGGAACGTGGGCGGGCGGCGATCGACCTGGTGCAAGGCACGCTCCGCGGACTCGATCAGCATTCGATGACGGAGGAGCGCGCGGGGGCGGCGCGGGTACTCGCGCAGGACATCTACGCACGCTTCGAAATCCCGCCGGAGGCACGGGAGCAGCTGGGCGCCCTGCTCTCGACGCTCGAGGCGAAGATTGGCGAGCTGGCGAGCGTTCGCACCGGCCGCACTGACCATGTCGCGCCTGCGACGGCGCGGCCGGCAGCGCGCGCTTCTTCTCCGGCGGCGACTCTGAGCGCTGGCATTCGCCCGCAGCTCGCGGAGCTCGGCGGCAGTGCGATGCGCGCGCAGCTCCAGCAGTCGCTCTTCGGGAATCGCGAACAAACGACGCGGACGCTGAGCGTGCTCGCGGCGATCAGCCCGGCCGCGCTGCGCGAGCTGGTGACGGCGCGGGTCGGCGCGTTTCATGCGCCCGCAGTGCTCGAGGCGCTCGGCGACGTCGCACAGATGCAGATGCGCGTCCGCGTGTCCGATCGCGCGCACACGGTGCTCACGCGCGGCGCGCAGCGGCTCGAAGATCGCAGCACCGGAGACGGTCTGCAGTCGACGCTCAACCAGCTGCGCGGCCCGCACGGCGCGCCAGTCGCGGCGACGCTCGTGGCGCTCGGCGTCGATCGCGACGAGCTGACTTCACTGCTCGCGCGCCAGGTGCACCCGGCGGACGGCGCGACCGCCGCACGTCACGAGCTGGTGCTCCTCGTCGCCGACACGATGGTGGGCGGCGCCGAGCAGATGCGCGAGATCGCCCAGCGCTACGACGCTGCGCACAACGTGCTCGACGCGCATGGCGAGATGTACCAGCTGTTTCCCGAATCCGTTCGTCAGGTGAGCGCGCAGCTCGGCGTGCCGGCGGATGCCTCGCGCAGCGCGCTCGGCAGCTTCGTGCAGCAGGATGTCGCGGACGCCGCGAGCGCCGCACAGCGCGACCATCGGATCGCAGTTGTTGCGACCCTGATCTCTGCGGTGGCGACCGGCGGGCTCGGACTCGGGATCGCCGGAGGTCTCGGCAGCGCCGTACTCCGCTCCGCCGGGAGTGTCGGCATCGCGTACCAGCACGCCGATGAGATGGCGACATCGGCCGCGGCGGGAGAGGCCGACGCCGAGGCCGCAGCAGACGCCCAGACGGACGCGCACGTCACGTTGGGAATCGCAGCGGCGGCCACGCTCGTCGGAATCGGTGCAGGGCACGGGTCGCACGCGGTGGCGCACGCGCTGCGGCAACCCCTTTCCCACGAGGGTATGGGCGTGATCGAGGCGGTCGTCGAGGTCGGTACGGACGCCCTCGGCCACGAGAGGCTCGTCGGTCACTGAGCACCGCGCGACAGCTAAACCGAACACATGAACATGGACAGCGCGGGAGAATCGCCATGAAACAACACGACATCTTCGCGGGCGAACCGCTCGACGCGGGTCGAGCCGAGACGCTCCTCTTCGACGCGTGGCTCCTCGAAGCGGGCTCTGAGGCGAGCGTCATCGCCGCGTGCGTGCATCGAGTGCTCGTCCTCGATGTCGAGCTCGAAGGCCCGCCCGTCGGCTACCGCGGTGGCGCGACGCAGAATGCGCGTCGGACGCTGGTCGGAACGTTCGAGCCGCTACGTGCTCAATACGAGGCGGACCTCGAATCGGGGCAGCTCGCGTGGCAGCTCGGCGCGCCGCCGGAGTGGCTCGAGGAGCGAGTGAAGGCATGTCTCGCAGTCAACGGCGTCGTCGGCGCGCGGGTCGTGCGCTGGGCCGAGGACGAGGTCGCCGAGGTCGCGACACGCGGAAAGGGTCAACGCACCGAGACGCTGAAGAGCGGTACCATTCAACTCCGCTTCGTCGGGATGACTCCTCCTCGGCTGATTGGCGACGCCGAACGCAAACTCTCCCCGAGGCGACTCGCAGCTGCGTTCGGGCTCTTGATCAGCCCAAGCCTCGCCCTGATGGCGCGCGATCTACTGGACGTGCAGCTCCTCTCTCTCGCGTCGCCCGCAAGGGAAGTGCAGTTTGGCTGCGCCTGCCTCATTGGATTCGTGGGCGCGTTCGTCGTTCTCTTTGGGGGGGAGCGCCCGAGATACGGGGAACGCAGCGCCGCACGCCGGAGACTCATGGAGGCGAGCGCCAGCGCGGATCCCCGAGGATGAGGGCGGCGCAGCCGATCGGGAGCGCGCTCTCTCTCACCACGCGACGTCGTGACGCGTCAGGCTTGCGCGGCGCTCGACGATTGCTCGGCGCTCTGCGCCACCGCGACTGGAGCGCTCTGCGCCGCCGCGTCGTGCGCATGTCCATGTGCGTGCAGCGAGGTCTCGTTCGGCTCGAGCGGCGTGAGGCCCGCATCGCGCAGCAGGCGCTGGTCCGCTTCGACATCGGGGTTGCCCGTGGTGAGCAGCTTGTCGCCGTAAAAGATGCTGTTCGCGCCGGCCATGAAGCAGAGCAGCTGGGACTCGCGCGAGAGCTCTTCGCGTCCCGCCGAGAGGCGCACCATGGCGCGCGGCATGACGATGCGCGCGGTAGCGATCATGCGCACCAGCTCGAGCGGATCGACGCGCGGCTGGGCTGCGAGCGGCGTGCCCTCGACCGGCACGAGCGCGTTCACCGGCACGCTCGACGGATGCGGCGTCATGCGCGCGAGCGTCACCAACATGCGGCAGCGATCGGTGATGCTCTCGCCCATGCCGATGATGCCGCCGCAGCACACGCCGATGCCGGCCTTGGCGACGCGCTCGAGCGTCGCGAGGCGATCGTCGTACGAGCGCGTGGTGATGATCGAGCCGTAATATTCGCGGCTGGTGTCGAGGTTGTGGTTGTACGCAGTGAGCCCGGCATCGGCGAGCGCGGCGGCCTGCGCGTCGTCGAGCATGCCGAGCGTCGCGCACGCCTCCATGCCGAGCTCGCGCACGCCGCGCACCATCGACAGCACGTCGTCGAACTGCTTGCCTTGCTTCGCATCGCGCCACGCGGCGCCCATGCAGAAGCGCGAGGCGCCGGTCTCCTTCGCGCGCTTGGCCGCGGCGAGCACCTCGGCCACGCCGAGGAGCTTTTCTGACTCGACCTGCGTGTCCTTGTGCCGCGCGCTCTGCGGGCAATACGCGCAGTCTTCCGGGCAGCCGCCGGTCTTCACCGAGAGCAGCGTGCACAGCTGCACTTTGTCGGGCGCGTGGTGCGCGCGGTGGACCGTTTGTGCACGGTGCAGGAGGTCGGTGATCGGAAGATCGTGGATCGTGCGCACTTCGGCGACGGTCCAGTCGTGGCGGGGCTCCATGGGACCGCAGGCGTACCCCCGAAATGGGCCTCTGCGCAAGGCGCGAGCGCGCGTCCAACGTTGCACCGGGGGCACCCGCCGCGTACCGTCGGCGCACCGCGTGACCGACGAACGCCTCTCCGATCCGGTCGCCTCGCCCGCGGTCGCTACCCCAGAGCCCAGCACCGCCGCGGAGCATCCGTTCACACGCGCGCCGCTGCTCGCCGTGCTCGCAGCGGTAGCGTCGCTGCTCGACACCTTCATCAGTCGGCTGGCCGCGCCCGCGATCGCGCCACGCGCCGCGCTGCCGATCACCAAAGCGGTGTTCGCCTTGGGCGATCTCGCGATGAACCTCGCCGCGGTCGCCGGGCTCGTCGCGCTCAGCATCGTGCTGGTCGAGGCGCTGCGCCGGCACCGCTTCGGCTCGCTGTTTCATCGCCTGACGATCGCCGGCTTCTCGGGCGTGTTCGTGCCGAGCATCGCGCTCGCCGCGATCTTGCCGCGCACGCGCACCACGCCGCAGCTCGTCATCTTCGCGATGGGCGCGGCCTTCGTGCTGGCGGTGTTGTTCGGCGTCAGCGCGCTGCAGCGGCGCAGCCCAGTGCCGCTGCGCTTCGCGGTCGGCTTGGTCACGACGGGCGCGGCGGCGAGCCTCGCGGCGATGTTGTGCGAGTACGCGCCGTTCATCAATCGCCACGCGGTGAGCGTGACGATCGGCGCGCTGCTCGGGCACGTCGCCGAGATCGCGTGGATCACGACGCCGGTGGCGGTCGCGGTGATGTTGCGGCCGCCGTTCGCGACCAACCGCGGACGCATCGGGATCGTCGCGGCGCTGATCGTCGGCTCGCTGCTCTCGGTCGGCTTTCGCGCGCTGCGCGGCGTGATGCGCCGGCAGTTTGGCGACATCCTCTACTACGCGTTTCGCGTGCAGCTGCTGCTCGAGTCGATGCCGCTCGTCTACACGATCGGCATCAGCGTCACGGTGATGCTCGCGATCGTCGGCCTGCTCGCGCGCGAGCCGTGGCGACGTCAGCTCGGCGCCGCGCTGCTGCTGCTCGCGGCCGCCGGCGTCACGCCGCGCATGCCGGGCACGCTGCTGATGTTCGTGCTCGGCAGCATGTTGCTCGGCCGCGTCGCGATCGCGCTCGCGCCGGAAGAAGCGGAGACGACGCGGTAGGAGCGCGGCGCTCAGAGACGCGCGAGAAAATCGCCGGCGGAGAGCGTGTCGGGATTGCGCGCGATGCCGTCCCAGCGCAGCGAGGCGAGGTACGCGCCCGCAGGCCGATCGAGCGTCTCGGCGCTGGCGCCGCGCACCACCTCGCGCAGCCCAGCGGCGCGCACCGAAGAGGGGACGACGCCGGTGTTCGTCGTCATCGCTCGGCACCGATCAGCGCGGCGCGTATCGGCGCGAGACCACGCGCTCCGGACCGCAGCGCGGCGTCTACGAGCTCGCGCCGCTCGTGCCCGACGATGACGACGGTGCAGCGTGGCGCGCCGCCGCAGACGCACGCCACCTCGCGCGCGGCCAATCGGCGCCCCGCCACCGACGTCAGCACCGAGCCGAGCGCGCCCGCGATCAGATGACACGCAAGATCCGCGTCGGGTCGCTGCGCGGTGCGACGCTTCGGCGCGGCCTCGGCGGTCGCGCTGCGCAAGATCTCGACGCTCACCAGGCCGGCGCCGCTGTCGCTCAGCTCGAACGTCGGCGCGCCCCAGCCGCGATCGGCGAAATATGCGGCGACCATCGTCGCGACCTCGCGCATCGGCAAATCACGCAGCGACTGACCGCGACGCTCGAGCGCATCGCCCTCGAGATCGACGGCGATCCGCCGTCCCCACTGCGTGCCCCACTCGAGCGAGAAGAGCTGCCACGACTCGGGCGCGAGGCGATCACAGGTCGCGCGCAGCGCCGCGAGCAGAGACGCAGGAGCGTCGACGAAGCGGCGCTCCATCGTGTCGCGACGCACGCCTTCGCTCGACTCTGCCGGCGCGAGAGCGCTCTGCGCGGCCGCGAGCTGCGCCTCTGGAATGTTGGGCCGCGGACCGGCGACTTTGCGACGGTTGATCAGCAGGTAGTAGCGATCGGTGCTGCCGGCGCGCACCAGCTCCACGCCGACGTCCTGCGCCCCGAAGCGAAAATCGAACACGAAGTCGAAGCGCTCCGAGCGCGAGACGCCGTCGACGTCGACGCCGCCACGCGCCACGAACGCGCGAAACCGCCCCTCGAACGCTTCGGTGCGCGTGCACGGCGCGATCTCGAGAAAGAAATTTCGCCCGACGACTTGGTTGCGATCGAGCCGTGCGAGGCGCGACTCGAACAAATTGTAGCGGAGGATCTCGCCGTCCGGATCGACGCCGATGACGCCGAACTGCAGCGCGTCGAGCTCCGCGTCCGTGCACTCGTCGATGTTGCGCGGGTCGATGGTCTGAGTGCCGCTTGGCTCAGCAAAGTCGAGCATGTTCGTTACCTCTCGTTCAGCTTCCGCCGAGGCGCTGCTTGATCAGCGCGTCGAAGGTCGGGCCCGCAGACTCGGTCGGCACAGTGGGTCGAAGCGCGGCGTCCGCCGTGATCGTCGGTGCGTCGCTCGGTGCCGAGAGGGACGGGCGTGGCGGCGCGGGCATCGCCACGTCGCGGAGCTCCCGCGGACCACCGCGCACAGTCAGCCACGCGGCGAGCTCTGCGCGAAGTGCGAGCGCGCTCTGCGGACGCTCGTTCGGATCTTTGCGGAGCGTCCCGGTCAGCAAGCGCCAGAGCGCTCCATCGAGGCCCTCTGCCGCGCGTGGAAAGGGCGGCGGTTCGTCGCGAACGCGGCGCATGATCTCGAACAAGTTGGCGCCGGCGAAGGGCGGCTCGCCCGCCAACATGTCGTACAACATCGCCGCGACCGACCAGAGATCCGAGCGTGCATCGGCGCGCAGACCGAGGAACTGCTCGGGCGCCATGTAGTCCGGCGTGCCGGCGAGCTCTCCCGCGATGGTGAGCGAAGTTGGCTGGACGTCGCGCGCGATGCCGAAGTCGAGCAGCTTGGGCACGATCTGCGTGCTCGGCGAGACGCCCTCGAGCGCCAGCACGACATTGGCGGGCTTGATGTCGCGGTGGACGATGCCTGCGTCGTGCACGACCGCGAGCCCATCGAGCAGCGGCAACATCAGGCTCACCGCTTCGACCGCAGGGATGCGTCCGCGCCGATCGAGATGCGCCTCCAGTGACTCGCCGCGCACGAGCTCCATGACGACATACGCGAGCTGCCCGGAAACCTCGGAGAAGTCGAATACCTGGACGATCGCCGCGTGACGCACCGATGCGAGCAGCCGTGCTTCACGCGCGAGCTGCGCGTGATCCTGCGGGCGTCCGGGCTTGATCGACTTGATCGCAACCTCGCGGCCAAGCGAGAGCTGACGTCCCACCCAGATCGTGCCCATTCCACCCTCACCGAGCGGGCGGTCGAGCTGGTAGCGCCCGTCGAGAACGGCGCCCATCGCGAAGGGTGCTTCTTGCTGCATATCGGCACGGGTGCCTTAGGGCCGCGGCGTTCCGGAGGGTAGAGCCGTCGCGCGAGGCGACGTAGACGTAGGGTCGCCACTTGCCGACGACGTCGCTCCTCTGAGAGCATCACCGTCGATGACATCGACACTTCCCCTTCGTGCCGCTCGGCGCTTTGCCTCCGCGCTGCTCGCCTGCTGTGCGTTCTCGGTTCCGCTCACGGCGAGCCGCGCGCACGCCGAGGATCCGCCGCTGCCCGCGCCAGAGTTCCCGTCGCTGTGCCCGTCGACCGCGGTCGGCTGCAACACGCAAGACGTCGACTACTCGTATCGCGCCGCCCTGTTCGAGACGATCGATCTCGACAGCGGCTGGGTGCCGGCGGGCTCGCCGCTGCAGCTGCGCTTTGCGTTCTACATGGGCGGCTTCACGCAGATCGACATGGGCGGGACGCTGGTCACGGCGTGGCCGTTTCCGCTCAGCGGCCAGCTCGTCGGGCGACGGGCGACGGGACTTCTGACGATGGACTACGGCCTCGAGATCATCGCGCGGATGAAGATCGATCTGAACATCGCTGGCGTGCGCTACCGCTGGGAAGGCGACATCCCCGGCACGGGCAGTCTCACTGGCGACTTCCGCATGATGGACACGGCGATGTTCGATCCGTTCGTATTGCCCGGCATGTTGCCGCGGCCGATCAGCGTCAGCGACACGACCGATCGCGCGACGGTGTTTACCTACGACGCCATCGGCGGCTTCGTGCCGATCCCCGGCATCAGCGGCGGTGTGCGCATCGATCTGCAGGGCGAGCTCGCCACCTCGTACAAGAGCGATCGCATCGTCGTGACTGGCGCCGACACGATCACCGAGGAGCTCGGCACGACGCGCATCTTGCCGGACGAAGGCGCGAGCGACTTCGGCGGCTCGAAGGACGTCATCCTCCACCCGGAAGGGACGCTCGGCTACGAGGGCGTGCTGCACGTCTATCCGACGTTCTTCGTGTCGCTGCTCGGTCGCTCGTTCGACTACGACATCGCCGATTTCGCGCTGCCGCTGGTCGACACCGGCAGCAACGTCGTCTTCGACGACGACACCGCGCACGTGCCGCTGCCGGCGATCGAGATGTTGCCGAGCACCTGGGACCTCGGCGAGCTCGCGATCGGCGCGACCAGCGAGCAATACCTCGATCTCGTCAACGACGGCGAGGCGCCGCTCGTGGTGCGCGCGCGGATGATCGCTTTGCCGTTCGACGTCTCGACGGCTCCGGTCGTCGTGCCGCCGCGTGCGTCGACGCGTCTCGCCGTGTTCTTTTCGCCAGAGATGGTCGCGACCGCGGCCGGCACGCTGTTCCTCGAGACCAACGACCCCGACGATCCGCTCATGCTGGTGATGCTGCGCGGACGTGGGCGCGCCGAAGCGCCAATCGAGGTCGACGCCGGCGTCGGCGACGCGGGCATGCCGCGCGTCGGTCCCGTCGCCGATGGCGGCTGTAGCTGTCGCACGGCGGGCGGCGCAACGGGCGGAGGCGCGCCCACCGGGCTCGCGCTGCTCGCGATGAGCGCGCTCGTCGTCGTGCGACGCCGTCGCGCACGACGCGCGGTCAGCTGATCGCGCGTGCCTACTGCAGCGACGCTACCGCGTGCAAATCGAGGCGATCGAGTTCGGCGTGAAGTCGACGTTCCGCTTGCGGCGCGAGCCTGCGCGCCGCGCAGCACCGCGCTTACGCGACGTCGCATCGAATTTGCGTACGTCGGAACACGCCGCCAAGCTCGTGAGGCCATGCGCACACTGCTCTTCGTCGTGATCGCCGCTCTGATGGCTGGCTGTGGCGACTCCGCCGCACCCGCGCGTGATCTCGGCAGCGTCGACGCGCTCACGACGCGCGACGGAAACACCGCCGATGCAGGCACCGACGTCGGCGGCGACGCGGCCGCGATCGACGATTCGGGGCTCGATCTCGCCATCGTCAGGGATGCGTCGATGGACGCGGCGCGCGGCGATTGCGTCGCCGGCGAGAGCGCGGCTTGCTACGCCGGTCTCGCGGAGACGCTCGACGTCGGCGCCTGCCGCGCAGGCACGCGCTCGTGCGCGAGCGATGGCCGATGGGGCGAGTGTCTCGGCGCGGTCGTACCGCTCGCCGAAGTGTGCGGGAACGGACTCGACGAAGACTGCAACGGCAGCGCCGACGACACCGTCGACGTCGACGGTGACGGCTTCACGCGCTGCAGCGGCGACTGCTGCGATGACGTCGCTGGTTGTCCGATGCCGGCGCTCGTCAACGTCGCCGCGATGGAGCTCGCCACTCCCGTCGGCGCCGCGCCGATCGACGACGACTGCGATGGAGCGATCGACGAGCTCGACCTCGCCTGTGATGCCGGGCTCGCGATCGACGGAGCAGCGCCGGATGCCGCGCGCACACTCGGGCTCTGCGCGAGCGTGACGAGCGCCGCACCGTCTGGGCTCGTGCGCGCGACGTACACGCGCGCGAATGGCGCCGCCGCAGCGCTCCTCTCGCAGTCGGGAATCCTCCCGTCGTTTGGAGCGAACCTCGTGCCACAAGATGGCAGCGCGTTGTTCGCGCTGTCGTCCGGACGCGCCCGCGCCAGCGCCGATCCGGGCGCCTGTGGCGGCCCCAGCTGCACGGGCCTCGGCGTGGGCGTCACGCCGGTCGGCTGGCCGTGGTCGGACTCGTGCCGCACGGGTGTGACGACGACGATCGTCGACGACGCCGCCCTCGAGCTTGTCCTCCGCGTCCCGTCGAACGCAGGCGGCTTCGAGGTCGACTACGCGTTCCTCGCGCACGACTATCCGGGGACGCTGTGCAGCGCGTTCAACGACACGTTCGCGATCACTGTGGCGCCGCCAACGCCCGACCTTCCGGCGAACACCAACGTCGCGTTCGACGCGAGCGGCGAGCCAATCACCCCCAACTCCGCCTTCATGGACGCGTGCAGCACGTGCGCGCTCGGCGCATCGTCCCTCGTCGGAACCGGCTTCGAGACCAGCGGCGGCACCCACTGGCTCCGGACCACGGTGCCCGTCGTCGCGGGGACGACGATCGTCGTGCGCTTCGTGATCGCCGATAGCGGCGATGCGAACCAAGACTCCACAGTTGTACTCGACCGCTTCCGCTGGCGGCCGGTGACGCTGCCGACGACGCTACTCACCGAGCGCGTCGCAGCACCGCTCTGAGCGGCACGCGCCGGGCGTATCGTTCTACTGCAGCGATGCTACCGCGTGCCTACTGCAGCGACGCTACCGCGTCTCCGATGCGCTTCACGCCTTCGCGGATGAGCTCGGTCGACGTCGCGTACGAGAGGCGCACATAGCCTGGCGCGCCGAACGGCGTGCCTGGGACGACGGCGACGCGCGCCTCTTCGAGGAGCCACTTCGCGACGGCGATGTCGTCGGTGAGCTCGTGTGTCCCCGCCTTCTTGCCGTAGAGACCAGCGACGCTCGGGAACGCGTAGAACGCGCCCTCCGGCATGCGGCAGCGAATGCCGGGCAGCGCGTTGAGGCCGCTGACCATCACCTGCCGGCGCTCGTCGAAGACGCGGTGCATCGCATCGAACGCGGTGTCCGGCCCTTCGAGCGCGGCGATCGCTGCGTACTGCGCGACCGCCGTCGGGTTCGTCGTGCTCTGGCTCTGCACCATGTCGACGGCCTCGCAGACAGCCTTCGGTGCGAGGATCCAGCCGATGCGCCAGCCGGTCATCGCGTACGTCTTCGACACGCCGTCGACGACGATCAGCCGGTCCTTCAGATCGGGCGCGAGCTCGAGGATCGAGCGCTGCTCGAAGCCGCCGTAGACGAGGCGCGCGTAGATCTCGTCGGTGACGATCCAGAAGTCGTGCTTGCGCGCGACCGCCGCGATCGCCTCGAGCTGCGCCGGTCTGTACGCGGAGCCCGTCGGGTTCGACGGTGTGCACAAGATGAGCGCCTTGGTGCGCTTCGTGATCGCGCGCTCGAGCGCCGCAGCGTCGAGCACGAAGCCATCTTCTTCGCGCGTCTCGACCACCACCGGCGTCGCGCCGAGCATGCGCACTTGCTCGGGATAGCTCACCCAATACGGGGCCGGGATGATGACCTCGTCGCCGTCCTCGAACAGCGCGAGCGCGAGGTTGAACAGCGAGTGCTTCGCGCCGACCGAGACGACGACCTCGTCCGGCGTGTGCGTGACTCCGCCGCGGCGCTTCTTCGAGTCGACGCAGATCGCCTCGCGCAGCTTCAGCAGACCGCGCACCGCCGTGTAGTGGCTCGCGCCCTCGTCGATCGCGCGCTTGGCAGCCTCGCGAATGTGATCCGGCGTTTGAAAATCGGGCTCGCCGACGCCGAATGAGATGACGTCGATGCCCTTCTTGCGGAGCTCGGCAGCGCGCTGCGAGATGGCGAGCGTGGCCGAGGGCTGAACACTTTGAAGGCGCGTTGCGAGGCTGCGGGTCACGGCGACTGACTCCTGATGACGGGACGAAGGCGAAACGGACACGACGTTCTACTCATCGAAAAACCGCTCACTACGCATCGCAAAAAACTGCTCACGGCGCAGCGCTCTGCTTGTCTTTCACCACCATCACCGTGCAGGTCGCGCCGCGCACGACCTTCTCTGCGCAGCTGCCGAGCAGCATCCGCTCGAGGCCGGTGCGGCCGCTGGTGCCGACCACGATTCCGTCGACGGCGTGCTCGCGCGCGATGCGCAAGATCTCGACGTCCGGGCGGCCGTGTACGGCGCGGTAGCGCAGCTCGATCGTGCCGGTAAGCGCGGTTCCGTCGGCTGCGACGAGCTCCTTCTCCGCGACCGCGCGCATGCGGGTCACGGCGGCCTCGATCGCCTGCAGCTCGCTCTCTTCGTCGCCCTTCACGTCTTGCGTGACCACGTGGAGGAAGTAGATCTCGCCCGCTGCGAGCCCTAGCGCGTACTGCGCCGCGAAGCGACATGCCAGCCGAGACACCTCGGTGAAGTCCATAGCGACGAGAAGTTTGATCACGCGCGCTCTGTAACACGGAATGGGGGCGACGAAAAAGCCGCGCCGCCCGCGCGAACGTCGGGCGCGAAGAACGCACGACCGCGAAAAAAGGCGCCCCGACGACATGCGTCGAGGCGCCTCGATGAACGGCGATCGCCGCGCGTCTCAGAGACCGCCGCGAAGTAACGCGGCCTTTAGAGCAGGATGACGCCACCCGTCGGCGGGACGACGATGTAGACGTTGCGGAAGTCGAGATCGGCGACGCCGTTGCCGACGACGATGATCCTCGCCTGATGGATCTCGGTGCGCACCGGCGTCGGCCGCACGTCGTTCCAGAAGTCGATGGTGAACTCGACCTGCGTGCCGGGGATCACCTCGTAGAAGGTGGTCTCGTCCTTCGACGCATAGGTCACGCCGGGGATCGGGCCGCTCTCGCCAGCGGGGCCATAACCCTCGAACGGCACGATGTTCTTGATGAAGAGCCTCGCGTCGAACTCATCCGGATTGCCGGCGACGTTCTCGGTGCGCGTGCTGACGTCCTGCGGCGTGCCGCCGACGAGCGTCTCGATGCCCATGATGATCGCGTCGGAGACCTCGCCGCCCGGTGAGTCGTAGACGAGCGGCGTGCCGCTGCCGTCGACGCTGCCGGTCTGGAGCGCCATCGCTTCGCCATCGGGGCGCCCGCCGCCGCCGACCGACACGCCGATGAAGCGCGCGCCGATGCCGTTCATCGCGGCGACCGCCTCTGCGAAGGTGTGCGCCGCCGGGGTGATGTCGGCGTAGGGATCGCCGCCCGTCGCGCCGTTGTGCCAGGTGACGTCGGTGACGAGCACGACGATTGGCAGCGCGCCAGGGCGGAAGCAGGGATAGCCGCGGCGCGGCGCCGGCTCGTCGGGGATCGACGGACACGAGCCGGGCGCGAGGTAGTGGAAGCTGCCGTCGGTGTAGTTCCAGCTGCCGCCAGCGCCGGTCGCGGTCTGATAGATGCCCTCGACCTGCGACTCGGGGCCGTCGTTGCCGCTGCCGAGCGCCAGCAGATTGAGGCCGTTCTGCGTGTCGGAGAGGGTCTCCGAGATGCTCGACAGATTCTCGTAGGGTACATCCTCGGGCGAGCCGTAGTCGCCACCGCCGCCGCCCCAGGGGTCGCCGCTCGAGAACGGGAAGTCGTCGTGGTGGCCAACGCCCATCGCGACGTTGGGAATGCGCACGCTGATCTCCGCCGAGATGCGCGTCAACGACGACTGCACATTGCGGATCGGGCCGCCCATCGAGCCGGTCGTGTCGATGAGGAAGTAGACGTCGGCCTTCGAGATGTTGGTGCCGAAGCGCAGCGGCCGCATCGCACGCTCGCCGTTGTACGGCAGCACGACGAAGAAGTCGGTCGCCGGGACGGTGCTGGTCGGATCCGTCGGGCTGGTGCCCGCGGTGCGCTCGACTAGATCGGTGAAGCCGTCGCCATCGGTGTCGGCGAGCGTCGGGTCGGTACCGCCCATGATCTCGTCCGCGTCGAGCACGCCGTCGTTGTCCGAGTCGACGTCTTGAAAGTCACGCGTGCCGTCGCCGTCGCTGTCGCGCGGCGAGCACTCGCCACCGCTGCCCGCCTCGGATGCGTCGGGGATGCCATCACCGTCGTCATCGGGGTTGCCGACGCCATCGCCCTCGAGCGAGTCGGCGATGCCGTTGCCGTCGGAGTCACCAGGCACACACGGGCGGCCGCCACCATCGGTACGCACGCCGCCATCCGTGCCGCGCGTGCCACGTACGCCGCCCGTCCGTCCGTTGCTGCACGCACCCGTCGCGAGCGCGAGCGTCATCAGAATCGAGAGCGTGAGATGCGAGAAGTTGCGCACGATAAGACTCCTGCGTTGCGCTTGCGCGCGCGTTACGAACGAGACGACGAGCTCAGTCAGATCAGTATCAGATCACGAACAGATCAAATCAGAATCACGCCACCCATCGGCGGGACGACGATGTACACGTTGCGGAAGTCGAGATCGGCGACGCCGTTGCCGACGACGATGATCTTCGCTTGGTGGATCTCGGTGCGCACCGGCGTCGGTCGCACGTCGTTCCAGAAGTCGATGGTGAACTCGACCTGCGTGCCGGGGATCACTTGGTAGAAAGTGGTCTCGTCTTTCGACGCATAGGTCACGCCGGCGATCGGACCGCTCTCGCCGGCGGGGCCGTAGCCCTCAAACGGCACGATGTTCTTGATGAACTGCGTCGCATCGAAGCCGTCGGGGTTGCCTGCGACGTTCTCGGTGCGCGTGCTGACGTCTTGCGGCGTCCCGCCGACGAGCGAGGTGATGCCAGTGATGATCTGGTCGGCCGTCGACGATGCGGCGCCGGTGAAGACGAGTGGCGAGCCGTCGGAGCGCACGCTGCCGGTACGGCGAGCCATCTGGTCCATGTCGGGGCCCGAGCCGGCGAAGCCGACATTCGCGCCGATGAAGCGCGCGCCGATCGCGTTCATCGCGTCGGCCGCCATTAAGAACGAGACCGGGCCCGTGATACCGACGTAGTCGAACGCGGGGTCGACGCCGTTGTGCCAAGGCGCATCGGACACGAGCACGACGATCGGCAGCGCGCCCGGACGGAAACACGGGTAGCCGACGCGCACACCGGGCTCATCGGGGATGCTCGGGCAGCTCTTCGGCGGGATGGTCTCGGTGCCGAGCGTGTCGTGGCTGTACGTCATCCCGGCACCACTGGCGGTGAGGTACATGGCTGCGGTGTTGGACTCGGGTGTGTCGCTACCATCGTTGACGGTGAGCGAGAGCGCCCTGTTGACTGCACCGAGGTCGTTGGTGATGTCGACCAGGTGGATGTAGGGCTTGTCGGCGCGCGAAGAGAAGAAGCCCTCCGCCGTGCCGTAGCCGCCGGCCGGGAAGTCATCGAAGTGACCGACGCCGAACTGCACGTCGCGGACGAGCCCAGCGACCGCGGTGGTGATCGACATCAGCGAAGAATTGACGTCGTCGATCGCGCTCTGCATCGAGCCGGTCGTATCGATGAGGAAGTAGACGTCGGCCTTCGAGATGTTGGTGCCGAAGCGCAGCGGCCGCATCGCACGCTCGCCGTTGTACGGGAGCACGACGAAGTAGTCGGTCGCCGGAACGGTGCTCGTCGGGTCCGTCGGGCTGGTGCCCGCGGTGCGCTCGACCAGATCGGTGAAGCCGTCCCCGTCGGTGTCGGCGAGCGTCGGGTCGGTACCGCCCATGATCTCGTCGCCATCGAGCACGCCGTCGTTGTCCGAGTCGACGTCCTGAAAGTCCGGCTGGAAGTCGCCGTCGCTGTCGCGCGGCGAGCACTCGCCACCGCTGCCGGACTCGGATGCGTCGGGGATGCCGTCGCCATCGTCATCGGGGTTGCCGACGCCAGCGCCCTCGAGCGAGTCGGCGATGCCGTTGCCGTCGGAGTCACCGGGCACACACGGGCGGCCGCCGCCATCGGTGCGCATGCCGCCATCCGTGCCACGCGTGCCGCGCATGCCCCTGCCGGAATCAGAGCAGCCGCCGGCCGCGAGCGAGGAGGCGACGAGAACCGAGAACCAAAAGAGCGAAGTGTGACGCATAGGACGGCTCCTCCGCACCGTGCATCCCGCCCGGCGAGAGTCCGTTGTACTGCACCGAGCGTGTGCGACACAACCCCCCAGCGGACAGCGTGCGCTTGCTCTCGCTTCGGGCCCGTGCGTCTCGGTCGCCCAAGCAGACTCCATCGTCCGCCTCGGCGGCGTCGGACGGGCCATTTCGATCAGCTACGCACGTCGACAGTTATGCACATCGACCGCGCGCATCTCCGCCGAATCGGCTACCAACGCGGACACCATGACAATTAGACTCGACGCATGCGGGCGCGCGCTGGTAGCGCTGCTCGCGATCGCGTGTACTGGCTGCGGCGTGACGCTCAGCGCCGCTGCTCCGAGCGTGCTGCCGAGCGGCGCGCTCACGGTGCGCACGCTGGCGAGTCGGCGCTGCATGCACGGCGCGACGGGCGCTGACAGCCCGTATCGCGAGCCGCTGCCGGGGCCAGTGACGGATCCGGAGCTCGCGCGACACCTCGCGAGCTTTGATCCGCTCGTTCGTCGCACGGCCGTCGCGGCTGGGCTCGAGTCGCTGCTGGCGCGTACGATGCGCGCGCGCGATACGGCGACAGCTCCGCACGACAGCGCGTACTTGGCAATGCGTCAGGAGCTGGTGCAGCGCATCGGCTCACTGCAGACGCAGCTGACGGCGATGGAGTTCGAGTGTGACTGCGTGCGCGCGCTGCTCTACGCGGTGCTGAGCGACTACGAAGAAGGCGAGACTGATCGACAGCTCGTGTACACCATCGCGTCGCTCGTCGCGGGCACCGCGGCGAGCATCGTCGCCGCGTCGTGGGATCTCGCCAACGCGCACGCCGACGAGCCGTTTGGTGAAGATGTGCCGCTGGTCATCTCGATCGGCGGCGCGGTGGTGGGCACGGCGCTCGGCGCGGCGGTGTTGGTGCGACAGCCGCGCGAGATCGTGTACGCGCACGAGCACAACATCCTCGCGCCGATCGTCGCCGGCGCGGATCCGGGCTTTCTCTATCCGACGTTCGTGTTCTCGCTGCTGACGATGCCTGTGGTTGGGGGCGGTCCCACGCCGCGCGACGAGCTCGTCGACGCGTGGCGCGAGGCGGTGGAGGACGCCGTCGCTGAGGACGAGCGCGCGCTGGCGGAGTCGATCGTGTACGGCGCCGGCGGGATGTACGACCCGCGCTTACTCTCGCTGCACCAAGACTTGCTGCAGCTGCTCGGCGCCTCGCTCGACTCACTGGCGCGCGACATCGATCTGCTCGACCGCGCAGTCGCGATCGCGCTCGAAGTGGACTTCGACGAGCGCGAGAGCGACACCGTGGCGCGCTGAGCGGCGCCCCGACACGCGACCGCTGAGCGGGACGCGCGCCGATACGCGGTGTTCAGAGCAGGATCGGACCACCCTCGGGCGGGACGACGATGTACACGTTGCGGAAGTCGAGATCGGCGACGCCGTTGCCGACGACGATGATGCGCGCCTGGTGGATCTCTGTGCGCAGAGGCGTCGGCCGCACGTCGTTCCAGAAGTCGATCGTGAACTCGACCTGCGTGCCGGGGATCACTTGGTAGAAGGTGGTCGCGTCTTTCGATGCGTAGGTCACCCCGGGGATCGGGCCAGACTCGCCCGCCGGGCCATAGCCCTCGACCGGCACGATGCTCTTGATGAACGTCGGTGCATTGAAGTCGTCGGGGTTGCCGGCGACGTTCTCGGTGCGCGTGCTGACGTCTTGCGGCGTGCCGCCGACGAGCTGCGCGACGCCGTCCACGACCGCCGTGGTGAGGCCGCTGCCATCACCATTGATATCGAACACGAGCGGCATGCCGCCGACGGTGACCGCGCCGGTGTCGGTCGCGATGGCCTCGTAATCGGCGCGACCGGTGCCCTGCGAGAACACGCCGATCACGCGTGCGCCGATGCCGTTGAGCGCGCTGACCGTCTCCGGGTACGACGGAGCCGGGAACGAATACGTCTCTGCGCCGCCGGGGCCGTTGTGGAAGTTGTAGTCGCCGAACAGGATGACGATCGGCAGCGCGCCGGGGCGGAAACACGGATAGCCGCGGCGCACGCCGACCTCGTCGGGGATCGACGGACAGGTCACGCCGTCGGGGATCGAGCCGCCGGGCCAGCTGAGGCCCATGCCGCTCGCGGTCGCGTGGAGCGCAGGCACGTACGACTCCGCGCCGTCGCTGCCGCCGTGGCACGGCAGGCCTTCGACGGCGTCGAGGATGTCCCAGCGGCCGTTGGGCCCGCCGCTGATCGTGCCGATGTCGCTCGTCGCGGCGTTGCGCGGACACGTCGTCGCGCCGGCCGCGATCGACCATGCGCCGAGGTCCTGATCCGCGGGGGCGATCGAGCGGAGCAGATAGAACGGCAGATCGGGAGCCGAGCCGTAGCTGGCGTAGGGGAAATCGTCCATCCCGCCGGCGCCGAACTGCACGTTCGGGATCGCGCTCGCGATGCCGGGGATAATCGTGTCGACGAGGCCGCGGATCAGGTTGGTGCGCTCGCCGCCCATCGAGCCCGTCATGTCGACGAGGAAGAAGACGTCGGCTTTGGTGATGTTCGTGCCGAAGCGCAGCGGCCGCATCGCGCGATCGCCGTTGTAGGGCAGCACGACGAAGTAGTCGGTCTCGGCGACGCGATCTGCGGCGTCCGTCGGGCTCGTGCCGGCGGCGCGCTCGACGAGATCGGTGAAGCCATCGCCGTCAGTGTCGGCGTTGGTCGGGTCCGTGCCGGCGCCGGCCTCGTCGGCGTCGAGGATGCCGTCGTTGTCGGAGTCGGTGTCTTGGTAATCGGGCGTGCCGTCGCCATCGCTGTCGCGCGGCGAGCATGGACCCACGGTGCCCGCTTCCGTCATGTCCGGGATGCCGTCGGCGTCATCGTCGGGATTGCCGACGCCCGCACCCTCGAGCGAGTCCGCGATGCCGTTGCCGTCACTGTCGCCTGGCGTACACGCCGGGCCGCTCGTGCCATCACGTGGGGGCGCGCCAGCGTCACGCTCACCGCGACGCCCACCGACCCGTGCATCGCCACACGCGCTGACGAGCGCGAGAAGTGCAGCCGCGAAACCGACACCAAAGACGACGCGCGTGCGAGTCATAGGACCTCCGGGCGCTGCGGTGGGCAGCAGTTGTCACTATCGCAGACACGTAGAGGGCACCACAAGGGGGCCTTCTACGATCGAGTCACTGCGCGCCGACCCTCGCCGGCGCACACATTGCCGTGCGCGATCAGCCGAACGGGATCGGGTTCGCGGGGACGACGATGTAGACCTCGCGCGTGTCGAGGATCGACGAGCCGCCACCGCGCACGTCGATCAGCGCGACGAACAGCTCCGCGCGATCGGTGCCACGGAAGAAGTCGTTCTGGAACGTGATCTGGAACGTCACCTGAGTACCGGGGATCACGCCGAAGAACGTCGACGTATCGATGAACGCGACGGCCTGGTCAGCCGCGACGCCCGCAGGCGGCACGAAGCACGGGTCGATCGCCGGCGTCGCGCGGCAGCCCGGCGTGCGGCGCTTCACGAACATGACGGCGTTCGCGAGCGGATTGGGCTCGGCGCGAACGCCAGTGTCGACGTCGAGAGGAACGCGCGTCGCAACCGTCTCGACGGCGCCCGCGATGGTGTCCGCGAACACGGTCGTCGACGCGCTGTTCGGCAGATCGTAGACGAGCGCGTTCGTGTCGAGGTCGACCGAGCCGGTCTCCTCCGCGGTGCGCTTCAGGAAGTAGCAGGGGCTGACGCCGTCCGGCGCAGTCGGACCGGCGCAGCTCGAGCCACCCGACGCGTTGACGCCGATGAACTTCGCGCCGCGGCGGTTCATCGCCGCGATCATCTCTTCCCAGACCGGCAAGACCGGGTCGACCCCGGAGTACGGCTCG